>BBPD01000434.1_pt1 | contig 22805 bp, 26 predicted proteins | sample 1344911 | NCBI WGS metagenome assembly BBPD01 (sample SAMD00019088, study PRJDB2971) | groundwater metagenome | biome: freshwater biome; feature: mineral spring; material: ground water | place: USA: CA, Sonoma | collected 2011-09 | depth surface m
CACAGCAACAAAGCCAAGGCGCTGCAGGTGCTGCAAGCGCGCCTGCAGGAAAAAGAGCGCAGCGAACGCGCCAGCCGCGAAGCCGCCGAGCGCAAGGGCCTAATCGGCAGCGGCGACCGCAGCGACCGCATCCGCACCTACAACTACCCGCAGGGGCGCTTGAGCGAGCACCGCATCAACCTCACGCTCTACAAGCTGGGGCCAATCCTGGAGGGCGATCTCGACGAACTGCTGCAGGCGCTGCGGCTGGCGCGCGGGGCCGAGCTGCTGGGCGAACTGGAGCAGCGCGCCGCCCAGAGCGAGCGCGGGGCGCTGGCGTGAGCCGGGTGCCGGGCCAAGGCAGCATTGAAACCGCCTTGCAAAGCGCGCAGCAAGCCGGCCTGCCCCGGCTCGAAGCCCAGTTGCTGCTGCTGCACGCGCTGCAGCGCGGGCCGCACGAACGCGCCTGGCTGCTGGCGCATGGCGACGCCGCCCTGCCCGCCCCCGCCGCCCAGCACCTGTGCGAACTCATCAAGCGCCGTTTGAGCGGCGAGCCACTGGCCTACTTGACCGGCCAGCGCGAGTTCTACGGCCTGGCGCTGCAAGTCGATGCGCGCGTGCTCGACCCGCGCCCCGACACCGAAACCCTGGTCGATTGGGCGCTGGAACTGCTGCCGCAAGGCCAAACCGCGCCCGTGCTCGACTTGGGCACCGGCAGCGGCGCGATTGCGCTGGCGCTGCAGCAGCAGCGGCCCCAGGCCCAGGTGTGGGCGCTAGACGCCAGCCCAGCCGCCCTGGCCGTGGCACGCGCCAACGCCGAGCGGCTGCGCCTGCCGCTGCGCCTGCGCCACGGCCACTGGCTGCGCGGCTGGCCCGCAGCGGCAAACCCAGCAAACCCAGCAAACCCAGCAAACCCAGCAAACCCAGCAAACCCAGCAGCCCCAGATTGCGCCCCGGCCACACCAGCCACCCAGGCAGCCCTGGCAGCCCCAGCCACCCCCGCCACCCCAGTTGCCAACCACGACCCAGAGCCGCCGCCCGCCTTGCTGGGGCTCATCGTCAGCAACCCGCCCTACATCCGCGCCGCCGATCCGCACCTGGCCGCCTTGCGCCACGAGCCGCAGCAGGCGCTGGTGTCCGGCCCCGATGGCCTGGCCGACCTGCGCGAAATCATCGCCAGCGCCTACGCCCATTTGCAGCCCGGCGGCTGGCTGCTGCTGGAGCACGGCTGGGATCAGGCCGATGCCGTGGCCGACCTGCTGCGCGCGCACGGCTACCAGCGCGTGGCGCACCGGCTGGACTTGGCCGGGCAGCGCCGCTGCAGCGGCGGGCAGCGGCCCTGAAACCAGCGCCCACCCGACACTAATCCTCAAAAAAGATGCGCCATTCGCTGCCCACGCTTGCACGCAGCCACACTGCGTAGATAATCGCGCCTTTTGCAGCCTCGTTTGCAGCTTGCGTTTGCAGCCCATCGAACGCCGCCCACTGCGCCCACCCACCCCACACACCCCTGCCCAACCCACCACACCATGGACGACACCCAACAACGCATCGACAGCTTGGTCAAATCGCACGAAGTCGTGCTGTTCATGAAAGGCACCGCCTCCTTCCCCATGTGCGGCTTTTCCGGCCGTGCGCTGCAAATCCTCAAAGCCTGCGGCGTCGAGACCAGCGCCGTCAAGGCCGTCAACGTGCTCGACGACCCGGCCATCCGCCAAGGCATCAAAGACTACAGCAACTGGCCCACCATCCCGCAACTGTACGTGCGCGGCGAATTCATCGGCGGCTCCGACATCATGATGGAGATGTACGAATCGGGCGAACTGCTGCAGGTGCTGTCCGCCTCCAAGGTCTAAAGCGCGGCGCGCCCTCAGCCCACCCGCCAGCGCTGCTGCGCCGCAAACACCGCGTTGGGGTAGGGGCTGCGGCCGCGGCTGCCGTTGTAGCGGCCCAGCGCCAGAAACAAATCTCCGCGCTCGCGGTCGAGGTAATGGCGCAAAATCACGCAGCCAAAGCGCAGATTGGTTTTAAGCTGAAACAGGCCGCCCACGTCGCCATCGCCGATCAAACGCGCCCAAAAGGGCATGATCTGCATAAACCCTCGCGCCCCCACGACCGAGATCGCAAACTGCCTAAAGCCGCTCTCGACCTGGATCACGCCCAGCACCAGCGATTCATCGAGCCCAGCGCGGCGGCTCTCGTACCACACCGTCTGTAAAAACTCGACCCGATCTTGCAGCTCGGGCTTGCGCCGCGCCAGCCGCGGGCTGATTTGCGTGAGCCAGCGCAAATAGGCCATGCGCGCTTCGGTGCTGGCGAACTCGGGCTCGGGCGGGTCGTTGAACTCCACCGCGGCGCGCAAGGCGTGGCGTACCGAATCGGCCAGCGGCTCCTCCAACTGGCCGGCCTGCACCGGGCGCAGCGGCCAAGCGGCCGTGGCCGCCGCAGCGCAGCCCAAGGCGGCGCTGGCCCAACGGCGGCGGCTCCAGCCTGAGGCCACATCAACCCCTCAGGCTCACAAGCCCAGGCGCTGGCGCAGCCACGGCAGCGCTGCATCGAGCGCCAGCTTGCTGGGCTGCACCTCGCGCCGGTGCTGGTACTCGATCTGGCCCTCTTTGAGGCCCTTGTCGCCCACCGTCAGGCGGTGCGGCACGCCGATCAGCTCCCAGTCGGCAAACATGGCCCCGGGGCGCTCGCCGCGGTCGTCGAGCAGCACATCCACTCCCAGCGCCTTGAGTTCGCCATAGAGCCGCTCGGCCACTTCGCGCACCGCAGGGCTGCGCTCCATGCCGATCGGGCAGATCACCAGCGTGAACGGCGCAATCGCGTCGGGCCAGATGATGCCGCGCTCGTCGTGGTTTTGCTCGATCGCCGCCGCCGGCAAGCGCGTGATGCCTATGCCGTAGCAGCCCATCTCGAACGGTTTGGGCTTGCCGTCTTCGTCCAGAAAAGTGGCGTTCATGGCGCGGCTGTATTTGGTTCCGAGGTAGAACACATGCCCGACTTCGATGCCGCGCTCGATTTGCAGTTCCCCGGCCCCGTCGGGTGAGGGGTCGCCGGGCAGCACGTTGCGGATGTCGGCCACGCTATCGGGCTCGGGCAGGTCGCGGCCCCAGTTCACGCCGGTGAGGTGGTGATCGGCCTGGTTGGCACCGCAAACCCAGTCGGCCATCAGCGCCACCTCGCGGTCGGCCACCACTTGCACCGGCTGTTGGAGCCCGAGCGGCCCGAGGTAGCCGGGTTTGCTGCCAAAGTGGGCCACGATCTCGGCCTCGGTGGCAAAGCGGTAGCCCAGATTGAGCCCCGGCAGCTTGCCCACCTTGACCTCGTTCATGTCGTGGTCGCCGCGCAGCAGCAGCAGCCAGATGCGGGTGGCGACGATTTCGTCGCGCTCGTTGATCTCCTCGGTGGCCAGCACGATCGATTTGACGGTGCGCGCCAGCGGCAGGCCAAGCAGCGCAGCCACGTCGGCGCAGGTGCTTTTGCCCGGCGTCGGGGTGAGGGTGAGCGGCTGGCTCGGTGCAGGGCGTGGGCCGGCCGGGGCCAGCGCCTCGGCTTTTTCGAGGTTGGCGGCGTAGTGGCTGTGCGGGCAATAGACGATGGCGTCTTCGCCGGTGGCGGCTATCACCTGGAATTCTTCGCTCAGGTCGCCACCGATGGCCCCGCTGTCGGCCGCCACAGCGCGGTAGCGCAGCCCAAAGCGATCAAAAATGCGCCGGTACGCCGCCCCCATGGCCTGGTAGCTGGCCTGCGCCGCGTCGCGGTCGCGGTCGAAGCTGTAGGCGTCTTTCATGGTGAACTCGCGCCCGCGCATCAGGCCAAAGCGCGGCCGCCGCTCGTCGCGGAACTTGGTCTGGATCTGGTAAAAATTTTTGGGCAACTGCTTGTAGCTGCGCAGCTCCTGGCGCGCAAGGTCGGTCACCACCTCCTCGCTGGTGGGCTGCACCACGTAGTCGCGCTGGTGCCGGTCTTGGATGCGCAGCAGCTCGGGGCCCATTTTCTCGAAGCGCCCGGTCTCTTGCCACAGCTCGGCTGGCTGCACCACCGGCATGGTGAGCTCGATCGCTCCGGCGGCGTCCATTTCCTCGCGCACGATGCGCTCGACCTTGCGAATCACGCGCAAGCCCATGGGCAGGTAGGTGTAAATGCCAGCCCCGAGTTTTTTGATCAGGCCGGCGCGCAGCATCAGGCGGTGGCTGGCCACTTCGGCGTCGGCAGGGGCTTCTTTGAGGGTGGAGATGAAGAACTGGGAGGCTTTCATGGGGCGTTGTAGCTAAAGATTCGATGCAGCCCCGCAAGTCTGGGACGCAGTGGCACGCAGCGGCGCAGCCGAAGCGGCACCGAATCCGGTGGGTTTGGGCGGGGCCTCATCTAGGCCGAGCGCCGACCCCGGATATGCCACCCGCAGGCGCGCCAGCGGTGCATAATCGAGTCAGTTTAAAGATTGGGGTTGATTATGCTTGACAGAGACGGCTTCAGGCCGAACGTCGGCATCATTCTGCTCAACCAGAAAAACCAGGTGTTTTGGGGCAAGCGCATACGCACCCACTCCTGGCAGTTTCCGCAGGGCGGCATTGACCACGGCGAAAGCCCGGAGCAAGCCATGTACCGCGAGCTGCACGAGGAGATCGGGCTCAAGCCCGAGCATGTGAACTTGGTCGCCCGCACGCGGGACTGGTTGCGCTACGAGGTGCCAGACCGATTCATCCGCCGCGAGGCGCGCGGTCACTACAAAGGCCAGAAACAGATCTGGTATTTGCTGCGCCTGTGCAGCGGCGACTGGAACCTGAACCTGCGCGCCAGCAGCCACCCGGAGTTCGACGCCTGGCGCTGGAACGACTACTGGGTGCCGCTGGACGTGGTGGTGGAGTTCAAACGCGGCGTCTATGAAATGGCGCTGACCGAGCTGGCGCGTTACCTGCCCGCTGGTGAGCTGCGCGCACGCCAGCCGCGCGCCGCGCTGCACGGCCGCTACCCACCGCGCCCGCTGGGTGCTGCTGGCAATGCCTTGGCCATGCGCAGGCTGCCCATACACCTGGAACTGCCGCCCGGCGCCACTTTCGACCCCGACCCCCAGGCTTCGGTCATGGCCGAGGCGCATCCCTCTTTCCCGGCTCAAGCCGAGGGCGCACCGCCGCGCCCGATTCAAACCGGGCCTGCTCCCGCACACTCGACCCCCATCGGGCCCACACCGCCCCAACCGGCCACCGCATGAACACCCACTCTTTGCAGCGCCCTCGCGCCCCCCGTTGGCAGCGCTTGCTTGCTGCTTCTGGCCCATGGCGGCTGGCTGGCCTGGCTTGGCTGGCCCTGCTGGCTCTGCTTTTGGCCAGCGCTCCGGCGCGGGCTCAGCTCATCACCGACGACCCGGCCTGGCAAGAAGGCACCGTGCCGCCTGCGCCTGCCTTCCAGACCCAGGGCTTGCTGCCGTTTTTTGTGGTGGTTGACTCCGAGCTGCGCTTTGGCTTGGTGCCCGAATCCTTGCAGCTCGGTGCCGATGGCGTCATCCGCTACGTGGTGGTGGCACTTAGCGCGGGTGGCGCGGTGAACGTGATGTATGAGGGCCTGCGCTGCCGCACCCAGCAAACGCGCACCTACGCGCGTTGGTCGCCCACGCAACTGCCCCTGCCCTCCCCGTTCAACTCCGAGGCTGGCCAATGGCGCAGCGCCGGCGAGACCCGCTGGCAAGATTGGCGCGACCACGCGGCAGGCCGCCCGGCTTGGGCGCTGGCGCGCGCGGGTCTGTGCGATGGCGCCGCCCCCAACGGCCGCCCGGCGCAGATGCTGCAAGCCCTGCGCCAAAACGCGCCACAGCGCTGAACCGCCGCGGCTGCGCCTGGGGCCAGTCGGCTTTTAGCCGCTGCGGCTGGTGAGCACCAGGTTGTCGCGGTGGATCATCTCGGCCTCGGCGGCGTAGCCGAGCAGGCGCTCGAAATCGCTGGAGGCCTTGCGGCACAGCAGGCGCGCTTCGGCGGCGCTGTAGTTGGCCAGGCCGCGCGCCAGCTCGCTGCCGTCGGGTGCGCGCAGCGCGATCACATCGCCACGGGAAAACTCGCCCTCGACCGCCGTCATGCCGATGGGCAGCAGGCTCTTGCCCTCTTGCACGATCTTGGCGGCGGCTCCGGCATCCAGCCGCACCGCGCCGCGCAGTTGCAAATGATCGGCCATCCACTGCTTGCGCGCTTGCAGCTTGGGCGTATCGGCCAGCAAGCAGGTGCCGATCGGCTCGCCTTCGAGCAGGCGCAGCAGCGCGTCGGGCTCGCGCCCCCAAGCGATCACGGTGCTGGCACCCGAGCCCGCAGCGCGCTTGGCGGCCAAAATTTTGGTGATCATGCCGCCGGTGCCGATGCGCGAGCCCGCCCCGCCGGCCATGGCTTCCAGCTCCGGGTCGCCCGCGCGCGCCGCCGCAATGAAGCGCGCATCCGCTTGTTTGCGCGGGTCCGCGCTGTAGAGGCCTTTTTGGTCGGTCAGGATCACCAGCAGATCGGCCTCGACCAGGTTGGCCACCAGCGCGCCCAGGGTGTCGTTGTCGCCGAACTTGATTTCGTCGGTGACCACGGTGTCGTTCTCGTTGATCACCGGCAGCACCCGGTGCGCCAGCAGCGTGAGCAGGGTCGAGCGCGCATTCAGGTAGCGCTCGCGGTCGGCCAGGTCGGCGTGGGTGAGCAGCACCTGCGCGCTGCGCAGCCCGAGCTGGCGCAGCTTGCTCTCGTACATCTGCACCAGACCCATCTGGCCCACTGCGGCGGCCGCTTGCAGCTCGTTGAGGGCTTTGGGGCGCACGGCCCAGCCCAGGCGCTTCATGCCCTCGGCAATGGCACCGCTGCTGACCATGATCAGCTCGCGCCCTTGGCCCACCAGGCTGCTTAGCTGCACACTCCACTGGCCAATGGCGGCTTCGTCGAGCCCGCGCCCTTCGTTGGTCACCAAACTGGAGCCTACCTTGACCACGATGCGCCGCGCCGCACGCAGCCGCTCGGCCACGGCCGCTTCGCTGATGCGCCACTCAGGCGCCGAGGAACTGACTTGATCCATGTGCTTGCAGGCCGGTGGTTGAACGGCAGAATGTGGACTAAAAGCGGGCAAAATCGGGGGAGGAAGCTGGGCTGCGCGGGGCCGCACAGCTTGCGCCTGCGCTCAAGCCCCGAAACGCGGATCGACCTCGACCGGCGGCCGCTCGGCCTGCTGGCTGGCCGCGATGTGCTGGAAGATTTGCTGCACCAAGCGCTCGCAGCCCTCGCGCGTGAGGGCCGAAATCTCGAACACCGGCCCCTTGTGGCGGTAGCGGCGCACAAAATCGCGCACCCGCTGGGCGCGCTGCTCGGCCGGCACCATGTCGAGCTTGTTGAGCACCAGCCAGCGCGGTTTGGCGTGCAAGGCCGGGTCGTATTTTTTCAGCTCTTTGACGATGGCACGCGCTTGCAGCACCGGGTCCACCGCTTCGTCAAAAGGGGCCAGATCGACGATGTGCAGCAGCAACCGGGTGCGCTGCAAGTGGCGCAAAAACAGGTGCCCCAGCCCCGCGCCTTCGGCCGCGCCTTCGATCAGGCCCGGCAGGTCGGCGATCACAAAGCTCTTTTCTGGCCCCACCCGCACCACCCCGAGGTTGGGGTGCAGCGTGGTGAAGGGGTAGTCGGCGATCTTGGGCCGGGCGTTGGATACCGCCGTGATGAAGGTCGATTTACCCGCATTGGGCATGCCCAGCAGGCCAACATCGGCCAGCAGCTTGAGTTCGAGCTGCAGATTGAAACGCTGCCCAGGGTGTCCCGGGGTTTTTTGGCGCGGTGCGCGGTTGATCGCGCTCTTGAAACGCAGGTTGCCAAAGCCGCCGTCGCCGCCCTTGGCCAGCAGCACCTGCTGGCCCGGTTGCAGCAGCTCGTGCAGCAGCTCGCCCGTTTCGGCGTCGCGCATCAGGGTGCCGACCGGCATTTTGAGCACGATGTCTTCGCCCTTGTGGCCAAACATATCCGAGCCCTTGCCGTGCTCGCCGCGCTGGGCCTCGAACTTGCGCGTGTAGCGAAAATCCACCAAGGTGTTGAGGTTTTCGTCGGCCAAGGCATAAACGTGCCCGCCGCGGCCGCCGTCGCCACCGTCGGGGCCGCCGAATTCCTTGTATTTTTCGTGCCTGAAGGAGGCGCAACCGCTGCCGCCATCGCCCGCTGCAACCTCGATCGTGGTTTCGTCAACAAACTTCATGGCAGGATTGTCGCTCAATCAGGAAAAATACAAAGGCCCGCTGCTGCGGGCCTTTGAGAGAAACCGAGGCTGCCCGAAAGCAGCACCCGCTGCGAACCGCTTGCTTAGGCGGCCGCTTTGACGCTGATGACCTTGCGGTTCAGCGCGCCCTGAACAGAAAACCCCACCGTGCCATCGACGGTGGCAAAAATGGTGTGGTCTTTGCCGATCCCGGTGCCGGTACCGGGGTGGAATTTGGTGCCGCGCTGGCGCACGATGATCGCGCCGGCCGAGATGGCTTGGCCGCCAAAAACCTTGACGCCCAGCATCTTGGGTTGTGAGTCGCGGCCGTTGCGGGTTGAGCCGCCGCCTTTTTTCTGTGCCATGGTGTTGCCGCTCCTTAAGCCTGGATCGAGCCGATCTGCAGCTCGGTGAAGTTTTGCCGGTGGCCTTGGCGTTTCTGGTAGTGCTTGCGACGGCGCATCTTGAAGATGCGGATTTTGTCGCCACGACCGTGCGAAACCACAGTGGCTGTGACCGTTGCGCCGCTGACCAAGGGCGTGCCAACCTGGATGCTGTCGCCGCTGCCGACGGCCAACACCTGATCGATCACGATTTCCTGGCCCACGTCCGCAGCAATCTGTTCTACTTTAAGTTTTTCGCCGACAGCAACGCGATACTGCTTGCCGCCGGTTTTTATGACCGCGTACATTGGAAACCTCGAATGGTGATTTCTTTGGGCTGATTCCCAAAGAATCGAGCATTATACCAAAAACGGGAGGGGTGGTGCCGCCTGTCGGATTCGAACTGACGACCTACCGCTTACAAGGCGGTTGCTCTACCAACTGAGCTAAGGCGGCGCGGTGGGTATTCTACTTCACTCGGCGCAGCGTCGGCCGCGCGCTGGGGCCTGGCGGGCTGCTGGGAGTGGGCGGCGGCGGAACGGGCTCCTCGTCCAACGGCGCGCTGGCGCTGCCTTCGACCACGGTGAAATCTGGCCGAGCGTTCAGCACTTGGTCATCTGACACCAAGGTCGGGGGCTCAAACGCCATGCCCTGCAAGTTCTCGCGCGCGTAAATGGCTACCACATGATCGACTGGCACCTGGATGGCGCGCACCACACCGCCGAAGCGGGCTTTGAACTCGATGGTCTCGTTGCCCAACTGCAGTTGGCTGGCGGCCTCGTAGCTGGTGTTGAGCACGATTTGCCCATCTTGCACGAACTCGATGGGCACCCGCACCGTGGCATCGACCGCCACCGCCATATAGGGGGTGTAGCCGTTGTCGCAGCACCACTCGTGCAGGGCGCGTATCAGGTACGGGCGCGTCGAGGGCGGCTGATCTGGCTTCATGGCAGCGGCCTCCTCATTATTTGCGCATCACCTTTTCCGAAGGCGTGAGTGCCTCGATATAGGCCGGGCGCGAGAAAATCCGCTCGGCGTATTTGAGCAGCGGCGCAGCGTTTTTGCTCAGCTCGATGCCGTAGTGGTCCAGGCGCCACAGCAGCGGCGCGATGGCCACGTCGAGCATGGAAAAGTTGTCGCCCAGCATGAATTTGTTTTTCAAAAACACCGGGGCCAGTTGCGTCAAGCGGTCGCGGATGTGGCTCTTGGCCTTGTCGAATGCCTTGTCGTTGCCCTTGAGGGTGCGCGACTCCAGCACCGAGACGTGCACAAACAGCTCTTTCTCGAAGTTGAGCAGGAACAAACGCACCCGGGCGCGCTCGACTGGGTCGCCAGGCATGAGCTGCGGATGCGGAAAGCGCTCGTCGATGTACTCGTTGATGATGCTGGACTCGTACAAGATCAAGTCGCGCTCGACCAGGATCGGCACCTGGGCGTAGGGGTTCATGAGCGCGATGTCTTCGGGCTTGTTGTACAGATCGACATCGCGGATTTCAAAGTCCATGCCTTTTTCAAACAACACGAAACGGCAGCGGTGCGAGAACGGGCAGGTGGTGCCCGAATACAGAACCATCATGGCAAAAAGCTCCTGGTTACAAATGGAAACAGTGGTTTGCCAAATTCACGCCCAGTAATGGGCGAGGCAGACCACTGTTCAAAACAGACCCAGCGTCGAGCGCGGGTCGAGCCAGAATTATTTGATATCTTTCCAGTATTCCTTGTTCAGGCGCCAAGCCATGAAGGTAAACACCGCCAAGAACAGCAGCACAAAAATACCCAAGGTTTGGCGCTGCTGCTTGGCTGGCTCGGCCATCCAGTCGAGAAAGGCCACCAGTTCGCCCACCGAGCGGTCAAACTCCTCGGGGCTCATGGTGCCGGGGCTGACCTGCTCCCAGCCGCGCATCACCTGGGTGCTGCTGCCATCGGCATTGGCCACGGTTTCGATGATCGGGCGGCGCTCGCCTTGCAAGTACCACAGCGGGTTGGGCATGGCGATGGTGGGGAAAGCGGTGTTGTTCCAGCCGTGCGCGACGGTGCCATCGCGGTAGTAGGAGCGCAGCATGGTGTAGATGTAATCCGGGCCACCCGAGCCAGCGCGCGAGCGCGTGATCATGGTCAGGTCCGGGGCCGCCTTGCCCCAGAACACCTTGGCGTCGGCCGGGCTGATGGCGGCTTGCATCAGGTCGCCCACGCGCTCGCCGGTGAACATGAGGTTGTCCCGAATCTGGCGCTCGGTCAGGCCCAGTTCTTTGAAGCGCTTGTAGCGCTCGAAAGAGGCCGAGTGGCAGCTCAGGCAGTAGTTGACAAACAGCTTGGCACCGCGTTGCAGCGCCTCCAAGTCGTTGCTCATGTCGGGCGCCTGATCGAGCGGGAATGGGCTTTTGGCGGCCATTGCACCCGAAACCAGACCAAAAGCCAACAGGCAGGCCACAATCCAATTTTTCATTTTTCTAGACTCCAGCGCTGGGTCAGTGGGGGGTGAAGGTCACGCGGCTGGGCACCGGCTTGAAATCGCCCCAGCGGCTCCACCACGGCATCAGCAGGAAGAACCCGAGGTAGAACAAGGTGCCAAACTGCGAGAAGCGCGTGCTGATGGCCGAGGGTGGCAGCACCCCGAAATAGGTCAGAATGAAGAAGTTGATCACGAAAGCGCCGTAGAGGTATTTGTTCCACGTTGGGCGATAGCGGATCGAGGCCACGGGTGAGCGGTCCAGCCAAGGCAGAAAGCACAGGATCACGACAGCCGCACCCATGATGACCACACCCCAGAACATGGCGTCTAGGCCCAGCAACATGAGCGTACCCACCACGGCACCACCCAGCACCAGCGCCTTGCCTGTGGTGCCAAAGCCGGCGCGGAAGATGCCATGGAAGGCTGCGAACCAGACGGCTGCCGTGAGCACGTACATGAACTCGGTGGTGACGGCGCGCAGCATGGAGTAGTAGGCCGCGAAATACCAGACCGGAGCGATGTGCGCCGGGGTGACCAGCGGATCGGCCGGGATCAAGTTGGTGTATTTGAGGAAAAAGCCACCGCCCGAAGGCGCAAAGAACACCACGGCCGCGAAGATCATCAGGAACACGCCCACACCCATCAGGTCGTGCACCGAGTAGTAGGGGTGGAAGGGAATGCCGTCGAGGGGCTTGCCGGAGGCGTCTTTGAGCTTCTTGATCTCGATGCCATCGGGGTTGTTGGAGCCCACTTCGTGCAGCGCGATGATGTGCGCGACCACCAGCCCCAGCAGCACCAGCGGCAGGGCGATCACGTGCAGGCTGAAGAAGCGGTTCAGGGTGGCGTCACCGACCACGAAGTCGCCCCGGATGAGCAGCGCCAGGTCGGGGCCGATGATGGGTATGGCCGCGAACAGGTTGACGATCACCGCCGCACCCCAGAACGACATCTGGCCCCAAGGCAGCAGGTAGCCGGTGAAGGCAATCGCCATCATGGCCAGCAAAATGCCGCAACCAAATAGCCAGATCAGTTCGCGCGGCCGCCGGTAGGAACCGTAGATCAAGCCACGGAACATGTGCATATAGACCACGATGAAGAAGAACGAGGCCCCGGTGGAGTGGATGTAGCGGATCAGCCAACCCCACTCGACTTCGCGCATGATGTACTCGACCGAGGCAAAGGCCACCGGCACCCCGGCCGCGTTGAGCGTGGCGTCGGGCTTGTAGTGCATCACCAGGAAGATGCCGGAAATGATCTGGATCACCAGCACCAGCAGCGCCAGCGAGCCGAAAAAGTACCAGAAATTAAGGTTCTTGGGCGCGTAGTATTCGGACAAATGCTCTTTGTAGAGCTTGCTCAGCGGGAAGCGGTTGTCGATCCAGTTGAGCAGTTGCTCGCCCGCTGGAGCGTTGGGGGAGATTTCCTTGTATTCGGCTGCCATGATCTTCCTCTAAACGCCGCTTCAGGCTTGTTGGTCTTCGCCGACCAACAACAAGGTGTCGGACAGGTATTGGTGGGGTGGGATTTCGAGGTTGTCTGGGGCGGGCATGTTGGCAAACACGCGCCCCGAGAGATCGAAAGCCGAACCGTGGCAAGGGCAGAAAAAGCCGCCCGGCCAATCGTTGGGCAGACCCGGCTGGTCGCCCGGAGTGAACCGGGAAGTGGGTGAGCAACCGAAGTGGGTGCACACGCCCACAGCGACCAGAAGTTCGGGCTTGATCGACCGATAACGGTTGAGCGCGTACTCGGGCGTGGGAAACACCCGGCGCTCCGAGTTCGGGTCGGCCAGCCGCGGCTCGACCACCTCGAGCGAGGCGATCATCTCGGGCGTGCGGTACAAAACCCAGACCGGGCGGCCGCGCCACTCAACCACCATTTTCTCGCCGGGCTGCAAGCGGGAAATATCGACCTCGACCGAGGCACCGGCGGCGCGGGCGCGCGCCGAAGGCTGTATGGAACTGACGAATGGAACGGCGACCGCAGCTGCCCCCACGCCGCCCATGGCGCAGGTGGAAATCAGCCAAACACGGCGACCGTTGTCAACGGTGGCTTCGCTCATGGGTATCTTTCTGTGACGTAAGAACTCGGCTACCCGCACGGCGCGCGCTTGATGGGGATCAAGCAGCGCATCGGGTCAACCCTGATTGTAAGGGATTGTCACCACGGCATCGGGTTCATGACCCTGCAAGGCACTCAGACCGGGGCGGCTGCGAGCGCCGCCTCGACCGCTGCCATGAAACTGGCGGGGTCGGCACGGCCGCTGCCCGCGAGGTCGAAGGCGGTGCCGTGGTCTGGGCTGGTGCGCACGAAGGGCAGCCCCAGGGTGGTGTTGACGCCCTGCTCCAGCCCCAGGTACTTGACCGGGATCAGGCCCTGGTCGTGAGTCATGGCCAGCACCACATCGAATTCGCCCCGGCGCGCGCGCATGAACACGGTGTCGGGGGCAAAGGGGCCGTGGGCGTCTATGCCCTCGGCCCGGGCCGCAGCGATCGCGGGTGCGATGTGCTCGATTTCTTCGTGGCCAAACAAGCCCCCTTCGCCCGCGTGGGGGTTCAGACCCGCCACCGCAATCCGGCAAGCCGGCCATGCGCACACCTGCAAAAAATGGCGCTGCATCAGTTGCAGCGTTTGCAGCACCCGTGCCTGCGTGACCGACTCGATGGCCTGGCGCAGTGGCACGTGGATGCTGTGCAGCACGGTGCGCAAATCGGGGTTGGAGAGCATCATGCGCACCGGCAACTGCTCGGGGCGCAAACCCAGGTGCGCCGCCGCCTGCGCCTGCAGCATTTCGGTGTGGCCGGGGTAGCCGATGCCGGCGGCGTGCCACGCCCCTTTGTGTATGGGTGCCGTCACCAAAGCGGCTGCCTCACCCTGCAAAACCGCTTGGGTGGCGCACTCGATGGCAGCGTGGGCCGCGCGCCCGGCCACGGCACTGATTTGGCCCAGCGGCGGCAGGGGTTCGGCCAAAGGTGGCAGCGCCAGCAGCGGCAGGCAACGCGGCGGCAGCTCGGCCGCCTGCTGCCAGTGCTCCAGCACGGCCAGCGGCAGCAGGCCGCCGGTGAGGGCCACGGCGCGGCGCATCACGGCCAAGTCGGCCACCACCACGCAGCGGCTGGACCACTCGGGCCGCAGCCGAAACAGTTGCGCGATCAGCTCCGGCCCGACGCCGGCCGGGTCGCCCATGCTGATGGCGATTGGGCAATCCGGGATCATGCCGGGTTGGGGATGTCGATGAACTGGTGTGTGAGGCCCAGCTCGGCCGCCACCGCCGCCCCGAGTGCGGGCGCGCCGTAGCGTTCGGTGGCGTGGTGGCCGCAAGCCAGATAGGCCACACCGCACTCGCGCGCCAGATGGGTTTGGGGCTCGGACAACTCGCCGGTGATGAAGGCATCGACCCCAGCGGCGATCGCGGCCTCGAAATAATCTTGCGCGCCGCCGCTGCACCAGCCTATGCGCCGCAGGGGGCGACCGGGGGCGTCGATGAGCGTCACGGGCCGCCCCAAGCGCTGCTGCACCTGCGCCGCCAGCGCGCTGGCGTCGGGGCAATCGGTGTGGCCCACGAAGCCCAAATCTTGCTCGCCAAAGCGGCCCCAGCCATCGGCCAATGGGGTAAAGCCCAAGCGTTGCGCCAGTTGGGCGTTGTTGCCTAGGCTCGGGTGGGCATCGAGCGGCAGGTGGTAGGCCAGCAGGTTCACGTCGTGCGCCAGCAACAGAGCCAGGCGCTGCTTCATCCAGCCGGTGACGCAGCCGCTCTGGCCGCGCCAGAACAGGCCGTGATGCACCAAAATGGCGTCGGCCCCGGCCTCGATGGCGCGCTCGATCAACTCGCGGCTGGCAGTGACGCCGCTGACCAAATACCGCACCTGCGCCCTGCCCTCGACCTGCAAGCCGTTGGGGCCGTAGTCTTGGAAGCGCTCGGGCTGCAGCGTGGCATCGAGGTGGCGCAGCAACAAGCGGGCATCGACCCCAGGCGCAACGAGGGCAGATGCAGGGGACGCAGCTAGAGATGTGGACATGGCGCAGACTCACCGGACACTAAACGTGCCCGATTGTCGCACCCCCCGCTGCAGGCCGCTGCTGAAGCCTCAAGGGGACTTAGGTCTGGCCCGAGGGGCGGCCCGACTGGCCCAATTTTTGGCGCTGTTTTTCCTCGCGCTCCGACTCGTCCATCTTGGTGACAAAATAGCGGTAAAACCAAGCCGCCATGACGATCACGCCGATGATCGTGACGATGCTCAGCACACCGTAAGTGGTGGAAAACAATTCATTCCAAGCGTCCATGACCTCTCCATCTGTGTGTGTTTGTACAACCCAGTCGATTGGAAACCAGTTTTGTGGTCGGCGTTTTGACGCAGGTCAAACTGGCTGCGCGTCGGGCTGCACATTGGGCGGCGCGAAACCATGAAGCGCCACTGGCTGTTGTTCTCTCAGGCCGTCACGGTGCTGCTGGCGGTGTGGTTCGTGGTCGCTACCTTGCAGCCGCAGTGGCTGCAGCGTCCGGCGCATATGCGCACCGTGCCGCTGCTCTTGGCCCCTGATGGCGCAGCGCGCAGCGCAGCCGTGGCCGCCGCCAGCTTGAGTGCCGCCGCGCAGGCGGCAGCCCCGGCGGTGGTGAGCATCAGCGCGCGCCAGGCACCCCAGCGCCACCCGCATGCCGACGACCCCTGGTTTCGCTTCTTTTTTGGCGACCAGGCACCGCAGCGCACGCCGCAAACCGGGCTGGGCTCCGGGGTGATCGTGAGCAGCGCTGGCCACGTGCTCACCAACCACCACGTGATCGCGGGCGCCGCAGAAATCGAGGTTCAGCTCAGCGACGGCCGCCAGGCGCTGGCGCGGGTGGTGGGAACCGACCCCGACACCGACCTGGCGGTGCTGCACATCGATCTGCCCAATCTGCCGGTGGCGGTTCTGGGCGACTCCGACGCCCTGCGCGTGGGCGACGCGGTGCTGGCCATAGGCAACCCGTTTGGCGTCGGCCAGACGGTCACCGGGGGCATCGTCAGCGCCTTGGGGCGCACGCAACTGGGCATCAACATTTTCGAGAACTTCATCCAGACCGACGCCGCCATCAACCCCGGCAACTCGGGTGGCGCGCTGGTGGATGTGCAAGGGCATTTGATCGGCATCAACACCGCCATTTTCACGCGCTCGGGTGGCTTCATGGGCATCGGTTTTGCCATTCCCACTTCCACGGCGCGCCAGGTGCTGGAGGCGATCGTGCGCGATGGCGCGGTGACGCGCGGCTGGATCGGGGTCGAGCCGCAAGCGCTCACGCCCGAACTGGCGCAGCACTTTGGCCTGCGGCGCGATCGAGGCGTGATCATCATCGGGGTGCTGCGCAACGCCCCGGCGGCACAAGCCGGGATTCGGCCCGGCGATGTGGTGCTGAGCGTGGCTGGGCAGCCGGTAGCCGATGTGGCGGCCTTGCTGGCGGCGGTGGCGGCTTTGGCACCGGGGCAGGCCACGCAGGTGCAAATCGAGCGCCGGGGCGAGCCGCTCACGCTGCAAGTCACGCCAGGGCGGCGCCCAGCACCGCCTATTGAGCCCGCCGCACCCGAAGCCGACGAGCGCTGAAAGCGGGCCGCAGCGCCCGCGGTGTTCAGGGTGCCGCTCAGGTTTTGTCGGCGGCCTCGGGTTCCTCGGGGGTGCGGCTGAACTTGTTAAACCAGCGCGAGCCCCAGATGCCCACTTGGTACAGCAAGCACATGGGAATGGCCAGCGCCAGTTGCGAGATCACGTCTGGCGGCGTGACGATGGCGGCGATGACGAAGGCCAGCACGATGAAGTAGCCGCGAAAATCCTTCAACTGCTGGATCGTGGCGAAATTGAAGCGCACCAGCAGCATCACCACCACCGGCACCTGAAAAGCCAGCCCAAAGGCCAAGTAGAGCGACAAGATCGCCTGCACGTAGGAGGCGATGTCGGGTGTGGCGGCCACACTGTCCGGGGTGAAGCCCTGGATGAAAAAGAACATCTGATCGAGCACGAAAAACTGCACGAAAGCGATGCCGATGTAGGCCAACAGGCTGCCGATAAAAATCAGCGGAATGGCAAAACGCTTTTCGTGGCTGTACAGGCCCGGAGCCACGAAGGCCCACATCTGGTACATCAGCCATGGCAGGGCGACGATCATGGCCGACATCAACAGCACCTTGAGCGGCACGAAGAAGGGCGAAAAGACACCGACCGCGATCAGCTTGGCATCGGGCGGCATGTGGTTGCGGATGGGAATGGCGATGAAGTCGATCAGCCCCCCTGGCCCGGGCCAGATCGCCAGCCCAATGGCGCACAGCACCACGCCGGCCAGGCTGTAGAGAATGCGGTCGCGCAACTCGACCAGGTGCTGCACGAAAGGCAGTTCGGTGCCGGCGAGTTCATCCGCTTTGGATTTGGGGTCTGACATGGGTGCTGTGGGGTGCGTAGAGGGTCAGATCGGACGCGCCATCGAACTGGAGCCCGTAGAGCCGGAGTAAGGCTTGGGCCGGTGCCGCGCCACCCGCGCCGCGCCCGACTGCACAAAGGCGCGCTGGCCGGTGCGCGCCTTGTACCACTTGGGCACCGACTGCTGCTTGAGCCTGAAGCTCTTTTTCGGGCGCTGAAAAGGCGGATAGACCGAGTGCCCGAGCGAGTAGGCGGCGCTGGGATCGACGCGCGGCGCCTCGCCGGGCTCGCTGCCCTCTAGGCCGGCCGTGGCATCCATCCAGTCTTTCTCGAAATTGCCGACGCCGGACTGCACCTCGCGTGCCGCGCCCTCGACCGTCTCTTTCATCCGCTTGAGCTCGTCGAGGTCCATGGAGCGGTTGACCTCGGCCTTGACGTCGGCCACGTAGCGCTGCGCCTTGCCCAACAAGGCACCGACGGTGCGCGCCACGCGCGGCAGCTTCTCGGGCCCGATGACCACCAAGGCCACGACCGCAATCAGGGCGATCTCGGAAATTCCAAAATCCAGCATGCAAGGCTTTCAGTGCCCCGGCGGCCTGCACAAGGGCAGGCGCACGGGCAAGTCAGAAGGCAAGGGCCTCAGACCTTGGTCTTGGCTTCGACGTCGATGGTGGTTTTATCGGCCGCAGCCGGGGCTTGGCCTACCTGCGCGGTTGCGGTGGTGCTGCTGTTGGGGTCGGACTCCGTCGTCTCGGCTTGCTTCATTCCGTCCTTGAAGCCCTTGACGGCTCCACCCAGGTCGGAACCGATGTTCTTGAGCTTCTTGGTGCCAAACACCAACACGACCACCAGCAAAACGATCAGCCAGTGCCAAATCGACAAACTTCCCATGACAAACTCCTGCATCGGGGCTGAAAATAGCCCCGGATTAAGTGGATTCCAAGCTGGGCCAATGGTTCACCGCTGGCCGAAGCGGCTATTGTCACCGATATGGGTGACCAAGCTTGCATTGCAAGCCCACTGCGGGTAAACCCTCGTCCGACGGTGCTGCAGCGGGCTCAGCCCTTGTGCCACGGCCGCGGCCCGCCCATCACGTGCACGTGCAGGTGCTGCACCTCTTGCCCGCCCTCGGCACCGTTGTTGCAGACGATGCGAAAGCCACCCTCGGGCCAGGGGCGGCAGCCCTGCTCCAGCGCCAGCTTGGGCGCCAGGCACATGAGCTTGCCCATTAGCCGCTCGTGCTCGGGCCCGAGCTGCGCCATAGAGGGCAGGTGCAGCTTGGGCACCAGCAGGAAATGCACTGGGGCCCAGGGGTGGATGTCGTGAAAGGCGTACAGATCGTCGTCTTCATAGACCTTCCGGCTGGGAATGTGGCCGGCGATGATTTTGCAAAAAATGCAGTTGGGGTCGTGGCTCATGGGGCGGGCAGGGGCAGGGTTGGGTGGGGCTGGCGTGGGCTTCAGAGCGGCAGCGGCTTGCGGTCGTTCCAGTACAACAAGCCTTTGATCAGCCGGTAGATAACCCAGACCGAGGTCGCAAAGAGGATGGCAAAACCCACCAGCAAGACCATCGTCAAAGCCCCCAGCACGAAACCGAGCAGGCCCCACCAAAAGGTGCGGATCTGCCAGCGAAAGTGGCTCTGATAGATCGTGCCGGCGGTGTCTTCGCGCTTGACGTAGTTGATGACGATGGCGATGATCGCCGTCAGCCCGGCCAACCACGACAGGGCGTAGAGCACGTAGATGATGAGCGTGAGCTGGCGCAGGCTGGCGAGCTCGGTGGGCGTTTTGCCGCTGGGGTCTGGGCGGAAATCAATGGGCTCGTTCATGGGGTGCTTTGCTGATGGTGTGGGTGGGGTGGGATGGGGTGGGATGGGCTGGGGTAATTCAGGCTAGGGGATCTGGTTGCCCTTGCTCTTGTTGCCGCGCCTGCAGCTTGCGCAGCGCCTTTTCTTCTAGGCCGCTGAGGCCCTCGCGGCGCGCCAGCTCGGCCGTGACGTCGGCCGGCGAGAGGCCGAAATGCGCCAACGCGATCAGGCTGTGAAACCACAGGTCGGCCATTTCACCGACCAGCGCCTGCGCGCTGCCGTGGCCGTGCTGCAAGTCTTTGGCCGCCATGATGGTTTCGCCCGCTTCTTCGGCGATTTTTTTCAGGATCGCGTCTGGCCCCTGGTGCAGCAGGCGCGCCACGTAGCTGCGCGCTGGGTCGCCGCCGTGGGCGGGTTTGCGCGTCTCGATCAGGGCGGCTAGGCGCAGCAGGGTGTCGTGTGCGCTGGGGGCGGCTTCGGGAACCATCGTGGGGGTGCTCATGGGGTCGTAAATGGCGGGGCGCATGGCGTTTAGCGGTAGATCGATTCGGGGTCTTTGAGCACCGGCTCCACGCTCAGCCAGCGCCCCTCGGCTGGGCCGGTGGTGGCGGGTTGCGCGCCGCTCTCGGGCTGCCAGCGCAGGTAAAAACAACTGTGGCGGCCGGTGTGGCAGGCGATGCCAGGCTGGTGCCCGAGCTGGGTGACTTTGAGCAGCAGCACATCGGCGTCGCAATCGAGCCGAATTTCGTGCACCTGCTGCACGTGGCCGGATTCTTCGCCTTTGTACCAGAGCTTGGCGCGCGAGCGGCTGTAATACACGGCGCGCCCCAAGGCGGCGGTTTGCGCCAGCGCCTCGCGGTTCATCCAGGCCAGCATCAGCACATCGCCGCTGCTGGCCTCTTGGGCAATCACCGGCACCAGCCCGTGGGCGTCCCAGCGCACGGTGTCGAGCCAATCAGACATAGTTCCCTCCGGCCCTGCGGCCCAGCCTATCTTGCACCTCGCCCAGCGCACCAGCAGCGCGGCCAAGCCCGTGGGCATTATCCGCTATTGCGCGGGCGCACCTGGGTTTTTGCCGCCACAGCCGCCTGCATGGGAAAAATCCCGCTACACTACCGCTAGTGTTTACAAGCCACAACAACACTACCCGTAGTGCCAACACCCCACCACCGCGCTTACCAAGCGCTGGTTTGAGCGCAGCAACAGGCCGCTGCGTGCAGCAGCCCTGGAAGCACCGCAGCCCCTGAATCGACCCGCCAACCGCTACCGCATTCAACGCCACCCGCGCGCCCACTGAAACGAGGAAACCATGCAAATCAACCCCCTTGCAAGCCAGCCCATGGCCCCAGCCTTTACGGCCTTGAGCCAGGAGCCAGGCCGCACCAGCTCCAGCGCCAGTTTGCAAAACTACCAGATCATTCGGCGCAACGGCTCGGTGGTGCCGTTCGAGCCGGGCAAGATCGCGGTGGCGCTCATGAAAGCCTTTCTGGCCGTGCGCGGGGCCCACGGGGCCGCCTCGGCCAGCGTGCGCGAAGACGTGGAGCAGCTCACCCAGGCCGTGGTGCGCGCCCTGCTGCGCTCGCGCCCGGCTGGCGGCACCTTCCACATCGAAGACGTGCAAGACCAGGTCGAGCTTGGCCTGATGCGCGGCGGCCACCACGAAGTGGCGCGCGCCTACGTGCTGTACCGCGAGCGCCGCGCCCAGGAGCGCGCTGCCAAACAAGCCAGCGCCGCACGCGCCACCCCGGTGCTGCACGTGCTCGAAGCCGGCCAGCGCCTGCCGCTGGACCTGGGGCGCTTGCAAGCCCTGATCGCCAGCGCCTGCTCCGGGCTGGGCGAGGCGGTGCGGCCCGAGCCCATCGTGGCGGAGACGCTGCGCAACCTCTACGACGGCGTGCCGCTGGCCGAGGTCTATAAGGCCGCCATTTTGGCGGCGCGCACCCGCATCGAGCTCGACCCCGACCACACCTTTGCCACCGCCCGGCTGCTGCTGCACACCATCGCGCAAGAGGTGCTGGGCCAGGATTTGACCCAGCCCGAGCTGGCCGCGTGCTACCCCGAGGCCTTCCCGGTCTGCATCAAGCGCGGCGTCGAGGCCGAACTGCTCAACCCCGAGTTGCTGCAATTCGACCTGCCCCGGCTGGCGGCGGCGCTCAAGCCCGAGCGCGATTTGCAGTTCGACTACCTGGGCCTGCAAACCCTGTACGACCGCTACTTTTTGCACCAGCACAAGCGCCGCATCGAGCTGCCGCAGGGGTTTTTCATGCGCGTGGCGATGGGGCTGGCGCTCAATGAGATCGAGCGCGAGGCGCGCGCGATCGAGTTCTACGAGGTGCTGTCGCGCTTCGATTTCATGAGCAGCACCCCGACCCTGTTCAACAGCGGCACCCGGCGCTCGCAGCTGTCGAGCTGCTACCTCAGCACCGTGCCCGACGAGCTCGACGGCATCTACGAGGCGATCAAGGAAAACGCGCTGCTGTCCAAGTTCGCCGGCGGGCTGGGCAACGACTGGACCCGCGTGCGCGCGCTGGGTGCCCACATCAAGGGCACCAACGGCGAATCGCAGGGCGTGGTGCCGTTCCTGAAGGTGGTCAACGACACCGCCGTGGCGGTCAACCAGGGCGGCAAGCGCAAGGGCGCGGTCTGCTGCTACCTAGAGACTTGGCACCTCGACATCGAGGAATTTCTGGAGCTGCGCAAAAACACCGGCGACGACCGGCGCCGCACGCACGACATGAACACCGCCCACTGGATCCCGGACCTGTTCATGAAGCGGGTGCTGGAAACGGACCTGTTCATGAAGCGGGTGCTGGAAAAGGGCGACTGGACCCTGTTTTCGCCCCACAGCGTGCCCGATCTGCACGAGCTGGTGGGCCCGGCCTTCGAGCGCGCCTATGTGGCCTACGAAGAAAAAGCCGCCCGGGGCGAGATCACGCCCTACCGCAAGCTGCCCGCCTCCGACCTGTGGCGCAAGATGCTCACCATGCTGTTCGAGACCGGGCACCCTTGGATCACCTTCAAAGACCCCTGCAACCTGCGCAGCCCGCAGCAACACGTGGGCGTGGTGCACTCCTCCAACCTGTGCACCGAAATCACGCTCAACACCAGCGACAGCGAAATCGCGGTCTGCAACCTCGGCTCGGTCAACTTGGCGCAGCACCTCACCGACAGCCCCAGCGGATCGGGCGCCAAGGTGCTGGATCACGACAAGCTGCGCCGCACCGTGGCCACCGCCATGCGCATGCTCGACAACGTGATCGACATCAATTACTACGCCGTAAAAAAGGCGCGCGATTCCAACCTGCGCCATCGCCCGGTGGGGCTGGGGATCATGGGTTTCCAAGACGCGCTGTATCAAATGCACACCCCCTACGCCAGCGCGGCGGCGCTGGACTTTGCCGACCGGAGCATGGAAGCCGTGTGCTACCACGCCTACTGGGCCAGCAGCGACTTGGCGGCCGAGCGCGGGCGCTATTCGAGCTACACCGGCTCGCTGTGGCAGCGTGGCGTGTTGCCGCTGGACTCGCTTGAGCTGCTGGCGCAGGCGCGCGGCGGGCACCTAGAGGTCGATCGCAGCCAGACGCTGGACTGGGACGCGCTGCGCGCC
>BBPD01000981.1_pt5 | contig 22747 bp, 19 predicted proteins | sample 1344911 | NCBI WGS metagenome assembly BBPD01 (sample SAMD00019088, study PRJDB2971) | groundwater metagenome | biome: freshwater biome; feature: mineral spring; material: ground water | place: USA: CA, Sonoma | collected 2011-09 | depth surface m
TGAATTTGGCTCCCTGCCCGACCTGGCGGTGCAGCGCGCCGGCGCCGAACCGCTGGCGCGCCTGCAAGAGCACATGCGCCAGGGCGCGCGGCGCGTGCTGCTGCTGGCCGAGAGCGAGGGCCGGCGCGAGAGCCTGCTGGACTTTTTGCGCGCCAGCGGCCTGAACCCACCCAGCTTTGCCTCCCTGGCCCAATTCCAGACCAGCACGCAGTCCACTGGCATTGCCTGCGCCGCGCTTGGCGCCGGATTTTCCTGGCTCGAACAAGGCATTGACTTCGTCACCGAGACCGAGCTGTTTGCCAGCGCAACCAGCGTGCGGCGGCGTAAAAAGCAAGAGCAGGCCAGCGACCTCGAAGCGCTGATCAAAGACCTGAGCGAACTCAAGCTGGGCGACCCGGTGGTACACAGCGCGCACGGCATTGGACGCTACCGCGGCCTGGTCAACCTGGAGATGGGCGACAAAAACGCCGACGGCTCACCCGCGCTGATGGAGTTTTTGCACCTGGAGTACGCCGACTTGGCGGTGTTGTACGTGCCGGTGAGCCAGTTGCAACTGATTGGCCGCTACAGCGGCGTCAGCGCCGACGAAGCGCCGCTGCACCGACTGGGCAGCGGCCAGTGGGAAAAAGCCAAGCGCAAGGCGGCCGAACAGGTGCGCGACGCCGCCGCCGAGTTGCTCAACATCTACGCCCGGCGCGCCGCGCGCAGCGGCCACGCGTTTCGCTTTTCCGCGCCGGACTACGAGCTGTTTGCGAACGACTTCGGCTTCGAGGAAACCGCCGACCAGCACGCCGCCATCCAAGCCGTGCTACAGGACATGGTCAGCCCGCGCCCCATGGACCGGCTGATCTGCGGCGACGTGGGTTTTGGCAAGACCGAAGTGGCACTGCGCGCCGCTTTCGTCGCCGTCACCGGTGGACGGCAGGTGGCATTCTTGGCCCCCACCACGCTGCTGGCCGAACAGCATTTCCAGACCCTGAACGACCGGCTGGCCAAGTGGCCGATCAAAGTGGCCGAGATGAGCCGCTTTCGCTCGCCCAAAGAGATCAGGGCCGCGCTCTTGGGCCTGGCCGATGGTTCGATCGACATCGTCGTCGGCACGCACAAACTGCTGAGCGAGAAAACCAAGTTCAAAGACCTGGGCCTGCTCATCATCGACGAGGAGCACCGCTTTGGCGTGCGCCACAAAGAGGCGATGAAGGCGCTGCGCGCCGAGGTTGACGTGCTCACACTGACCGCAACGCCGATTCCGCGCACACTGGGCATGGCGCTCGAAGGTCTGCGCGACCTCAGCGTCATCGCCACCGCGCCGCAGCGTCGGCTGGCGATCAAGACCTTTGTGCGCAACGAGGGCAGCGGCGTGATTCGAGAAGCGGTGTTGCGCGAATTGAAACGTGGCGGACAAGTCTATTTTCTGCACAACGAGGTAGAGACGATCGAGAACCGGCGCCAGCAACTCGAACAACTGTTGCCCGAGGCCCGCATTGCCATCGCGCACGGCCAACTGCCCGAGCGCGAACTCGAGCGCGTGATGCGCGACTTTGTGGCGCAGCGCCACAACCTGCTGCTGTGCTCGACCATCATCGAGACCGGCATCGACGTGCCCAGCGCCAACACCATCGTCATCAGCCGGGCCGACAAGTTTGGCCTGGCACAACTGCACCAGTTGCGCGGGCGCGTCGGTCGCAGCCACCACCAAGCCTACGCCTACCTGATGGTGCCCGACACCCAGGGCCTGAGCAAACAGGCGGCGCAGCGGCTCGATGCGATCCAGCAAATGGAAGAACTCGGCAGCGGTTTTTATCTGGCCATGCACGATCTGGAGATTCGCGGCGCGGGTGAGGTGCTGGGCGAGAACCAAAGCGGCAACATGCTCGAAGTCGGCTTCCAGCTCTACAACGACATGCTGGGCGAGGCGGTGCGTGCGCTCAAGGCCGGGCGCGAGCCCGACCTGCTCGCGCCCCTGAGCGCCAGCGCCGACATCAACCTGCACGCCCCCGCATTGCTGCCAAGTGACTACTGCGGCGACGTGCACCTGCGGCTGTCGTTCTACAAAAAACTCGCCAGCGCCAAGAACGCCCAGCAAATCGACGCGCTGCTGGAAGAGATCGTCGACCGCTTTGGCAAGCTGCCGGTGCAGGCGCAAACGCTGATCGACGTGCACCGGCTGCGCGTCTTGAGCACACCCTACGGCGTGCTCAAGATAGACGCCACGCCGCAGGTGACGCACATCACCTTCAAACCCGACGCGCCGCTGGCGCCACTGCGCGTGGTCGAGCTGCTGCAAAAAAACCGCCACATCAAACTGGTCGGCAACGAAAAGCTGCGCATCGAACGCGCCCTGGCGCAAGCGCGCGAACGCGCCCAGGGGGTGCGCGAGGTGCTGCGCGCGCTCGGGCCGCCACAAGCCTGATGCCAGGCCGAAATTTCGGCAATCCCGGATAATCAGCGGCCATGAGCATCACCTACAAAGACCAAGCCGGCATCAGCGGCATGCGCCAGGCCGGTCGCCTGGCTGCACAAGTGCTGGACTACCTGATGCCACACGTGCAGCCGGGCGTCAGCACCAACGCGCTCGACCGCCTCGCGCACGACTACATCGTCCAGGTTCAAGACGCCATTCCGGCGCCGCTGAATTACGCGCCGTCCGGCAACAACCCCTACCCCAAGAGCATCTGCACCTCGATCAACCAGCAGGTCTGCCACGGCATTCCGAACGACAAGGCGCTGAAAAAAGGCGATATCGTCAACATCGACATCACCGTCATCAAGGACGGCTGGCACGGTGACACCAGCCGCATGTTTTTGGTCGGCGGCGAGAGCGCCTGCTCGATTGCTGCCCGCCGCCTGTGCCAAATCACCTATGAAGCGATGTGGAAAGGCATTTTGCTGGTGCGTCCCGGCCTGCACCTGGGCGACATCGGTCACGCAATCCAGTCCTTCGCCGAAGCGCAGGGCTATTCGGTGGTGCGGGAATTCTGTGGCCACGGCATCGGCCAGAAGTTCCACGAAGAGCCGCAGGTCTTGCATTACGGCCGCCCCGGCACGCTGGACGAACTCAAACCCGGCATGACCTTCACCATCGAGCCCATGATCAACGCCGGGCGGCGCGACATCAAGGAACTGAGCGACGGCTGGACCATCGTCACCAAAGACCGGTCGCTGTCGGCGCAGTGGGAGCACACGGTGCTGGTGACCGAGTCGGGCTATGAGGTGCTGACGCTCTCGGCCGGCAGCCCGGCCGCGCCGGCCTTCGTGCCCGCAGCAGCCGCCACGGCTGGGTTGCCGCTTGGCGATTCGGCTGCGGCCCCTAGCGGGGCGCGGCCTGCCTCGCCCCCTGAGCCGGCCTGGCGATGCCCGACGCTGGCCTGATGGACCCGCCGGTTGACCTGGCGCCGCTGCGGCGTTCGCACCAGGAGCGCAAAGCGGCGCTGCTGCAACAGCTCAGCCGCCCCAGCAGCAGCAGCCGGGGCTTGCGCAGCGTGCTGCACAAACTCTCGCAATTGTGCGACCAGAGCTTGCGCACGCTCTGGCAACAGGCCGGGTTTGCGCCTGACTGCGCCCTGATCGCGGTCGGCGGCTATGGTCGGGGCGAACTGTTTCCGCACTCCGACGTCGACTTGCTGCTGCTGCTGCCCGAGGACAGTCAACCCGAACGCGACGCCGAACTGAAAGCCCGCATCGAGCGCTTCATCGGCGGCTGCTGGGACATCGGCCTGGAGATCGGATCGAGCGTGCGCAGCCGCAGCGAGTGCCAAGCCGAGGCCACACGCGACGTCACGGTACAGACCGCCTTGCTCGAATGCCGGCTGATCTGCGGCAGTCAGCAGTCCTTCGACGCACTGGTGGCCGATCTCAAGCAGGCCATGGACCCGCGCGCATTTTTCGTTGCCAAGACCTTGGAGCAGCGCCAGCGGCACCAGAAATTTGAAAGCACGCCTTACGCGCTGGAGCCCAATTGCAAGGAATCGCCCGGCGGTCTGCGCGACCTGCAGGTGATTTTGTGGGTGGCCAAGGCAGCCGGCCTCGGGCAAACGTGGGACGAGTTGGTCACCCGGGGACTGGCCACGCCGCTGGAAGCGCGCCAGATCAAGACCAACGAAGCGCTGCTGGGTCTGATTCGCGCCCGACTGCACCTGCTGGCGCAGCGGCGTGAAGACCGGCTGGTCTTCGATTTGCAACATGCGCTGGCCGAATCGTTTGGCCTGCTCAACACAGCGTCGAGCGGCGCCACACCCCCAGCGACGCCAGCTCGACAGCCACTCAAGCGCGCCAGCGAAGTGCTGATGAAGCGCTACTACTGGGCCGCCAAGGCGGTGACGCAGTTGAACCAGATCTTGCTGCTCAACATCGAGGAGCGGCTGGCGGGACAACCCGAGCAGGCGCGGCAAATGCGCGCACTGAATCCGCGCTTTCTGGACAACAACGGCCTGCTCGAAGTCGCCAGCGACGACCTGTACCAGCAGCAAGCGCACGCGATCCTGGAGACTTTTCACCTCTACCAGACCAGCGCCGGCATCAAGGGGCTGTCAGCGCGCACGCTGCGCGCGCTCTACCACGCCCGCACGCTGATGAACGCGCGCTTTCGCGCCGACCCGGTCAACCGCGCGGGCCTGCTGCGCATTCTGCAACACCCCGAAGGCATCACCCGCGTGCTGCGGCTGATGAACCAGACCTCGGTGCTTGGACGCACCCTGTGGGCGTTTCGCCACACGGTCGGTCAGATGCAGCATGACTTGTTTCACGTCTACACGGTCGATCAGCACATCCTGATGGTGTTGCGCAATATGCGCCGTTTCTTCATCGCCGAGCACGCGCACGAATACCCGTTTTGCTCGCAACTGGCGGCCGGCTGGGACAAACCCTGGGTTCTCTACATCGCCGCCCTGTTCCACGACATCGCCAAAGGGCGCGGTGGCGACCACTCCGAGCTCGGGGCGCGCTACGTGCGCCACTTTTGCCGCCAACACGGCATCGCCCGCGCCGACGCGCAACTGATCGAATTTCTGGTGGCGCAGCACCTGAGCATGAGCCGCGTCGCACAAAAGCAAGACCTCAGCGACCCGGACGTGATCCAAGCCTTTGCCAAGCACGTCGGCAACGAGCGCAATCTCACCGCGCTCTACCTGCTGACGGTGGCCGACATCCGCGGCACCAGCCCGAAAGTCTGGAACGCCTGGAAAGGCAAGCTGCTGGAAAACCTGTACCACGGCACGCTGCGCACGCTGGGTGGGCGCGCGCCCGACCCGGACACCGAGATCGAGGCGCGCAAGCGCGAAGCGCTGACGCTGCTGGCGCTGCACGCCCTGCCGCACCAGGCGCACAAGGCCCTGTGGGATACGCTGGACCTGAGCTACTTCATGCGCCACCAGGCGGACGAAATTGCCTGGCACACCCGGGTCTTGACGCGCCAGTTGGCGCACCAAGCCCGGCCCAGCCCATCAGTGCCCAGCGCCGACGCAGCGGCCGGACTCAAGCCCAGCATCGTGCGCGCCCGCCTGTGGCCCGAGGGCGAGGGCCTGCAGGTGCTGGTGTACGCCAGCGACCAGAGCGACCTGTTCGCTCGCATCTGCGGCTACTTTGACAACGCCGGATTTGGCATCCAGGACGCGCGCATCCACACCACGCTGGACGGCCAGGCACTCGATACCTTTCAGGTCATCGCGCCCACCCTGGCCGAACACTACCGGGAGCTGATTGCGATGGTCGAGAGCCAGTTGGCTCGAACCATAGACCAACGCGGCCCACTGCCAGAACCCGGCAAGAGCCGGCTGTCGCGCCGCGTCAAGAGCTTTCCGATTGCACCACGGGTGGACTTGCAACCAGACGAAAAAGCCCAGCGCTGGTTGCTCAGCGTCTCGGCCAGCGACCGCACCGGCTTGCTCTACGGCATGGCGCGCGTGCTGGCGCGCCACAGCGTCAGCGTCGAGCTGGCCAAAGTGAGCACGCTGGGCGAACGGGTCGAAGACACCTTTTTGATCAGCGGCGCGCCGCTGCAGGTCAACAAGCGCCAGATTGAAATAGAGACCGAATTGCTGGCCGTGCTGGCCGCTTGAACGCAAACACCTCAAGGCGCCAGCTCTGGCGTGGGCACCGGGTCGGGCGCCGCCTTGGGTGCGAGCAAACGACCAAAGACACGTTTGAGCCACAGAGAAAAATCGTCGACGATGGTGTAGAGCGCCGGTATCACCAGCAGACTCAGCAGCGTCGAGGTGATCAGGCCGCCGATCACCGCCACCGCCATCGGCGAGCGGAAGCTGGCATCAGCCGCACCCCAGCCGACCGCAATCGGCAGCATGCCCGCGCCCATGGCAATGCTGGTCATGATGATGGGGCGCGCGCGCTTGTGGCAGGCATCCAGGATAGCTTGCAGCCGTTCCATGCCGTGCCGACGCTGCGCCTCGATGGCGTAATCGACCAGCAGAATCGAGTTCTTGGTTGCAATGCCCATCAACATCACCAGGCCAATCAGTGAAGGCATGGAAAAGCTCTTGTTGGTCAGCAACAAGGCGACGAACGCGCCACCGAGCGACAGCGGCAGCGCGGCCAGAATCGTCACCGGATGCAAAAAGGTTTTGAACAACAGCACCAGCACGACGTAAATGCACAGCACGCCAGTCAGCATGGCCAGGGCAAAGCTGGCGAACAATTCGGCCTGCACCTCGGCGTCGCCCACCTCCAGCACCCGCACGCCCGGCGGCAGGTTGCGGATGCTGGGCAGCGCATCGACGGCGGTCTTCATGTCGCCCAGCGCAATGCCGGCCAGCTCGACTTCGAAGTTGATGTTGCGCGAGCGGTTGAAGCGGCTGATGACGGCCGGGCCGCCACCGTAGCTCAGCGTAGCGACCTGGGTCAGCAGCACCGGGCCGCGTGCGCCCGGCACGCTCAGGCGTTCGAGCACGCCCAGGTCTTGCCGCGCCGCCGGGTCGAGCTTGACAACAATTGGAATTTGCCTCTGCGGCAGGTTCATCTTGGCCAGCGCGGCGTCAAAATCGCCCACGGTGGCGATGCGCAAGGTCTCGGCAATGGCGCTGCTGGTCACGCCCCGTTCGGCTGCGCGCGCCAGATCGGGGGTGACGATGATTTCGGTGCGCACCAGCGCGGCGCTGGACTGCACGGCGGCGACGCCGGCGATGCCGCGCAGCTCGCGCTCGATTTGCGTCGCCGCACTGTGCAAGGCCAGCGGGTCGGCACCGCTGAGGGTGAGAATGTAGCGCTCCCCGGTGCCGCCCAGGCCGACCCGGCTGCGCACACCGGGCAACTCAATCATGGCCAGGCGCAACTGGTTTTCGATCACCTGCTTGCGCGGTCGCAGCTCGCGCGGGTCAAGCTGAATCGTCAGCGCCGCCTTGCGCGACTCGGCCGCCCCCGGCGGCGCAAACGGATCGGTGCCCGCCGCGCCCGAACCTATGGTGGTGTAGATCGAGCGCACGTGCGGCACGGCTGCCACCAGCAGTCGCGCGCGTTCGGCGGCCTGCACCGTTTGCGCCAGCGTCGCCCCCGGCGGCAGCTCGATGAAAATCTGCGTTTGCGAGTTGTCATCAGGTGGAATAAAACCCTGCGGCAGCAGCGGAATGAGCATGACCGAAGCAATGAAAAATGCCCCGGCGCTGATCATGGTGACCCAGCGGTGCCGGATGCACCAGGCGGCCCAGAGCTGGTAGCTGTCTAGCCACCGGGGCTCTTGCTGCGGGTTCAGCCAGAGCCAGACGCGCTCGCGCAGCACGCTTTTGCGCGCCCAGAGCGGGCGCGCAGCGGTTTGCACGAACGGCCGCAGCATATAGGCCGCCATCATGGGCGTGAGCGCGCGTGCCACCACCAGCGAGGCAAACACCGCCAGCGCGGCGGTCCAGCCGAATTGCTGGAAAAATTTGCCCGGTATGCCCGACATGAAGGCGGTGGGCAGAAACACCGCAATCAAGGTGAAGGTGGTGGCAATGACCGCCAGCCCGATTTCGTCTGCCGCCTCCATCGCCGCGCGGTACGGCGTCTTGCCCATTCGCATGTGGCGCACGATGTTTTCCACCTCGACGATGGCGTCGTCGACCAGCACCCCAATCACCAGCGACATGGCCAGCATGGTCACCACGTTGATGCTAAAGCCCAGGTAATGCATGCCAATGAAGGCCGCAATGGCCGACAGCGGCAGCGCGATCGCCGCCACCACGGTGGCGCGCCAGTCGCGCAGAAACAGCCAGATCACCAACACCGCCAGCAGCGCCCCTTCGTAGAACAGCAGCATGGATCCGTCGAACTCTTCCTGCACCGGGGTGACGAAGTCGAACGACTCGGTGATGTGCAGGTCGGGCCGGTCGAGCTGCAATTGGCTCAGCTTGGCGCGCACGCCGGCGCCCACTTCCACTTCGCTGGCGCCGCGACTGCGCACCACCTCGAAGCCCACCACCGGCTGGCCGTTGAGAAACGCCGCCGCCGTCGGCTCGGCCACCGTGTCGACGACCCGGGCGATCTGATCGAGCCGGATGTTGCGCCCATCGGGCAGCGCCAGCTCGAGCCCGGCCAGCTCCTGCGCCGACTGCAGGCTGGCGACGGTGCGCAGCGGCTGCTGGCTGCCGCCCAGGTCGGCGCGACCACCCGCACGCTCGATTTGCACCCGCGCCAACTGGCGTGAAATGTCGGCTGCCGTGACGCCCAGCGCCTGCAACTTGAGCGGATCGAGCTGCACCTGCACCTGGCGCTCGACGCCACCGACGCGGTTGATCGCGCCGACGCCGCGTACCGTCATCAGCAAGCGCTCGATGTCATTGTCGATAAACCAAGACAGCGCCTCGGCATCCAAGGTGTCGGACGCGACGGCGTAGGCCAGCACCGGCATGCCGGCCAGATCGACCTTGTTGATGATCGGCTCTTGCAGATCGCTGGGCAGGTCGCCGCGCACTTTGGCCACCGCCGAACGCACGTCGTCCAGCGCTTCCTGGCTGTCTCGTTCCAGCCGGAATTCGGCCGTGATAGAAACCACGCCGTCTTGCACCTGGGTGTAGATATTGCGGATGCCTTGCAGCGCAGCCATGCTGTTTTCGAGCACGCGCGCGACGTCGTTTTCGAGCTGATTGGGCGACGCCCCTGGCAAGGTGGCCACCACGGTGATGTTGGGCACATCCAGATCGGGGAAGTTCTGCACCTTCATCTGCTGGAACGAGTACAGCCCGGCCAGCATGAGCAAGAAGAACAGCATCGCAGCCGCAATCGGGTTGCGGATCGACCAGGCGGAAACGTTCATCATTCGGTGGTCCTCACTGCGCCACCACCCGAACCCGGTCGGACGGGTTCAGAAAACCGGCCCCGCGCACCGCCACCGTCTCGTCGGGCTGCAAACCCGCCAGCAATTCAATCTGCTCGCCGACGCGCCGGCCCGTCTGCACCTTGCGCTGGCTGACCTGGTTTTGCGCGTCGAGCACGAACACATGGCTGTGGCCGTCGCGCAGCACGACGGCTTCGCTGGGCACCGTCAGCGCCTGGCTCTGACCGATCTCAAACCAGCCGCGTGCAAAGGTGCCGGCCTTGAGCTGGGCATGCCGGGGCAAGTCGACGAAGACCAGAATGTTGCGCGTTTGCGGGTCGGCTGCAGGGGCGATGGCGCGCACCGATCCACTGATCTCGAGCCCGGTCGGCAAGGTCAGCAAGACCTGCTGGCCCAGGCGGATGCGGGCCATTTCAGCCGCAGTGAGCTCGGCGCGCCACTCCATGCGGCTTTGACGCAGCAAACGAAACAGCTCCTGCCCGCTGCCGACCACTGCGCCCACGCTGGCGCTGCGCGCCGCAATCACGCCGCCGTCCGGCGCCCGCACCTGGGTTTGCGTCAGCCGCAGCTCGGCCGTGCTCAAAGCAGCCTGCGCCAGTTCACGCTGCGCGTGGGCCAGCTTTTCCTGCAGAAAAAACTGCGCCTCCTGGGAGTCCGACAAGGCCCCGCTGTCCTGGATCGAGCGCGCGCGCGCCGCGTCGGCCTGGGCGTTTTCGTACTGGGCCTGGGCCTGCAACAGCCGGGCACGGTGTTGCAAGACCTCCGCGCGCAAGGTCTCACTGGCCAATGTGGCCAACACCTGGCCTTTTTGCACCACGTCGCCCACGTTGGCCTTGACCGCCGTCAGTTGCAAACCCCCGACCTCGGCGCCCACGCTGGCTTCTTGCCAGGCGCTGATGTTGCCGTTGGCCTGCAAGCGAATCGGCAGCAAGACGCTGTGCGGCCGGGCAACCGTCACCGTCAGGGCCACCGGGACTTGGGCTGGCGCGTCTGCGCTGACCTGCACCTGCGCGCTCGGCCGTTGAACGATCAGCCAGAGCAGCAACAGCAGCAGCGCGGCCAGCGCGCCGACCACCCAGAGCCAGCGCTTGCGCGGGGGTTTGTGTGCAGCTTCGAGGTTCATGAGGTCGGGGCGATGGGACTTTCCGAAGGATCGAAACCGCCACCCAGGGCGACGTAGAGATCGATCCAGGCGTTGATGCGTTCTTGTTGCAGCGCCAGCACGCTGCTGTGGGCACTCAGTTGCAGGCGGCGCGCCTGCTCCAGCTCAGCCAGGTTGGCCAGGCCAGCGCGCCAGCGCGCTTGGGCCGCGTGCAGCGCTTCGTTGTAAGCCGCCAGCGCACGGGCGTTGGCGGCGCCGCGCTCACGCAAACTGGCCAGCGCCAGCAAAGACTGTTCCACCTCAGCCACCGCCTGACGCAGCGTGGCTGCATACGTCAGCGCCGCCGCCTGGTACTGAGCCTGCGCGCTGTCGGTGCCGGCGTGCAACGCCTCGCGCCCGATCAAGGGCAGGCTCAGCGACAAAGGGCCAATGGCCCAGGTGTTAAAGCTCTGCTCCAATCCTGCGCTCGAGCGGTGATTGCGCAGCAGTTGGCCGGAAAATGACAGATTTGGCTTCAAAAGCGCGCGCGCCACGCCGACGGCGGCCCCGGCGGCCAGCAGCTCGTGCTGCGCTCGGTAGACGTCGGGACGTTGGCGAATCACATCGGCTGGCACCGCTTGCACCGCCAGCAAGTGCTCCAGGCGGTCTGACGCCAGCAGCTCTTGCAGCTCGGGAGCGGTCTGGAGTTGGCGGCGCAACTGCGGCTCGGGCACGCCGGTGAGTGCGACCAAGGATTTGATCTGACGCTCGCACTGCTCGGCCTGCTGCGCCCAGCGCACCGCGCTGTGCGCGCTGGCCGCGCGCTCGAGCGCGCTGGTCGCTGCCGAGCTCAGACCGGCGCGCGCGCTCAGGTCGCTGCTGCGCTCGGTCAGCGCGCGCGAATCGCGCTCGTGCGCGGCCAGCGCCAATTGCTCGCGGCACATGCGCTGGGCAAAATACAGTTGCGCCAGTTCGGCCGCCACCAGCACCCGGGCCTGGTGCCAGTTGGCGTGGGCAGCTTCTTGCTGGGCCACAGCGCGCTCGCGCTGGGCCTGCTTGCCGCCCCAGAGGTCGATGACCCACGACACCTGCAAGCCCGCACCCACCAAGCTGGCAGCCGGCTGCCTGGCTTCATTCTGTGCGCGGCTCAGCCCGAGCGCCAGCGCCGCCTGCGGGCCGGTCTGCACCTGCACGCCCAGGCGCTGGGTGCGGGCCGCAAAGACCTGCGCCCGCGCGGCCGCCACGCTGGGGCTTTGTGCCTGCGCGCGCGCCAGCCAGTCAGACAGCACCGGGTCATCGATGTGGCTCCACCAGGCAGCCAGTTGCGCCGTGCTGCCCTGGTGCGGCAGCGGCGGTGCGTACCAGGCGGCAGGCAAATCCGGCGGTGCAAGAGCCGGTGGCGGGGTCACGCTGCAAGCGCCCAACAGGGCAAGCCCAGCCAGCGCAGCGATCAATCGCTTCATAGAAAGCAGCATTTCGCTGGGTTGTAATGACCGGCTGATTCTAAGAGCTTCTCGGACTTTGCTTGTCGAGTGCGTTTACAAAGAGCCCTTGGCAGCCGACGCCAACACCCCCGGCACCCGGTTGACGCAGCGCAACGAATACATCCATGACGCTGGCTGCGATCCGATGAAGGTTCAACGGGCGCACAGAACAGGCCCGCCCGGGCGCAACCCTGCGATGGATCCGGCCCGGCGAAGTCTCAACCGTTCGCCCTGAGCCGGTCGAAGGGCTTGAACAGGCTCGGCCCGAACGGACTTCAAGACTGCACCGGGTCGAACCCATAGAGCGTGCCAGCCATCGATCAGCTCCTGGCGAGCAGCCAAAAGTCAGTGCGGCGGAGCAAAATATGGCAGACCCGGGCGCACCGGCTGCTACAGTCATCCGACGAGCGCAAAAACCCACCCTCCGACCCCACTCCAAGTCATGAACCCAGGCCAACACACCCGCACCGAAACGCCGCCAGCCCAGGGCGCACCGTCCAGCGACTGGTCCGCAACACCTGCTGCCACGCGCTGGCACTTCGCCGTGGTCGGCGCGGGCATGGCCGGCGTGGCTTGCGCCCGCACCTTGGTTCAAGCAGGCCACCGCGTCACGTTGCTGGAGAAAAGCGCTGGTTTTGGTGGCCGCATGGCCACCCGCCAGACCGAATTTGGGGGCTTTGATCATGGCGCCCAGTACTTCACCGCGCGCGACGAGCGTTTCAAGCAGGCATTGCAAAGCGCACAAGAGCTGGTGCGCCCCTGGAGCGCCAGCTCGGTGCGCGTGCTCGACGAACACGGCCGCGTGCATGCCAGCGCCCCACCCCCCACCGAGCCCCATTACGTGGCCAAACCCGGCATGAACGCGCTGGTGACCTACTGGGCGCAGCCGCTGCTCGAGCCCGAACTGAACGGCAATCTTGCGGCCAAAACCCGCTTGCAAACCCGAGTCACCCACATCGAACGCGACCCAGGCCACGCGGCGCAGTGGCAGTTGCGCAGCGAAGACGCACAGGGCGGCCAAGCGCTGCTGAGCGGTTTTGACCGTGTGCTGCTGGCGCTGCCGCACATTCAGGCGAATGATCTGTTGCTGGCCTCGGGCCTGGCGCCCGCGCTGCGCCAGCGCCTGACAGCGGTGCAGGTGGCGCCTTGCTGGACGCTGCTACTGGCTTACCCCAACGCCATGCAGCCCGGTCTGCCGCACCTGGGGCCACACTGGAACGCCGCACGCAGCACGCACCACCGCATCTCTTGGCTGGCACGCGAAAACAGCAAACCCGGCCGCGAGTCGACCGAACGCTGGACCGTACAGGCCAACCCCGCCTGGTCGGCCGAACACCTGGAAGACGACGCCGAACGCGTCAAAGCCAAGCTGCAAAAAGCCTTTGCCGAAGTCACCGGCATGCACGCCAACCCGGGCTACGCGCAGGTACACCGCTGGCGCTTTGCACAAACTCAGTTGCCACTGGGCCAACCCTTTTTGTTCGACTCGGAGCTCGGTCTGGGTTTGTGCGGCGACTGGTGCCTGGGCCACCGGGTCGAAGACGCCTTCATCTCCGGCCACGAACTCGCGCGGGCGCAGGGCTGAGAAACGGCAGGCTAGGCAGCCATGACCCAGGCCGGCTACCGCGGCCGCTTCGCCCCCTCGCCCACCGGTGCGCTGCACGCCGGCTCGCTGCTGGCGGCGCTGGCGAGCTGGCTCGACGCGCGCGCCCAGGGCGGCATCTGGCTGGTACGCATTGAAGACATCGACCATCCGCGCTGCGTACCCGGTGTCGACCGTTTGATAGTGCAACAGCTCGCCGCCTGCGGCCTGCACAGCGATGAGCCGGTGTGTTGGCAGTCGCAACGCAACGCGCACTACCGGTGCGCCTTGCAACAACTGGTGGCCAGCGGCCAGGCCTACCCCTGCGGCTGTTCGCGCCAACAGATTGAGGCCGCGCAGCCCGCTCGGGGCGCGCCGCGCGCGCGCCACCAAGCGGCCGTCTACCCGGGCACCTGCCGGCCAGAAAACGCAGGCCTGCGCGGCAAACCGGCACGCGCCTGGCGCTTGCAGGTGGATCCGGCCACGGCCATGGTGGCGTGGACCGACCGCCGCCTCGGGCCACAGACGCAAAACGTCGCCGCTGAAGTGGGCGACTTTGTGCTCCAGCGCGCCGACGGCCTGTGGGCCTACCAACTGGCGGTGGTGGTTGACGACGCCGCACAAGGCATCACGCACGTGGTGCGCGGGCAAGACCTGGCCGACAACACCCCGCGCCAGTTGCTGCTGCAACAAGCCCTCGGCCTGCCTAGGCCGCGCTACCTGCACACGCCGCTGGTGCTGGGCGCCAACGGCGAAAAACTCAGCAAACAAAACGGCGCGCAGGCGCTGGACCTGTCCGACCCGCTGGCCGCGCTCAACCAAGCCGCGCAGCGCCTGGGCCTGCCTGCGGTCAGCGGCACACTGGTGCAGGCGCAGGCGGTCTGGGTCCAAGCCTGGCGCCGCCGACTGGAATGCGCACAAACGCCACCCGCAGCGCAGCAGCAGCCCTAAAATCCAGCACCTCGTCTGCCACCCTGCCATGACCCCGCACACCCCAGCCCCCTGCCCTGCCAACGACCCGTGCGCCCCAGCCGTTGTGGCGCAACTGCCGCACCGGCGGCTGGTCAAGTCTTACGTGCTGCGCGCCGGGCGCACCACGCAGGCGCAGGCGCGCGCCTACTTGGCCTACGGCGCGCGCTTTTTGCTCGACTACGCACCCGGTGGTTTTGACGCCACGGCGGCGTTTGGTCGCAGCGCACCGCTGGTGCTGGAGATTGGTTTTGGCATGGGTGCGGCCACCGCGCACATTGCCGCCCAACGCCCGCAAGACAATTTTCTGTGCTGCGAGGTGCACGAACCCGGCGTCGGCGCGCTGCTCAAACTGGCGGGCGAACAGGGGCTGGAGAACATTCGCATCCTGCGGCACGACGCGGTCGAGGTGCTCGAACACATGCTGGACGACCGCAGCCTGGACGGTGTGCATATTTTCTTCCCCGACCCCTGGCACAAAACCAAACACCACAAGCGCCGCCTGATTCAAGCGCCCTGGGTCAAGCGGCTGGCCGCGCGCCTCAAACCTGGCGGCTACCTGCACCTGGCGACCGACTGGCAGCCTTATGCGCAGCACATGCTCGACGTGCTGCAGGCCCAAGAGCTGCTGTACAACACGGCTGCGCCCGCTGGCGACGGCTATGTGCCCAAACCGGCCTACCGGCCCTTGACCAAGTTTGAGAACCGCGGACTCAAACTCGGCCACGGCGTCTGGGACTTGGTGTTTCGGCGCCACTGAGAGGCTGAGCAGCCCCCGCCAGCCATGGCACGAGCGCCCCGCCCTGCACAGATCGGCGCGCGTGCCGGTGTGTCGCCCAGTTGCGTGGCGCTGCCGCCGCAGCCAACCCCGCCAGTCTGGGCCAGCTTGCTGGATTTTCTGGTGCAACGCCTGCCCAAGGTGGACCGCGCCACGTGGTTGCGGCGGCTGGCGCAAGGCGACGTGCTGGATCAGGACGGGCAGGCGCTGGCGCCGCTGGCGCCGTACCGGCCAAACACGCGGGTCTATTACTACCGCCAACTCGACGCCGAGCCGGCGCTGCCGTTTGAAGAGCTGCTGCTGCACCAGGACGAGCGCCTGGTGGTGGTCGACAAGCCGCACTTTCTGCCGGTCACGCCCGGCGGGCGCTACCTGCAGCAAAGTCTGCTGGTGCGGCTCAAGCGCCGACTGGGCATAGAGTCGCTCAGCCCGATCCACCGCATCGACCGAGAAACCGCCGGACTGGTGCTGTTTTGCGTGCGCCCGCAAGACCGCGCCGCCTACCAGGCGCTGTTTCGCCAGCGCGCGGTGGACAAGGACTACCTGGCGCTGGCGGCCTACGCGGCCGAGCTGCAGCAACCCCTGCTGCGGCGCAGCCGTCTGGTGCAAGACACGGGCTCATTTTTCCGCATGATAGAAGTCGAGGGCGAATACAACAGCGAAACCCGCATCAGCCTGCTGGAGCAGCGCAGCGCTTGGGCGAGCTACCGGCTCGAACCGCGCACCGGCAAGCGCCACCAACTGCGCGTGCACATGAACGCGCTGGGTCTGCCTATCGTGGGCGACCAGTTTTACCCGCGCGTGCTGCGCGGGCCCGACGAGACGGAAGATTTTTCCCAGCCGCTGCGCCTGCTGGCGCAGCAAATCGCCTTTACCGACCCGATCAGCGGACAGGCGCGTCGCTTCGTCAGCCAGCGCCAATTGGACTGGCCGGCGGCGGCATAACTACCGACCGCTGCGTTGGCATAGAGGCTGCGGTTGAACCCGAAAGCCATCAAGACTGGAATAGGATTGCGCCCGTGCCGGACGCAAAAAAAGCCGCGCCGCCCCTGCAGGAGCAACGCGGCTGCTTGCGCCACGCCAGCAGGCGTCAGGCATCAGGCGCCGAGTTTTTCCCGGATGCGGGCCGACTTGCCGCTGCGTTCACGCAAGTAGTACAGCTTGGCACGGCGCACGGCGCCCCGGCGCTTGACTTCGATCTTGGCGATCAGCGGGCTGTAGAGCGGGAAGGTGCGCTCTACGCCTTCTCCGTTGGAAATTTTTCGCACAATGAAGCCTGAGTTCAGGCCACGGTTGCGACGCGCCACCACCACGCCTTCGTAGGCTTGCACGCGCTTGCGTGCGCCTTCGATCACGTTGACGCTGACGATTACGGTGTCACCCGGCGCAAAGGGCGGGATTTCTTTGTTCAAACGAGCAATTTCTTCTTGCTCCAGGGTCTGGATGAGGTTCATGTTTACCTAAATGCGTTCATGCCCGCGCTGCACTAAAGGCCACGAATCCGGCAGGGGCTTGGCACAGGCGGCACAGATTGGGTGTGCAGGCTGCGGGCTGGCCCGGTCGTGGCGGCCGGTCAGAGGATCGAAAAGCTTTTGATTATAGCAAGCCAGAAGCGCGCAAGAATGCTTCGTCGACTGGCGTGAGCCCAGCGCTGCGACGCGCCTGCGTCAGCAGATCGGGTCGCCAGCGTGCCGTCTGCATCAGGCTTTGCTCACGCCGGTAGCGGGCGATGCGTTCGTGGTTGCCGCACAGCAGCACCTCGGGCACCGCCAGCGGCCCGTCGGGGCTGTTCCAGACTTCGGGCCGGGTATGGTGCGGGCAGTCGAGCAAGCCGCTTTGCGCTGGGTTGAAGCTGTCTTGCCGGTGGCTTTCGGCGTCGCCCAGCACGCCGGGCTGCAAGCGGGCCACGGCGTCGAGCAGCGCCAGCGCGGCAATTTCACCGCCCGAGAGAACAAAGTCGCCCAGGCTGATTTGTTCATCGACGCAGGCGTCGATGAAGCGCTGATCTACGCCTTCGTAACGCCCACACACCAGCACCGCGCCGGCGCTGTGCGCCCACCGCGCCACGCTGCCATGGTCGAGCCGCTGGCCCAGCGGCGAGAACAAGACCACCGGCGCCAGGGCCGCAGGTGGGTCGGCGCGGTCGGCACGCACTGCTTGCAGACATTGCCAAAGGGGCTCGGCCAGCATGACCATGCCAGGGCCACCACCAAAGGGGCGGTCGTCGACGCGGCGGTAGTTGCCCTGGGCGTACGCGCGCGGGTTCCACAGGCGCAGCTCCATCTGCCCCGTCTCGAATGCGCGCCGGTTGACGCCGCTGCTGAAAAACGGGGCAAACCATTCGGGAAACAGGGTGATGACGTCAAAACGCATGGCGCATGTTGCGTTCATGGGCCAGGGTCTGCCGCAGCAGCAGCCCGCGCAGGTTCAATAGTCGGGCTGCCAATCGACCGTGATGCAGCGCTCTGGCTGATCGACCCGATCGACGTAGGCCGACACAAAAGGAATCAGGCGCTCGGCGCTTTTCCCGGCTGCACCGCTGGTGTCGGTGTATTCGAGCACCAGCACCGCATGGGGTCCGGTGGGCAGCAAATCGCGCACCACGCCCAGGTGCACGCCCTGACGGTTGACGACCTCGAGCCCGATCAAGTCTACCCAGTAATACTCGCCCTCAGGCGTGGTGGGAAAGGCGCTGCGCGACAGGAAGATGCGCGCCCCTTTGAGCGCCTCGGCGGCGCTGCGATCAGCCACACCTTCCAGGCACGCCACCAGAGCGTCGGCATGGGTCTTGACTTCTATCACGGCCACCTGAACCGATCCGCTGAAGGCGCAAAAACCGCCCCGATAGCGGGCTTCGGGCGGCTGCAGATGCCATTGCTTGGCCGCCAGCAGCGCCTGGGTTTGGGCGCTGTGCGGCAAAATGCGCAACCAACCCTTGACGCCCCAAGCCTCTTGGATGCGACCCAGTTCGACCGCATCGGCCGGCAGCGGCGCCGGCGTGAAGAGGCCAGGGCTTGTCATCCGGGGTGCCGGTGCGGGTGGCTCAGGCGGTGGCCGGGGCGCTGGCCTGGCTTTGCTTGACCAGACGCGCCACCGTTTCGGACGGCGTGGCCCCGACGCCGCTCCAGTAGTTCAGGCGGTCGGTGGCGATGCGCAGCGTCTCTTCGCCGCCCCGGGCCAGCGGGTTGTAAAAACCGATGCGCTCGATGAAGCGACCGTCGCGGCGGTTGCGCTTGTCGGCCACCACGATGTTGTAAAACGGACGCGATTTTGCACCACCACGAGAGAGTCGAATGACGACCATGATATATCCTTGCTGTTCTGGGCTGGCCTGATCTGGGGCCCACTGGGTTTTCATCTGGATGCAGACCACCCGATGCGTCAACCCGCTTCATTGCGGCGCTTGAGACACGGCTGACCACCTGGCCAGCCAAACGCTGCAAAACCGCTGATTATAGCCCTGCAACAAGCCGCCCCATGCTCTTGACCCACCCCATCCGCAGCACCGACTGGCCTGCCCCCAGCGCCCTTTTTGCCTGCGGCATCTGGTTTTTGCCGCGAACGGCGGTGCTGGGTGCTTCGATCAAGGTCGGCTCGATTGGCCTGCACCCCTCACTGGCCTTGGCAGCGAGCGCAAACGCGCCATGACGAACAGGTTGCGGGTCAAAAACAAGACGCTGGTGGTCTGGCTGGCGCTGCTGGTCGGCTCGTTCGGTCTGCACCGCTTTTACCTGCGCGGCCTGGGCGACTGGATCGGCTGGCTGCACCCGATTCCGACGGCGCTGGGCTGGTGGGGGGTAGAGCGGGCGCTGACTCACGGACAGGACGACCCGCTGTCTTGGCTGCTGATTCCGCTGCTGGGCCTGACGCTGAGCGCCAGTTGCCTGGCGGCGGTGGTTTATGCCCTGACCGAACGCGAACCATGGAACCGGAAGTTCAATCCCGAGGCGCCGGCCGACAGCAGCGCCGGCGCCACCCGCTGGTTGACGGTCGGCGCGCTGCTGGCCGCTCTGATGCTGGGCAGCATTGCCTTCATGGGCAGCCTGGCGTTTGGCGTGCAGCGCTATTTCGAGTACCAGATCGAGCAGGAACGCAGCTTCTGACTATCCCGCTCTCCCGCCTGCGGGAGATGGCAAGGGCGAGGGAAGCACGCAAGCGGCGCAGGTGCCGTGAATCGACAGATCGACGCGTTGCCCCTGATGACCCAGACCGGCCAGCGTGCGCAGCAATTCGCCGGCCACGGCGTGTGTGGGCGCGTTGGCCGCGCTGAGGTGCCACTGACGGTGGCAGGCGTCACACTCGAAGCGCGGCACCACGTCGGCTGCTGCCGCATCAGGAACTGGTTCGGCCAAACCAAAACGCCAACTGCGCGCGGCGGCGTCCGGGTGGCGCTGCAAGACGCCGCAGGACGCCAGCCGATCCAGCAAACGGTAAAGCGTAACGCGGTTGACGGCCAAGCCGCGCGCTGCCAGCGCGGTCTGCGCCTGAGCATGGCTGAACATGCCGTGGGGATGGGACAGAAACAAGTCCAGCACCGCGCGCGTGGCCAGCGTGCGGCGCAGACCCGACCGATCCAGTCGAGCTTGCAACTCGGCGGGGACGTTCAGCGGTTCTTTGGCCGCGCGCCGCAGCGGCGACGCCGACGCGTTGCTTCCGTCTGTTTGCGTTATAGTCGCCATTAATGCAATTGAGTTGCGTTATCTACAGCCTATCTTAACTGCAATCCAGCCCCATGTCTTACGCGACCGCTGCCAGCTCGGCCGCACCCATCGAATTGCACAACCTCACGCTGGGCTACGAACGCCACCCGGCGGTGCACCACCTGAACCTGCGCATCGCCCCAGGTTCGCTGGCCGCTCTGGTGGGGCCGAACGGGGCCGGCAAGTCAACCCTGATCAAGGCGCTGGCGGGTCACTTGCGCCCCATCAGCGGCCGCTTGCTGGGGCTGGCGCCACAGCGCGTTGCCTGGCTGCCGCAGCACAGCGAGCTCGACCGCAGCTTTCCCATCACCGTGCGCGCCATGGTGGCGATGGGTTTGTGGCACGAGTTGGGTGCATTCGGGCGCTGGCGCACGCGCCAGCACGAGCAATGCGACGCCGCGCTGGCGGCGGTTGGGCTGACCGGGTTCGAAAACCGCAGCCTGGAGACGCTCTCGGGCGGTCAACTGCAACGCGCGCTGTTTGCGCGCCTGATCCTGCAAGACGCGCCGGTGGTCTTGCTCGACGAACCCTTTGCCTCGGTGGACAACCGCACCACGGCCGACCTGCTGGAGCTGCTGCACCGCTGGCACCAGCAAGGCAAGACGGTGCTGGCGGTGCTGCACGATCTGGCGCAGGTGCGCGCCCATTTTCCGCTCACGCTGCTGCTGGCGCGCGAACTGGTGGCCTGGGGGCCCACCAGCAGCGTGCTGACGCCGGACAATTGGGCGCGTGCGCAGCGTATGCAAGAGCCGTTTGATGACGCCGCGCCGCCGTGCGATCTGGCTGCCACCGTGGATCGGCACGCCGCCGGGAGCGCGCATGCCAGCCCGGGCGCGCCCGCACACCCGGCAGCACCGCCCGCACACCCGCGGCCGTATCCGCAGCCGCTCTTGCAGCCCCAGCAGGCGCAGGAGGCGCTGCCATGAGCGAGACAAGCGCCGCACTGGCGCCGATGGACTGGTTGTTTGCCGGCCTGCTGCTCGACCCTTTCATTGAATTCGGCTTCATGCGCCGGGCGCTGGCGGGCTGTGTGGCGCTGTCGCTCAGTGCCGCGCCAGTGGGCGTGTTTTTGCTGCTGCGCCGCATGAGCCTGACTGGTGATGCCATGTCGCACGCCATTTTGCCGGGTGCCGCGCTGGGTTATCTGGTGGCCGGCCTGTCGCTGGGCGCGATGACGCTGGGCGGCATTGTCGCCGGTTTGCTGGTGGCTGTGGCCTCGGGGCTGGTGGCGCGCAACACGGTGCTGCGCGAGGACGCCAGCCTGGCGGCCTTTTACCTGCTCTCGCTGGCGCTGGGCGTGCTGATCATTTCGGTGCAAGGCAACAACGTGGACTTGCTGCACGTGCTGTTTGGCACGGTGCTGGCGCTCGACAACGCGGCCCTGACCCTGCTGGGCAGCATTGCCGCGCTGAGCCTGCTGGCACTGGCGCTGCTGTACCGGCCGCTGGTACTCGAATGCCTGGACCCGGTCTTTTTGCGCAGCGTCAGCCGCTGGAGCCCGGTGGCGCACTACGGCTTTTTGGCCCTGCTGGTGATCAACTTGGTGGCTGGCTTTCACGCCCTGGGCACGCTGATGGCGGTCGGCATCTTGGTGCTGCCGGCCGCCACGGCGCGCTTTTGGGTGCGCCGCCTGGGCCCCTTGCTGCTGCTGGCCACCGCGCTGGCCTTGCTGGCTTGTCTGGCCGGTCTGCTGATTTCGTTTTACGCCAACTGGCCCACCAGCCCGCTGATTGTGCTGTGTCTGGGCGTGGCTTACCTGTTATCCATGCTGGCGGCACCGCACGGTTTGCTGCGCCACCAGCGTCCCGCCGCTACCCACTTGCGCGCCTGAAAGGAGGCCTCCATGTCACCCACCTCATATCCCTGGAATTTACCGCGCCGCGCGATGCTCGGTTTCGGCTTGGCGCTGGCGGTCTGCAGTCCGGCGCTGCAAGCACAGGCAACGCCGGCGCAATCGCCCCCGGTGCAGGCGGCGCCGGTGCAAGCGGTGGCAACCTTCAGCATTCTGGGCGACTTGGTGCGCCAAGTCGGCGGCGAACGCGTCGCCGTGACCGTGCTGGTCGGCCCCGGCGCCGATGCCCACGTGTTCCGGCCGACACCGGCCCACGCGCGCCAAATCGGGCAGGCGCAGATCGTGTTCTCCAACGGCCTGGGCTATGAGAGCTGGCTGGCGCGGCTGCTCAGCAGCGTCAACTACCGCGGCCCGCACGTGGTGCTGAGCACAGGGGTGCAGCCGCTCAAGGCCGGCAAGAAAAAACACGGCCACGCGCACGGCCACGACCACGGTGACACCGACCCGCACGCCTGGCAAAACGTCGCCCACGTGATGACCTACGTGGCCCACATCGCCCAGGGTCTGTGCCAGGTCGACGCCAGCGGCTGCGACCTGTATCGGCGCAACGCCGGCAGCTACACCGCCGAGCTCAGGGCGCTGGAGGCCGAGATTCGCGCCAGTTGGGCTGAGGTGCCAGCCGCACAGCGCAGCGTCATCACCTCGCACGATGCCTTTGGCTACTACGGTGCCGCCTACGGCGTGCGCTTTTTCGCGGCGCAGGGCATCGACACCAAAAACGCCGCTTCGGCCCAGGACGTGGCGCGCCTGGTGCGCCAGATCAGGCGCGACAATATCCGGGCGCTGTTCGTCGAAAACATTGCCGACCCGCGCCTGATCGAGCAGATCGGACGTGAAACCGGCCTCAGACCGGCGGGCAAACTGTTCTCCGACTCGCTCTCGGGCGCTGACGGCCCGGCGCCGAACTACATTGCCATGATGCGCTACAACACCCGCGCGATGATCAACGCCATTCGGGGCCCCTGAGCCTAAAAACCGCAGTTGACCGCTGATTTCCGCTTGGAATGCCGCATGGACACTCACTTTTGTACCCACGCGCAGA
>BBPD01000829.1_pt1 | contig 22707 bp, 19 predicted proteins | sample 1344911 | NCBI WGS metagenome assembly BBPD01 (sample SAMD00019088, study PRJDB2971) | groundwater metagenome | biome: freshwater biome; feature: mineral spring; material: ground water | place: USA: CA, Sonoma | collected 2011-09 | depth surface m
CAGGCGCACGAAAGCGTGTTGCAGGAGATCGACCGGTCCAGCAAGGGCAAGACCGTCTGGCGCGCCCGGCAGACCGCCTGATGCACGCTGCCGGTGGGCTGCTTTTTGTGGGAAAATGCCGGGTTAACCATACGGCAAGAGCGAGAAAGTCAGTTGGCTGCTGGTGCACGAACGCCGGGATTTGGCACTGAAGTCAAACAAACCCGGCCTGTTTGCACCCGACCCAATCGCCTCAGCCCTCTTGTGTCAGCGCGGCCCCGGTCGCGTTTTTTGTTTTTCACCCATGATACAGATTACGCTTCCTGACGGTTCCCAGCGCGCATTTCCTGGCCCGGTCACGGTGGCCGAGGTGGCGGCATCCATTGGCCCCGGTCTGGCCAAGGCGGCGCTGGGCGGAAAATTGGGCGACCGGCTGGTCGATACCCATTTTCAGATCGACACCGACGCCGAACTGGCCATCGTCACCGCCAAGGACGCCGACGGCCTGGAGCTGATTCGGCATTCGACCGCTCACTTGCTCGCTCATGCGGTCAAGCAGTTGTTCCCGCAAGCACAGGTCACCATCGGCCCGGTGATAGAAAACGGCTTTTTCTACGACTTTTCCTGCCCGCGCCCGTTCACCCCCGAAGACCTGGTGGCGATCGAAACGCGCATGAGCGAACTGGCCGCCAAGGACGAGCCGGTGCTGCGCCGCGTGCTGCCGCGCGACGAGGCGCTGGCGCTCTTCAAAGCGCAGGGCGAGCACTACAAAGCCGAGCTGATTGCCAGCATTCCGAGCCACGAGGACGTTTCGCTCTACCGTGAAGGCGATTTTGAAGACCTGTGCCGCGGCCCGCACGTGCCCAGCACCGGCAAACTCAAGCACTTCAAGCTCATGAAAGTCGCTGGCGCCTACTGGCGCGGCGACCACCGCAACGAGATGCTGCAACGCATCTACGGCACCGCCTGGGCCAGCAAGGAAGACTTGCAGCAGCACCTGCGCGTGCTGGAAGAAGCCGAACGGCGCGACCACCGCAAACTCGGGCGCGAACTCGATCTGTTTCACCTCGACGAACACGCCCCTGGTCTGGTATTTTGGCACCCCAAGGGCTGGACACTGTGGCAGCAGGTCGAGCAATACATGCGCCGCGTCTACCATGACAACGGCTACCAAGAGGTCAAAGGCCCGCAAATCATAGACAAAAGCTTGTGGGAGAAAACCGGCCACTGGGACAAGTACCGCGAGCACATGTTCATTACCGAGAGCGAAAAGCGCGACTATGCCTTGAAGCCGATGAACTGTCCGGGCCACATCCTGATTTACAAACAGGGCATCAAGAGCTATCGCGACTTGCCGCTGCGCTACGGCGAATTCGGTCAGTGCCACCGCAACGAACCCAGCGGCGGTCTGCACGGCATCATGCGGGTGCGGGGCTTCACGCAAGACGACGGCCACATCTTTTGCACCGAAAGCCAGATTTTGTCCGAATGCCTGGCCTTCACCGCGCTGCTGCAAAAGGTCTACCGCGACTTTGGCTTTGTCGACGTGATCTACAAAATCGCCACCCGACCGGCGGCGCGAATCGGCTCCGACGACAGTTGGGACAAGGCGGAAGACGCGCTGATGCAAAGCCTGCGCGCGGCCGACTGCGCGTTCGAGATTGCGCCTGGCGAAGGCGCTTTCTATGGGCCAAAGATCGAATACACGCTCAAAGATGCGCTAGGTCGCCAGTGGCAGTGCGGCACGATTCAGGTCGACTTTTCCATGCCCGAGCGGCTCGGCGCCGAATACGTGGGCGAAGACGGTGCGCGCCATCGGCCGGTCATGTTGCACCGCGCCATCGTTGGCAGCCTAGAGCGCTTCATAGGCATTTTGATCGAGCAATACGCTGGCGCGCTCCCCGTTTGGCTGGCTCCGGTGCAGGTGGCGCTGCTCAACATCACCGACGCACAGGCCGGCTACTGTGGTGAAATTGCCAAAGCAATGCAAGATCAAGGGCTTAGGGTTGTCACCGATCTGCGCAACGAGAAAATTACGTTTAAAATACGAGAGCATGCATTGCAAAAGCTGCCTTACATTTTGGTCGTGGGTGACAAAGAGAAGGCCGCTGCTGCGGTTGCCGTGCGGGCGCGAGGCAATAAAGACCTCGGTGTCATGCCGCTGGAAGACTTTTCCAGGCTGATCGCGGCAGACGTTTCATCCAAAGTTTGACTTCAAACACCCGGTTGACTCCCAGCGGCAAAGGTGCATTTTTCACCTGCCCTTGGGTCGCTGCCGCTGGTGCGCCCGTTTGAACTGTCCACGTCAAGGAACTCGCCATAGCTACCAATTTTCGTGACCGCCGCCAACGCGAAGAGCGCGCGCACCGACTCAACCGTGAAATCATGGCCCCCGAGGTCCGACTCTACGGGCCCGAAAACGAGGCACTGGGTGTCGTCAATGTGAACGAAGCCCTGCGCATGGCGGGCGAACTCGACGTCGACTTGGTCGAAATCGCCGCCACCGCGATTCCGCCGGTGTGTCGTTTGATGGACTACGGCAAATTCAAGTACCAGGAGCAGAAAAAAGCCGCCGAAGCCAAGGCCAAGCAAACCGTCATCGAGATCAAGGAAGTCAAATTCCGACCGGGTACCGATGACGGGGACTACAACATCAAGCTGCGCAACATCCGGCGCTTTCTCGAAGAGGGCGACAAGTGCAAGATCACGCTGCGTTTTCGCGGCCGCGAGATCACGCACCAGGATCTCGGCCTGGCGTTGCTGAACCGCCTGCGTGACGACCTGGCCGACAGCATCGTCGTCGAGCAGTTTCCCAAGCTCGAAGGGCGTCAAATGATCATGATGATTGCGCCCGGACGCAAGAAATCCGGTGCGGCAAGCGCAGCCAAGGTCACGGCAGACAGCGTGTCCACGGCGGCCTGAAGGCGGCTCTGTCTATGCAAGCGATTGGGGTTCGCAGATTCGTCTGCTGCGAGCCTCTGGCCCAGGGTGAGAGCCCGGGGTCGAAATGAAGAGCCGAAAGGCTTTTCGCCACAAGTGGCTCGGGGCCTGCGGCAAGTGCGCGAATAGGTTCGCGCCGCCTCACGAGCACAAATGAAAAGGAGCATGAGAATGCCAAAAATGAAGACCAAGAGCAGCGCGAAGAAGCGTTTTCGCGTTCGTCCCGGTGGCACCGTCAAGCGCGGTCAAGCCTTCAAGCGTCACATCCTGACCAAGAAGACCACCAAGAACAAGCGCCAATTGCGCGGAGCGGTGTCGGTGCATGAGACCAATATGGGTCACATGGCACAGATGCTGCCCGGCATGGGTATTTGATCAACGACGAACCAGGAGCAACACATGCCTCGCGTCAAACGTGGTGTAACGGCACGCGCCCGTCACAAAAAAGTTCTCGCCCTTGCCAAGGGTTTCCGTGGTCGCCGCGGCAACGTCTTCCGGATCGCCAAACAGGCGGTAATGAAGGCCGGGCAATACGCCTACCGGGATCGTCGCACCAAAAAGCGCGTGTTCCGCCAACTCTGGATCGCGCGCATCAACGCCGGTGCACGCGCCTGTGGCCTGAGCTACAGCCAGTTCGCCAACGGCCTGAAAAAAGCACAGATCGAGATCGACCGCAAGGTGCTGGCCGATCTGGCGGTGAATGACCCGGCCGCCTTTGGCAGCATCGTCGAACAGGTCAAAGCCCGGCTGGCCGCTTGATCCATGACGGGGGGTAGCACCTCCAGTCGCTCAAAGGGGTTGAAGCTTGAGGGGTTTTCCTCGCGGCTCTCAACCCCTTTTTTGTTTCGCAACGCACAAGCACGCACACAAACACGCACATGAACGAGTTGGATGCACTGGTACAGAGCGCCCGCAGCGGCTTCGCGCAAGCCATCACCCCGGCTGAACTCGAGAACGCCAAGGCCCAGTATCTGGGCAAGGCCGGCAGCATCACCGAACTGATGAAGGGTCTGGCGGCACTTTCGGTGCCAGAAAAGAAAAGCCGTGGCGCGGCGATCAACCTGGCCAAACAGGCGATCGAAGCGGCACTCAACGAGCGACGCCGCGCGCTGGCCCAAGCCGAGTTGCAAGCCCAGCTCAAGGCCGAGGCGCTGGACCTGAGCTTGCCGGGGCGACAGCGTGGCAGCGGTGGCTTGCACCCGGTGAGTCTGACGCTCGAGCGCATCGAGGCGATTTTCGGCTCAATGGGTTTCGAGCTTGCCGAAGGCCCAGAGATCGAATCCGACTGGTTCAATTTCACCGCGCTCAACACGCCCGCCGACCACCCGGCGCGCTCGATGCACGACACCTTCTACGTCGAAGGCGGCAGCGAACAAGCGCCTTACCTGTTGCGCACCCACACCAGCCCGATGCAGCTTCGCTACGCGCTCGCGCACGTCAAGCGGCACCGGGCGGCCATCGATGCCGGCGCCGGCATGCCCGAGATTCGCGTCATCGCGCCGGGTCGCACCTACCGCGTTGACAGCGACGCCACCCATTCGCCCATGTTTCATCAGTGCGAAGGCCTGTGGATCGGGGAAAACGTCAGCTTCAAAGACCTGAAATACGTTTTCACCGATTTTTGTCGTCTTTTCTTCGAATCCGACGATCTGGCGCTGCGTTTTCGTCCCAGCTTTTTCCCCTTCACCGAGCCCAGCGCCGAAGTCGACATCCAGTTTCAGAGCGGGCCGCTGGCCGGGCGCTGGCTGGAAGTGGCAGGTTCCGGCCAGGTGCATCCGAACGTGGTGCGCAACATGGGGCTGGACCCCGAGCGCTACATCGGCTTTGCCTTTGGCATGGGGCCGGATCGACTGACCATGCTGCGCTACGGTGTCAACGACCTGCGCCTGTTTTTTGACGGTGACATCCGCTTTTTGGCGCAGTTCAACTGACACACCCAGAAAACGACGGCGGCGCTGCGGCGTGTCGAGATTTGTTGAGACCACAAGATGCAATTTCCTGAATCCTGGTTGCGCACTTTTTGCAACCCGCCGCTGAGCACTCAGCAACTGGCAGATACGCTGACCATGGCCGGCCTCGAAGTCGAGGCGCTGACGCCGGTTGCGCCGCCTTTTTCCGGCGTGCTGGTGGGCCGCATTCTGTCGCTGCTGCCACATCCCAACGCCGACCGATTGCGCGTCTGTCAAGTCGACGTCGGCGCCGCGCAGCCTTTGTCCATCGTGTGTGGCGCGCCCAATGCGCGCGCCGGAATTTTGGTGCCTTGCGCCACCGTCGGGGCGCAACTGCCACCGCTGGCCGGCGGACCTGCGCTGCAGATCGGGCTGGGCCAGTTGCGCGGGGTGCAAAGCCAGGGCATGTTGTGTTCGGCCAAAGAGCTCGGCTTGTCCGACGAGAACGGCGGCCTGCTCGAACTGGCGCCAGACGCACCGCCCGGGCGCGACCTGCGCGCGCAACTGGCACTCGACGACCAGTTGTTCACCCTCAAGCTGACCACCAACCTGGCGCATTGTCTGAGCGTCTACGGCATTGCGCGCGAGCTTGCCGCACTCACCGGTGCGCCGCTGCAAGAACCTGAATTCAGCCCCGCAGCGGTCAGCCTGTCCGAATGCTTGCCGGTGCGCGTGGACGCGCCCGACCTGTGCGGACGCTTCAGCGGCCGCATTGTGCGCGGCGTCAATACCCGCGTGCAGACCCCGGCCTGGATGGTCGAGCGGCTGGCGCGCTGCGGCCAACGCAGCGTCTCGCCGCTGGTCGACATCTCCAATTACGTGATGTTCGAGCTCGGTCGGCCGTCGCACATTTTCGACCTCGACAAGATCAGCGGCGGCTTGCAGGTGCGCTGGGGCCGCAGCGGCGAGACGCTCACGCTGCTCAACGGCAACACCATCGCGCTGGACGAACAAGTGGGCGTGATCGCCGATGAACGGGCGGTCGAGTCGCTGGCCGGCATCATGGGTGGCGCGGCCTGCGCGGTCAGCGAGGAAACGCGCCACATCTTCATCGAAGCGGCGTTCTGGTGGCCCCAGGCCATTGCCGGACGCTCGCGCCGCTACCACTTCTCCACCGACGCCGGCCATCGTTTCGAGCGCGGCGTCGATCCCTCGACCACGCGGCAACACGTCGAGCGCATCACCCAACTGGTGTTGCAGATATGTGGCGGACAGGCGGCCACGCTGGACGACCAAATCATCCGCTTACCGCTGGCGCAGCCGGTCACGCTGCGCGTGGCGCGGGCGGCCAAGGTGCTCGGCATACCATTGACGCAGCCGCAGTGCGCAGCCGCCTTGCAACGCCTGGGTTTAGAGCCCTGCGAAAGCGAGGGCAGCCTGACGGTCACACCGCCGCCGTATCGCTTTGACCTGCATCTGGAGGAAGATCTGATCGAGGAGGTGGCGCGCGTGATCGGCTATCAAAATCTGCCGCACACGCCGCCGCACGCGCCGATTTGCGCGCGTATCGACAGCGAGACGCGCCGCAGCCCGTTTGCCGTGCGGCGCGCATTGGCCCAGTTGGGTTATCAGGAAACCATCAACTTCAGCTTCGTGCAAGAGCGCTGGGAGCACGAACTCGCAGGCAACCCAAACCCAATTCGCTTGCTCAACCCGATCTCCAGCCAGTTGAGCGTGCTGCGCTCGTCCTTGCTGGGCAGCCTGCTGGCGGTGCTCAAGTTCAACCTGGACCACCGGGCCGAGCGCGTGCGCCTGTTTGAAGTCGGGCGGGTGTTTCGCAAAGACCAGACCGTAGCCGACAGCGAGCGCACGCTCGCCGGTGTCGATCAGCCCATGCGCGTGGCCGGCCTGTGCCAAGGTGGCACGAACGCGTTGCAGTGGGGCTTGCCGACCCGTGCGGTGGATTTTTACGACGTCAAAGGCGACGTGCAGGCCTTGCTGGCGCCACGGGCGGCCGAATTCCGCGCCGCCGAGCACCCGGCCATGCACCCCGGTCGCTGCGCCAGCGTCTGGCTGGATCAGCGCTGCATCGGCCATGTCGGCGAACTGCACCCCCGGTGGCGCCAGAGCTACGAGCTGGCGCAGGCGCCGGTGCTGTTCGAGCTGGCGCTCGATGCGGTGCAGGAGCGCACCATCGCGCAGCACCAAACGATCAGCCGCCACCAGAGCGCAGCGCGTGATCTGGCGTTGGTGGTCAAGGAATCGGTCGATTTTGCGGCCGTGCAAGCCGCCATCGGTGCCGCCTGCAACCCCTGGCTGCGCGACCTGGTATTGTTTGACGTGTATCGACCCAAAGCAGGTAGCGCTGGCGAAGCCTTGGCCAGTGACGAAAAAAGCCTGGCGGTGCGGCTGCTGCTGCGGCGTGACGACGCTACACTGACCGAGGAGGAGATCGACGCTGCCGTCAAGGCCGTGCTCGAATCACTGGTCAAGCGCGTGCAGGCGCGTCTGCGCGCCTGACGACAACATTCATCTCAGAGGTTCATTGCATGCAACTCGCCGTCGAAAGTCTGGCAACCCCGGCCCTGACCAAGGCGCAACTGGCCGAACTGCTGTTCGATCAGATCGGCTTGAACAAGCGAGAGTCCAAGGATATGGTGGACGCTTTCTTTGTGCTGATCGCTGAGCGCCTGGTCAACGGCGCCGACGTAAAAATCTCGGGTTTTGGCAATTTTCAGATTCGCACCAAGGCTGCGCGACCAGGACGCAACCCACGCACCGGCCAGACGGTGGCCATCAAGGCGCGCCGCGTGGTCACCTTTCACGCCAGCCCCAAGCTCAAGGAACAGGTGCAAAACGCCGCGCTGGGTGACTGAGAGGCACCCGTGTGCAGCCCGCATGCGCCAAAATGGCCTGGGTTTTTCGCTGCCGTCAAGTCGGCAGCCGGTTTGCAACACGGCGCCTGGAATTTTCGCTTTCCCTTTGCACCGCGCACCTGGCTTGAAGTAGATTCAAGGGTGTGCGCTGCTCTGTCTGGATGTTCATGGAAAAACCACTGCCGTCGATTCCTGCCAAACGCTATTTCACCATCGGTGAAGTCGGCGAACTGTGTGGCGTCAAACCGCATGTGCTGAGGTACTGGGAGCAGGAGTTCACCCAGTTGCGACCGATGAAGCGCCGCGGCAACCGGCGCTACTATCAGCACCACGAGGTGCTGATGATTCGCCGCATCCGTGAATTGTTGTACGAGCAGGGCTTCACCGTCCAGGGTGCGCGCAACCAGTTGCAAGAAATCGAACTCGACCAGACGCAGCGCTCGAATCCAGACGCCTCGCAGACACACGGGGGGGCGCCGGCTGGCGCCGACTTCGAGCTGCCGGAAGACCTGTTGCGTCAGATGCGCTGCGACCTGCTGGAGATTCGGGAGATATTGCGCCTGGACACCCTGGTGGCGCCGGCCCGAACGCTGTCCTGACCGTGCCAGCCACCCCGTTTGATCCCCGTCTGGTGCCTGCGCTGCCACGCTTGGCACAGCAAGCGCAGGCCCAGGCCGATCCACAGCGTCTGACTGCGGCGGGTTTGCGCCGCTTGTTTGCCGACCCACCGCGCTGGCAACCCGAGCTGCTGCAAGAGCGCAACATCAGCGAACGCTCCAGCACCCAGGCGGCCGTGTTGCTGCCGCTGGTGATGCGCGAGCAACTCATGCTGCTGCTGACACAGCGCGCCGGCCATTTGTCCACCCATTCGGGCCAAATTGCCTTGCCGGGCGGCAAAATAGACCCTGGCGACGCCGACGCCACCGCCGCAGCGCTGCGTGAGACGCAGGAAGAAATCGGGTTGATGCCGCAGCAGGTCGAGGTGCTGGGCACGCTGCCGCGCTACACCACCGGCAGCGCCTACATCGTCACGCCGGTGGTTGGGCTGGTGCAACCAGACTTTGACTTGTGTCTGAATCCGAACGAGGTGACTGAGGTGTTCGAAGTGCCGCTGGTGTTTCTGATGCAGCCGGCGCACCACCACCGCCATGCGCTCGAGCTGGGTGGCATACAACGCGAGTGGTATTCCATGCCCTACCAAGACGGCCCGCGCGAACGCTTCATCTGGGGTGCCACTGCGGGCATGTTGCGCAATTTTTATCATCTGATCTGCGCCTGAGAGCGTGTCGCTGCAGGCCGCTGCAAGTCGCTGGAGCCTGAGGGCGCTGGCCGGCGTGTCGCTATGATGCCGCCATGAGTTTCTTTGCCATTCTCATTGCCTTGCTGTTGGAACAGGCGCGACCCTTGTCTGCGGACAACCCGGTACAGCGCGCTTTGCGTGCCTGGGCGCGCTGGCTGCGGCGCAGCCTAGACGCCGGGCAGACCTCCTACGGCTGGCTGATCTGGGCCTTGGCAGCGGTCACCCCGGCGCTGCTGGCGGCCCTGCTCTACTGGGGTTTGGCGTATTTCAGCGCGCTGCTGGCCCTGGGCTGGCTGGTGGCGGTGCTGTACGTCACCCTCGGATTGCGACAATTCAGCCACCAATTGAGCGATGTTCGGCAGGCGCTGGAGGCGGGCGACGAAGACAGCGCCCGGCAGCGGTTTTCCCGCTGGTTGCGGGTCGAGCCGAGCAGCCTTGCACCTGCCAGCTTGCTGCGCAGGGTGATTGCCCACGCGGTGCTGACGGCGCACCGGCAGGTGTTTGGCGTTCTGGTGGCCTTCGTGCTGTTCTGGATGCTGGGCCTGGGGCCGGCTGGCGCGCTGTTTTATTGTCAGGCCCAATTCCTGGCGCACAACTGGCGCGCGCGGCCAGACGGCACGCCCAGCGCCGCCTTGCAACACGCGGCGGCGCGCGCCTGGGTCTGGGTCGACTGGTTGCCCGCGCGCCTGACCGCACTTGCGTTTGCCGTGGTCGGCAATTTCGAGGAAGCGGCGGCGAGTTGCCGCGGTGACACCGACCGCTACGCTGCCGACGGCGATGGCGTGGTGCTGGCGGCCAGCTCGGGCGCGCTCAATGTCGGGCTGAGCACCCGCGACGCCGCCGCTCAAAGGGGTGAGGATGTCGATGGCATGCGCCGCGCCGAGCCACAACTGGCGCACCTGGGCGGCGTGCTCGCCTTGGTCTGGCGCGCCGTGGTGTTGTGGATGCTGCTGCTGGCGCTGCTGACACTGGCGCAGATGCTGGCTTGAACCGGGAAGTTCATCCTGATCGAATATGATGCGCAGCTTCTTCAGAACAGCCGCAGACCTGCATTCGTTCGCAAACGCGGCTCCCGGCGGCGTCACTTCGTATGGACATACCTTTATTAATCAAAGCCGCCATCATGGGCGTGGTGCAGGGCGTGACCGAGTTCTTGCCGATCTCGTCCACCGGGCACCTGATTCTCACCGCCGATTTGCTGGGCTGGCACGGTGAGACGGTCAAGCTGTTTGAAGTGGTGATCCAGGTCGGTGCGATCCTGGCCATCATGTCCCTCTACGCCGAAAAACTCTGGAGCACCCTGGTCGGTCTGCCCAGCGAGCGCGTGGCGCAGCGCTTTGCCTTCAATGTGGTGCTGGCCTTTGTGCCGGCGGCGCTGGCCGGCGTGCTGTTCTTCGATTTCATCAAGGGTGTGTTGTTTCAACCGCTGGTGGTGGCGCTGGGTTTCATTGGCGGTGGCTTGGTGATGCTGTGGGCCGAACACCTGCAAAAGCGCGCTGCCAGCATGCGCGTGACCGACATCGACTGCGTGCACTGGAGTGATGCGCTCAAGGTCGGCCTGATTCAATGCACGGCGCTGGTGCCGGGGGTGAGCCGCTCGGGCGCTACCATTATCGGCGCCATGCTGCTGGGATTCAATCGCAAGGCCGCAACCGAGTTCAGCTTTTTCCTTGCCATTCCGATGATTCTGGGCGCGGCGACACTCGATTTATTCAACAGCCACGACCTGCTCAGCGTCGCCGATTTGCCTTTGTTCGCCGTTGGCACCCTGGTGTCGTGGCTGGCGGCCTGGGCCACGGCGCGCTGGTTGCTGGGCTACGTCAGCCAGCACACTTTCGTCCCCTTTGCCTGGTACCGCATTGCCTTTGGCGGCCTGATACTGTTGACGGCCAGCCTGGGTTGGGTCGATTGGGTGCGCTGACCCCACTGAGCTGGCCTGGTGCAGCACCAACAGGGCACCTCTATAAAGCCAAGAAACCGCCGTTCGGGCTGAGCCCTTCGACCCTTCGACAGGCTCAGGACAGGCCAAGCTCAGGACAGGCTCTGTCGAAGCCCGCTTGCGATATGCGTCAACCACTTATGGCGCAAACTCTTCGCCAAGCTCAGGGCGAACGGAACTCAAGACGGCGCCGGGGGCTGCAGCACTAGATCAGCTTTTCTCTGGCGTTGCGGATTTTCTTCAGCGGCAAGTGACGCATGCCGGCGCACAGCAGAGGCACCTCGGTCGGGCTGCCATCCCAGCTCGGGTGCTCGATGCTGTCGAACACTTCGCGCAGTTTTTCGCCCCAGCGGCGGCGCAACATGCGCAAATAAGGGTTGTCTTCGTCGATGCAGGTGATTTTGTCGGTTTGCAAGTGGTCGGCCTCGTAGACCACGAGGTCCAGCGGCAGGCCGACCGACAAATTCGACTTGAGCGTCGAGTCCATGGACACCAGCGCGCACTTGGCCGCCTCGTCCAGCGGCGTCTCGGGCTGGATGACGCGGTCGAGCACCGGCTTGCCGTACTTGGATTCCCCGATCTGGAAGTACGGCGTCTCGGCCGTGGCTTCAATGAAGTTGCCGGCCGAATAAACCTGAAACAAGCGCATGCCCTCGCCCCGAATCTGGCCGCCGAAAATCAGCGACACATTGAAATCGAGGCCGGCGCGGCGCAGCGATTCGCCGTCGCGCTGGTACACGTGGCGCACCGCCGAGCCGAGCACCCGCGCAGCATCGAACATGCTGCTGGCGTTCCAGATCGTGATCGGCTCGCCGCCTTCCTGGTCTTTTAGTTGCTCGACCTGCAAAATTTCACGCACCGACTGCGAATTGCTCAGGTTGCCGGCTGATAGCAGGCACATGAAGCGCTCGCCCGGCTGCTCGTAAACGATCATCTTGCGAAAAGTGCTGATCTGGTCTAGCCCGGCGTTGGTGCGCGAATCGGACAGGAACACCAGACCGGCATTGAGTTTGATGGCGACGCAGTAAGTCATGACAAGTTGGACAATTGTTTGAGAAGGTAGAGCTGCTCCAGCGCCTGGCGCGGGTTCAGGGTGTCGGGGTCGATCGCCTGCAGCGCGGCTTGCAGCGGGTGAATGCCGGGTGCGGCGCTGGCCGGTGCGGCGGCAAACAGGTCGACCTGATCGCGCTCGTGCTCGCGCTGCGCCTGCAGCGCGGCCAGCGCGTGGCGTGCCTGCTGCACCACGGCTGCCGGCATGCCGGCCAGGCGCGCGACTTGTATGCCGTAGCTGCGGCTGGCTGGGCCGGGTTCAATCTGGTGCAGAAACACGATGCCGTTGCGCCCGCCGCCTTCGACCGCGCTGACGTGTACGTTTTGCGCCGCATGGTGGCTGGCTGGAAATTCAGTCAGCTCGAAGTAGTGGGTGGCAAACAGGGTGAAGGCGCGCGACTTGTCGTGCAAGTGCGTCGCTATGCCGGCCGCCAGCGCCAGCCCGTCCAAGGTGGAGGTGCCGCGGCCAATCTCGTCCATCAGCACCAGACTTTGCGGCGTGGCCGCGTTGAGAATCTGCGCCGCCTCGGTCATCTCGACCATGAAGGTCGATTGCGCGTTGGCCAGGTCGTCGGCCGCGCCGATGCGGGTGTGAATGGCGTCTATCGGCCCCAGCCGGCAAGACTGCGCCGGCACGAAGCTGCCCATGCTGGCCAGCAGCACGATCACCGCCACCTGCCGCATATAGGTGGACTTGCCGCCCATATTGGGGCCGGTGATGATTTGCATGCGCTGCCTGGGGCCGAGCACGGTGTCGTTGGCGCTGAAGTCGGTTGCGCCGGTTTCGTTCAAACGTGCCTGCACCACCGGGTGGCGGCCGGTGCGGATTTCGATGCAGGGCTCGGGAACGAACTGCGGCTGACACCAGTTGAGTGTGTGCGAGCGCTCGCACAGCGCACACAGCGCGTCGAGCGCGGCCAGGGCGCGCGCCAGGCGGCCCAGGGGTTCCACGTAAGTCTGCAACTGGTCGAGCAGTTGCTCGTAGAGCCATTTCTCGCGCGCCAGCGCACGCTCCTGCGCCGACAGCGCCTTGTCCTCGAACGCCTTGAGTTCGGGCGTGATGAAGCGCTCGGCATTTTTCAGCGTCTGGCGGCGCCGGTAGTCGGCGGGCACGCGGCTGGCCTGGGCCTGCGAGACCTCGATGTAAAAACCATGCACCTGGTTGAACTGCACCCGCAGGTTGGCAATGCCGCTGCGCGCGCGCTCGCGCGCTTCCAGCTCGATCAAAAAACCGTCACAGTTGTGCTGGATCGCGCGCAACTCGTCGAGTTCGGCGTCCAGGCCGTCGTTGATCACGCCGCCGTCGCGCAGCAAAGCGGCTGGCTGCGGCCGCAGCGCTGCGCGCAGCAGGTCGGCGCAGCCCGCTGGCGGCTGCAATTGGGTCGCCAGCTCGGCCAGCAAAGCCGCTGCAGGGGCTTGCGCGGTCTGCTGCTGCAGCGCTTGCGCCAGTGCGTGCGCGCGCTCGAGCGTCTGGCCCAGCCCGACCAGCTCGCGCGGGCGCACCTGGCGCAGCGCCGTGCGCGCGCAGATGCGCTCGGCGTCGTTGACCCCTTTGAGCAGCTCGCGCAGCGGCTGCCACATGCCGCTGCGCAGACTGGCAACGGCCTCGTGTCGGGCGCGCGCCAGCGCGCGTTCGCGTGCCGGCTCGAGCAGCCAGCGCCGCAGCGCGCGGCTGCCCATGCCGGTGCAGCAAACGTCGAGCAGAGAAAACAGGGTCGGACTGGTCTCGCCGCGCAGCGTGTGGGTCAGCTCCAGGTTGCGTCGCGTGCTCGCGGGCAGGTCGAGCAGCGTGTCGCTGCGCCAGACTTGCAGACTCCTGACGTGTGTCAGCGCCCGGCCCTGCGTGTGTTCGGCGTAGTCGAGCAGGCCGGCCGCAGCGGCGTGCGCGTCGTGCAGGTCTTGCGCCTCCCAGGCCGCCAGGCCGGCGACTTGCAACTGCTCTTGCAGCTTGCGCTGCCCCAGTGCGGCGTCAAAGGCCCAGGCCGGGCGCGCCAGCGTCACCAGCCGCACCGCCGCTTGCGCTGGCAAGGCCACCAGTGCCTGCAAGGATTTTTCAAACGCCGGCGTGACTTCGGCGCTGTAAATCAGCTCGCCAGCGGCAATGCGCGCCACCCAGTCGGGCAGTTCCTTGTGGGCGCACTGCGCCAAAAATATCGTGCCCTGCGTGAGCGAGAGCCAGGCCAGGCCGCAGCCGCCGCGCGCGCCGGCGTGCACCGCCAGCAGCAGCGCTTCGCTCTTGTCGGACAGCAGTTCGCTGTCGGTCAGCGTGCCGGGCGTGAGCACCCGCACCACCTGGCGCGGCAGCGGCCCCTTGCTGCTGCCCGACTCGCCCATCTGCTCGCAGATCGCCGCCGATTCGCCCAGTTGCAGCAGCCGCGCCAGGTAGGTATCGGCCGAATGAAAGGGCACGCCGGCCATAGGCACTGGCGCACCGGCCGACTGGCCGCGCTGCGTCAACGTGATGTTGAGCAGGCGAGCGGCCTTTTCCGCGTCGGCGTAAAACAACTCGTAAAAATCGCCCATGCGGTAGAACACCAGCGTGTTCGGGTACCCAGCCTTGATCGACAGGTACTGCTGCATCATGGGCGTGTGGGCGTCGGCTGGGGCGGTCAAGGCGGGTGGTGGCTGGCTGATCGGGTCAAGCGGCGACTGTAGCAGCATGGCCGGCCGCTTCGCTCGTGCTGACGGGCGGCGCTGTCAGACACGCACCGACACGCACAGTTGTCGATCCCCGGGTAAAATGAAAAATGTTACAAAAAGCAATGGGAAAGCGCGCATGACCACCAATTCTCAGCCTTCGCCTTCGCCTTCTCCTGCTTCAATCTCACTTGCCGACGCCGATGCGGCAGACGCGTTGCCTTCGGACCCGGCCCCAGTCGCCGCGTCGCTGTTTGAGGTGCTGTTTCAGTCAGCGCCGCTGCCCGCCTGCGTCAGCCGCCTGAGCGACGGCAAGCTGATCGCCGTCAACGACGCGTGGCTGAGCCTGTTCGGTCTCACGCGCGAGGCGGCTATCGGTCGCACAACGGTCGAGCTCGGGCACTGGGCGTCGCAGGAAGATCGAACCCTTGCGCTGAACCAATGGATCGCACAGGATCAGTCTGAGAGACAATTCCACAGCCTGAAAATGACGTATGGCCAGACACACCGGGTGCGTATGCACGGCTGGGTGATTCAGCAGCAGCCCGAGCCCTGGATAGCGGCTTTTTACACCGAAGCGACGCGGGAATGGCAAACCGAGCAAGCCCTGCGCCAGACCAATCTGGACTTGCAGCAGCGCGTCGAGCTGCATGCGGCAATTGAAAAACTGGCCCGCGTCGGCCACTGGAGCGCTGCCACCGACAAAGAAGGGGTGCACTGGTCGCCCGGTTTATACGCGATTTCCGGTTTTGAATCGCAGGCGACGATGGACCGGTCGTGCAGCCGCAGCGGCATCCACCCGGACGACTTGCCGGCCTGGTTGCAGGCGCGCCAGGCCTGCGACGGCCGCGAACTGCTGGCCCGTTGGGTGCACCCCGACGGACGCATGCGCTGGATGCGCACGCGCATGAGCCGCACGGCGGTGGCCGGCAACCCGCAAGCCGAGTTTGGCGTGGTGCAAGACGTCAGCGCCGAGGTCCAGGCCAGGCAGGCGCTGGCGCATCAGCTCGAGTTCTTGCAAAACATAGCGGCCCAACTGCCCGGCCTGATTTACCAGGCGCGTCTAAGCCCAGACGGACGCAGCAGCATCACCTATGTCAACGCGGCGGTGCGCGAGGTGTTTGAGCTCGAACCCGACGAGTTGTGGCGCGATGTGCGCTGCTTTCTCAGCCGCTTGCATCCCGACGACAAAGGCCCTGTGCTTGCTGCGCTACAGGTTTCGGCGCGCAATCTCACCCCGTGGGCGATGGACTTTCGCACGCACCTGCCGCGCAAGGGCTTGCGCTGGCACCGGGTGCAGGCCATGCCGCAGCGCGAAGCCGACGGCTCGATTTTGTGGCATGGCTTCATCGCCGACGTCACCGAGCTGAAGCTGGCAGCGCAGCGCCAGGAACGCCAGCAGCGCATGCTGGCGGCGGTGCAGCAGGCGCAGACGATCTACATCGAAGCCGAAGACAAGCGCCAGGCGTTTGAGGCGCTGCTTGAAGCCTTGTTGTCCGTCACCGGCAGCGAATACGGGTTTGTCGGTGAGGTCTTGTACGACCCGCAGGGGCAGCCCTACTTGCGTTCCCACGCGATCTCACCCATTGCCTGGAATGAGGCGACGCGCAAGCAGTATCAGGAGCAGCACAAGCAGGGGTTGGAATTTCGCAACCTGAAATCGCTGTTCGGTCAGGCGCTGGCGACGGCGCAGCCGGTGATCGCCAACGACGCACCGAACGATCCACGCGCCGGCGGCACGCCGCCCGGGCACCCGGCGCTGAACGCCTTTCTGGGCGTGCCGCTGCTGGTGGGCGAACGTCTGGTGGCCCTGGTCGGGCTGGCCAACCAGCCGGGCGGCTACAGCCAGGGCGACATTGATTTTTTGCAGCCGCTGCTGGGGGCGGTACGCCAACTGGTGCTGGCCTGGCGCGGCCATGCCGAGCGCGCGCGCACGCGCACGCAGTTGGCGGCCACCAGCGCCTTGTTGGCCGAAAAAAGCGCCACCCTCGCGCTTGCGCTCGACAGCATGAGCCAGGGCTTGTGCAAGATCGACCGGCATGGCCGCGTCATTTTGTACAACCAGCGCTTGCTGGAGTTATTGGATTTGCCCAACGACATGCTGGCTGCGCGGCCCTGGCATCGGGACGTGGTGCGGTTTCAGCTCGAACGGGGCGATTTTGGTGAAAATCTGGACTGGGTCGATCCGCACGCGCGTGCACACATTGAGCAGCAACAGTCTGGCCTGTCGCCCGAGAAATACTGTCGCACAACGCGCCTGGGCCGCACGCTGGAAATCCAGAGCCGGCAGTTGCCCGACGGCGGCATGGTGCGCACCTACGCCGACGTCAGCCCGTACATCGAGGTCCAGCAGCAGGTGCGCCGCCTCAACGCCAGCCTGGAACGCCGGGTGGCCGAGCGCACCGCCGAACTCGAGCGCGCCGTCCAAGACGTGGAAGAGATCGCGTATTCGATTGCGCACGATCTGCGCACGCCGCTGCGCTCGATCAACGGTTTTTCCAGCCTGATTGCCGAGCAGGAGGCCGATCGCTTGAGTGCGCAGGGGCGTGGCATGTTCGAGCGCATCGGCCGCACCTCGCGCACCATGGGTCAGATGCTGAGCGACCTGCTGGAGCTGCTGCGGGTGGTGCGCGTGGAGCTGAAGCTGGAGCCGGTTGATCTGCTCGCGCTGGCGCAGGAGGTGATTAAAGCCCTGGGTTCGCGCGCGGCGGCCGCGCGCGTCGAGCTGCTTGCCATGCCGACCGCGCGGGCCGACGCCGGTTTGTTGCGCCTGCTGCTGCAGCAGTTGCTGGACAACGCCCTGAAATACGCCAGCCAGCAGCCGCAACCGGTGCTGCAACTGGGCTTTGACGCTGACCAGGGCGCTTACTTCCTGCGCGACAACGGCTGCGGCTTCAACATGGCGCGCGCCGACAAGCTGTTTGGTCTGTTCCAGCGCCTGCACGCAGGCACCGATCTGCCGGGCACCGGTATGGGGCTGGCAATCGTCGCGCGCATCGTCGAGCGCCACGGCGGGCGCATCTGGGCCCAATCGGCACCCGGCGCCGGCGCCACTTTCTGGTGGACGCTGCCACCGGCTTGAGCGGCGCTGCGCCCCGCGCGGCCGCTCAGAGTGGGGCGGCGCTGTCGTCGGGTGGCGCTGTGGCCGCCGCAGCGGTCTGTCGCAGCGCCGCTTTTTCGCCCGCGCTGGCAAATTTGCTGTACTTGGCGGTGATGCCGACCAACTGGCCGTAAATCTTTGGGTTGGCCGCCAGGCATTCTTTTTGTTCCAGGAAATTGGAATCGCCGGTGAAGTTTCCCACCAGCCCGCCGGCCTCGGTCACCAGCAGCGCACCGGCGGCCACGTCCCAGGGCGACAGGCCCAGCTCGAAAAAGCCGTCGGTAAAGCCGGCCGCCACGTAGGCCAGGTCGAGCGCGGCCGATCCCGGTCGGCGCACGCCGGCGCAGCGCGGCATCACTTCACTCAGCATGTGCAAATAGGTCTGAAAGGAATCGCCCGGGCGAAACGGAAATCCGGTCGACAACAGGCAATCGCGCAGACCGATGCGCTTGGCCACGCGCAAGCGCCGGTCGTTCAGGTAGGCGCCGCGCCCGCGCGTGGCGCAAAACAAGTCGTTGCGCGAGGGGTCGTAAATCACCGCCTGCTCGAGCCGCTTGCCGACCATCAGCGCAATGCTCACGCAGTAGACCGGAAAACCGTGAATGAAGTTGGTGGTGCCGTCCAGCGGGTCTATGATCCAGACGTGGTCGGCGCCGCCGTGCTTGCCCGCGCGCCGGCCTGATTCTTCGGCCCAGATGGCGTGCTCCGGGTAGGCGCTGAGCAAGGTGTCTATGATGGCTGCCTCGGCCGCTTGGTCGATTTCGGTCACGAAATCGTTGGTTTGCTTGGCCGAGACCCGCACCGACTCGACGTCGAGCGCGGCTCGGTTGATGATGGTGCCGGCCAGGCGCGCGGCCTTGATGGCCACGTTGAGCATGGGGTGCAGGGTAGACGACATACGGGAGCAGCCTTGGCGCGTCGGGCGCAACAGTGGTAAAGATCATGCGCTCGCCCGGCGATGCGAGGCGGCGACAATAGCGGCCATTTTACTTTGTGCCACTGCATGCGTACCCGCTTTGTTCTGCTCCAGACCAGCCACGCCGGCAACGTCGGTGCGGTGGCGCGCGCCATGAAAGTCATGGGCTTTGACGACCTGGTGCTGGTCGCGCCGCGCTGGCCCAACGTGCTGCGGCGCGAAGAAACCATTCAGCGCGCCAGCGGTGCGCAGGACGTGTTGGCCCAGGCCCGTATTGTCGACACCCTCGAGCAGGCGCTGCAAGGCATGGATCATTTGTGCGCCACGGTGATGACGGCGCGCGACTTTGGCCCGCCCACACGCGCGCCACGGCAGCATTTCAGCCAACTGCTGGCGCCAGACCAGGCTGCCCCACCGGGCGGCGTGGCGTTTTTGTTTGGTTGCGAGCGCTTTGGCATGAGCAACGAAGACGTTTACCGCTGCCATGTGGCGCTGAGCATTCCGACTGCACCTGGCTTTGGCTCGCTCAACTTGGCGGCGGCGCTGCAACTAATCGCCTACGACTGGCGCCAAGCGCTGGCTGGCTTTGTCCCGTTGCAAAAACCCGCCGGCGCAGCGCTGGCCGATGCACCGGCGCTGGCGGGCATGTTGGCGCATCTGGAACAGGCCTTGGTAGCGCTTGATTTTCTGGACCCGGCAGCACCCAAAAAACTCATGCCGCGGCTCAACCAGATGTTCAACCGCGCCGCCTTGCAGGAGGAGGAAATCCACATTCTGCGCGGTGTCGCCAAGGCCGTGCTGCAATGCGCCGAACGCGCCAGACGCTAAACTTGACGCCATGTTTTCCCGCATTCGTTCCGATATTCAGTGCATTCTGGAGCGCGACCCGGCCGCGCGCAACCGCTGGGAGGTGCTGACTTGCTACCCCGGCCTGCACGTGTTGTGGATGCACCGGCTCGCGCATGCGTGCTGGGTGCGCGGTCTGAAGTGGCCGGGCCGCTTCATTTCTTACCTGGCGCGCTGGCTGACCGGGATTGAAATTCACCCCGGCGCCCAAATTGGTGAGCGCGTTTTTTTCGACCACGCCATGGGCGTGGTGGTCGGTGAAACAGCCGAAATAGGCGATGGCTGCACCATTTACCAGGGCGTCACGCTGGGGGGCACATCGCTCTACAAGGGCAGCAAACGCCACCCGACGCTGGGGCGCGACGTGGTGGTAAGCGCGGGTGCGAAGGTGCTGGGTGGGTTTTTGGTGGGCGACGGCGCCAAGATCGGCAGCAACGCGGTGGTCATCAAGCCGGTGCCGGCCGGTGCCACGGCGGTAGGCATCCCGGCGCGCATCATCCCCTCCAAAACCGGCGTCAGCGCTGACGTGAGTGAGAAATTCAGTGCTTACGGCCTGACACAGGAGGACGACCCCCTGTCGCAGGCCATGCGCGGCCTGATCGACAGCGCCGCCGCCCAGGAGCACCAGATCGCGCTGCTGTGGCAAACCATAGAAGCGCTGGCGGCGCAGCGCCCGGGCTCTGACTGCGTGCCGCAGGGTGCGGCGCGGCAAGAGCAATTCGAGGCCGACAAACTCAACCAGTTGATGGGCAAGTAGGGCGCTGTCTCTGGCGCCCTACTCGATACGGCCGATGGGGCGCGTTTCGGGAACAAACATGAGCGCCACCCGGCCCAAGACCTGCGGCGGCGACCAGCGCCGCGGCGCATCATCGCCTGCGGGTCAGCAGACTGCCGAGCACCCCGCGCACAATTTGCCGCCCCAGGCTGCTGGCGACGCTGCGCACGGCGCTTTTGGCCATGGTTTGCATCAGGCCGTCGCGTTGTCCGCCGCGCGGTCCGGTGCGGCCAAACAGGGCGTCGCTGACCGTGCCGCCCAGATCGCTGGGCGCGCTGCTGTTGCGGCTGTGGCTGGAGCGGGTGTGGTTGGCGGGAATGCTGGCCACTCGGCCTGACTCGGGCGCGCGCGGCGCGGCCACAGGGCTGAGGCTTGGCGTGTCAAAGTCTTCCGGTGCGGCGTCGGCGTGAGCGCGAAACATTTCGTACGCGCTCTCGCGGTCCAGCACCTGCTCGTACACGCCCGCCACCAGCGAGGTTTGCAGCAGCGTCTGGCGCTGCTCGGGCGTGATGGGGCCGAGCTGGCTGCTGGGCGGCAGCACATAGCCGCGCTCGGTTTCACGCGGGCGGCCTTTGGCGTCGAGCAGGCTGATCAGCGCTTCGCCCACCGCCAGCTCGGTGATGGCGGCCTCGATGTCGAGCCCGTTCTTGGGGCGCAAGGTCTGCGCTGTGGCCTTGACGGCTTTTTGGTCACGCGGCGTGAAAGCGCGCAGCGCGTGCTGCACCCGGTTGCCCAACTGGCCGAGCACGCTATCGGGAATATCGAGCGGGTTTTGCGTCACAAAATAAATGCCCACGCCCTTGGAGCGCACCAGCCGCACCACCAGCTCGATGCGCTCGAGCAATACCTTGGGCGCGCCGTTGAACAGCAGGTGCGCTTCGTCGAAGAAAAACACCAGCCTGGGCTTTTCCGGGTCGCCGATTTCGGGCAGTTGCTCAAACAGCTCAGACAGCATCCAGAGCAAGAAAGTGGCGTACAGGCGGGGCGCGTTGAGCAGTTTGTCGGCCGCCAGAATGTTGATCACGCCCTTGCCGTCGACGGTTTGCATGAAGTCCTTCAGGTCGAGCATGGGCTCGCCAAAGAACTGCGTGCCGCCCTGGCTTTCCACCTGCAACAAGCCGCGCTGGATGGCGCCGATGCTGGCGGCGCTGACGTTGCCGTACTCGGTGGTGAACTGCTTGGCATTGGTGCCCACGTGCTGCAGCATGGCGCGCAGGTCTTTCAAGTCCAGCAGCAGCAGGCCGTTGTCGTCGGCTATTTTGAACACCAGGTTGAGCACGCCAGACTGGGTTTCGTTGAGGTTGAGCATGCGCGCCAGCAGCAGCGGCCCCATGTCAGAGATGGTGGCGCGCACCGGGTGGCCTTGCTCGCCAAACACATCCCACAGCGTGGTGGGGAAGGACTGCGGGGTCGGTGGGGTGATGCCGCGGCTGCGCAGCACCGTGCTGATTTTTTCGCTGAAGCGGCCCGGCTGGCTGATGCCGGTCAGATCGCCCTTGATGTCGGCCATGAACACAGGCACGCCGATCAGGGAGAACTGCTCGGCCAGAGTTTGCAGCGTGACAGTTTTTCCGGTGCCGGTGGCGCCAGTAATCAGACCGTGGCGGTTGGCCAGCGCGGGCAGCAACTGGCATGTGGTTTGGGAATTTTGGGCAATCAACATGGGTTCGGCCATGGCGGGTAACTTTCTCAAAGAACGCAAGAGGCAGAGCAAGAAAAGTAAAATCGACGCTCATTAGACCAAATTCTTCTCAAAAAACCGGAGTCGCTTGTGGCTGGACACAGCAAATGGGCCAATATTCAGCACCGCAAGGGGCGTCAGGACGAAAAGCGCGGCAAGGTGTGGACGCGCGTCATCCGTGAAATCTCGGTTGCCGCGCGCCAGGGCGGCGGCGATCCGGCTATGAACCCGCGCCTGCGGCTGGCGATTGAGAAAGCCAAGGCCGCCAACATGCCGGCCGACCGCATCAAGTACAACGTCGACAAAGCATCGGGCGCCCTCGAAGGGGTGAATCTGGAAGAAATCCGCTACGAAGGCTACGGCATCGGCGGCGCGGCCATCATCGTTGACACCATGACCGACAACCGGGTGCGCACGGTGGCCGAGGTGCGGCACGCTTTCTCCAAACACGGCGGCAAGCTGGGAATCGAGGGCTCGGTGGCGTTCCAATTCAAGCACTGCGGGCAACTGGTGTTTGCGCCCGGCAGCTCGGAAGACCGGGTGATGGAGGTGGCGCTGGAAGCGGGCGCACTGGACGTGCTCAGCGACGCCGACGGCGCCATCGAGGTGCTGACCGATGTGTCTGACTTCGAGGCGGTGAGAAATGCCTTGCAGGCGGCCGGCTTTCAGCCCGAGCTGGCCGAGGTGACCATGCGGGCCGAAAACCCGATGGCACTGGGCGCAGAAGACGCCGCGCGCATGCAAAAACTGCTCGACGCGCTGGAAGACCTGGACGACGT
>BBPD01002002.1_pt1 | contig 22628 bp, 21 predicted proteins | sample 1344911 | NCBI WGS metagenome assembly BBPD01 (sample SAMD00019088, study PRJDB2971) | groundwater metagenome | biome: freshwater biome; feature: mineral spring; material: ground water | place: USA: CA, Sonoma | collected 2011-09 | depth surface m
GGTTGATATAGGTTATAAAGATGTTGCAAAAAAAATAGAAGAAGCATACAAATCAAAAGATAGTGAAAAATAAATGAATTTTAAAATACAACCTAAAAAATTTAACCATAATAATATCACATACACTTCCTCTGCCTCAACATTCCATTTCCATATCTCAAAAATCTGCAGGGAAAAATACAATATAGATGAGGATTTTTCTTCTATTACAGGTAATGTGATTTTTAGAAATCTGAAGATTGCAAAAGAACTGGCATACAAAATAAACCAGAAAAGAAATCTTATTAAACAGCCGGAACAAACAATAAGTGCAGGTCAGTTAAATGCAATGACTCTTGAGGATGAGATTTTTCATTATGTGCTCGGTATTTATAAAAGAAAGAAAAAATCCGATGTATTTGCAGAAGCCATTGAATATATTGAAAAAAAGATTGGTCCTGCCTTAAAACAAACACTTATAGATTTTGTTGAAACATTCCCGCCGCTTTCTGTTTATAGGGGTGGCATAATCCCTAAAAAATATATAGAAGACAGCACCAACGGTATTAAAAATTCAGAGATAATTTTAGAAGAAATGTTTCTTACTTTTCTTGCAAACAACAATCCCGCATTTGAACAATTTCTTGAACTTTTTGACGATAAAATTCTTAAAAAAAACACATCCTATCTTGAAGTAATTTATAACCTTTGCAGATTTTTAGAAAAAAAACCAAGGTTTGGTCCTTATAATCAAGATATAGTAAATTTATTAAAATCCCCTGTTGTTGCACATCCAAGGTCTATTACAGGGCAACTTCTTTATATAAAAGAACACTGGGGATTGCTGTTATCCGAAGAACTTTTAGAAAAACTTTTACACAGGCTTCTTGTTGCGCTTGATATGATAAAAGAAGAAGAAAAGATGCCTTTTTTAGGGGCAATGGAAACATTTGTCCCCTTTTTTAAAAAAGGTATGGGACTTTATGATGAACCTGAAAGATACAGTCAGGATTTGGACTGGATGTCAAATATTGTACTGATTGCAAAAAACACATATGTCTGGCTTGACCAGTTATCAAAAAAATACCAGTATCCTATAACAACCCTTTGTGCAATACCCGATGAAGAGATAGACACACTTTTCAGATGGGGTTTTACGGGCCTGTGGTTAATAGGGGTGTGGGAAAGAAGTCCCGCCTCAAGAAAGATAAAACAGATAACAGGAAACCCTGAGGCACATTCATCTGCATATTCTATCTATGATTATACAGTTGCAAATGAGTTGGGCGGAGAACAGGGATATGAAAATCTAAAACAAAGGGCTCTTAAAAGAGGTATAAGAATTGCCATAGATATGGTTCCAAACCATGTGGGAATATGCTCAAAATGGGTAATAGAACATCCGGACTGGTTTATACAACTACGGCATATTCCCTTCCCTAAATATCAATTCAGTGGAACAGACCTTTCAGACAACACAAGGATAAGTATTTTTATAGAGGACGGATACTGGAACAGAACAGATGCTGCTGTTGTATTTAAAAGACTTGACAGACAGACAGGGGATGTTCGTTATATCTATCATGGCAACGACGGAACAAGTATGCCCTGGAATGATACGGCACAACTAAATTTTCTTATCCCGGAGGTCCAAGAAGCGGTGATACAGCAAATTCTTAATGTTTCAAGAAAATCTTCCATCATAAGGTTTGATGCAGCAATGACACTTGCAAAAAAACATTATAAGAGGCTCTGGTTCCCGGAGGCTGGAACAGGAGGAGACATCCCATCAAGGACTGAACATACTGTATCAAATGAGGAGTTTGAAAAACTATTTCCCGTTGAATTCTGGAGACAGGTTGTTGACAGGGTAGCAAAAGAGGCGCCTGATACACTTCTTCTTGCAGAGGCATTCTGGCTTATGGAGGGATATTTTGTAAGAACATTAGGTATGCACAGGGTATATAACAGTGCATTTATGAATATGTTAAAAAATGAAGAAAACTCAAAATACAGAAGTGTGATAAAAAATGTTATGGAGTTTGACAAAGAAATCTTAAAGAGATTTGTAAATTTTATGGATAACCCTGATGAGGTTCCAGCCGTGATACAATTTGGAAAAGACGATAAATATTTTGGAATCACAGTAATGATGGTAACAATGCCCGGACTTCCGATGTTCGGACATGGACAGATTCAGGGGTTTAGAGAAAAATACGGAATGGAATACAGGAAAGCATACTGGGATGAAAATCCTGATATAAAATTCATAGAAAGACATGAAAGAGAAATATTTCCTCTTCTTAAAAAAAGACCTCTTTTCAGCAGAGTTGAAAATTTTCTTCTCTATGACCTATATGCAACAGATGGCAGGGTAAATGAAAATGTATTCGCATACAGCAACAGGTACGGAGACGAAAGAGCAATTGTTGTGTATAACAATAAATATGAAGAAGCATCTGGATGGATAAAAACATCTGCTGCATTTCTTGATAGAAAAACCGGTAAACTTATACAAAAAAATATAATAGACGGACTTAAGATTAATTGCAGTGAGAAATCCTTCATAGTATTCAAAGATCTTATCACAGGGATGGAGCACATAAGAAAAACAGACAAAATAAGATCCGAAGGGCTATATATAGAATTAGGGGCATTTAAGTACAATGTATTTCTTGATTTCAAGGAAATACAGGACACAACGGGAAAATATACAGAGATTGAAAAAAGACTTAAAGGCGCGCCCGTACAAAGTATTGAAGAGGCAATTCTTGAGATGAAACTCGAACCCTTGCACAACAGAATAAAAAATGTATTCTTATCCCCTGAACAAAATTTTGCAGAAGAGATTGAATCGTTTCTAAAAGATTTTTCAAAGCCCTATAATGTCAAAAAAACATTTAATAAATTAAAAAGATACAAAGCATTTAAGGAACTTAAAAAAATATATCAGGATAAAGTTTTTTATATATTGGGCACATCAATTCTATTGTCATCTGTTAAAAATATGTTTTTCCAATCAGGGTTGCACAATGTAATAAAAAAGTGTCTTCTACAAAAGGGGATTAACAACGCTGAAAAAATTATGGAAAAGATCCTGTTTATTTCAGAAAATCAGGATATATTAAATATCTGGACAGAAAATAAACTTAAAAAAATTATTGGATGCAACCAACATAACAATGTTTTATGGTTTCACAAAGAAAGTCTTGAAGAATTCTTATATTTGTTATATATTACTGAACTAATAAGTGGTAATGCCAATAACTACAGGATTTATCAAAAAACTATAAATCTTGCAAAAAAATGTGGTTATAGGTTTGAAGAGTTTATAAAGCGGGCCCGCCAGCAAACAAAGACAGACAGAAAACAAGAAGCTCTATAGGTTCAAATAAGTCCTTATACCAAACCCTGATCTATCATGGCATCGGCAACTCTTATGAACCCGGCAATATTTGCGCCTTTTACATAATTTATATACCTGCCTTCCTTGCCGTATTTAACGCACTGCTTATGTATAGTAATCATTATATCCTGAAGCCTCCTATCTACTTCCTCTCGTGGCCAGGAGATCCGCATACTGTTCTGCGACATCTCAAGTCCTGAGACAGCCACTCCGCCGGCGTTAGATGCTTTTCCAGGAGCATATAAAATACCCGCCTTCTGGTAAACCTCAATAGCATCCGGTGTAGAAGGCATATTCGCTCCCTCTGCCACACACATACAACCGTTTTTAACCAGGTTCTCGGCATCCTGTCCGCTTATCTCGTTTTGGGTAGCAGAAGGAAATGCAACATCGCACTTTGTATTCCACGGTTTTTTTTTCTCATAATATTTGCAATTAAATTCCTTGGCACAATCTTTTATCCTGCCGCGCCTGATATTCTTCAGACTCATAACACACGCCAACTTTTTCTTATCTATTCCTTTATCATCATAGATGAACCCGTCCGAGTCAGACAAGGTAACTACTTTTGCGCCTAACTCAATAAGTTTTTCTACGGTATATTGTGCCACATTACCTGATCCGGATACCACACAGGTTTTTCCTTCTAAGGATTCGCCGCGGGTTTTAAGCATCTCCCGGGCAAAATATACACATCCATAACCGGTTGCCTCAGTCCTGATTAAGCTTCCGCCCCAATTCAATCTTTTGCCGGTTAAAACACCTGTAAATTCATTACGCAACCTCTTGTATTGGCCGAAAAGATAGCCTATTTCGCGGCCGCCTACACCGATATCGCCTGCGGGAACATCAGTATCCGGACCGATATGACGGAAAAGCTCATTCATAAAACTCTGGCAGAATTTCATAACCTCGTTATCGCTTTTACCTTTAGGGTCAAAATCCGAACCGCCCTTGCCACCACCCATAGGAAGAGTAGTAAGGCTATTCTTAAAAACCTGTTCAAATGCCAGGAATTTTAATATACTTAAATTTACGCTCGGATGAAAACGAAGCCCGCCTTTATAGGCGCCAACGGCGCTATTCATCTCTATACGGTAGCCTCTATTTACCCGAATTTCACCACTATCATCAAGCCAGGGAACACGAAACATTATCACCCTTTCCGGCTCGCACATTCTTTCCAATACTTTATATGTCTGGTACTTTGGATTCTTCTCAATAAAAGGCATAACGGATTCAACTACCTCGCGGACAGCCTGGTGAAATTCCGGCTCTCCCGGATTCTTATCAGTTATCATCACCATAAAATCATCTATTTTTTTTGTCATTTTAGCCTCTTTTCTTGAGTCTTTTCTAAAAGATATTTAAACAATCCAGCCAGAGTTCCCCGTCTTAATAAGACTGTAATATAATCAACACTACACAGGGGCCCTGTGTATATTTGCTTGTTCAGACAAACTGTTCACCTAATTTTTTTTCTAATTCAACAAGACTTGAGATGTCTTTTTCCGGAATATATTTTGCTCTTACAATGTCCTGTCTTACAGGAAGACCCATTATCTTATCAAGGCTTCTGCCTTCTGTTAGTGCAGACTTTGAAAACTCATAGAATCTGATTATTATCTTTAAGATAAGATACTGCTTTTTAAGTGTTGTATATGCATCAACTCCATCAAACGCACTCTGATGTAAAAAATCCTCTCTTATTGAACGGGCAGACTCAAGTATGAGTCTATCCTGTGGTGAGAGTGTATCCATACCAACAAGCCTTGCTATCTCCTCCAATTCTGATTCTTCTTGTAAAAGACGCATTGCTTCTGTCCTTATTATTGCCCAGTCTGTTGACACATTTTCTTTCATAAATTTAAGAACAGATTCCGTATAAAGCGAGTAGGAGTTTAACCAGTTAATTGCTGGAAAATGTCTTCTGTATGCCAATTTATCTTCAAGTCCCCAAAAAACTTTTGTTACCCTTAATGTAGACTGAACAACGGGGTCCGAAAGATCTCCTCCCGGAGGAGATACTGCACCTATAACAGTAAGCGTTCCTTCTCTTTCCGAAGAACCCAAACACTGAACCTTCCCTGACCTTTCATAAAACTCCGCAATACGGTATGAAAGATATGCGGGATACCCTTCTTCGCCCGGCATTTCTTCAAGCCTGCCTGATATTTCACGCATTGCCTCTGCCCATCTGGATGTTGAGTCTGCCATAAGTGCGACAGAATATCCCATATCCCTGTAATATTCAGCAAGTGTAACTGCTGTGTAGACACTTGCCTCTCTTGCTGCAACAGGCATATTTGATGTGTTTGCTATAATTATTGTTCTTTCCATTAGCGGCTTACCGGTTTTTGGATCTTTTAATTTAGGAAATTCAATAAGAAGATCCGTAACCTCGTTTCCTCTTTCACCGCAGGCACAATATATTATGACCTCAGCATCTGCCCATTTTGCAATCTGATGCTGGCATACTGTTTTACCTGAACCAAAAGGACCGGGGATACAGGCAGTTCCACCTTTTGCAACAGGGAATAATGTATCAATAACCCTCTGGCCTGTAACAAGCGGTTGGGTTGGTGTTAATTTACCTTTTACAGGTCTTGGATTTCTGACGGCCCACAGGTGAAATAACGGAATGTCAATAATGTTGTTGTCTTTTGTTTTAATTTTAAGCAAAGTATCCGCTACGGAAAGATTCCCTGAAAAAACTTTTTCAACCTTTCCAGAAAGATATGGGGATAAAAGAATTTTATGACAGATAAGGCTTGTTTCCTCAACCTCTGCAATTATATCACCACCCTGAATATTATCACCGGATTGGACAGAAACAGTTACATTCCATTTTTTGGTTCTATCCAGTGCAGGTACCTGGATACCCCTTTTTATATAATTACCTGAAAGCGTTTTTAAGATATCAAGAGGTCTTAGTATGCCATCAAAGATGTTGCCTAAAAGTCCCGGACCAAGTTCAACGCTGAGAGGCATTTTTGTGGTATAGACGGGTTCTCCGACCCCGATGCCGTCTGTTTCTTCATATACCTGAATTGATGACCTGTTCCCTTTTATTTCAATAATTTCACCCATAAGACGGTGTTGGCTTACCTGAACAACATTATACATCTTTGCCTCAGGTATGCCCTCAGCAATAACAAGCGGACCAGATACCTTTACTATCTTGCCAAATTCCATTTTTACTCCGTTTTATCCGTATTCTGTCGCCAAGTCACCCACTACCTGTCACCTGTCATCTGTCACCTTGTCGCTTGTCCCCCTGACTCCTACCTGCTATCTACTATGTTGTCACTGTTCCTCAAACAGCCTGTCCGAACCTAACGCTTTTCTTGCAGCATTTTTAATCTTTTCAAGTCCCATAGAGTCTTCTGTCCTGCCATCAGGAATAACAACAAAAATAGGAAAAGTCTCATCAGGCAGAGGATGTAGTATATGCTTTAATTGTTTTGCCCATACTTGCGCAACATAAACAATAGAATAATTCTGTTTTTTAACATCTTCTATTGCTTTTTTTGCCTGTGCTATGTCTGTAACTCCAAACATTTTTGCACCAAATACCTTAAAACAAAGAACCACATCTTCATCTCCAATAATAGCAATTTTATCGTTTTTTACCATATGTTTTTTCTTATGACACTTGAATTTATTGCCATTGCCTTCTGTGATAATATTGTTCTTAAAAGGCAGATCTCATTTTCTTTTGAAAAAAAATATCCCGCAATTACAGGAAAACCAAACGCAATCCTCCTTGAAAGGATAGAAAAATCTTTTCTTAGCTTTAACTCGGCTTTTTCCACTTCTTCAAGCACAGTGGTCAGGTCTTTAACTTCCATTCCAATCTTTGCAATGTCCTCTAAATGTGTTCTTATTAATTTAGTCCATAAAGTAGATAACGGCTCTTCAAACAATTCAAGATATATCCTTCTATCAATAAATCCGCCATTGATAAGCCCTATCTTTATCATTGCATAGCGAGATTCTGGCGCCATTTCCTGCCCGAAGGGTTGGGTGTTTGTAATAAACTGTAAAGATTTTTTAAGATTATAAAACCTTAAAAATATTTTTAAGTTTAAGATGTCTATTTTAAATCTGAAGTAATTATGGAGAAAGAAAAGATTTTTATTAGAAACAATATCAAGTGCCTTTTCCATCCCCAACCTGTCTATTACAACATCACCTGCTTGAATATCTTTTGTTTCTTCAAATATTTTTTTTGCCTGTTCAAGAATCGGAAAAAGAATGCTCCTGCATTCTTTGGAACACTTCTCTTCCTTGATTAAAAAGATTATCTGTTCAGAAGAGAAATTTCCATATTCTAAAATGTTTTCTTTTATTTCCTGATTTGTAATTTTTGATTTAAAAAGTATTTTAAGATTATAGATATCCCAGGTTAGCCTTATTGCAAATACACCCACATTCTTCTCTGTAATCTTATCTACAAGAAGCAGAACACTTAAAAGATGTCTTTTTAAGACAATCTCCCACTGAGAAGGACTTTTAAGTTCATTTATAAGATTTTGATAATCCTGATATTCGGCAAGTATTCTCAGTGCCGCTTCAAGATTATCTGCTTTAAGCATTCTGTTTATAGAATCCAAAGGAAGCAACCTTGTTTCTAATACCCTTATCCTTCCGACAGAAGAAAGCATTAAAGGTTTTTCCTGAATAAATGCTACATTTTCGTACATTTCTATTTCTCAAATGGTTCAAATAATACACTTGCAGACTCTGTTTCAATTTTTTCTTTTATTGAGGAAATTATACTTGATATCCTGCAGTCTGTAAAAACTTTCTTCCCCTTTACTATAAATCCCATATCTATTGAATTATCAATAATTATATTTAACTCTGGATGGATCCCTTTTCTTATCAACTCCTGTTCTATATCTTTCCAGAAATCTTCATCCATTTTCTGTTTATCAAAAACCGAGATACAGATATCTTCACTGCCGGAAACAATACTCCTTAAAAGAAGGGACCTGTAAAACTCCCGGTGTTTGTCTTTTTTTATATTTTTAAACTCTTCTTTTGCATCTTCAAATACGGAATCCAAAAGGTCTCTTTTAAGATCAAGAAGTTCCTGCTTTAGACGCATCTGCATTCTTATCAGTTCCATTCTTTTTTTTGATTCTGCCTCCTCTTTTCTTTTACTTAAAATTTCTAATTTTTTTACTTGCGCATTTTTTGAAGATTCTAAAAGAATCTCATTAACGGATAAATCCGCCTCCTTTAATATAACATCTGCCTTGTTTTTGGCATCCTGTATTATTTTTTCAACTATTTTTTCTACTGCCATTACACCTTTACCCCGCCAAGAAGAATAAATGCAGAAACAAGTCCAAGAACACCATATATTTCAACAAATGCAGGGACAATAATAGCCTTGCCGGTTTCTTCTTCTTTTTTTGCAACAATACCAATTGCAGCAGCAGCAGCCTTACCCTGGTATATGGCAGATACCATTTCAACAAGTCCTATGGGCAGACATATAAAGAATATCTGCAATCCTACCCCTGTGGAAACTGTTGTGATAGGTTCTGTAAAAAACTGAAGTCTCATCATCACAAGAAATCCTATAAGAAGTGAATAAAAACCCTGTGTCCCCGGAAGACCGATAAAAGGTATAAGCTTGCCAAACTTTTGAGGTTCTTCTGTTATTACCCCTGCTGCCATCTGACCGGCAAGCCCAACACCGATACTTGAACCTATCCCACCCAATGCAATAACAGATGCCATTCCTAATATTGCCAGTGTAAATCCTAACATCTCCATATTCCTCCTTTTATATTCTGTATCCCGTTGCCCGTATTTCGTTGTCCGTTTTTTTACGGTATACGAACGACGGCTTCTACAAACGGCAGGTTTTTTACCGCCACATATTTTGTTTTAACTGAAAACGGAACAAATGTTTTACCTCCGCCTTTAAAAAATTTCGAAAAAAATTCCACAAACTGCAATCTGCTTGTATGTATTAAGGCACCGAGAATATTTATAGCAATTGCAAATGTGTGCCCAAATAGAATAATTAAAAAACCCACTGTTATTCCCGCCAGAGGCCCTATTACCGGAAGTGCCCAGAAAATCTGTCCAGTCTGTACTGCAAGCATATTGACTGTTGTTGCCATAACACCTGTTACAAGTCCAAGCGCCCATAATCTGCTGTATGAAAGAACATCAGCCAGAAACCCAGCCCAGGCATTATATGCGGAATAAAAACCGTTAAATATTCTAAATCCTATATTATTATATGACCTTCCTGCAAATATAATTATTCCTGCTGTTCCTAAACTTAAAAATATTAGAAACATATTCTTTAAATTTCCAGGTGCCACTCCTGTACTAGAAAATATCATACCAAGTATTCCTGTAAGCAAAATCAGCATAAAACCCTGGTCCATTATTGCATCTCTCCATAAATTATTTTTTATATTGTTTATCAGTCCTGCAATGTTGCCGCATAGTATATGGACAACACCTAGCCCCAGTGCAATAAGCATAAGGTTCATTGCATTCTGTGGGTTTGCCATAGGATCAAGCACACCAATCCGCGCGGTAAAATCTGCTGCCGGCTTGAATACAGGAAAACTGTTTGCAAGCATAGAGGGAGCGTTCCCAAACCAGCCGCCGCAAAGTGCACCAAAAAATATTGTTGATATACCTCCTAAACACAAAATCCATAGAAGATAAAATACTTCTCCTCTGGGCTTAAATTTTAAGATTGCCCATATGGATAATAAAAAAATAACAATCCCATATCCTGCATCTGTAAGGCAGAAACCAAAGAATATGAAAAAGAAAGGGGCAAGAAAAGGTGTTGGGTCTATTTCAAATCTCTGCGGCACACCATATACATTTGTGATATATTCAAAGGGTTTTATCGGCTGTTTGTTTTCAAGAACAACAGGAGGATTATCCGTTTTTTGGGGTTCAGATATAATAACCTCGCACAAAATTTGCTTTTCTTTAATCAGTTTCAACAAAATATTAGTATCTTTCTTACAAATCCAACCCTGGAATACAATGGTTTTTTTTGAGGCCTTTGTGCTTGATAAGGCAATGTTTCTTTCTTTTTTCAGATATAAAAAATCGTAAACAGACATTATAGAAAAAAGAGAAGGAAGAAATTCTTTTGCCTGTTTTACTACTGTATTATATCCATCTGCTAAAGCATTAAGATCTTTATTCAGTCTTTCTATGTTTTCTTTTACAGTTCCCTTCAAGTGATGTAAGCGCACATACTGAAAACTAAATGACTTTAAAATAGAAGATATTTCCTCCTCGTCTTCTTTCCTGTGTGCAACAAGAAGATAAGCATTTTCCTCATCCTCTCTGATTATACTAATTGCAACAGATATGTTTGTTTTTTTAATATTTTCTTCAAAAGCACTTTTTACCTTTACAGGAATAATCCCAAGATATATACTGCAAAGTTTTGTTGAACAGGTGTTCTCAAGATGAACATTTAAGCCTTCCCAGTTTTGTAACGATTTTATTTCAAGAGATATTCTGTTTTTTTCAGCAGTAATCTCTTTAAGGACGCGGTCAGATTGATAACACCTGCTATAAATATCCCTCCATTGGGAGTGGATTGCACTTTCTTGTATCTGTTTAAAAGTAAAAACAGGCCTTCTTTTTAAAATTCTTCCCTTTTGAAAATCCGATAAAAAACCTATTGTGTACTCAAGATGTGCAATATCTGCATCAATACTTGAAAAATCTACTTTTTCATTAAAATTATAAAATTCAAGGTAAGAAGATGCCTCTTCAAGATGGACAACCCCTGCCTGTTGTAGCAGACTTAAAACAATGTCCTGTTCTTCTTTAAGAAAAACAATATTTATCTTATTAATCTTTGCAATGGCCATATAATTTGCCTCTGTCTAAATAGGGTCCACAAGGTGTCAGAGCACCAGAGCACCAGTGCACCAGTTGTCTTTTAAGTTTCACAGGGCCTGCCCTTAACCTGTCCGGGGATTTTTGAACTTTCTAAAAATGCCTGCGGTAGGTATGAAATTATATCGCCAGCAAGGAGTGATGTCATACCAACCTTTTTTACCGCCATATCTGCTGCAAGCCCGTGGATATAAACAGCACAACAGCTCGCCTCATAGGCTTGTATTTTCATTCCAAGGAATGCCCCGATTATACCGCTTAATACATCTCCTGTTCCCCCTGATGCCATTCCGGGATTACCGGTATTATTTATATAAATATTATTTCCATCCGTGCAGACTGTTCTGTGCCCTTTCAAAACAACTATACAATTCCATCTTTCAGCAATGGATTTTGAAATTCCAACCCTGTCTTTTTGTATTAATTCAACAGACATGCCCGTAAGTTGTGACATCTCACCAGGATGGGGAGTTAATACTGTTGGATGTTTTCTTGAGGCAATAATATCCCGGTGTTTTTTTAAAGGGTAAAGCGCATCTGCATCTATAACTACCGGAATGTTAATTTTACTTAACAAGCCTAAAACAAATTTCTGTGTATTTTTTGCTCTTGAAATACCTGGCCCTATAACAACACTATCAATGTTTTTTATAAAATTAAAAATCTTTTTTTTAGATGACAGAGTAAAACTTCCCTGTTTATCGGAAACAGGTAAAGTGGTAGCCTCTATAACCCGGGATGCAATTATTGGATGGACAGAAGAAGGAACTGCAAGTGTTACAAGCCCTGCACCTGAACGCAGAGCCCCCTGTGAACACAAATATACCGCACCTGTATAGCAGGTTGAACCAGAAATAATAAGTATATGCCCGTAATCTTTCTTATGAGTATCTTTTTTTCTTTTTAAAAAATCGAAAGATAAAGGCTTCAATACTTAATTATTCCTTTCTTTCAAAGATAGCACCTGCAATAGCGTATTCTTTGCAATGAGAAATACTTAAATGCAGTATATCTTCATCTTGTTTAAACCCTGATAAATTTTTTTTACTATTTAGCTTTATGTTCGGTCTGCCTGAAGATTCTTTCACAATCTCTACATTTTTCCAAACAAGTGCATAATCAAACCTTTTTTCTGAAAGTGCTTTAAGAACAGATTCTTTTGCTGCAAAACGCGCTGCAAGATGTTCTTCTGGGCAACTTTTAAAAAGACAGTATCTTATTTCGTCTTGCGTAAATATTTTTTCTAAAAACTTCGTTCCCCATTTTTTCCAGACCTTCAAAAAACGGGGAACACTTACTATATCTATTCCAACTCCAAGTATCATTGAGTCCCTTTAAGGGCCTGTTGTGTAGCCTGCCCTTTATGCCTGACCTGCACTTCCGAGAATCTGACACTTTTCTACATACATCTTTTTCAATTCCTCTCTTGCAGGACCTAAGTATTTGCGGGGGTCAAACTCTTTTGGATTTTCTGCAAGGTATTTTCTAATCATCGCTGTCATAACAAGTCTTCCATCAGAATCTATATTAACCTTGCATACTGCTGATTTTACAGCTCTTTTTATCTGATCTTCCGAAACACCGGCGGTTTGTTCAAGTTTTCCTCCATATTTATTTATTATATTCACATACTCCTGCAATACCGAAGATGCACCATGCAAAACTATCGGAAAGCCGGGAAGCTTTTTTTCACATTCTTCAAGTATATCAAACCTCAAAGGCGGAATAGATTCTCCAGGTTTTACCTTAAACTTATATACCCCATGTGATGTGCCTATTGATATTGCAAGACTATCAACTGATGTTTTTTTTACAAAATCTTCAACCTGTCCGGGGTCCGTATAATGCGATTTTTCCGAAACTACATGCTCTTCAATGCCTGCTAAAACTCCGAGTTCTCCTTCTACCGTTACATCACACCTGTGTGCATACTCAACAACCTCGCTTGTGGTCTCTATATTTTTCTCATAAGGAAGTGATGAACCGTCTATCATAACATTTGAAAATCCGTAATCTATGCAACTTTTACAAAGTTCAAAAGAATCTCCGTGGTCAAGATTTAGTGCAATGGGAATATTGCCACCTGTCTCTTTTGCTATTTCAACCGCACCCGACACCATATATCTTAAAAGTGTCTGGTTTGTATACTGTCTTGCACCCTTGGATATCTGCAATATAACAGGCGATCTACATTCTACGCAGGCCATAATTATTGCCTGCAATTGTTCCATATTATTAAAATTGTAGCCGGGTATGCCGTATCCTTTCTGCATTGCATTTTTAAACATTTCTTTTGTATTCACAAGCCCTAAACTTTTAAAATTTACTGCCATTGTTTTCCTCCCCATATCAAGATTCACCGTTCTCCTCACCGAGACACCAGGACACCTGTCACCAGGAACCAATCACCACTTTTTCCCCTACCTACTATCTACTACCTCCTGTTTCTACTGTGCCAGTATGTCTACAATATTGTACAGTCTTATACTAATCTTTAGTTTTTCCCTGTTTTCAAATGGGACAAGAACTATTTTGCCATTTTTCATACCAACAAAACACCTTGTCCTTCCTTTTAAAAGAGCATCCACTGCTGTGTATCCAAACTGTGTAGCAATTATTCTATCCTGTGCGGTTGGGCTTCCTCCTCTTTGAACATGGCCAAGAACAGTTACCCTTACATCATAGTCTGTATGCTTTCTTATAAATTCTGCAACTTTTTCGCCTCTTATTGCGCCCTCTGCAACAACTATTATCCAGCTTTTTTTTCCTTTCTGACGCCCCGTTTTTATCTGTTGACAAACATTTTTTATATCAAACCTGTGTTCAGGAATAAGAACATCCTCAGCGCCTCCTGCAAGTGCTGAAAAAAGTGCAAGAAAACCACTATCCCCTCCCATCACCTCAACGATAAATATCTTTTCCAAACTTGTGGCTGTGTCTCTTATCCTGTCTATAGCATCAAGGGCAGTATTAACTGCTGTATCAAATCCTATGCATATATCTGTCCCTGATACATCATTGTCTATTGTCTTTGGCACACCAACACATCTTACATTAAAATTTTTACTTAAGCACCCGGCTCCTTTTAAAGAACCATTCCCCCCTATTACCACAAGCCCATCTATGTTATATTTAAGAAGTGTTTGATATGCTTTTCGTTGTTCTGATATTTTATAGAAATTTTCACACCTTGCAGTTTTAAGTATTGTCCCTCCTAAATGAATTATATTGCTTACATCACTTCTATCCATCTTGAAAACCTCTCCCTCAATAAGTCCCTGGTATCCTCTTCTTATACCATAAACCTCAAGTTCTTTTGAAAGAGAGTATCGGACAACAGCCCTTATACAGGCATTTAAACCCGGACAATCCCCGCCACTTGTTACAACTGCAATCCTTTTCACTTTTAGAGCCCGCCTTTTTATCTACTTTAAGGTACGACAGGAAGTATCAGGGCAGACCTTTGTGCCTGTTTTTTTAATTTCTCAAACCAATCGGCAAATTTTTCCTGCCTTTTTTTCATAAAAATAAAACTGTAATATTTATCTTTTGTTTTTTCAAATTCTTCACCATTGGCATCTATAATACCTTCTATATACGCAAAACCATAACCTTTTTCAAGTCTTAAAATGCTTGATAATTCAGATTTTTCTAAATTAAAAATATCAAGTATCTGTCCTGCTGCCTGACCTATACCCTCTATATATCCTTGTCTGACAAATGGCTCAGGTCTTAATATCTTCACAGAAAGTTCCTTCGCCATATTATCTATATTTTCCCCATTAAAAACATTGCTTTTAAATTTATTTAGAAGTTCCTCTACTGTTTGCTTTGAAAGATTACCTGTTTTTTCTTTAATAATTATATTTTTTACCCTATCTTTTACTTCTTCAACAGGTTGGATATATTCTGTTTTTCTGTCTTTCAGTCTTATAAAATAACTACCTGAATTTGTCCTGATTATGTCACTTACCTGATTTTTGCCAAGAGAGAAGGCAACATCTCCTATCTGTTCTGAGTAACCAATATCCTGAATTTGTCCATCCCGGGTAAAAAACGGACTTTCCTTTATTTGCAGGTTATATTTTTTTGCAATCTCATCTAAAATTTTTGCCTTTAATTCTACAGTTGCGGATTCTTCTTTTTCAATAAGTTCAATTGATATCTTGTCTGCTATGTATTCAACAAGCCTCAACGCCTCTGCCTGTGTTAATCTTTGTCTGATTTCTTCTTTTACTTCTTCAAGCGGTTTATACTCATTCTTCTTCTCCTGTGATATATCCTCCGACACCTCTTGTGTGTCCTGTTTTTTAAATTCTTCTCTGTATTTTTTATAAAAGTTTTCTATACTTTCATCACTTATTTTAACTTTTGCCTGCATATCCTGCTTTGTAATCCCGATATAATCAACCCTCACCTGTTCAGGCATTGTAAATTCTTCCCTGTGTTTGTTATAGTATTTAAGAATCTCTTCTTCTGTTGCAGAAACCTTTTGACGAAAGAGTTCTTTGTCTGCAACAACAAATATAGCCTTTATCTTTTGTGTTCTTCTGGTAAATTCTTCCCTTACCTCTTCATCCGATACAGTAATACCTGCAACAATCCTTTCTCTTAATTTTTCAAGAAGTAATGATTCTTTTATGATAGACTCAAATGTTCTGGGAGTTATCTGCAGGACAAATTGAAGAAATTGTTGATAACGGTTCTGATTGAAACCCTGTTCATCTCTAAAAAACGGGAATCCTTCTATCTGTCTTATAACCTCCTTGTCGGTTACCCTTATACCCTGTCTTCTGGCTTCTCTTAATAATATTAAGCGTTCCCATGCCCGCTCCTCAATATTTAAAAACCTTCTAAACCTCTCAAACTGTTCCCCATACAAAAGACGGGACTCTATTTCAGTGGAAAAAATGCTATTATAATATTTTTCCATTGAAATATTTTTACCAAATATTTGACCTGCGTATTCTCTGGGCTCGCCTATCATTCCAGGACCCCAGAACAGAAATGTAAAGATAACTATAATAGTGATCCCGACAAGAAGTGTCCTCATATTTTTTCTTAATACCTGAAATAACATATCTTTCCTCTATTTTATTTTTAAAGGTCTACCCTTTGTAGCACTTTTATAGATTGCATCTATAATCTCCAGTACAATCAGCCCTTCCTCACCAGTCATTGTATGATGCGTATTGTTAACTATACTATCAACTAAATTGTCCTGGCTTCAAGATGTGGTTACAGGTTGACACTCCAGAACCTCTTCTTTTTCATTTTCTATCTTAACAGAATCGTAGGCTAAATTCAAGTTTTCTTGCACCTCCTTTTTGCCTTTGATTGATTCTGGTATTTTTATTTTACCCCTTTCCTCTAACCTTTTAGGGTCCATATCTGACCCTGCCACAACTTCCGCCATCGGGTGGCTCATATGTCCTTTGATGTGAAAATATCCTACCCCAAGTCCAATAACACCTACCCTTAATTTTTTCATACATTTCCTTTACATATCTTTTACATTTTCTGAATAATCCCAGTTTTACCAAAATCAACACTCACCGCAGAAATTTTTTCAAGAGGATTTGAAACATTTGGGCAGGAGTCCTGAATAAATATATTAGGAGCAGCCCATTTACATGCATTTGTAATAACCTTGATTATCTGTGAATTATAATATATAGGATATGTTTCATGACCAGGCCTGAAGTAAAATATTTTTCCGGCCCCTCGCCTAAATGTTATACCACTTCTAAAAACTTCTCCACCCTCAAACCAAGAGATAAAGATTATTTCATCAGGATCTGGGATATCAAAACGTTCTCCATACATTTCTGTGTTTGGAAGTTCAATATATTCTCCAATACCTTCTGTAATAAGATGAGAAGGCTGAATGTTCCATAGCCTTTCCTTTTCAGCAGCCTCACGCCATTTCAAAGAGCAGTTTGTCCCAAGTAAAACCCTGAATATCTTTGAGTAATGCCCCGAATGAAGAACAATCAGCCCCATACCCTCAAGTATTCTATTTTGAACTTTTTTTACAATTTCATCTTTTACCTCATTATGTGCAATATGTCCCCACCATATAAGAACATCTGTAGAATTTATCACTTCATCTGTCAAACCATGTGAAGGCTCGTCAAGAGTGGCAGTTTTGATCTTAAACCGTAGATATGGGATCAAAAACTGGCTTTGTTTCTTTAAACCTTTGGCAATGACGGTATGCATGCCCTGGGGGTAAATCTTTTTGACTGCTTCATTTTTTCTTTCATGTCTAAACTCGTTCCAGATGGTTATTCTTACTTTTTTATCCAAATTGGGATTCATATCTCTTCTTTATTTATGCAAATATAAATATTCACTAAACACTGTTCATATTTCAGGCACAGAAGCACTAAGGCACACAGGCACAAAGTGGAATGTCCTTTTATCTTCTTTTCTCATGCTTCGTACCTTTGCTACTCTGTGTCTTTGTGCCTTCAGGCAACGCAGTTGACTGAGGATTTACATACAGATTAAATTTAAAAGTATTGCAACGATTTATTAATCTACAGAGACACGCCCTCAACCACCTTCAAAGCTCTATCTTCTGGGTTGAGGCATATGTGGCATACCGGGAAAAGTACCGGGTGGCATACCGGGAAAAGTACCGGGTGGCATACCGGGAAAAACATCAGGAGGCAGCCGCTGTTCTTCTGCTTTTGCTCTTGCTTCTATCACTTCTTGTAACGGTTTTTTACTAAAACTTATAATGTCTGACTTTAGAACCTTACCCGACCTTCTACCATTTTTAAAAAGAAGTACTATATACTGGCTTGTTTCTTTAATAACCTCACCCTGCCACATTCTCAAAGGATTTTCTGCACTAACCTTACCCCAGTACCTGTTTGGTGCAGATTCTTCAATAACAACAGGCAATGGTTCTATTGCAGGAGGCGTCTCCTGTGCAAAAGATGTACAAAAACAACCAAAAAAGAATAAAACTAAAGAAATAAAGGTAGATTTCATATTCCCCCCTTTTTTAAAATATAAACTTTAAGTCAGTGGAGTGGTACACGCTATCTGACCTGGTGCTACCGGTTTATCAAGATATGCATAAGTGAAGGCTGAACCCTGTTTTGCAAGTAAAGTCCTTGATTCTCTTCCCTTTTCACCCATGCCGATAACACACACAGGCATTTTATTTTTAACACTTTCTAAAAACTTGGATAAAATCTTTATATCTGCTGGTTTATTAATCATTGTAGCAATCTTTATTATATCAGCACCCTTTTCTTGTGCCTCTGAAAATATTCTTAAAAGTGTATTAAAAGAGGGGGTCATCTTAAAATTATGGTAAGAACAGAGAAAAATAAAATTTATTTTACATAACTTATTTGTTATATTGCTTGATAGTTCAATATCAATAATATTTATAATACCGCCTGCTGTTTCAAAAAATTTCAGCCTGTCTTTATCAGTGCCTTCCCATTCGCCACCTTCTTCTTTTAGCCTTATTGTAAGAATAACAGGTAGTTTTTCCTGGAATTTTTTGCCATACCCAACCCAGTCTATAGAAGTTCCTATTTTATCAAGTCTTATTTCTACAATATCACAGGGAAGTTTTTTCCTTTTTGAAAACTTTTCTAAACCTTCCACCGAACTTATGGTCCCAACTATTTTTGTCTTTTTTTGTTTTAATAAATTTCTTATATTATTAAAATTCATTACGAATTTTTAAAACCAGAGGCGGCAACCGGATTCGAACCGGTGAATAGCGGTTTTGCAGACCGATGCCTTGCCACTTGGCTATGCCGCCAGAATAAACACAACAGACTCCGCTATCAAGCGAGATTAAGCACGCTATTTTCTACCTACTTTAATGTTTCTTCTGTTGTTTCTGTTTTTTCTTCTGTTTTTCCTTCTGTTTTTTTTATAAAAGGTTTGGGCAATTCTTTTTCCTGCTTCTTTTTAACAGCAGGAGGCTCCTGCAATTGAATAACAACATCTTTCACGCCCTGCCATTTTTTAATCTCATGGAGGATTATTGAAATATCTCTGTTCAAAACTGGTTGTGCTGATCTGTCGTAAACCATATAGCCATTGATATAAACAACCTGTCTGATAACATCAACATCTACATAGCGCATATCTATCTCAAACCTTGTAAGTATCCCACGAACCTTTACTTCTATTTTAAAATCAATTATTGACATCTAAGATTCCCGCCACACACTCATCTTTTGTTCGCCTCTACAAGGCTCAGACCTCCCCCACATGGAGAAAACGAGGGCGAGGTTTTTAACACTATGGGCGGGCACAAGGACAAACATTGGCGCCTGGCCACTACAAGTTGTCTAAGGAACAATCTTTACCAAGGACAAGTTCTTATGTTCCCGTATGTCCAAAACCACCTTCATTTCTTTGCGTAATATCAAGCATGTCTGTTTCCTGAATTTGTGCCTGGATAACTTCCTGTATTATCATCTGGGCAATCCTCTGCCCTCTTTTTACTATGTAGGGCTCTTTTCCATGATTGACAAGTATTACATTTACAAGTCCCCTGTAATCGCTGTCTATTGTGCCCGGTGCATTTGCTACTGTAACCCCATGTTTTATAACAAGCCCGCTTCTGGGTCTTACCTGTGCTTCATATCCATATGGAATACTTACATAAAATCCCACCGAAATAAGTTTTATCTCACCCGGTTTTATACAAATTTTCTGTTCTACATCCGCACAGAGATCAAATCCACTTGCGCCTTCTGACATATATTTAGGAACAGGGATATCTTCACACCCCCGTTTTCTTTTTATTCTTAAAATAACTTCCCTCATTTTTTTCTTTCTTCAATTAGCACCGCTTTCTTACTTAAATTCAGACGCCCCTGTTTATCTATCTCAATTAACTTTACGGTTATTTCATCCCCTACCTTGACGATGTCTTCCGCATTCTTAACATAACTATCAGAAAGTTCCGATACATGAACAAGTCCCTCAATATTGGGAAGTATCTCACAAAAAGCACCAAAATTTGTAACCCTTTTTACCTTCCCCGTATAAACTCTTCCAACCTGCGGCTCTTCTATGATGGATTTTATCCGATTTATTGCTTTTTCAGAGGCCGCTGCATCTGAAGATGCTACATTAACAGTTCCATCATCCTGTATATCAATTGAAACACCTGTGTCTGCAATAATCTTCCTGATTGTTTTACCCGAAGGGCCGATTACTGTACCTATCTTTTCAAGTTTTATCTTAAATGTGGTTATATGTGGAGCATATACTGATATTTGTTCTTTGGGCTTAAGTATTGTCTTATTCATTACATCAAGCACTATCTTTCTTGCCTGCTTTGCCTGAATAATTACATTATGTAATATTTCTTTATCTATAGCATCAATTTTTAGGTCCATCTGTAAAGCAGTTGCGCCATTTTTTGTACCCGTTAACTTAAAATCCATATCACCAAAATGGTCTTCAAGTCCTGATATATCTGTAAGAACAATGGCATCGTTTTTCTGTTTTATCAATCCCATAGCAACACCCGCCACAGGTTCAGCTATAGGAACCCCTGCATCCATAAGTGAAAGTGTCCCTGCACATACTGTTGCCATGCTTGAAGAACCGTTAGACTCAAGAATTTCCGATACCACACGAACTGTATAGGGAAATTTTTCTTTCCCCGGCATGACAGGTCTTAGCGCCTTTTCTGCAAGTGCCCCATGACCTATCTCTCTTCTGCCCGGACCTCTTATAGGACGCACCTCGCCCACACTGAACGGAGGAAAGTTATAATGCAGGATAAATCTTTCTGATGTCTCACCTTCCAATCTTTCTATGAGCTGTTCATCTTCACCTGTTCCAAGTGTTGTTACAGAAAGACTCTGTGTCTGACCCCTTGTAAAAAGCGCAGAGCCATGTGTTCGGGGAAGTATTCCAATTTCACAACTTATTTGTCTTATATCAGTATAAGAGCGTCCATCTACACGCTTTTTATTCTTAATTATAAACTGTCGGACACTTTCTTTTTCAATCTCAATAAGTGCAAGATGTACATCTGTTTTTGAATATGTTGCGCCCTCGCCTGTAAGTTTTGCAATAACATTTTTGCAGATTGCATCTACTGTCTGTTCTCTTTCTTCCTTGGTCGGGATATTATTTACCGCTGATAATTTTTCCTGTGCAATCTGTTTTACCCTTGTTAAAAGTTCATCTGAGGTCTTTTTCGTAGGAACATCTGACTTAGAAACACCAACTCTTTTTACAAACTCTTCCTGCACTTTTATGATTTTTAAAACCTCAGACTGTCCAAATAAGATAGCCTGTTCAAGTATATCTTCAGAAACCTGATTACCGCCTGCTTCCAACATTATAATCCCGCTCTTGGTTCCTGCAACAACAACATCTATATCGCTTTTTTCAAGTTCCCGATATACAGGATTTATAATAAATTCATCATCAATCCTTCCAACTCTTACGGCACCGACAGGACCATTAAAGGGAATAGATGAAATGGATAATGCCGTTGAAGCGCCGATGATGGAAAGAACATCCGGATCATTTTCACCATCGCTTGATAAAACAATGCTTACAACCTGAACCTCGTTTAATACACCTTTTGGAAAAAGCGGTCTGATAGCCCTGTCTGTAAGGCGTCCGCCCAAGATTTCCGAAGAGGTGGGTCTGCTTTCTCTTTTAAAAAACCCACCCGGTATTCTTCCGGCGGCATATGTCTTTTCCTGAAACTCAACAGTCAAAGGGAAATGGTCTATATCTTCATTAGGTTCTTTTGACATAACAACAGTTACAAGGACAACTGTCTCTCCGCACTGAACACTTACAGCAGCATGAGCCTGTTTTGCAAAACGACCTGTTTCTATGGTTATCTGCTTTTTACCAACAGCAATATATGTTTTTTCTGTTGCCAATATAATCCTCCTATTTGCGTAAATTCAATTTCTCAAGCACTTCTTTGTATTTCGGTGCATCATTTTTACTTAAATAGTCAAGCAGCTTTCTTCTGCTGCTTATAAGTTGTAAAAGTCCCCTTCTTGAACTGTGGTCCTTTTTATGTGTTTTAAAATGCTCCATAAGTTTTTCTATTCTTTGCGAAAGAATTGCTATCTGGACATAAGCAGAACCTGTATCTTTTGGATGTAGATGAAACTCATTTATCACACTTTCTTTTGTATCTTTTAGTAAATCTACTGCAACCATTTTTTTTATTCTCACCCCCTTTCTGCCTCATTTATTACACACACCAGTATCTTACCACACTATATTATGCTTGTAAATCTTTTTAAACTTTGTTGTTTTTTCCCCCTGCCCCGCTTACGCTTCACAGGGGTTTCACCCC
>BBPD01000922.1_pt2 | contig 22589 bp, 23 predicted proteins | sample 1344911 | NCBI WGS metagenome assembly BBPD01 (sample SAMD00019088, study PRJDB2971) | groundwater metagenome | biome: freshwater biome; feature: mineral spring; material: ground water | place: USA: CA, Sonoma | collected 2011-09 | depth surface m
CCCCGCCTGCGGCTGGCGCAGCGTCTGGCGGATGGCGTGGGCGCTGACGTCGGCGATCAGGTCGGCACCGGTGGGGGCGCCGACCTGGTCATCGATCACGGTCAATCGTTCGCGTTCCCGCGCCAGTTGCCACATGGTTTTGGCAAAATTGCCGCCGCGCGCGGCGTACACCCAACTGGTGCGAAAGATCAGGTGGCGCGCTCCTGAGGCCGCGATCAAGCGTTCGCCTTCCAGCTTGCTGCGCCCGTAGACGTTGAGCGGGCCGGTGGCAGCGTGCTCGTGCCAAGGCGCGGTGCCGCTGCCGTCGAACACGTAGTCGGTGCTGTAGTGCACCAGCAGCGCAGCGCAGGCCTGCGCGGCCTGGGCCAGCGCGCCCGGGGCCAGCGCGTTCAGGGTATGGGCCAGATCGGGTTCGCTTTCGGCCCGGTCGACGGCGGTGTGGGCGGCGGCATTGACGATCAGGTCTGGCTTGAGCTGCAACACCGTGGCGGCCAGTGCCTGCGGCTGCGCAAGGTCGCCGCACAGGCCGCGCTGCGGCTCGCCCGTGCGGTCGAGCGCCACCAGTTCGCCCAGCGGGGCCAGGCTGCGCTGCAGTTCCCAGCCGAGCTGGCCGTTCTTTCCCAGCAGCAGAATTTTCATGCCGCTGCCTCGGCGTAGTGCTGGTGTATCCATTGCCGGTAGGCCCCGCTTTGCACGTGTGCCACCCAGTCGGGGTGATCCAAAACCCACTGCACGGTTTGGCGGATGCCGCTCTCAAAGGTTTCGACCGGCGTCCAGCCCAGTTCGCGCTCGATCTTGCGCGCATCGATGGCGTAGCGCCGGTCGTGGCCGGGGCGGTCTCGCACATGGCTGATCTGCTCGCGGTAGCACTTGCCGTCGGCCCGCGGGCGCAGCTCGTCGAGCAGCGCGCAGACGGTGTGGACGATCTCGATGTTGGGCTTTTCGTTCCAGCCACCGACGTTGTAGACCTCACCTGGCCGACCGGCTTGCAATACGCGGCGAATGGCGCTGGTGTGGTCCCTCACATAAAGCCAGTCGCGCACCTGCAGGCCGTCGCCATAGACCGGCAGCGCCAAGCCTGCCAGCGCGTTGACAATCATTAGCGGGATCAGCTTTTCCGGAAAGTGATAAGGGCCGTAGTTGTTGCTGCAGTTGGTGGTGAGTACCGGCAGGCCGTAGGTGTGGTGCCAGGCGCGCACCAGGTGGTCGCTGGCGGCTTTGCTGGCGCTGTAAGGGCTGTTGGGCTCGACGCGGTGCGTCTCGGTAAAGGCCGGGTCGGTCGGTCCCAGGCTGCCGTAGACTTCATCGGTGCTGACATGCAGGAAGCGGAAGGCGCTTTTTTCCGCTTCGGGCAGGCCGCCCCAGTGCGCGCGCACCGCCTCGAGCAGGGCAAAAGTGCCGACCACGTTGGTCTGGATGAAGTCTTGCGGGCCGTGGATGCTGCGGTCGACGTGGCTTTCGGCAGCGAAGTTGAGCACCGCGCGCGGACGGTGCTGCGCCAGCAGCGCGTCCAGCAGCGCCGAGTCGCCAATGTCGCCGCGCACAAAAAGGTGCCGTGCGTCGCCTTGCAGGCTGGCCAGGTTTTCCAGGTTGCCGGCGTAGGTGAGCTTGTCGAGGTTGACAATGGGCTCGTCTGACTGCGCCAGCCAGTCGAGCACGAAGTTGGAGCCGATAAATCCGGCGCCGCCGGTCACGAGAATGCTCATGTGGATGGTTCCTGCTTGTAAGATGGGCTCAGTGCCGCTGTGCCAGCGCCTGGCCCGCCTTCAGCCGGTACAGCGTGCCGCAGTAGGGGCAGCGCGCCTCGCCGGTCTTGGTCAGATCCAGATAGACCTTGGGGTGGCTGCTCCAGAGCTGCATGCCGGCTTGCGGGCTGGGGCAATAAATGCCGCCCTGGGCGTTGAGATCCTGGGGGCCGAGTTCGATGCTGGAAGGGTTCATGGGGCGTCTCAAATCAGGGTCAGCCAGTGGGCGTATTGCGGGTTGCGGCCGTTGACGATGTCAAAGAACGCGCGCTGGATTTTTTCTGTGATCGGGCCGCGTGAACCCTGATAGTCATCCTTGCCCAGCGCGATGCGGTCGAGTTCGCGGATGGGGGTGACTTCGGCTGCGGTGCCGGTGAAGAAGGCTTCGTCGGCGATGTAGACCTCGTCGCGCGTGATGCGCTTTTGCACCACTTCCAGCCCGAGGTCGCGCGCGATGTGCAACACCGTGTTGCGGGTGATGCCGTTGAGCGCGCCGGCCGAGAGATCGGGGGTGTAGATCACCCCGTTTTTGATGATGAAAATGTTCTCTCCTGCACCTTCGCTGACAAAGCCTGAACTGTCGAGCAGCAGCGCTTCATCGTAACCTTCGTCGGTCACTTCCATGTTGGCCAGGATCGAGTTGGTGTAGTTGGACACCGCCTTGGCCTGCGTCATGGTGATGTTGACGTGGTGGCGCGTGTAGCTGCTGGTCTTGACGCGGATGCCGCGCTGCAAGCCGTCTTCGCCCAGATAGGCGCCCCAGGGCCAAGCGGCCACCATCAGGTGAATCGTGTTGCCCTTGGGCGAGACGCCCAGTTTTTTGTCGCCGATCCAGGTCAGCGGGCGCAGGTAGCCGCTGGCCAGCCGATTTTCTCGCAGCACAGCCTGTTGAGCCTCGTTGACCTCTTGCGGGCTGAACGGGATTTTCATGCGCAGAATCTTGGCGCTGTTGAACAAGCGCTCGGTGTGCTCTTGCAACCGGAAAATCGCCGTGCCCTGTGCGGTTTGGTAGGCTCGCACGCCCTCGAAGGCGCCGCAGCCGTAGTGCAGGGTGTGGGTCAGCACATGGATCTTGGCGTCGCGCCAATCGACCATCTGGCCGTCCATCCAGATTTTGCCGTCGCGATCGGACATCGAGGGAAGTGGGGGGCTCATGCAATCGTCCTTTGTTTTGAGTGGATGGCTGGCGCTGGGGTGCTCACGCCAAGCGCTTGATTTTACGGTTGCACGGGCGGCTGCACGGGCGGCTGCGATGGGTCTGGCGGCGGTGCGGCGGGCGTGCCGTCGTTCGGACGCAGCAGCGTCCAGCGCAGCAGCCGGCCAGAGCGAAACTCAGCCGTCAGCGCCGAGCCGCTGTTGTCGCTCCAGCGATAGCGCTCGGGCTGCTCCCCGGCGGCTGATTCGAGCACGCCGAGCGAGCGCGTCTGCGCCAGCACGTGCAGCAGCGAAGCGCCCACCCGCAGCCGGGCATTGAGCATGACGGCGCTATCGATATGGCCCAGCGGGCGTTGAGCGGCGCGTTGCAGCACCGTCAGCAAGCGCGTGACGTGTAGCAGCAGCCACATCAACAGGCCGCCCGAGACGGCGGCCACGCCCGGCCAGCCGTAGGCCCGGTGCGCCAGCACCAGCAGCAGCGCAGCGGCCAGTGCGACAAATAATTTGCGCAGGGTCATGGTCATGGCCTGGCGGACGCCTCATCAATCCAGGCTGCGCACCAGCGCCATGGCGTCTTCGATCCGCTCGACCGCATGAATCTGCAGTCCGGCCAGGGCCGGGTCGGGCTTCTTCGGTGCATTGGCTTTGGGCACCAGTGCGACTGAAAAGCCCAGTTTGGCGGCCTCGCGCAGCCGTTCCTGGCCGCGCGGTGCCGGCCGCACCTCGCCCGCCAGGCCGACCTCGCCAAAGGTGACGAAACCCTTGGGCAAGGCGCGCCCGCGCAGGCTGGAGCCAATCGCCAGCAGCACTGCCAGGTCGGCGGCCGGCTCGCTGACGCGCACACCGCCGACGGCGTTGACAAACACGTCCTGATCCATGCAGGCCACGCCCGCATGCCGGTGCAGCACCGCCAGCAGCATCGCCAGGCGGTCGCGTTCCAGCCCGACCGACAAGCGCCGCGGCGACGGGCCGCCGTTGTCGACCAGCGCCTGAATCTCCACCAGCAGCGGCCGCGTGCCTTCTTGCGTGACCAGCACGCAACTGCCCGGCACTGGCGCGGCGTGTTGAGACAGAAAAATCGCGCTCGGGTTGGAGACGCCTTTGAGGCCGCGCTCGGTCATGGCGAAAACGCCGATCTCGTTGACGGCGCCAAAGCGGTTCTTGATGGCACGCACCAGGCGAAAGCTGCTGTGCGTATCGCCTTCAAAGTAGAGCACCGTATCGACCATGTGCTCGAGCACGCGCGGCCCGGCCAGCGCACCCTCTTTGGTCACATGGCCGACCAGTACCACGCTGGTCGCGCCGGACTTGGCCGCGCGCGTCAGGTGGGCGGCGCATTCGCGCACCTGTGCCACCGAACCGGGGGCGCTGCTGAGCTGCTCGGAGTACACGGTCTGAATCGAATCGATCACCGCGATGTCGGGCTGCATGGCGCTCAGGGTGGCGAGTATTTTTTCCAACTGGATTTCGGCCAACACATTGACCTGCGAGCCGTCCAGCCCCAGGCGGCGCGCGCGCAGCGCGACTTGTGCGCCGCTTTCCTCGCCGCTGACGTACAAGGTCTTGAGACCGGCGCGTTGCAGCGCGTCCAGCGCCTGCAGCAGCAAGGTGGACTTGCCGATGCCGGGGTCGCCGCCGATCAGCACCACGCCACCGGCCACGATGCCGCCGCCCAGCACACGGTCGAGCTCGTCGACGCCGGTCGGGCTGCGCTGCAACTGACTGGCTTCGATGTCGGCCAGCGCCACCACGCCGGTGCTGCCAGCCAGCGCGTCAAAACGGTTCTTGCCGCTGGCAATCGGTTCGGCCCGCGTCTCGACCAAGGTGTTCCAGGCGCCGCAATGCGGGCACTTGCCGAGCCACTTGGGGCTGGTGCCGCCGCAGGCATGGCAGCAGTAGAGGGTCTTGTCTTTGGCCATGTGGCCGACAATATAGCCGCGCCGCCGTCGGCTCCGGTTTTTTCAGACCTCACAGGCGCTGTGGCTGGACCAGCGGCGGGCAGCCTCAGGCGTGTTGGGCAGACGCAAAAGCCGCCAGACAAGCGGCACAAACACAGGCCCGGCCCTGCGCCGCTGCCGGTACCTGGGCCAACAGCGCGGGCGCAAAAGTCTGCGCCACACACCAGCACGGCAGCGGCGTTGCAGCGCTGGTGCCACTGGCGCTGCTGGCCTGCTGCGCGCAGCGGTTGTCCTGGCCACACAGAGGGCAAAGGCTGGCATGCAAAGCCAGATCGGGGGCGCACTCGGATGGTTTCACGGCGGCGGGACCGGCTTACAGGGCACGCTGGCGCAGCGCCAGTGCCGCGCCTATCCACAGCGCCAGGGCGGAAAACACCAGCCCACGCGCCAAGCCGCCGGGCCCGTCGGCGATCAGGCCGACCACGGTTGGCCCGACGATCTGACCGGCCGCGAATACGATGGTGAAAGCGCTGATGCCTGCCGCCCACTGGCTGGGCGGCAGGTTGTGCCGCACCAGCGCGGTGGTGGATGCCACCACCGACAAAAACACGCCGCCAAACAACAGGCCGGAGGCGATCACCAGCGGCCAAAAGCTGGTGATCGCCGGCAACAAGATGGCCAGCCCCAGCAGCGCGTTGAGCCGCGCCAGCGCCTGGCCGTCGCGGTGGCGGTCGAGTAAGCCGGCCCACAGACGCGCAGAAGCGACCACCGCCAGCCCCAGCAGCGCGTAAAACCAGGTGATGGCGGCGCTGCTGCTGCCCTGCTCGTGCAACAGCGCAATCACAAACGTCATGTAACCGATGTAGCCCACGCCGAAGGCGGCATAGCCGGCCAGCGCAAAGGCAAAGTCGCGCGGCCGAAAGACCCGCTCGTGCCGGCGGGCGCTGGCGTGTACCGGGTCGGCAGGCGGTGCGCCGGCGGCGGGAACGGTGCCCAGACGGCGTGCCGGCCAACACAGCAAGGCGGCGGCCAGCGCGCACAGCAGGGCCAGGCCCCACCAGGCCCAGGCCCAACCGTGTTCCTGCCCGGCGGCATGTTCGAGCACCCAGGGCACGCCCAGCGCCGAAGCGACGATGCCCAAGCCGACGCCACCGTAATACAAGCCCAGCAAAAAGCCGGCGCGCCGCGCTTGTCGCGCCCCCAGTTGAGCCGCGAGCAAACCGCCGACAATAAAGACCAGCGCGCTCGCCACCCCGGCCAGCAAGCGCTGCAGCAACAGCGGGCCGGCGGCGGTAAAAAAACCGCTCAGCGCCATGAAGACCGTGGCCAGTGCCGCGCCGCCCAGCAGCAGCGTGGTGGTCGAATAGCGCCGCAGCAGCCACGGCGTGGCCAGCGCGCCGAGCAAGTAGCCCACCGCATTGGCGGTGTTCATGGCGCCGGCCAAGGCATACGTCCAGCCCAAATCTTCGCGCATCGGTGGCAGCAACAGGCCGTAGGAAAAGCGGGTGATGCCCAGTGAAATCGCCGCCCCCAGCGAGAGCGCCAGCGCCAGCCGCACGTAGGGCGTGCGGTCGGATGGATCAGACAGGGCGTAGCGGGACATGGCCGCTCGATTGTCGCCCAGAGTCGCCTGGCGGCAAAGGCAGGCAGCCGGCTGGAACCCCCCGATACGCCGTTCAGCACGGCGAGCTTTGGCGCGCCGTGCAAGCGATCACGCCCGCGCTGCTGCACTCTGACACCCGCTGCGTCGCCTGGAGCGAGCACGTTGGCCCGGGCGCGGCGGCCCGAGCAGCGCGCCGGCGCCGCATCTGATCGAAGCCCTGGCCAGGCAGACCGGGTGTCACGGACTTTTCATGCAAACAAGCAAGACTGAGCGGCAGTTCATTGGATTTCCGTTTGCCCAGCGCCCGCCGAAGGGCGCCGGGCGGTATTTTTTGAATTGCTGCAAGCGCCCATGAATTCGCCGCCACCGCATGCAATGCCGACCGAATCTCCCGCCCTTCGTCTCACCCTATCTGAAAGGATATGAAATGCTGAACCGACGCGATATCTTGTTAACGGCTGCAGCAACAGGTTCTGTCGCGGCGCTGGCGTTGCCCGCCAGGGCGCAGACCGCCACGGCCATCTGCTACAACTGCCCGCCCGAATGGGCCGATTGGGGCGGCATGCTGCGTTTGATAGGCCAACGCTTGGACATTCGTGTGCCGCCGGACAACAAAAATTCCGGTCAAGCCTTGGCCGCGCTGGTGGCGGAGAGGGCGCGGCCGGTGGCAGATGTGGTTTATCTCGGCGGACAGGTTGGTCCGCAGGCCCGGGCCGCAGGAGTGATCGAGCCTTACCGGCCTGTGCGCTGGGAAGAGATAGCAGCGCCACTGAAAGATGCCCAGGGCTACTGGTTCACGATCCATATCGGAACCCTGGGTTTGTTTGTTAACACCCAGGCTTTGCGCGGCAGACCGGTGCCGCGCAGTTGGCAAGACCTGCAAAACCCGGTCTACCGCGGTATGGTCGGCTATCTGAATCCCGGCAGCGCCGCAGTAGGGCAGCTTGGCGTAATGGCTGTCAACCTGGCGCTGGGCGGCAGCTTTGAGAATCTTGATCCTGGCATCAATTTTTTCCGCCAGCTAATGGCCAACAATCCGATCGTTCCGACCATGACTGCATACGCGCGGGTGCTGTCGGGTGAAATACCGATCCTGATTGATTTCGACTTCAACGCCTATCGCGCCAAATACACGGATCAGGCGCCAGCGGTATTTGTTATTCCGCAGGAGGGCACGCTGCAATTGCCTTATGTGATGGCCTTGGTCAGAAATGGACCGAATCCGGCGCAGGGGCGGCGCATGCTGGATTTTGTTTTGTCCGAAGAGGGGCAAAGGCACTGGGCCAATGCCTTTATGCGTCCGGTATTTCCGGGGGCGATGCCCGCTGAAGTGCAAAGACGGTTCCTGCCGGCTGCAGAATATCAGCGGGCCCGCCCGGTTGACGTGCTCAGGCTTGCTGCCGTGGCGCGGCAGATTGCCGAGCGCTACCAGCGCGAGGTCGGCTGATGCAAGGCGAGCGCGGCTGGTTGCTGCTGTTGCTGCTGCCGGCCGCGCTGATCTTCCTGGTTTTCTTCACGCTGCCGATGGGTCGGCTGTTTTTGATGAGCGGCGCGGGCGAATTGGGCTGGAGCGTGTACCTGACGGCCCTCACCGAGCAGCGCTACTGGCGCAGCATGCTTTCCACCATCACGCTTTCGGTCGTGGTGACCTTGAGCACGCTGGTCATTGCGGGTATTGCCGGCGTGTTCTTGGCGCGCAATCAATTTACCGGAATTCAGATTCTGACCGCGCTGCTCACCTTGCCGCTGGCATTTCCCGGTGTGGTGATTGGCTTCATGGTCATCATGCTGGGTGGCCGCCAAGGCCTGGTGTCCCAGCTCTCCGAGCCGCTGCTCGGAGAGCCTGTGGTTTTTGCCTATTCCATGGTCGGGCTGTTTGTCGGGTACATTTATTTCTCGATTCCACGCACCATTCTCACCGTCATGGCCGCGGCAGAAAAACTTGATCAGCGCCTGATTGAGGCGGCGCGCTCGCTCGGGGCATCAAACTGGCGGGTATTGTGTGATGTTTATATTCCCGGTCTGCGGCCGGCACTGCTGGCGGCCGGGGCAATATGTTTTGCAACTTCGATGGGCGCCTTCGGGACCGCATTCACCCTGGCCACCAAGATCGATGTGATGCCCATGGTGATTTATACAGAATTCACCCTGCACGCCAATATAGCCATGGCGGCAGTGTTGTCATTCCTGCTCGGCCTCGTCACTTGGGCGGCACTGGCGTTTGCGCGCACGCTCAGTGGTAGTGTGGTTTCGACGGCGGCATGAGCCAGCATAAGTCGTTTCCGCGCTCTGCGGTATTCTGGGCCGCACTGGCGTTCACGGTATGCGTGGCCATTTTTTTGCTGTTGCCGGTACTGCTCTCGATCCTGACCGGCTTGACCCGCAACCAACTCGTCGGACTGGAAAGCGGTTTGACCCTGCGCTGGGTCTTTGAAGTCTGGGCAGACTACCGGAGCAGCATTTGGCTGTCGTTCGGCATCGCGCTTGCCTGCTTGGCCAGTACGCTGTTGCTGGGGGTGCCGGCAGCCTATGTGTTGTTGCGCTGCCAGGGCCGGTGGGCGCGCACGATCGAGGAAATGCTGATGTTGCCGGTGGCGTTGCCAGGCATAGCCACGGCGCTGGCGTTGATAGTCACCTACGGTGCCGTCGGTGATTTTCGCACCCATTGGTCGTTCATCTTGGTCGGTCATGTGTTGTTCACCTTGCCTTTCATGGTGCGGGCGGTACTGGCGGTGATGCTATCGGTAGACATGCCGGCATTGGAGGAGGCTGCGCGCAGTCTGGGGGCGTCATTCTGGCAGCGCTTTACTCGGGTTGTGCTGCCCAACTGCCGGTCGGGGATCGTGGCCGGCGCACTCATGGTGTTGACGCTTTCCATAGGTGAATTCAATATGACGTTGTTGTTGCATACGCCGCTGACGCAGACCTTGCCGGTTGGCTTGGCTGATGCATATGCCTCATTGCGGATCGAAGTCGGCAGCGCCTATACCATCGTGTTTTTCGTCATGATCGTGCCGCTACTGATTGCGCTGCAACTGGCTGGCGGACGCAGGATTCAGGTATGACGAGCGCAGCAGATGGCGTCTCGGTGGCCTTGCATGGCTGTTCCAAGAGTTACGGGCGCCAGCGTGTGCTGGATCCGATCGATTTGCAGGTCGAGGCGGGCGAGACCCTGGTCTTGCTGGGCCCTTCTGGTTGCGGCAAAACGACGACATTGCGTCTGATTGCCGGCCTGGAGCTGCCAGATACAGGACAGGTCTGGTTCAATCAGAAAAATGTCACGCAGCTACCGATTGAAAAGCGCAACGTCGGCATGGTGTTTCAAAACTATGCATTGTTTCCCAATATGACGGTGGCGGAAAACATTGCCTACGGACTGGTGGTTAGAAGCATTCCGGTCGCTCAGCGCAATGCACGGGTGGCGCAAATGCTGGCCATGATGCACATTGAGTCGTTGGCGGCGCGAGCGGTCAACCAGTTGTCTGGCGGCCAGCGGCAGCGCGTCGCCTTGGCGCGTGCCATTGCGCCGCAGCCCGGACTGTTGTTGCTCGACGAGCCGTTGGCTGCACTCGACGCCCGCCTGCGAGAGGTGTTGCGCTCGGATATCAACGAGCTGTTTCGAAGCCTGGGGATCACCTCGATCTATGTCACGCACGATCAAGCCGAAGCCATGGCTCTAGGTGATAGAATTGCCGTCATGGAGAGCGGAAAAATTGCACAAATCGGCACGCCGCAGGACATTTATTTTAAACCTGCCAATTCGTTCGTTGCCGATTTCATTGGCACCATGAATCTGGTCGGCGCGCACCGCTTCCGGCCGGAAGACGTATGCCTGGTGCCGTTGGAGCAGGCGAGCTTGCGGGGCGTGGTCGTGAACAGATTCTTTCTTGGTGATCACCAGCGGGTGCAGCTCAGAATGTCTGGCGGTGAGGATGTGATATTGAAATTGCCGCCGCAGCTCAAACTTGCGAATGGTGAGGCTCTCGGGCTTAGGGTCAACTCCTGCCGGGATGAGTAGTATGCTGATTGCACAGATCTCTGATTTGCACATCAAGGCCGCCGGCAGGCTTGCTTACGGTGTGGTCGATACGGCAAACTTGCTGCAGCGGTGCGTGACAGCCATCACGCGCTTGCAGCCGGCGCCCGACCTGGTGTTGGCAACAGGTGACCTGGTTGATTACGGGCTTGCCGCCGAGTACGAGCTGCTTAAATCTTTGTTGGCGCCGCTGAGCATGCCGGTATACCTGGTGGCGGGCAATCATGACGAGCGTCGGCACCTGCGGGCCGCCTTTGTCGGGCCTGGCTTCGAATATCTTGCTGCGACCGATCAATTTATTCAATATCAGGTTCAATTGGGTGCTTTGTGCTTGCTGGTGCTGGACACCGTGGCCCCGATGGAGGCGCGCGGTCAGTTGTGCTCCGTTCGCCTGAGGTGGTTGGAGCAGCGTTTGTCCGAAACGGCCATGCCAACCATTATCGCAATGCATCATCCGCCTTTTGTCACAGGCATCGCGCACATGGATGCGCCGGGATTCGAGGGGGCGGCCGAGTTTGAGGAAATCGTCGCCCGCCATGCCCAGGTCGAGCGAATAATGTGCGGTCATTTGCATCGTTCGATTCAGTGCCGAATCGGCTCGAGCGTGGTTTCGGTCTGTCCCAGCACGGCGCACCAGGTCGCTCTTGACTTGCGCATCGGTGGCCCCGACTGTTTTGTCATGGAGCCGCCTGGGTTTCAGTTGCATCTGTGGACTCCACCGCGCTTGATTACACACACCTGTGTGCTGGGGGATTTCGGTCCCCACTATCCTTTTCGTCATGCCGGGGTGTTGATTGACTGAACTTGGCAGTCAAGCCTTTTGCAGAGCGTGCGGCGCAGCCTGAATCGTCGGGCAACGCATGACGACCTGGCCGCCCTGGGTCACCCAGGACTTCCAGGCCGCACTCGAGACCGGTCTTTTTCAATCTGTGGCGTTCGAGGAGAACTGGCGGTTCTTGCCAGCTCGGCAGGAATGAGGGGCGCTTTTAGCTGAAGTTTGTGGGCAATGCCCGGACGCGCAAGGTTTCAGCCGTCCGGTCCACCCCCGCGCGCTGCGCGTTCGGCGTAGCGGTTGAAGCGCCAGGCGCTGCCTTGCAGGCTGATGCGCCGCCAGCAGGCGCGCTTTTCGGCCGCGCTCAGCGCGGTCCAGCGCTGCACCTCCTCAAACGTGCGGCCGCAGCCCTGGCATACCGCGTCGCCCTGGCTGGTGGTGCAGATCGCTATGCAAGGGGTGTCGGGCGTGCTGTCGAACCAGGCCAGCCAGGCGGCTTGCGCCGCCGTCGGCATCTGGCGCTCGTCGATTTCGGTCTGGCCGTGATACGCCAGCAAGGCGTAGACCTCGGCCAGCGCGCGCGTGGGCGGCGCAAGCGAAAAATCAGCGACCGGGATGCTGCGTTCACGCCAGAAGTTGATGGCGGCCTCGATGTCGCTGATGTGGATGCTGGCCATAAAAGTTCAGAACTGAAAGTCCGCCGCGACGCTTGCTGGTGCCCACCTGGCCGCCAGCGGCCACGGGCTGTTATGCTGCGCGCATGAAACTGATTGTCCGTTGGTTGCTTGCCGCCGCTGCCTTGCTGCTGGTGGCTTATCTCTACCCCGGGGTGCAAATACTGAGCTTTACCGCCGCCTTGATCGCTGCGGCCGTGATGGGCTTGCTCAACACCCTGGTGCGCCCGGTGCTGGTGCTGCTGACGCTGCCGGTGACGCTGGTGACGCTGGGCTTGTTCTTGTTTGTCATCAATGCCCTGATGTTTTGGGCCGCTGCCAGTTTACTGGCTGGTTTTGACGTCAGCGGGTTTTGGGCCGCCCTGTTGGGTTCGCTGATTTATTCGGTCTTGATGCTGGTGGTCGACGCGGCGCTCAAGACCTTGTGGGCGCGCCGCGCTTAATTTTCGCGCAGGGATTCGTTCAGCAGGCTTTGCACGGCGCGCCGGCGGCTGTCGATGATGGCCAGATCGATCGGGTCTGCGCCTTGTTGCGCCTCGGGGCCTTGCTGCGCAGCCTGCAAGCGCTCGAGCGCGCCGGCGTAGTCTAGCCGTGCCACGTGCGACTCGGCCTGCGAGCGCAGCGCGCGCAAGCTCTGGCCCTGTGCCTGCTGCGCTTGCGCCAAGGTTTCCCAGGCCTGCGCGTCGCGCGGGTGCCGCAGCACCCAGTCTTGCAGGCGAGCGGCTGCGCGTTGCGGCACGCCGGTGGCGATGGCCGCCTGGGCGCCGAGCAAGACCTGGCCGCGCCCGCTGGCGCGCAGGGCCTGGTCGCGCAACTCGGCCAGTAGCGGGTTGGCGGTGGCTGACGCGCCGGGCGTGGCCAGTAGCACCTCGAGCAGCAGGGCATCGGCCGCCCAGTGCGCAGCGGGAGCGACCTGCTGGCGCAAACGCTGCGCCAGCGTCAGCGCCAGCGCGCCTTGGCCCAGGCGTTGCGCCGCAGCGGCGCCGGCATAGAGATCGGCCGCACGCGCGCCCGCTGTCTGCCCGTATTGCGCCCAGGCCAGCAGGCGCGGCGCCCGGCTCTCGGCCAGCACGCGCGCACGCGCGGCCATCAGCGCGTGCAGCTCGGGGCTGCGGCTGGTCTGCGCAGGGGGCGGGGTTGCTGCGCCGCTGAGCGGCGCGGGCAGGCGCGCTTGCATGTCGGCCCGGCGCTCGATGGTCAGTGGGTGGCTGCGCAAATAGGGAAAGGAGCCGTCGTCATTGAGGCGGTTGGCCTGTTGCAGCTTGTCGAACATGCTGACGAAACCCTGGCCGTCGAAGCCGGCGTCGATCAACACGGCAAAGCCGACGCGATCGGCCTCGCGCTCCATGTCGCGCGAAAAATTGAGCTGCGTCTGCGCGGCCACTGCCTGTGTGCCGGTGATGGCGGCGTTGGCCAAATCGGCGTTCGCGCTGGCGGCCAGCGCGCCCAGGATCAGCGAGCCCAGCACCCAGGGCGCCATACGCTCTTGACGCTGCAGCAAGCGCGCGATGTGGCGCTGCGAGACGTGCACCAGCTCGTGCGCCAGCACCGAGGCCAGTTCGTCCGCGCTGTCGGTGACGGCGATCAAGCCCAGGTTCAAACCCAGGTAGCCACCGGGCAGGGCAAAGGCGTTGACGCGCCGGTCGCGTGAAATCATCAGCTCCCAGGCCAGCTGCTCCAGCAGCTCAGGGGAGACGTCGCCACGCGCGCGCGCCGCTCCCAGCAGCGGCTGCCAGATGGACTGCAAATACTCATCCAGTACGGGATCGTCCAGGTAGTCGGGGTGTTGGTAAATTTCGCGCGCCACCCGATCGCCGATGCGACGCTCGGCCGCCAGCGACAGCGCCAGGCCGTCGCCCAGGCTGGGCAGGTGGGTCGGCGCCGGCTCGGCGGTCGCGGCGCCGAGCGCCGGGGTGACGCTGGCCAGAGCCAGTGCAGCGCACAGCCCAAGCGCAGCACCGCGCCGCAGGCGGGTCAGCGTTGACCAGGTGCAAAAAATGAACATGTGTCTGCGATGCCAGCCAGGGCTCAGAGTTTCCTGGGCGCACACAGGCATTGGGCGCTTGCCTTCACGCGCTGCTGCCCAGCCAGTCGGCCAGCACGGCGCCGTCGTGCTGGCCCAGCAGGGGCGGCGGCAGGTCGCTGCGCACCGGGGTCAGGCTGAACTTGAGCGGGCTGGCCACCAGATCAAGCGCATCGGTCAGCGGGTGCGTCCAGCGCTGCACCATGCCGCGCTGCTGCACCTGGGGGTCGGCAAACACCTCGGCCAGGTTGTTGATCGGACCACAGGGCACTTGGGCCGCGGTCAGCGTGGCCAGCCAGTCGGCTTTGCAGCGGGTTTGCATGATCGCTTCGAGCTGTGGCAGCAGCAGTTCGCGCCAGCGCACCCGGCCCGGGTTGCGGGCAAAGCGCGGGTCGGCAGCCAGCTCGGGCCGCGCAGCGACGGCGCAGAAGCGGGCAAACTGCGCGTCGTTGCCCACCGCCAGGATGAGGTGCTGCGGCTGGCCCTGGGCATCGGGCGCAACTTCAAACACCTGGTACGGCACGATGTTGACGTGCGCATTGCCCGAGCGGCCCGGCACCGTGCCGTCAGCGCGGCCCTGCACCAGGTAGTTGGCCCCCAGGTTGGCCAGCATCGCCACCTGGGTGTCGAGCAAGGCCAGGTCGATCTGTTGCCCCTGACCGCTGCGCTCGGCGTGGCGCAGCGCGGCCAAAATGGCCACGGTGGCGTACATGCCGGTAAACAGGTCGGCCACGGCGACACCGACTTTTTGCGGGCCACCGCCGGGTAGCGCGTCGCGCTCGCCGGTCACGCTCATCAGGCCGCCCAGGCCCTGGATTGCGTAGTCGTAGCCGGCGCGGTCTTTGTAGGGGCCGGTCTGGCCATAGCCGGTGATTGAGCAGTACACCAGACGCGGGTTGACGGCTTGCAGGCTGGTCCAGTCCAGGCCGTAGCGCGCCAGGTCGCCCACTTTGTGGTTCTCGACCAGCACGTCGGCCCGGGCGGCGAGTCGGCGCAGCAGCGCCTGCCCCTGGGGCTGCGTGAAGTCACAGGTGATCGAGCGCTTGTTGCGGTTGGCGCCCAGGTAATAGGCCGACTCGGCGCTGTCGCTGCCGTCGCGCGTGCGCAAAAACGGCGGCCCCCAGCCGCGCGTGTCGTCGCCACCCGGATGATCGGGGCCGGGCGGGCGTTCGACCTTCACCACGTCGGCACCCAAGTCGGCCAGGGTCTGGGTGCACCAGGGGCCAGCCAGCACGCGGGACAGATCGAGCACACGGATGCCATCGAGAGTGTTCATGCGCCGATTGTGCGCCGGCTCAGCCAGCGCTGCGGCGCGGTCGCTGCGGGCGCACGGCGCTCCCGGGCGGGCGGGCCACTGCTGGGCCGCTGGGCGGCGCTTGGCAAGAGAGCTAAACTGCACGCCATGAACGGGATTTTCATCATTGCCCACGCGCCGCTGGCTTCGGCCTTGCGGCAGTGTGCGCTGCACGTGTTTCCCGACAGCAGCCAGGCGCTGCTGGCGCTCGATGTCTTGCCCCAGGCACCGCCCGAGGAGACGCTGGCGCAGGCGCGCGGGCTGTTGCGCCAGCTCGACCTGCCCAGCACGCTGGTGCTGACTGATGTGTTTGGCGCCACCCCCTGCAACGTGGCGCAAAAACTGGTTGACGGCGTGCACACCAAGCTGCTCACTGGCGTCAATCTGCCGATGCTGCTGCGCAGCGTGTCTTACCGGCACGAGTCGCTCGACGCTCTGATTTCACGCGCCATGATCGGTGCCACACAGGGTGTGATACAGGTCGCCGTCTCCGCTCCTCAAAATCAGCCCCGCGCGCCGGGCTTGTCGTCCTCTCATGATCAAGACCACCGTGACCATCAGCAATAAGCTCGGCCTGCACGCACGCGCTTCGGCCAAGCTGACCAAACTCGCCGGCGCCCACTCGTGCGAAGTCTGGATGGCGCGCGGCGAACGCCGCATCAACGCCAAGAGCATCATGGGCGTGATGATGCTGGCCGCCGGCATGGGCAGCCAAGTCGAGATAGAAACCAGCGGTGCCGACGAGCAGGCGGCGCTGGACGCCATCGTCGCCCTCATCAACGACAAATTCGGTGAAGGCGAATGAGCTTCAGTGTGCACGGCCAGGCGGTCTCCCGAGGCATTGTCATCGGGCGCGCCGTCGTCGTCGCGTCCAGCCGGATCGACGTGGCGCATTACATCGTTGCCGCCGACCAGATCGGAGCCGAGCTCGTGCGCCTGTGCCAGGCGCGCGATGCGGTGGCACAAGAGATCGTGCGCGTGCAGCACAACCTGGGCGAACTCGGCACCCACGACGCCCACCCTGAACTCAGCGCCGTGCTCGACGTGCATCTGATGCTGTTGCAAGACGATACCCTGATCGGCGGCGTCACGCACTGGATCAATGAGCGCCACTACAACGCCGAGTGGGCGCTGACCACGCAGCTCGAAGTGATTGCGCGCCAGTTCGACGAAATGGAAGACCCCTATCTGCGTGAGCGCAAGGCCGACCTGGAGCAACTGGTCGAACGCATGCTGCGCAGCATGCGCGGCGCGGCCTCGCCCGTGGCGCCAGCCAAGGCTGCGCCGCAAAAAGGCGCAGCCACCGACGTCGGCCCGCATGCCGACGTGCCGCTGGTGTTGATCGCGCACGACCTGGCTCCGGCCGACATGCTGCAGTTCAAGCAAAGCGTGTTTGTCGGCTTCGTCACCGACGTCGGCGGCAAGACCAGCCACACCGCCATCGTCGCGCGCAGCATGGACATCCCGGCGGTGGTCGGCGCACGCACGGCCAGCCAATTGATCGCGCCGGAAGACTGGGTGATCGTCGACGGCGACGCCGGCGTGGTGGTGGTGGACCCCTCTCCTGCCCTGTTGACCGATTACGGCTTCAAGCGCCAGCAGGGCGAGCAGCAGCGCGAACACCTGGCGCGACTGAAAAACACCCCGGCAGTCACCCTGGACGGGCAGAAAATCGAACTGCTGGCGAATATCGAACAACCCGCTGACGTGGCTGCGGCGCTCAAGGCCGGGGCGGTTGGGGTCGGCCTGTTCCGCACCGAATTCATGTTCATGGGTCGCAACGGCAAGCTGCCCGACGAAGAGGAGCAGTACCAGGCCTATCTGAGCGCCGTGCAGGGTATGCAGGGCCTGCCGGTCACGATTCGCACCGTCGACGTCGGCGCTGACAAGCCGCTCGAACGTGTGGGCACGCGCGCCGGCGACGACCACCTCAACCCCGCTCTCGGGCTGCGCGCGATTCGCTGGAGCCTGTCCGAGCCGCTGATGTTCTTGCAGCAACTGCGCGCCATTTTGCGTGCTGCTGCGCACGGTGCGGTCAGCCTGCTGGTGCCCATGCTGGCGCAGGCGAGTGAAATTCACCAGACGCTGGAGTTGCTGGCGCGCGCGCGCGCGCAGCTCGATGAGCGCGCCCAGGCCTACGGGTCGGTGCGCCTGGGGGCGATGATAGAGGTGCCTGCGGCGGCACTGACCATTCCGCTGTTTTTGCGCCATTTCGATTTTCTCTCGATCGGCACCAACGACCTGATTCAGTACACGCTGGCGGTGGACCGCAGCGACGAGGCGGTTTCACACCTCTACAACCCGGTGCACCCGGCGGTGCTGCAACTCATCGCCAGCACCATTGCCCAATGCAATGCACAGGGCAAGGGCGTGAGCGTATGCGGTGAGATGGCCGGCGACGTGAGCTTGACGCGCTTGCTGCTGGGGCTGGGGCTGCGCAGCTTTTCCATGCATCCGGCGCAGATTCTGGCGGTCAAGCAGCAAATTCTGCGCAGCGACAGCAGCCGCCTGAAGGCCTGGGCGCACAGCGTGCTGCTGGCCGAAGAGCCGGCGGCCTTGATGGCCGACTGAGAGGCGCTCAGACGGGGCCGCGCGTGGCCGGGGCAGCGCAGCGCCGACGATTAGCACCACCCCCAGCGCCGCCGCCCCTTTATATCCTTGCTTTGTCTGCCTTGAGGCTGCGTGCCAGCACGATCAGCAGCGTCAGCACGGTCAGCGGCAGCACGAACCACAGCATGACGCTGGAGAACATCTCCAGCGCGGCGTGCTGCTGCGAGGCCATGATCAGGTAGACCACGTAGGCGACGTAGTACAGCACGAAGACGCCGCCCTCCCAGCGCGCGATTTCGCGCCCGCTCAGGAACACCGGCAAACAAGCCAGCGCCACCGCCAGCATGACCCAGATGTCGAAATTGAGTGCTGCTTGCGGCATTGTCAAGTCCAGCCCCAGCGTGCCGGCGACGATGCCCGACAGGCCCAGGCAGCCCAGGATGTTGAAGGTGTTGCTGCCGACCACATTGCCAACCGCAATGTCGCGCTCGCCCTTGATAGCGGCGGTGATCGAGGTGGCGACTTCGGGCATCGAGGTGCCGGCGGCGACGATGGTCAAGCCGATGATCAGATCGCTCACGCCCAGCGCCTGGGCAAACAGCACCGAGGCGTTGACCAGCCATTCCGAGCCCAGCACCAGGAACACCAGTCCGCCGATGATCAGCAGCAACTGCGCGGGCAGTTTGGCGTCCCAGCCACCAGGCGCAGCGGGTTCGAATTCGGCCGCGTATTCTGCTTTGGCGGCCTTGGTTTCGCGGCGCGACTGCACGACCAGAAACACCGTGTAGAACACCAGCAGACCAAACAGCAGCGCGCCGTCAAACAGACTCAGGCCACCGTCGAGCGCCAGCGCCAGCAGCAGCAGCGAGGCGCCAATCATGATCGGCACCTCTTGGCGGATCAGTTGCACGTTGACCACCAGCGGCACGATCAGGGCCGAGACCCCGAGGATGAACAGCACGTTGAAAATATTGCTACCCAGCACGTTGCCAATGGCGATTTCGGTATTGCCGTCCAGCACCGCACCGACTGACACCGCCACCTCGGGCGCGCTGGTGCCAAAGGCGACGATGGTCAGGCCCACCACCAGCGGCGAAATGCCAAACGAAAAGGCCAGCTTGGAAGCGCCGCGCACCAGCAACTCGGCGCCCACGACCAGGGCGGCCAGGCCTGCGATGAACATCAGGACAGTCATGATAAAACCCCAGGAAAAATGCGGCGTCGGGCGCAACCGAAGCGGCAGCCAAGGCGGCGAAAGACGCGCATCATCCCACAGTCACATGACGTGACCGGCGTGTCGCTTGCGTCTTGGCCGGCGCCCTTGCCGTCGGCGAGCCTCAGGCCGGCGGCAGGCGCTGCAACAGCCCGGCCAGTGCGTGCGCCAGCGCCGCCTGCCGCACCGCTGCGCGCGGGCCGCCAAATTGTTTGCGTTCGGTGAACACGCCCGCGGGCGTGGCCCAGCCGAACCAGACCGTGCCGACCGGTTTGTCGGCGCTGCCACCGCCGGGGCCGGCCACGCCGGTGACGGCCAGGGCGCAAGCGGCCCGGCTGCGCGCCAGCGCACCAGCCGCCATCGCCTGCGCCACCGCCTGACTGACCGCGCCGTGGTGCTCGATCAGTGCGGTCGGCACACCCAGCAGTTCGGTCTTGGCGGCGTTGGAGTAACTGACGAAGCCGCGCTCGAACCACTCGCTCGATCCGCTCAGTTCGGTGCAGGCGGCTGCAATCAGCCCGCCGGTGCAGCTCTCGGCGCTGGCCAGCAGCAGGCCGCGCGCCTTCAGCTCGGTCGCCAATTGCTGCACCAGCGCGGTGGTGGTCAAAGGGAACATCAGCCGCCCCCGAAGCGCCACAGGGCAAGCACCAGCAGGGTGCACAGCGCGGCGGCAAAATCGTCCAGCAAAATGCCAAAACCGCCGCGCGCGCCAAAGCCTTTGAAGCGCTGGTCGGCCCAGCGCATAGGGCCGAACTTCAAGCTGTCGAAGCCGCGAAAGAGCACAAAGGCGAGCAACTGAGCCCAAAAACCAGCGGGCGAGATCAGCCACAAAACCAGCCAGAAGGCGACGATTTCGTCGATCACGATCTGACCCGAATCGGGCGCCTGCAAGTGCCGCGCGGTCACGGTGCAGGCCCACCAGCCCAGCGCCGTGGTGGCCAGAATCAGCACCGCCCAGGCCGGCGCCGACAAATGGGGTTGCAGCAGCAAGAAGGTCGCCCAGGCCCATAGCGTGCCAATGGTGCCGGGCGCCCAGGGTGCCAGGCCGGCGCCGGCGCCCAGCGCGATGAAGTGTGCCGGGTGCGCGAGCAAAAACGACCAGCCCACACGCTGTGGTGCAGGCGCTTGCGGCGCCGTCAAACCGAGCGGCGAACTGTTTTCTTGCATGACAGGCTGATCCAGCGCGGCCCAACCCGGCGTTGCTCAGACGCTGGCCGTCAGACGCTGTTCGAGCGCGGCCTTGGTGTGCGCCAGCGCGGGTGGCAGCCGGTCGGCCAGTTGTTCAAACAGCGTCTCGTGCAGTTTGAACTCTTGCTCCCAGGCCGCCGCGTCGATGCGGGTCACGGCGTCGAACTGCTCGGGCTTGAAGTCCAGCCCGCTCCAGTTGATTTCGTCGTAGCTGGGCGCGCGGCCAAACAGCGAATCGACGCCGCTGGCCTGACCTTCGATACGGTCTATCATCCACTTGAGTACGCGCATGTTCTCCCCGTAGCCGGGCCAGATGAAGTGGCCGCTTTCGTCCTTGCGAAACCAGTTGACGCAAAAAATGCGCGGCAGCGCCCGACCGCTGGCTTGCAGCTTGGGCTCCAGGTTGAGCCAGTGCTGGAAGTAGTCGCTCATGTGGTAGCCGCAAAACGGCAGCATGGCAAACGGGTCGCGCCGCACCACGCCCTGCGCGCCAAAGGCGGCGGCAGTGGTCTCCGAGCCCATGGTAGCGGCCATGTAAATGCCTTCGGTCCAATTGCGCGCCTCGGTCACCAGCGGCACCGTGGTCGAGCGGCGGCCGCCGAAAATGAAGGCGTCTATCGGCACGCCGGCCGGGTCGTCCCAGGCCTCATCGAGCGCTGGGTTGTTGCTGGCCGCAATGGTGAAGCGCGCGTTCGGGTGCGCGGCGGCGCGCAGCTTGCCGCCTGCGCCGGTTTGGCGGGCGATCTCTGGCGTCCAGTCTTGTCCGCGCCAGTCGATCAGGTGCGCCGGCAGTTGGCCGCTGTCTTTTTCCATGCCTTCCCACCAGACGTCGCCGTCGTCGGTCAGCGCCACGTTGGTGAAGATCACGTTCTGGTTCAGGCTGGCCATGCAGTTCGGGTTGGTCAGCGTGTTGGTGCCCGGTGCGACGCCAAAGTAACCCGCTTCCGGGTTGATGGCGCGCAACTGGCCATTGGGCTGCGGTTTGATCCAGGCAATGTCGTCGCCAATGGTGCTGACGCGCCAGCCGTCAAATGCCGCTGGCGGCACCAGCATGGAGAAGTTGGTTTTGCCGCAGGCGCTCGGAAAAGCGGCGGCGACGTGGTATTTCTTGCCTTGCGGGCTGCGCACGCCCAGAATCAGCATGTGCTCGGCAAACCAGCCCGGCGCTGCGCCGTGCGCGGCCTGCTGCCCCATGCTGGAGGCGATGCGCAGCGCCAGGCACTTTTTGCCCAGCAGCGCGTTGCCGCCGTAGCCCGAGCCGTAGCTCCAGATTTCGCGCGTCTGCGGGAAATGCACGATGTACTTGGTCTGCGGGTTGCACGGCCAGGTGGTTTTGTCTTGCGCGTCGTCGGCCAGCGGTGCTCCCACGCTGTGCAGGCAGGGCACGAAGTCGCCGTCGGTGCCCAGCACCTCGTATACCGCGCGGCCCATGCGCGTCATCAGCTTTTGGTTCACCACCACGTAGGCGCTGTCGGTCAACTCGACGCCAATGTGGGCAATCGGCGAGCCCAGCGGCCCCATGCTGAACGGCACCACGTACAGGGTGCGCCCGCGCATGCAGCCGTCAAACAGCGGCAGCAGGGTTTGCCGCATCTGGTCCGGGTTCATCCAGTTATTGGTCGGTCCGGCGTCTTCCTTTTTCTCGGAGCAGATGAAGGTGCGGTCTTCGACCCGCGCCACGTCGGACGGGTCGGTCCAGGCCAGGTAGCTGTTGGGGCGTTTGGCTGGGTTGAGTTTTTTGAAGGTGCCGGCCTGCACCAGTTGCTGGCACAGGTGCTCGTACTCGTCCTGGCTGCCGTCGCACCAATACACCCGATCGGGTTTGCACAGCACGGCCATGTCGGCCACCCAGTCGATCAAGCGGGCGTTTTGGACAAAATCAGGGACGTTCAGATCGATGCCCTGCAGCAGGGGTGAATTCATGGATGAGGCTCCAGACGGGGGATTAAGCGGCGAGCCGCAGCGACACACCACACCCGGGCACTCAAGGCAAGCGCACGGCGGGCAAGGGCGGCATCATTGGGGCAAAAAAAGGGTGGCCGACGCGAAAGGCTGCGGTGCGGATAGCAGGTGCAGGGGGGTGCAAAAAAACGGCTCGGTGAATCCGGTTTTTGATTGACGGGGCGGCCAAGCTTGCCATTGTATAAAAACCGTCTACCGGTTACTGACAGGTTACGTGCAAAACCTGCGCAGAAAGATTGGCAAAGACAAGACGTGCCACCGTCCGTGGCTGGGTGGCGGCCGCTGCCCCGCGCAGCCCTGGGCCTCTCAGGCAACGGTGACGGCGATGAAAGCAAGCAAAAACATCAGCAACGCGCCTAGCACCGGCAGCACGATGTGCATCTGGTGAACGAGGGATTCAGTCACGTCGGGCGCCGGATCGGCTTGCTGCTCGTGTGGGGGCTGGGACATGTTGCGCTCCGCTAGGGTTGACACGA
>BBPD01003710.1_pt1 | contig 22463 bp, 31 predicted proteins | sample 1344911 | NCBI WGS metagenome assembly BBPD01 (sample SAMD00019088, study PRJDB2971) | groundwater metagenome | biome: freshwater biome; feature: mineral spring; material: ground water | place: USA: CA, Sonoma | collected 2011-09 | depth surface m
CAGAGATGTTCCCAGACCGCTGGTGTGGGGGTGAGCAATGCCCAGAGCACCACTGCCACCGGCAAGATCACCAGACCGGCGATCAATAAGGGGAGAGCGGGCTGGTCCCGCACCAGGCGCCGTAGCGCGCGCGGCGTATAAATGTGCTCTCGGTTATCCAATGTATTCGTTACCATGAAAGTGCCTCCCCACACCCCCCCTCAGTGCAGTGAGGGGAGGTGTGGAAAAGTCCTGGGTCTTAACGGCGCCCTTATTTACCTGTACCAAAACGTTAATATTGGCGTTAGCGATTTTGGCAATGTCTTAACGGCGCCCTTACCCTTATTTACCTGTACCCTGCTCGATCAAGCAGGCGAACGGCAGCAGGCTGCAGACGACCGAACTCCGCTATGCTAATGGGGTCTACCCTGAAGGCGCCGAAGCCAGCGATGAGGGGATGTGGCTCCACCGCAGGGTTCACCGGGAACTCAAAGTTCCCATCGGCAAACACCCTCTGCCCCGATGGGCTGCTTAACCACTCCAGCAACTTGATCGCGTTCTCCCTGTTGGGGGCGTGAGCGGTGACCCCGGCCCCGACGATATTGGCATGAACGCCCCGGTCGCCCTGGTGTGCCCAGAAGACGCGGACCGGAAACCCGGGAGTAGCATTCAGGAGCCGCCCCAGGTAGTAGTGGTTGGTGATGGCGACATCGCCTCCACCGGCGGCTAAGGTCTCCAGGATGCGGGTGTCACTGTCGATTAAGATGGGGTCGTTAGCAACCCATCCGCGCACAATCTCCTCCGCCCTGGCTTCACCGTAGGCGGCGATCAGGCTGGCAACCAGAGACTGCGTGTAGACATGGGTAGCCGGCCTCATTACCAAACGTCCGTGCCATCTGGGGTCAGCGAGTGCCGCATAAGTGGAAAGCTCGGCTGGATCGACACGGTCGGGATGGTACAGGATGGTGCGTACCCGCATGCTCAGGGCGAACCAGTGGCCATCAGGATCTCGCAGGTGGGCGGGGATATTACGCTCCAGCACCTCACTCTCTATGGGCTGCAAAAGACCTTCCTCAGCTGCCAGCCAGAGATTGCCGGCATCGATCGCCATGAAGACATCGGCTGGCGTAAAACGCCCTTCAGCCTTTAGACGCGCTCGAAGCGCAGGATCTGTGGCATGAGTGAATCGCACCTCGATACCGGTCTCTTCGGTGAACTGGTCAAACGCGCGTTCTATCCCATAGTGTCGAGCGGAGTAGATATTGACTATTTGAGCTTCCACGGTCTTCTCGACGACTTCTGCTGGTCTTAGCATAGCCCATGCGGTCCCCCCAACCAACAAACCTAATATCACAACTACTAAAATTTTTTGACTTCCTTCCATAATATTGCCTCCTTTTGATTTAGGTATTCCTAATTAATACTATAAAAAGGTTGCGGTTACCCTAAAAAAATTAGGAAATCATCGGCATCCCGAACTTTCTTAGAAAATAAGTAATTATCCGCCTAATCTTCTATTATCAGGCATGCATAAATCAAGGAACGGCAATACCTATGCATTGTTTTGGTTGCACTTTTAGATGTGCCCCTGTTTATCAGGCAGCTGGGCGATAGGCCACATATGCACGATTTGATGATATCATCATAAAACACCAGCAGGATTTTTGTCATTCATCCAGATGTGATTTGGTGTGTTTGGCCGTGATGCGTTGGGCGCAATCGAACTTTATTCGTATATCTCTTGTGTGTTGTGTAATTATGGTATCTGCCAGGTCGATCCATAACCTCACAATTGGAGGTGAAAATATGCTATCAGAAATACCCATAAATCTTTATGAGCAAATGGCAGCTCTGACTGAAAACAAAAATATTAAGAAAATTCTCTTGGACCTAGCAAAAGAAGAAAAGATACATATAGGAGAATTCCAAGCTTTATTGTTAGAGGAAGACGAGGAACAAGAAAAAGAATTGGAGGAAGGAACAAATACAAATCTACAGATGCAATGTCTGTGGAAACACTGTTGAGGTGTTGCATGCTGAGTAAGACAACTTGTTTGTTGCGGACGGCTGATGGAATTGCTGGGAGAAAGGACCGAAGATGTTGGCAAAGAGAAGCATGTGCAGGGATCGAAAAGACGGAATCTGGAGTGATATCGCCGTTATCCAGATATAATCTCGCTCTGAGACCGCTTCCGTGTTTCTGCGAGGGGCGTTCTTCCCTTCATAAAAACCCTTGAGTTAACAGTATCTTAATTACGGATGGAAAAGTCTATATCTGTGCTGTGTAATGTGTTCCGAACGGAAATCATCATCATATGTCAAAATTTAGGGATATAAACTATGGACTATCTATCAATCTTCAGTTCAGATGTATACACATGGGTTATCTTGCCACTGCTCATTTTTATTGCGCGAGTTTGTGATGTAAGCTTGGGAACGATTCGTATCATATTTATTTCAAGGGGCATGAAATATCTAGCTCCAGTTGTTGGTTTTTTTGAGATAATTATTTGGCTTCTTGCACTTGGACAGATTATGCAAGATCTAACCAATATCGTGATTGTCGCTTATGCTGGAGGCTTTGCCATGGGGACTTTTGTTGGAATTTACATAGAAGAGAAATTGGCAATGGGCGTATTGCTCGTTCGAATTATCACCAAAAAAGATGCATCTGAGCTGATAGATTTTCTTGAATCCGCAGGTTATGGTGTTACGAGCGTCGCTGCTCAAAGCAATGTTGAGCAAGCACACATCATCTACATTACCATAAAACGCGGTGACCTTCAAAATGTCGTTGAAATCATTAGAAGGTTTAATCCTACGGCATTTTACACAATAGTAGATATCAAATCTGTAAGCGAAGAGGTATTCCCATTAAAAAAACCCCGTTACGAAAGAAATTATCTAAGTTCACTTATATCGCGCCGAAAAGGAAAATAAAATATATTTTGAAGGCTTTAATCTCCTCTAAACTTGCAGAATGCACAATTCGGACTGGGCGCAGGTGGCTCTTCTTCCCCAATCTTCAACTTTCGACACTAGCCCATTGAAACTTTGAGACTAAGTATTTTTTGCTGCGGACCCTGATCGGAATCCCTTGTGAGAGTTATTTTCCTTAGAAACGTTCAAATCCCTGTACAACTTCTCCAGGGCTTCGTGAACCCTGATACCCATGAAGGCCTCGATGCCCGTTATTTCTGGCTCTAACCTGATCTTGTCAATATGGTTGTGCTTGTACTGTAAGGGGCAGTTTTCATAGGTGGAGAGCCTGGAATGGGAATAAACGGTCATGTTCTATCTGTCAATTTTAATCTTGTATGAAACTTAAAGGCTTTGATATCTTCAGTACCTTCTAAGCCTCAAATTCTACCAACCAAGTCGATGATTGAGTAGTAAGACAAGTTTAGCTTTTATAGTAAGAATCTTTTATAGGAGGGTCGCATATAAGAAGTTTGGCGAAACGGCTTTAATATACGAGACTTATATACCTAATTGAAGGTATCAAAAATGAAAAATTACATCTGCCCATAATCATTGAGATGGACGAAGAGAAATGAGGGATATCATGAGGTTTAAGGTTGTTTTGGAAAAAGAAGAGGACGGTGGTTATTCAGTGCACGTTCCAGCCCTTCCTGGTTGTCATACCCAGGGAGATAATAGAGAAGAGGCTTTGATGAACGCGAAAGAAGCCATCGAATGCTACTTGGAGGGTTTGGAGAAGGATAAGAAATCTCTTGAATCCCTTCCCAAAATTGACATCGTCACGGTGGCTGTATGAGTAAATTACCAGTTGTTTCTGATAGAGATGTCATCAAAGCCCCTTCAAAAATTGGCTACCGTATACATCACCAGAAGGGGTAGCCACATACATCTCAAGAAGGAGACGCCCCCCCACAACAGAATTGTAGTGCCAAATCATAAAGAACTGAGGAAGGGCACGTTAAGAGGTATTCTAAGGGATGCTGGGTTAAGCGTTGAAGGAGTTCGTTGAATTGTTGTAAGAAACGGGCCAACGTCGAAGTCGTGAAGTTTGGTTAATCAAAGCCGTTGCCAAAACATACCTGTCACTAATTAAATAACCCAATCACGAGCAAGGGAGTAGCAGAGCATATATCATTGTAAGTTTAATATGGGATGTTCGTCGCAAATAGTGTTAAGCGTTTCAGTAAAAGGAGTAAGTATATCGGTCAGCGGCTGTAGTCTAGTGGTTAGGACTTAAGCTTCCCAAGAAACTTTTAGAAAAAAGTTGGTTCCCCCTTTGCGGGAACAACTTTACTCTGCGTAGCAGAGGTAAAGTTTCATCAAAAACACAAGGAAACTTTAAGGGTTGCGGAAATAGCTTGAAGCCCGGGTTCGACTCCCGGCAGCCGCATTTAGATTTGCCAAAGCAGCATTTAACACAACTTTAAAAGAGTGTCTTGGTCTTCCGAACGAAGCGAGTGTAGGACACGGGTTTTGAAAGGGTGTAACCCTTCAGTTCGAATCCCGGCAGCCGCACTTTTTGGCATCATTTGGTCAAAAGCTCTCCGATGTCGGCGCCTTTTAATACATCTTTGCATAAACACTTTCGCCCCTCGGGAACAAGTGTCGCGCTCTTCATGATGAGCGCCTTTAGCTCTTCCTGCTTGGACTTCATCTCATCGATCATCTGGCTATGGGATAGTTTCCCACTTGAGATGCCAGCTGCTTGATTCGTGACCAGTGCTATTGTGTTGTAGCAGATTTCCACCTCTCTTGCCAGAACGCATTCTGGAATGTTCGTCATCCCAACGACATCTCCGCCCAAAAGTGCAAACATCCGTATCTCTGCACTAGTTTCAAATCGTGGACCCTCAACACAAACATACGTTCCTTTTTCATGCAGGTCGATTTTTAACGTCTTTGCCGCATTTATGACGCTCTCCCGAATCTCAGGGCAATATGGATTCGTCATATCGACGTGTACCGCGGCGTCGTCATAGAATGTATGGATTCGATTCTTCGTGAAGTCAATGAACTGGTCCAACAAGACAAAATCGCCTGGTTTAAAGTCAGCGTTTATGCTTCCAACGGCAGTCGTCCCGATGATCCTTTCGACACCCAAATTCTTTAATGCGGCAATGTTTGCACGATAGTTGATCTTGTGCGGCGGTAATGCATGTCCTTTTCCATGCCTGGACAGGAAGACGATTTCCATATCCCCGTATAATCCTATCTTAACCTTCGCGGCACCGTATCCGGTATCGATGACCTCCTCTTTTGGGTCGGTCAATATATCGAGGTCATAGACGCCACTTCCACCTATGATTGCAGTTCTCATCATCTACACCCGCATCTTTTTCTGACAAAAATGTTTATATTCTCTATCTCTATTATATGTTCTGATGAATTCGCTAGTGCCAAAAAAGATGTTTTTTACAAGAGGTGTCGGAAGGCATAAAGAAATGCTTAGCTCATTTGAGCTTGCATTGAGGGATGCCGAGATAGAAAAGTATAATCTCGTTCTCGTTTCAAGCATCTACCCGCCTGGCTGTAAGGTGGTCTCAAGACGCCGGGGTTTAAATGAGTTAAAACCAGGTCAGATCGCATTTTGCGTCATGGCAAAAAATGCCACAAATGAACCAAACAGACTAATTGCCGCATCTGTTGGATGCGCAATCCCAGCCGATAAAAACGCCTACGGCTATCTGAGCGAGCACCATTCCTTTGGTGAGACAGAGCAGAAGGCCGGCGACTACGCAGAGGATTTGGCCGCGTCGATGCTGGCTTCAACGTTGGGCGTCGATTTTGACCCTGATATGAGCTATGATGCACGAAAAAATGTATGGAAAATCAGCGACAAGATAGTCAGAACGACTAATGTGGTTCAATCTGCGATTGGGGATAAAAAAGGGTTATGGACGACTGTGATAGCCACTGCCATATTCATATTGTGAGTGGCAGCAGCACATATCTGCGTGAGCTTTCTGCGATGGGGCGTTTACAAGAACCGTCGATTAACCCTTCCGTTTGATCACGACCACATCTCCAAGTGTGGCGCTCTTAAGGGAATTGTGTGTATCTGGTTTTACTTTTTCTACGTTCTCGACCAGCCGAATATCGAGGATATGTTCTAACTTCTTTCGAACCTTCTCATCGGGCAGCATTTCCCTTCTCTCTATTCTTCTTATCAATGATGCTTTCTCGTTGATCTTATCTGCCAGCTCTTCATGCGTCCAGCCGTGAGCCTGGCGCGCCTCACGAACGATCTCGTGATAGTCTTGTGCGATGTCATCTTTTATTTGAGAGTATACGTCTCCCTGTCTTCTCGTTTTGATTTTTATTCTGGGAGCAGGTGCAATCCTTTTGGGCTTGTTGGTGCCCTCTCCGTACTGCGCGCAACTATCACATACGTTTAGGTCAGACCGCTCTATCAGAACCCTGTGAGATTCGCCTTTTATCTCCGCACCGCATACCTCGCAGTTCATGTTGAATCGCCACCAAAACACTTCTTTAATAAACAAACATATAAACTAAGTTTGTTTCTATATGTAAAACATATATATGAGAATGACTTAAATAACATTCGGAGGTCTGAGATGGTCGCCCCGTCAACCAATGGCACACATAATATGAATTCAGATGACTTTTTGAAATACTCGCTCGACAAGATCCGCCAACTAGAGGAACGAAACAGCATACTCAGGGGCGAGTACCACCAAATGGAGTATGAAAAGCGCTCCATAGAGGCTGAAAAACAAAAATACGAGCAAGAAATACGAAAACTCAGAAGCGAGCTCGAGAGGCTTAAAACGTTGCCATTGATAATTGGGACGGTCCTGGACGTATTGGAAACCGGGAAGGTCGTCATCAAGAGCAGCACTGGCCCCCAATTTGTGGTAAACGCGTCACAATTTATCGATGGACTGTATTTGCAACCCGGAGCAAGAGTTGCATTGAATCAGCAGACTCTGGCGGTCATCGGCGTGCTGCCCTCTCCCAAGGACCCATTGGTCGGTAGCATGGAAATCATCGAATCTCCATCGGTGGACTATGAAGACATAGGGGGGCTTATGGAACAAATCAACGAATTAAGAGAGACCGTGGAGCTTCCGTTGACAAAACCAGAGATATTTGCCAAAGTAGGGATAGAGCCCCCCAGTGGGGTATTATTGCATGGCCCACCCGGGTCAGGGAAAACGATGCTGGGAAAGGCCGTTGCCAGACGCACAAACGCAACGTTCATCAAGGTGGTCGGCTCCGAGCTGGTACAAAAGTATATCGGAGAGGGTGCACGGTTGGTTCGTGAATTATTCAAGATGGCGAGAGAGAAGGCGCCGAGCATTATTTTTGTGGATGAACTTGATGCGATCGGGGCAAGGCGCATTGAGAGCGCAACCTCGGGCGACCGAGAGGTACAGCGAACGCTCATGCAGTTGTTAGCCGAGATGGATGGTTTTGATGCGAGAGGAGATGTCAAGATCCTTGCGGCGACCAACCGCATTGATATTCTCGACCCGGCACTGCTCAGACATGGCCGATTTGACCGGGTAGTGGAAGTGCCGTTGCCAGATTTTAAGACGAGAGTAGAGATATTTAAAATTCATAGCAGGGATATGAGTCTTGCAGATGAAATTGATTTTGAGTACCTTGCCTCTGTTACAAGCGGTACAAGTGGTGCAGATATAAAGGCGATAACAATGGAGGCTGGCATGTTTGCAATCAGGGATGAACGGGACTCAATCACGGTGGCTGATTTCGACAGTGCGGTGAAGAAGGTGATGACGAGCGCCCAGAGGACGGAAGCGTCACTTGATTCTGGCATGATGTTTGCTTGAGTGTTTATGTGAAATAAACACGCAGATGAAAGGAGATACGCAGATGAAAGGAGATGATGAATATGATAACTAAACCTGAAATACTTTATATTGATTTACTAAAAAAAGCTTTAACTTTTACTCTGTGGGATGAGCCGCCATACCCAATCACAAACTATACCCGTATATTCACTCTTAAGAGTATTTTAATTGCTATTGTTTCAAAGATTTTAGCTACTAAAAGACTGCAAATTGTTCAAAATAGAGAAGTCTCGGAAAACGAAAGAATAGAGGGGATGATATGGCCGGGCTATGCTCATACTATGATTGGTACTAAGCGTCTGGACAATCTACAGTTTTGTATTGAAACCGTAATAAAGAATGGTGTCGAAGGCGATCTAATCGAGACCGGCGTTTGGCGGGGGGGGGCGTGCATTTTTATGCGCGGAGTATTAGCTGCATACAAGATAGAAGATCGACGAGTTTTCGTTGCAGATTCTTTTGAGGGGCTGCCAAAACCAGATGCAGTTAAGTGTCCCAGCGATAAAGGCGATTCGCATTATAAATTCCAATTTCTTTCCGTTTCAAAAGAAGAGGTGGAAAAGAATTTTGAAAAGTATGGGCTTTTAGACAAACAAGTTGTATTTCTAAAGGGCTGGTTTAAAGATACCTTACCAACCGCACCAATTGAAAAACTTTCAATTCTACGTCTTGATGGAGATATGTATGAGTCTACAATGGATGCGTTAAACAATCTTTATCCAAAACTGTCACAAGGAGGATTTTGTATAATCGATGATTATGGATGTTTAAAAAATTGTAAGGAAGCGGTTGATGATTATCGGGCTAAAAATCAAATAAATGATGAAATTAAGGTAATTGATTGGACAGGTATATATTGGGTGAAATCATGATGAACTTCCCGTTTTATGATCATTTCGCAAAAGTGTTAGAAAAGGAATTAATTTTATCAGATGACAACCCCATAATAGTTAAAATACCTCTGAAGATAAGACATATATTAGAGAATGTTGGTAGAAATAAGAGGTGTTTTTATGGGAAAAGTAAAAGTAGATATTGGCTGTGGCGATAACAAAAAGAAAGGTTTTATCTAAACACCTCTTCGCTCCAATCGAGGGACCCCGGTTTGTATTTGTCCGTGCCCTCTATGATTTCTATGACGCACTTTGCAACCTCTTCTATACTTCTTTCAGAGGTATCTATCTCATGCACCCTGTCATTCATCTCCACTGCTTCGACTAATATAACGTCCAATGCCTCTGCCTCGACGTTCTCCTGTATTTTCAATGCGCCAAATCCCTTGCTTGCGAGCCTTTTGCGCAGTTTGGATGGCGACGCCCTGAGCACGATGACGGTATCCACGGGCAGATGATGCGCCAGGTGTCCCTCGAATATGGTGGTGCCTTTTATAGGCACATGTTTTACATAATCAACAAGCGCATCGATGTCTACATTTAGGGCATTGCGCTTGCTATCTATGCCCGTATATAATTTCTTTTCATCTATCAGCTGGTTTAAGTGGATTATGTTGTAGCGCTCTTTAAGAATTTCGCAGACAGAACTTTTGCCTGTGCCAGGCGTTCCAGTGATGGCTACTTTCAAGGTCTGTTTACCTCTTCAATTCACGGCTCTCAATTTTTTTGATGTAAAGACCGTTTCTTTTGCTCCAACAACGTATGTTAGGATGGTCTTTAAGTTCTGGTACTCCTTCTAAGGAGCTCCATACTATGTAATATGAATCTTTTATTTCGTACAACAAAAATTTACCTAAAAACGGATTACATGAAATATGGATATTTAATAACAATGTCATTGTTTCTTTGGGAATCGTATGTGTTATCAATGTTTTTATATTAGGGTGTTCAATCCTCTCGAAAAGATCGGGGCGCTTATCTATGATATCTCCCAACATAATAATCATGTCAGTTGCTTCACATGGATTTAAATAATCTAATTCCTTTGATACTTCAGCCAACTTCTCACCATTTAAGAGGAATTCATAATTTATCTTCACATTAGATGCTAAATTGTTAGAAATGTTACTGACGATGAGATATAGAGCAATATCTCCCTTCTCTAAGGTTCGTGGTATTGCTTTCGCACCGTTTTTAATCCTCTTTTCATCCGGGACTATTTTGGTCGTTATTATTGGTTTCTTTTGCTCCCTATATTGCGCATATATAAGACAAATTAGAATCACATTGGCTACAGCCATAACCCATCCAAATATGTCAATCATTTTTAACCCTTAATCTTGAACTTCTTTCTTGACGCTACTCAGCTCCTCGACTACGCGCTTATTCTGTTCCATCGTGCCCACGCTTATCCTTATCAGCGAATCTCCAGCGCCCCTGAATGACTTCCAATCCCGCACGATTATTCCCCTTCGCAATAGCGCTTCGCACACCTCCTCGGCGCTCAACGGCGAAACGTCGACCAAGACGAAATTAGCCTGCGATGGATACGTCTTAAACGGAATATTCTCAATGAGAAACGTCCTGCCATTTTTTACCGTCCGAATCGTCCGCCGAAGGTGCTCTCTATCGTCCAATGCAGCTATTGCGGCGACTATCCCGAGCTTATTGACGCTAAAAGCAGGTAATACCTTCATATATTCCTTGAAAATCCAGGAGGGGACAACACCATACCCAACCCTCAATCCTGCCAATCCAAATGCCTTTGACATCGTGCGCATGACGACGAGATTCTTATGCTCCCCGACGAGGCCAATCGCCGATGAATCCGCGAATTCCGCATACGCCTCATCCACTACGACCATTGCATCGGCGGCATTCAACACCTTCCTCAAATCCTCTTCGCAAATCTGGTTTCCAGTAGGGTTATTGGGCGAGCATAGGAAGACTATTTTGGTCTTACTGCTGATGGATTTAATAAGCGCATCGATATCGACGTCAAAGTTTGAATCTCTGGGCACGAATTTAGGAACCCCGTCGCACAATCGTGTGAAAAGTTCGTAATAGGAAAACGTTGGCATCGAGATGATAGTTTCATCACCCTTTTCTACAAAAATCCGTGTCAAGACGTCAAGAACTCCGTCCGCCCCATTTCCTGTCACTATCCGGTCCACGGGACAACCGATATACTGGGCCAGTGCAGTTCTTAGTTCCGCAGCATCCACAGATGGATACGAGCTGATGGCATCGGCATAATCCTTTACCGCCTGTACTGCCTTTGGGCTGGGCCCTAAGGGATTTTCGTTCGACCCCAGTTTGATGACCTCTTCTGGGAGAAAACCGTATTGTTTTGCCACTTCTTCTATCGTTTTGCTCGGCACGTATTTGTCCATATCTCGTATGGATTTCCGCATCTCAACCAAGCACTTCCACCACCCTATCGATCTGTTCTCTGGTGATGACCAGCGGCGGCACAAATCTGAGCACCGTATCGGAGATGCAGTTAAGCAATACTCCATCTCCTCTGGCTTTATCGACGATTATGTCCCCATTCATATTCAGCTCCATTCCAATCATCAGCCCTTTTCCACGTACTTCCCTGATGTAATCGTGCTTCAGCTCTTTAAGCCTTTTAATGAAGTAGCCCCCAAGCTTCTCCGATTGTTTGACCAGCCCATCTTCCAGTGCGCTAATCGTCCCCAGCGCTGCCGCGCATGCTAAGGGACTTCCGCCAAACGTAGATGCATGGTCGCCTCTCTGAAACTTTTGAGCTATCTCTTCTCGCGCTGCCATTGCTCCAATGGGAAATCCACCGCCAAGCGCCTTTGCCATGGCCATTATGTCCGGTTCCATCCCCCAATGTTCGAATCCAAACCACTTTCCGGTCCTGCCGAATCCGGTTTGCACCTCGTCTATGATGAGCAACGTGTTCCTATCATCGCAGACGTCCCTCACTGTTTTGAGATAATTATCCGATGGAACTCGCACACCGCTCTCCCCTTGAATCGACTCCAGGATGACTGCAGCGGTTTTTGGCGTAATCGCATCCCCAATTGCATCTGCATCATCATATGGTACAAACGTAACACCTGGCATCAACGGCTCGAACGGCTTTCGGTATTTCTCGTTGAATGTAACGCTCAATGCGCCCAGACTTCTGCCGTGAAAAGAACCATGGGTTGCTATGAAATCCGTTTTGCCCGATGCTCTTCTGGCGAGTTTTAACGCCGCCTCAACTGCTTCGGTACCTGAATTGCAGAAGAACACACGGTCCATCGGCGTTATCTCTACTATTTTTTCCGCAAGCAGAGCCTGCGGTTCAGTGTGGTACATATTGGACGTATGAATTAATAGCTCTGCCTGCTTTTTAATGGCAGAAACGACTTTTGGATGACAGTGACCGACGTTATTGACCGCAATCCCTGCTACGCAGTCGATGTATTCTCTGCCATCTATATCCCTTACAACGGCTCCTCTACCTCCGACGATCACGATGGGTTGGCGAGCATATGTTTGGAATACATATTTTTCCGTCATCTCAATCAGGTCTTTCAAGAGCTTCCCCCTATTCAAACTCAATGGTTGCGGGCGGTTTGGGAGTTATGTCATATACCACTCTGGAGACGTTTGGGATTTCGCTGGTGATTCTGGTCTCTATTTTTTTCAACTTCTCCCAGGGCAATTCGATGGCTGTGGCGGTCATGCCATCTCTGGATTCAACCGCGCGCACCGCAATTATCCACCCATGAATCCGCTGGTCTCCTTTCACACCAGTCCCTTTTTCGAGCAATGCGGCAAATGTCTGCCAGGGACGGAATTCTTCTACTAACTCCTCTTCTACTATTGCATTTGCCTCGCTGACTACTTCCAATTTTTCTTTGGTCACCTCTCCGATGATGCGCACCGCCAGTCCCGGGCCAGGGAATGGCATTCGTTCGCAAATTTCGGGGGCCAACCCGAGCGCACGCGCAACCCTTCTCACCTCATCCTTGTACAAATCGCGCAGTGGCTCTATGATTTTATCGAACTTTATCTCGGTGGGAAGTCCGCCTACATTATGGTGTGATTTGATGCCGCCTTCCGATTCGATTCGATCAGGATAAATCGTACCCTGAATCAAATAGCTCGCACCCACTTCCCTACCAACCTCCTCAAAAACACGGATGAACGTCTCTCCTATGATCTTGCGCTTTTCTTCAGGGTCTACCACTCCTTTAAGTGCGTCGAGAAACCGTTTACTTGCATCTATGACGCAGGGATTCATATGTCCAAACGCACTTCGAATTCGCTCGACCTCTCCTTTTCGCATCAGGCCTGTGTCCACGAATATGGGGACCAGCCTATCGCCGATAGCCCTGTGCGCCATGGCCGCACATACAGAGCTGTCGACACCACCGGATAGCGCGATGATGGCTTTGCCCCTGACTTCTCTTTTAATCTCTTTGATACTTTGTTCTATGAACCGTTCGACGTTGACCATAATCAACCCTCCAACATCGCTTCGACAAAAGCCCTGAATGGTGGCGAGGGCTTACCAGGTCTCGAGGTGAACTCCGGATGGAACTGCGAGGCGAAGAAGAATTTATGCGCTGGCATCTCCAGAATCTCCATCCTGTTCTTGTTTTTACCTGAAAATATCATGCCCTTCGCCTCTATCCGGTCGATATATTTTGGATTTACTTCGTATCGATGTCTGTGCCGCTCAACGATCCTGGTGGTACCATAAATCCTGTGTGCCAGTGACCCCTCCTTCAGCGTGGCATCATAATTGCCCAGGCGCATCGTTCCCCCCATCTCTTCGACGCCATCTTGCTCAGGAAGTATATCGATGACTGGATGCGGCGTATCCTCTAACTCTGAGCTGTTTGCGTTTTCAAGCCCGACCACATTTCTGGCGAATTCAATCACAGCCAGCTGCATCCCAAAACACAACCCTAAAAATGGGACGTCGTTCTCTCTCGCATATCTGATGGCTTTAATTTTCCCCTCGGCTCCCCTTACACCGAATCCACCTGGAACCAGTATCCCATCTACTTGTTCCAGGCATCGAACCGTCTTCAGGTCATCTTCAAGGTTCTCGGCTTCGACCCAGGTGATGCTCACGGTACAGCCACTTTCAATGCCTGCATGCTTCAACGCCTCTTTGATGCTCAAATATGCATCCTCTACATGCGTGTACTTTCCGATCAACGCGACCTTGACGCTTTTGTCCGCAGAATTCATCCGTTCAATCATCTGGTGCCATTTCGTTCCGTCCTTCGATGCCTTGAGATTGAGCAATTTCATGAGATACTCATCGAGATTTTCATCTTCCAATAACGGAGGGACGAGATATATATTATCGGCATCATGCACACTTATCACAGCCTTTTCTGGCACGTCGCAGAATAGCGAAATCTTTGATTTGGAGCTCGCCAATAATGGCTCCTTGCACCGTGCCACGATCACATCTGGGCTAAGTCCCAATTCACGTAGCGCCTTGACCGAGTGCTGTGTTGGTTTGGTCTTTTGCTCGCCACCGAGGTCCATTGGAACCAATGTGACGTGGATGAGGACCAAATCCTCTCTTTTTTCCTCACCGTGCATCTGGCGCACAGCCTCCAAGAATGGCATGCTCTCGATGTCGCCCACGGTCCCTCCGATCTCGACGATACATATATCGGCTCCGCTTTTTGCGGCAACTTCTCTTATCCTCTCTTTGATCTCATTTGTAATGTGAGGTATTATCTGAACGGTTTTTCCGAGGTAGTCCCCTCTACGCTCTTTGTCTATTACAGTTCTGTAGATTTTTCCAGTCGTGAGATTGTGTTCACTGGCGAGTTCAGTATCCAAGAAACGCTCGTAATGTCCAAGGTCCAGGTCAACTTCTCCACCATCCATGAGCACATAGACTTCTCCGTGTTGAAATGGATTCATCGTACCCGCATCGATGTTTATGTAGGGGTCGATTTTAATCGCAGTGACATCGTACCCCTTGTCTTTCAGAATTCGCCCTATTGAAGCGGCGGTGATGCCCTTTCCCAGGCCGCTCATAACTCCACCCGTGACCATTATATATTTCATGTTGAGTCCCTTTTACTTTATGCCTTTAATGAGTTTAGTGATGGTATATAAAATGACGAATACAGTCAAAATCGAGAAAGCCATAGCGCCAACGATTTCTGTTTCTGGTATGAATTTAAACACAAAGGTCAACAGTAGGATGAATATGGCGAGGATTAGAGCTATCGGCAGCGCCGGCGGCAGCTCCGGGAGCATGCCCGCTCGTTTAATTCTAGCCATCCGGCGTCTGCCCAGTCTTTTATCCACATTGACCAAGTGCACATCATCTTCTCTTGGCTCTTTCCCCAGTTTCGTGATAAAACCGTTCTTTTTTGAGCCATATCCAGTAGTCACGACAATCTCACCAGTGTAGAACTCAGTTTCACCTCGTGGAATCTTCGCTATAATCGGCACGTCTTCTTCATATCGCACGTATGGGTTATGGCTCTGAAATGTTATCTTATCTCGAATATCTCCAGTAGCTGATAGATGCACATGTGTCGGCATTCCGTAGTTGATAACCTTGATATTAAAACTGGTCTCCTCACCAGGGTTCAGTGGAATTATCAGCTCTTGAACATCGAACTCGATCGAATTGGCCTCTCTACGATTGATATGTATCCCTTGGTGCAATTGCCCAGTCATATCGGCATCAATCTCGCAGGTCTGGCGGCAAAAGATTCGGAATGCCGTCTTCTATTGGATAGTGTTCATCGCATTTCGTGCAGCAAAGCGTTCCAGTTATCACTTCTCCATCACCTTCTTCGACCTCTAATTTTAGATCGCCTTTACACATCGGGCAAGCAAGGATGTCCATTAATTCTCTTTTCATGTCGATCACCCTGTCCTATTCTGATATAAGATATCACATCTTTAATATATCCATCAGTTAAAGTCGATCATTTTTAGGGGCATACAACTATGAAATTCAAAACAAAATATAAGCTGACAGGGTTATTCCCATGGACTATCATACCGCTCCTTGTATGCGGTCTCTCTGATGGCTTTTCTCGTAGAGGCCCTCCTCTCGCCTGTTGGATGACCGATAGCGAGCACCGCCATCAATTCCAGGGAGTCAGGAGCGTCCAATATTTCATTGACTTTTTCCTTTTGGCTTAGTATTTCCCCGAGCCATACCGCTCCCAAGCTCATGCTGTGGATGGCTATGAGCATATTTTGTATGCATGCACCAATCGCTTGTACATCTTTGGTTCGATCATACATCGCATTTGTGTCTATGAAAATAGCTATTAGCAATGGGGCACTTCTAACAACATCGCTGTATTTGGTGCACTGAGAGATCCTGTCAATGGTGCCAACATCCCTGATCACGATGAATCGCCATGGCTGGTTGTTCAGCCCAGAGGGTGCCCATCTGCCAGCATCCAGGACGGCGGTGATGGTTTGGTCGTCAACCGTCTCATCCGTAAACTCACGAACGCTCCTCCTGTCACGGATAGCATCTAGCACATTTCCCCCAATTTACTTTAACTTTTCTCTAAGGTCTTCTAGTCTTACTTTCAACTTTTCATCTTTGATGTACTTTAAAACTACGTTCATAATTCTAAACCACATTTTTGGATTGGTAATAAGCTTACTTTTTCTGAGACCTCCTCCCCTTTTCAAATGTGGTATTGCCAATTCTTTTACCACAAATCCTTCGTTTGTTGCTTTTACGTTCATTTCTGCCTCTATTTCAAAATCATTACTTTTTAGATCAAGTTTATCCCAATCTTTTCTTCTGATTACTCTAAATCCTGCTAATGGGTCTGAGACTTTAAAGCCCACAAGATAAAATAGGGGCCTAACAAAAAACCCATAAACTCTGAATATCTGCCTCATCATTTTGTCATCTGTTTCAAAGCATTCCATACTTCTACAACCCAGAACGAGATCAGAATTATTCAACTTTTTTATTAATTTTGGGGTATACTCAGGCGGGTCAGTACCATCGCCATCTAAGAATATCAATACATCCCCTTTGCTTGATTTCACTCCTTTCTTCATTGCCCTGCCCTTTCCCTTTCTACTTTCTTTAATTACTTTTGCTCCCAATCTCTCTGCTATTATCGGTGTATAATCTGTGGAGGAGTCAACAACTATTGTTTCTGAATATTTGGCAACCTCTTCTGGGATAGAACAAAGCACCTTGGCTATGGCTTCTTCTTCATTTTTTGTTGCAATTATAATACTATATTTAGGCTTCATAGATTACCTCTACCTAAACTTCTTCATCAGTTTTTGCATCGGTGACCTGCCGCCCCGCAGACCCTTCATCGTCTTCTGCATTATCTTGTGGTACTTCAACAATTCCCTCACATCCTCGAGAGAAGTGCCGGATCCGCGTGCAATCCTTTTCATTCGCGAACTTCCGACAATCTTCGGGTCTTCGAGCTCTTCGTTTGTCATTGAATCCATCATTACCCTGTAACGGGCAAGTTTGTCCTTTGTGACCTGGCACGAATCGTCAGAGAGCTCCGCTCCAAAGGGCAGCATCTGCATTATATGCTTTAAAGGACCAAACTTGTCGATGGCCTCCAATTGTTTATACATGTCTTTTAACGTAAAGCGCCCCCGAATCATCGACTTTACGTCCACGTCTGCGGGAGATACTATCTCTTCAGCACGCTCGATTAGACTTTTGATATCTCCCATTCCGAGCAGTCTGGAGATGAAACCGTCTGGGTCAAATCGCTCCAGGTCATCGACGGCTTCCCCCATTCCTATAAACGCAATGGGCGAATTGGTTTCAGAAACCGCTGACAGTGCGCCACCTCCCTTGGCAGTACCATCCATCTTGGTTATTATGACGCCTGTGACCCCGATTGCATCGTTGAACGCTTTTGCCTGCTCGCTCGCGGCCTGGCCGATTGAGGCATCGAGGACGAGCAGTTTTTGATTTGGCCTTATAAGTTCATGGATATCCTTCATCTCCTCGATCAAATCCCTTTCAAGTGCATGGCGCCCAGCGGTATCGACGATTTTAATCTCACATCTTTCCAGTTCTTTCATCCCTTTCTTTATGATTGAAATCGGATTTGAATTGTCTCTTTCGCCGTAAAATGGGACATCGATTCGTTCACACAGCTGTTTCAACTGCTCGTAAGCGCCAGGCCTGTATGTGTCGGCGCATATTACGCCCGGCTTTAGCCTTTTCCGCTGGAAAAATCTGGCTAGCTTTGCCGTGGTGGAGGTCTTTCCACTGCCCTGCAAGCCCACCATCAATATAGTCTGTTCGCCCAGTGGCATGTCTGCGCCTTCGCCGATGATTTTGACAAGCTCTTCGTAGACTATCTTTATGACATGTTCTCTTGGATCTGCTCCTGCCACAGGTTTCTCCTCGAGAGACCTCTCTCTAATTCTGGATGAGAGTTGCATGACAAGTTTGACATTGACATCTGCCTGCAACAGCGCCCGCTGGATGTCCTTGACAATTTCATCTATTGTGCGCTTATCTATTCTATTGGCCCTGGCGACCCTTTTAATCACATCGCGCAGCGAACTACCAAGATCACCAATCATTCCTATCCCTCAAATAATCGATTTAATAGCCAATCTGGTTTGAATTTAGACAGGTCGTCATATTTTTGACCAGTTCCAAGAAATAATATCGGTTTTCCCGTGATAAATGCGATTGAAAGCGCAGCTCCACCCTTTGCATCCACATCCACTTTCGTCAGAATCGATCCATTGATGCCGATGGAATCATTGAACTGTTTCGCCCGCTCGACAGCGTCGTTGCCAGCCGTGGCTTCGTCGACGAATATGACCAGACCCGGGTCGGTCACCCTGCATATCTTCTTGAGTTGATCCATCAGATTTATATTCGTGTGCATGCGCCCAGCAGTATCCGAGAGGACGATATCCTTTTGTCGCGCTTTTGCGTATTGAATTGCATCATATATCACTGCAGCGGGGTCTGCTCCAGGCTGATGTTTGATCAGCTTAATCCCCAGCCGTTCGGCATGTTTATCTATTTGTTCGGTCGCTCCAGCGCGAAACGTGTCGCCGGATGCCATGACGACCGAGTATCCTCTGTTTGCCAGATGGTGAGCGATTTTTGCAATCGTGGTCGTTTTTCCAGTTCCATTGACTCCTACAAAAACGATGTTCTCTGGTTTTTCGACTTTTTCTATATATTCATCAAAATCGAAACAATTAGCAGTAAATACATCTGCTATTGCTTTGCGCAGCGCATCCTTCAGAATTTCGTCGAGATCGGTGCGCCATTTTCTTGTCGTGCCGAGTAGTTCAGTTCTCACGGATTGGACGATATCTTCTGCCACCGGCAGTGCGACATCACCTTCGAGAAGCGCCAGTTCGAGGCTCCATAATGGCGTTTCCAGGCTCTTTTCATCTATTATGAATTCACGTTCGATAAGGAACACTTTCGTTTCCTCTATAAAAGCACCGAACGTCTTCTTCAGGTCATTGAACATCGACTCACCTGTATTGCGCTGCTTTCATCTGCAATTTTTGCATCTCGTCGTATATTTCGCGCAAACTTTTGCCCAAATGCTCGTGCGTTTTGCCCAGTTGAGTTTTTCTCTTTACCAGTGCGTCTTTTGCCTCGGTTATATTCTTCTCTGCACTTATGCTGGCGCCGAGCTCCATCAAGACATCATCGGCCCGGGTTATTGTAGCATGCATGTACACCCCTGCACCAATTGGAACCAGGAGCTCTTCACCTGCTTTTTTATTCTCCAATTCTTCAAGCGTCTTTATGGCACTCTCGCACTCACCCAGCGAGACGTCGATTAGCGCGAGCTGCTGCTGATATATTCCCGCCCTGGCTTGATATTCTTGTGTCATGGCGACGATATCTTGAAGCTCATCTTTGTCCATTTTCATTCCTCTTTTACCGAATGAATTCTAACGAATTCTTTCTTTTACCGAATGAATTCTAACAAAATTCCTTTTTAGGCCATGTTCGCTGCCCATCAAGGAGTATGTTTTTTCAACTACTGTCTTTTCATTCTGGCTTGAAATCATCTTCGTAAATTTTTCCCATTCCGTTCCTGCCCTGAATTCTCCCTGTACGATGTATTTCTTCATAAATATCACCTCATATAAAGCCAAGAGTCTCTTCGATTCTTCCCAGTTCGGGCCCAGTTGTATCTCCTCCGGCTACATATCCCTTCGAGTTTACCAGCAGTGCAGAACCGATCAACTTATGCCCATAGTTTATAGTGCTGACGTTCACCGGCAGGTTAAATATATCCTCCAGAAACTTCAGTTCTGCACTGGTAGCATTGGGATGGACCAGCACACCTTTGTTGGTTGCCACTCCTGCCGCCCCAGGAGTTTTCAATCCGCCTATTGTTCCTTTATATGCTTCCACGTTTAGGGTATCCTTGATTGCCCTGATCGCTTTTTTAGACATGTCCGGGTGTACCATTGCAGTGCTATCGTTTGATAGGACTAAATTTCCGACCGCGGTCATCTTGCCCTGCAATCTTGAAACTTGCACATGTTTTTCGAGTTTTGCAATTTCGTCATCCAGTGCATATTGTGGCACAATAAAACCAGAAGAATTTCCACATATCAGCGCACCCAGCACAGAACTGCCCCCGATAAGCGTCTTTACGCCCTGGACATCCAATGCCTTACATATTTCCTTGAATACGTGCTCTTGAATGTTTGTCGGTAGGACCACGACATCCTCGGTGCTTGTGCCAAATACGCCGATGTATGGACTTCCATTAATATACAACTTATCTGGCATTTATACCAATCACTTCACAACTTCCGTTTCGACGACCCCGTCCTCGAATTTCATCGCTTTAATTCGAATTTTGGAGGGCGGAGCTTCACTTCCGCGCTCCCAGATTTTTTTATTTATGCTTTCGTCCAAGTGGAGCTTTTCCGGGTCGACCTTCATATGCCTTATTAAATATTCTCTAATCTCCTTCATCGCTCTTTTACTTCTCCGCCATCTCGGCACCTTTTTTGTATCTTTCAATGGGATCGTATAAATCTGTTCTTTTCCATCTGCCATGTTATCACCAGCACTATATGTCTAAATCGTTGCGTCTCCAGCTTCGTCTTTTTGGATGTGTCGTCACTGTCCTGTTGGTCTTCATTATCACCCAGACAGGAACGCGTCGATTCTGGGCAGTAGCCTTTGCCAATTTCATCTTTTTACCCTTTGTCTTCTTACTCATCATTCACCCCTTCAACCTCGTCGAATATTTATATCTCTCTTCTTTGGCTGAATCCGCAATAATATCTGCCTGAGTTGGCCATCGTCGATCATCGCCTGCAACCGTCCGCTCTGAGCCAGCATTATTAACTGCCCCTCTATTTGACTGGCAAATTCGGGGCGCGTCATTCGTATATTTGTGAGCCTCTCCCTCGCACTTGGCGTCAGTATCTGGCGGAGAATTGCCTGCTTTTTGGCAAGTACCTCTGCATGTACTGCATCTTCTTGTGCCGCCTGCATCTGTGTCCGCCTCAATTCTTCTAGTTTTCTTCTCCTGATATCTTCGATTTCGTCGACCATTATATCACGCTCAATATTTTACGATGTTGAAATCCCTTCGGGATTACAACTCTACCAGTTCTTCGAACTGGCACAGGGCGAAATCTTCTTCACGCAGATTTAGATTTAACTTCATTTGCGATTTTATCCAGAAATGACCTACCTTGTGGCGAGATGACCCGGCCGTTTTTCATGGTGCGAACGTACTCTATATCTTCTAATTGCCTGAGCGCTTTGCGTGCAATTGAACCGCTTCCTTTGAAGAATCGCTCGGGCCGTGACCCTCTGTTTTTCCTCCCGCCATAGAATGATCTGAGCCGCTCCACTCCTACTGGGCCATCTATGTATATTCGCCTGAGGATTGATGCACACCTGATATGCCACCAATCAGAATTCAACGGTGACAGCTCTTTGTGCACACCTGTTTTTACGTAAGCCGCCCACTCAGGTGGCGTACATTTTTCATTCTTCTTTAAGTGCTCTGCTACTTTAATTATGAGCTCATGTGCTGGCACATCATAAACCGTCGTCATATTCAACCTCCATTCAATAACGTGAACCTACTTATAATATTCGTCCTACTAAGGAAATATGATAGTTGATTAATCTATCGCTCATCTTTTAAAATATACTGCAGTTCTCCCCCTTATCTCGATTAACTCGGATTTTGTCGCTTGAGAGAGCTGTTGTGCAACTTGCTCTATCCCTGCGCCATCCGTAGCAGACCTAAGGAATTTGACCTTGACAAGGCGCATCTTCTTCAATTGCCCTTTCAACTCATCTGCAAGCATTTCCGTAACGCCGTTTTTGCCAACCTGCATAACCGGGTCGAGCAATGCCGCATCTGACTTGAGTTTATATAGCCTTTTTTTGTCCATATGGATATCTCATCAATTTTTTACATGATAGGCAGGTTACTGCCACGTATTCTCCCCGCAGTCGCACACGCGCGTTGCCACCTGGCACGAGATAAGAGTAACAGTGCCTGCACATCCGTCTCTTCAGTTCTCTCGGAATCCTGACGTTGTGGCGCATTCCGATTCGCCTTGCCAGGTGGATATATATGTCGCTCCTTTCTGGATGCTCCCTGAATTCCTGTTCGGCAAGTTCAAACAGCCTTTCTATGCGCTGTTTCGCCATGTCGCGTATCCAGCTTTTCTGCTTCACTTGGACTCCTCTTTAATGCGCCGACCGGGATTTGAACCCGGGTCATGGGCTATCTTCCAACCTGCAAACCAACCTGCAAACAGG
>BBPD01001594.1_pt1 | contig 22329 bp, 18 predicted proteins | sample 1344911 | NCBI WGS metagenome assembly BBPD01 (sample SAMD00019088, study PRJDB2971) | groundwater metagenome | biome: freshwater biome; feature: mineral spring; material: ground water | place: USA: CA, Sonoma | collected 2011-09 | depth surface m
CCGGCACCCACCAGCGCATAGGCGGCCACGAGACAAATGCTAATCAACACGCCAAAGGCGAAAGCACCCCATCCAGCTTCGAAGCCCATCACCATGAGACCCAGCATGTAGCCCTGAGCCAGCGTGGCAATCAGTGAACCGGCGAAGAAAACGGTGTTCCAAGCGTCCTTATGATGTGCCTTAGCCTTGCGTCGGAAGTCAAACGCAGCACCTCGTAGCGCCAAGCCCAACAGCATGATGGCAACCGGCAGGTAAAGCGCTGTAAGAACCTTACCGTGGGCGAACGGGAAGGCCACCAACAGCAGACCCACGCCAAGCACCAACCAAGTTTCGTTGGCGTCCCAAAAGGGGCCAATCGATGACACCATACGATCCTTGTCGTCGTTGCTGGCTCGGCGGGTTAGGAACCCCACGCCGAGGTCGAAACCATCAAGCACCACATAGACCAGCATCGAGATGCCCATCAGTGCATAGAAAACCAGCGGTAACCAGCCGGCCGGCGTGCTGAGATCGGGGATCAGCGGCTCCATAATTTAAGACTCCGATGCTTTCAGTTGGGGCTGCATAGCGCCGAAGGGCAATGCTGGGCCATTAACATGTGGTGTAACCTCGCTGGCACCAGCTTTGCGCGCCAAATAGAATATGACGCTGATGTAGGCCGCGAGCAGGAAGGCGTACAGCAACAGGTAACCCGTAAGCGTCAGGGCGATCAAAGGGCCGGGCACCATACTGGCCGCGTCCGCTGTCTTCAGCACGTCCTGAACGAGCCAAGGCTGGCGGCCAATTTCGGTGGTGTACCAGCCGGCAAGCACAGCGACCCAGCCGGAGAACGTCATCACAACAAGGGTGCGCGACAGCCAAGGCGTCGGCTCGGATCGGCGCTTGAGCACCCAAGCACCCCAGATGCCCACCGCCAGCATGACCATACCAATGCCCACCATCACCCGGAACGCCCAGAACACTGGCGCGACCGGCGGATGCACACCCTCAAACTCATTGATGCCCTTGAGCTCGCCGTCCATGTCATGTTTGAGGATGATCGACGCAAGGTACGGGATCTGGATGGCGAAGTGCGTGGTGCGCGCTTCTTCGTCCGGGAACCCGAACAGCACCAGTGGCACGCCACGATCGGTCTCCCAAATGGCCTCGATTGCGGCGATCTTCGCCGGCTGGTACTTCAGCGTGTTGAGGCCATGCAGGTCGCCCAACACGATTTGAACCGGCATCAGCGCGGCACCCATGAACACCCCGGTGCGCATGACCGAAAGTACCGCCGGACTGCGATCACCGCGTAGCCAGCGATAGGCCGAGATGCCGGCCAGTAGGAAGCCCACAGACAAGAATGACGCTATCACCATGTGACTGAAGCGGTATGGCATGGAGGGGTTGAAGACGATGGCCATCCAGTCGGTGGCGTGCGCCACGCCTTCGCGCATCTCGAAGCCGACCGGCGTGTGCATCCACGAGTTCAGCACGAGGATCCAAAACGCCGAAAGGGTTGTTGCGACAGCCACAACTAGCGTAGCTAATATGTGGATGCGGTTGCTGACCCGCTTGAAGCCGAACAGCATGACCCCGAGGAAGATCGCCTCAATGAAGAACGCCGTCATAATTTCATAGGCCAGCAGCGGCCCAGCAATGTTGCCCACGCGTTCCATGAAGCCCGGCCAGTTGGTGCCGAACTGGAAGCTCATGATGATGCCGCTCACCACGCCGAGCGCGAACGACAAAGCGAACACCTTCACCCAGAGGCCGTAGGCCTCCATCCATTTCATGTCGCCGGTTTTCGCATAGCGCAGCCTGAAGAACAGCAGCACCCAGCCCAACGCGATGGTGATGGTAGGAAATAGGATGTGAAAGCTGATGTTGGCAGCGAACTGGATGCGCGCCAGCAGCAGCGGATCAAGTTGGTCAAGCATTTGATATGACTCCTAGATTGGATTTGCTTCCCAAGAAACGATCTCGGGCATCAAGCAGCATCCCTACTTTTTTACCGAGTTTCATAAGCTCGACGAGGCGCTCCCGGTCCATCGCTCGCACCTCCTCGAACCAGCCCGTCGTGAGTTCGATCAGGTCGTACATCTCGCGCATTCGGCTTTGCGCATGCTGTTCGACGGGGTCGGACGGCGCTTCGAGCAACGCATCGCGAAGCATCGAAAGTGTCGGGTCGACTTCACGTTTTCGGCGTTCTTCAGCCAGAGTCTGAAAAATGGCCCAGATGTCCTCGGGCGCCGAGAAGTACTCGCGACGATCACCCGACAGGTGCTGCAAGCGCACCAAGCTCCAGCTTTGGAGCTCCTTCAAGCCCATGCTGACGTTCGAGCGCGAGAAACCCAGCGCCTCGGCGATCTCGTCGGCATTGAGCGCAAGCGGGCTGACAAACAGCAGGGCATAGATCTGCCCCACCGTGCGATTGATCCCCCAGCGGCTGCCCATTTCACCGAAGTGGAGGACGAAACGCTGGACCAGTGGCGTCAACATAGAGTTTCTGCAAGTTCAGGAATTGCTGAAATTATAGAAAAGGCCGATCAAGGCAGTGTGAGCCGGCAATCCGCCTCTCAGCGGCGTAGACTTGCGCCCCTTTTCCCGTGCCTGCTCATGCACCCGACCACGCTGCCCATTGCCATCGCTGTCGCCTTCGCCATCTTCGGCGCACCGTCCGCTGAGGCGCAGCGGCGGTCGTCGGCAGCGGCCGTAACGACTGCCTGTGTCGACTTCTACGCACACGTCAACCGCGCATGGATGCAAGCCCACCCCGCCAGCGCATCCCAGCCCGAACGCAGCCGCTTGGCCCAACTTGCCGCCGACTCTGCCGCACGCCATACGGCCTTGCTCAGCGCCGCGATGGCTGCACCGCAGAACAGTGACGAAGCCGCGCTCGGGCGCTTCTGGGCTGCTGGTATCGACGAGCCGGCCTTGGAATCCCGCAGCGCCGCCGCTTTGCAAGCCGCCTTGGCTCCGCTGGCGCTGCTACGTCGGCCACGCGATGTCGGCAGAACCAACCTCGCCTTCCATTCAATGGGCCTGATGCCCTTGTTCGAGTTTCTCCGCCTTGAGGCAACCGACGGCCGCAGCACTGCGCTGGCGGTTCTACCCGCGCCGCTCGGCCTCGTCGATCCCGCCTTCTACACCGGAACCGATGCCGAGCTGCGCTCCCTGCTCGGCCACTATCACCGCTACATCGAGGCCATTCTGCGCGCCTCGGGCCTGCCGGAAGCGGAAGTCCGTCCAGCCTCCGAAGCGGTGTTGCAGATGGAAACGCAATTGGCCCAGGCACTCGCGGCCGAAACTGCCGATGCACCCAGCAGCGACCGCCTTCGTGCGCAAGACCGGCGCTATGCGGCGCTTGGGCTTGCTGATCTGCTGGAGCATCTCGAAGCCGAACCCGATGATCTCGTCGTGGCGAACCCGGCTTACTTCGCGGCCCTGACGCGCATCGTCAGCGAGCGCAATGTGCAGCGCCTCGCTTGGTACCTGCGCTTCCGCATCGTGCATCGCCTTGCGCCGGATCTCGGCAGCGCCTTCCGCGAGCCGCATGCTGCGTTTTTCGCTCAAACGCTGCGCGGCCTTCCGACTGGCCCGAGTCGTGTCGAGCACATGCAAATCCTGGCACGCCGCGATCTCGCCGGCCTCGTCGATGCCGCCTTCATCGCTAGGTATGCCTCGCTAGCGCAGCGGCAGCGCGCCGAAGCAATCATCGACGCCGTGCGCGATGCTGCGGTCGAAATGGTGGCCAACACCGATCAAGGTGCCGCCGATGTCCTCCGGCGCGCACGCCTCGATATCGCCGGCAGCCTTGGCTCTGACTTCGATGCCAACAAGCTCGATACCAGCGCGCTCGAGCTGCGCAGTGATGACCACATCGGCAACCTGCTGCGCCTGTCACGTTGGCAAGAATCTCGCGTGCTGGCCGGACAAGCGACCCTCACCGGCTCGCTCCCGGCACACGACCCCGTGCTGCTGTGGTTGCCGGCAACCGAGACGCTCACGGTTAGCGCCGCCGCCCTCGCTCCGCCCCTGCTCAGCGCAACGGGCTCTGCGTCGGAAGCCGCGGGTTTTGGCGCGCTGGGCGCGCTGGCCGGCCACGAACTCTCCAAAGCCATCGCACCCGGCAGTCGCGGTGCTTCGCTAGGCCCTTTGTTCAACGGCTTTCAAGCCGCGCCCAACCTGCGCGTTGACGGCAACCGCACACTGCCGATGAACCGCGCCGACCAAGCCGGCCTCGAGTTCGCCTGGCTCGCGTTCCAGAAAACAGAGCCGCAGGCCGACGCCAACGCGAGCAAAGCCTTCTTCACGGCTTGGGCTGCGCTGTGGGCGAAAACACAAACCACCGAGGCCCTGCGCGCCGAAGTGCAGACCTCGCCGTTCGCGCCGGCCACCTTCCGCGTCAATGGCCCGCTGTCGCAGATGCCCGCTTTCGCCGAAACCTTCGGCTGTCGAGCCGGACAACCGATGCGCAGCGCCAGCCCCATTGCGGTGTGGCGCTGATGGCCTTGGTTCCGGGTCAGCGTTGGTTTTCGTCGGCCGAGCCCGAACTGGGTCTGGGCACCGTGCTGCGCATCGCCGGTCGCAGCGTGCAACTGGTGTTCACCGCTTCGGGCACGGTACGCCAGTACTCACTTGAAGCCGCGCCACTGGTTCGTGCCGTGTTCCGTACCGGCGACCGCGTGCGCATGGATGGCAAGGAAGTCACCATCGAAGCCGTCGAAGAACGCGTCGGACTCGTGTGGTACCGCGCCGGCAACGATGAGTTCATGGAAGGCGCGCTCGACGCCGAGCAACCGGTGTCGAAAGCCGACCAGCGCCTGATCAGCGGCCGTATCGACCGCAACGACCAGTTCGAGCGCCGCGTCCGCGCCCTCGAACTGCGCGCGCGCGCGCGGCGGCATCCCGGCTGGGGCGTGCTGGGTGCCCGCATCGACCTCATCCCGCATCAACTGCGCGTCGTCGAAACCGCCGCCGCGCGACGCACCCCACGCCTGCTGCTGGCCGATGAAGTGGGCTTGGGCAAGACCATCGAAGCCAGCGCGATTGCGGCCCAACAGATCGCCAGCGGCCGTGCCAAGCGCGTGCTGGTTTTGGTGCCCGACAGTTTGGTCAATCAGTGGTTCGTCGAACTGCTGCGCCGCTTCAACCTGCCCTTCGCCATTTATGACGAGGAGCGCTGCGAAGCGCTGGAAATGAACGAGCCCTCGAACAATCCCTTCGAGGACGAGCAGTTCGTGCTCGCTTCGATCGATTGGCTCACCGAGCACGACAAGCGCATGAAGCAACTGGTGCGGGCCGGCTGGGATCTGCTGCTGGTCGACGAAGCGCACCATCTGATCTGGACGCCGGAGTTCGAAAGCCCCGGCTACACGCTGGTTGCTGCCCTCGCCAAGCGCGTGCCCGGCCTGCTGCTGCTGACCGCAACCCCCGAGCAGCTCGGCCGGGGTGGCCATTTCGCGCGCCTGCGCCTGCTCGACCCGGCGCGTTACACCGACCTGAAAGCCTTCCTCGCCGAATCAGATCGCTTCGTCGCGCTGTCGGCATTGGCCGAGCGCATCGAGGCCGGCGACGTGAGGCTCGCCGACGGTGAGGCCCTGCACGACCTGTTCGCCAACGACCGCGACTGGCTCAGCGCCACGCTCACTGCCATCGAAGGCGGTGACCTCGCCGCGCGCGAAACCCTGATCGACGCACTGGTCGACCGCCACGGCACCGGTCGCGTGATGGTGCGCAATCGCCGCGCCGCAGTCGGCGGCTTCCCGCAGCGCATCGCCCACGTCGACCTGCTCGAGGCCACCGACGACTCCGAGCTACTCGGTCGCCTGCGTGCGGAGTTCGCGTTCGAGGTCGGCGACCTCGACGAAGAGCCCGCGCACGACTACGCCAAAGACCCGCGCATTGACTGGCTGCTGGAAACACTGAACGCGCTCGGTGCTGAAAAAGCCCTCGTGCTGTGCCGTTCGCGCGCCAAGGTGCAGGCCATCGAAGAAGCGCTGCGCCTTCGCGGCGGCCCGGCGGTCGCGCGCTTCCACGAAGACATGAACCTCTTGCAGCGCGACCGCAACGCGGCCTACTTCGCCGATCCGGACGGCGCACGCGTGCTGATCGCATCGGAAGTCGGCGCTGAAGGTCGCAACTTCCAATTCGCCCAGCACCTCGTGCTGTGGGATCTGCCGCTGCACCCCGACATGCTCGAACAACGCATCGGCCGCCTCGACCGCATCGGCCAGCCGGGAGACGTACACATCCACGTCGCTGCCATCGTCGGCAGCGCGCAAGAAGTGCTGCTGCGCTGGTATCACGAAGGCCTCGATGCCTTCCGCGGCGTCGTGCCCGATGGCCGTGAACTGCTGCGCCGCTTCGTTGACCCACTGGTGGATCTCGCCGGAGCCGAAGCCGCCGAGCGCGAGTCCGCCATCGAGCCCTTGCTCGCCGACACGCGCACCGCGCATACCGAACTCGCCGAACAGATCGCCCGCGGCCGCGACCGTCTGCTCGAACGCGCCAGTCAGCGCGCCGAGACCGACGAGCTGGGTAAGGCTTTGGCCGATGACGATGCGGATCGCGCCGCGCAGGAGGCCATGCTCGACCTGCTCGAAGCCTTCGGCGTTGAAATCGAGTCACTCGGCGAAGACCGTGTGCTGCTCGATCCCGAATACCTCACCGTCGATGGGTTTGACGCGCTGAAGGGCGGCGCCCGCGAGGCCACTTTCAGCCGTCGCTTGGCGCTTGCACGCGACGATCTTCTCTACCTGCGTGCTGACCATCCGCTGATCGTCGGCGCACAGGACCTGATGCTGTCCTCCGAACTCGGCAACGCCTGCCTGTTGATCGACGAGACTCTAGCGCCGCGTACCGCCTTGCTGGAGGCCGTCTACGTGCTGGAATGCATCGCCGACGCCAAGCTCAATATCGCGCGCTTCCTGCCACCCACACCGGTGCGCATCACCGTCGACACCCGCTTGCAGCGCCGCGATGACTTCACCCCCGACCCAGACTCGGTTACCAAGGCCGCCGACCGCCCATTCGACTTGTCGCCGATGCGCAAGGTGCTGAGCAGCCTCGTGCCATCGATGCTGGCCGCCTGCGAAACCGCGGCGCGTCGCGATGCATCCAGTCTGATTGCCGACGCTGCCGATGCCGCCGAAGCGCGGCTTGGCGGTGAACTTGCACGCCTCGAAGCGCTCGCGAAGGTGAATCCGGCCGTCAGTGCGGCGGAAGTGCAGGCCTTGCGTGAGGAACGCGAAGCGGTTTTGTCCGCCCTGCCTGGCTCGCGCCCGCGGCTGGACGCGCTACGCCTCGTGACCAGCCCGGACTTCCTGCTTCTGCGGCGCTGAGCGCCACGGGGCCGTGAGCCCCGTGCGCGCCCAACGAGAGCCTCAACGCATCGAGCGCAACGGTGGCCGACGCCGACCAAACGGCGGTCCGCCGCTCCAGTAACGCATGATGAGAAACGCGCCCAGCATGCCGCCAAGGTGCGCAAAATGCGCCACGCCACCGGGCGAAGCCAAGCCCAGAAACAAGGCGAGCGCGGCAAGGATCATCACCAGATACTTGGCTTTGATCGGCACCGGCGGAATCAACAGCATCAGGCGCTGCTCCGGGAAGAGCATGCCGTAGGCCAACAACAGCCCGTAAGCAAGACCCGAGATACCCAGCGCCGGTGCCGCCGGGAACAAGCCAAACAACGTGCACAGGAGGTGTACGACGGCCGCAGAGACGATGCAGGCCAGCACGAACTGCACATAACGGCGCGTGCCCCATTGAACTTCAAGCATCGCGCCGAGCATCCACACCATGAATGCGTTGAAAAACAAATGGATGAAATCGCCATGCAGCGCGGCATAGGTCACTACCTGCCAGGGCAAGAAGCCCCCGTGCCCGTTTTCACTGCCGATCGGCCAAAGCGCGAACCAGCGCTCGACAACGCCGTCGCCGAGCCACTGCAGCGCGAATGCGCCGGTAAGAATCCAGAGCAAATACAGGGTAGCGGGCGGTAGTCTTGGCACGGGGCGCTCGGAGCGGATGAGGTCGTGAGAATGATAACGGTGCGGGCCCGATGCCGGGGAGTGTCCGAAGCACAGCACCGATCACCGTCATACGCATGGCGTTACCATACCGGGCCACAGGGAACCTACCGAAATGCTGAACTTCGAACAGATCCGCGGTCATGTGCAATCGCACTTCCGCATCACCACCAACGACCCCTACGTGCTCTGCGTCGAACTCTCGCTGGACACGGGTAAGCGCCACCAGAACGTGTTCCTCGCCGAGATCGAGGATGATGACGGTCGCCGCCTACTGCGTGCGAGCACCATCATCGCGCCAATCACCGGCATCGACGCGCGTCGCATGCTGGCCTACAACTGGCATTCGCGCGTCGGCTGGCTGGCCATCGGCGAGCTCGACGGCGTGCCCTATCTGCAACTTTGCGAGAACCGTCCCTATGCCGCGCTGGACGGTGCCGAGATCGACCGCCTCGTGCTCGAGATCGGCGGTCAGGGCGACCGCATGGAACGCCTGCTTTCCGCCGGCGGCGATCTGCTGTAAGCCATGATCGAGTACCTCATCGTTATTGTGCTTGTCGCCGCGAACGGCTTCTTCGCGATGTCGGAAATGGCGGTGATGACGTCCCGCAAGGGCCGACTCAAACAGCTCGCCAAAGAGAGCCGTGGCGCGGAGCGCGCCCTGAAACTGGCCGAGCATCCCGAGGGTTTCTTGTCCTCGGTGCAGGTTTGGATCACCTTGCTCGGCTTGTTGATGGGCTACTTCGGTGCCGAGACCTTCGCCGAGCGCATGGCTCCACCGCTGCTCGAACTGGGTTTTGACCTGAAGTGGGCGGGCTGGATCGCCTACGCCATCAGCTTCTCGCTCATTCTCTATCTGTCCGTGGTCTTCGGCGAGCTGGTGCCCAAACGCATCGCCACGCTTTACCCAGAGCGCATCGCCAGCATCGTCGCCATACCGATGGGTGTCATGACCTCGATTGCGCGGCCTGCTGTGACCATTTTGGCCACTTCGACACGCCTGCTGCTGCGGCTCTTGCGCGCCGACCGGGCCAACGCCAGCCGCGTCACGGAGGAAGAAATTCGCTTGCTGGTGGCCGAAGGCCACGAGCAGGGCATCATCGATGCCGACGAACAGGCGATGGTGAACCGCGTGCTCCGCCTCGGCGACCGCAGCGCCGCCAGCTTGATGACGCCGCGTACCCGCATCACTTGGCTGGACGCCAACGCGCCGCTGGAGGAAAACCTCGCGACCATGCGCGAAACGCCTTACTCGCGCTACCCGGTCTACCGTTGCAACGATGCCGAAATACTCGGCGTCTTGGAGGTCAAAAGCCTCACCGGGCACTTGGGCCAAGGCGGTGTTGTCGATCTCTTCGCCACCTTGCAGCCAGCCCTGTTCGTGTCGGAATCAACCCAGGCCATGCGACTGCTGGAGATTCTCCGCGAGGAGCAACAGACGATGGCGATGGTTGTCGATGAGTACGGCGAGATCATCGGCACGGTGACCGCCACCGACCTGCTCGGCGCGGTGATCGGCCGCGGTCAGGCACCCTACGAAGCACATGACGACGAACCCCTGCTGATCGAACGCGAGGACGGGAGCTGGCTCGTCGATGGCCGGCTGCCCAACGAAGACATTCGCGATCTACTCCAGGTGGGTGCGCTGCCGGGCGAGAATGACCACGACTTCCACACCCTCGCCGGCATGGTCGTGGCCCACTTCGGGCGCATCCCTGAAACCGGCGAATACTTCACTTGGGAAGGCTGGCGCATCGAAGTGATCGACCGCGACGGCGCACGCATCGACAAGCTGCTGGTTTCGCGGCAGGGCGGCGAAGCAGACGCCGCCCATGGATGACGCACTCACCACCCGTGCGCTGCTCGACCGTATTGCCCGTGAACCCGCCAGCACCCTGCCGCTGGGCGACCTGCTCGATGCTTTCAGCGAGCGCGCTTTCGGATTATTCCTGCTCATCGCCTTACTGCCGGCCTTTCTGCCACTGCCGGCCGGTGCTGGCGCCGTCAGTGGGCCACTGGTCGCGCTGGCAGGGCTGCAACTACTGGCGCAGGCCGAGCACCCGTGGCTACCGCGCTGGCTGCAACGGCGCCCCATCGCCGTCGCATCGATCGCACGCTTGCACGCGCGCCTAGCGAAACCGCTGGCGTGGTTGGAGCGCGTGAGCAGCCCACGCTGGCCGACGATCATCGATCACTCCGCACCGAAAGCCGTCACAGGACTGTTGCTGGTTTTGTTGGGGCTCATCCTCGCGCTGCCCATTCCGTTCACGAACTACCCGTTTGGCCTCGTGCTACTGGTCTTTGCTGTCGCTCTGATCGAACGCGACGGCCGCATGCTCGCAGTGGCATGGGGACTGGGCATCGCCCAACTGATCGTGGTGGGAATCCTCGTCGACGACGCGGCCGATATCGTGATCGAGCTTGGCGAGCGAATTGCGCGCGCGTTCTGAATGCCAGTTAAGCAAACAAGCGCGCGATATCCTCGCCAGTCAGTGGGCGCCCGAGGTAGAAGCCCTGCCCCATCGGACAGCCGCGCTCGCGCAGCAAGGCGTACTGGCCTTCGTTTTCGATGCCCTCTGCGACCACGGTGATACCCAGTGATCGGGCCATCGCGATGACGCCAGTCGTGAGCGCGAGATCGTTTGGGTCGCGCAGCAGATCGGTGACAAAGCTACGGTCGATCTTGACGCCATCGACGGGTACACGGCGAAGGTGTGAAAGACCCGAAAATCCGGTACCGAAGTCATCGAGCCAGACACCGACACCGATCGCACGCAAGCGGGTGAAAGCGGCCGTCGCTTGGCCTTCATCGCGAAGAATGGCCGTTTCGGTCAGTTCAAGGTGCAGGCGTCGCGGATCGACACCCCGCTCGCGCAGCATGGCCTCGACGGTTTCCGGGAGATTGCCGCGCCGCAACTGCCGAGGCGATACGTTCACTGCGACAAACGGTAGCTGAGCGCTGTCCGGCGAGGTCCAACGACTTGCCGCGCGCAGCGCTTCGTCCAGCACACGCTCGCCGATGGCGTCGATTTGTCCGCTGTCCTCGGCGATGGGGATGAAAACCGAAGGCGGAACCAGTCCGAGCTCAGGGTGCGTCCAGCGCAGCAAAGCCTCGGCACCGACGGCGCGGCCATCGGTCAGATCGAACACGGCCTGAAAGGCGAGGCTCATCTCGCCACGCTCCCAGGCTCCGTGGAGATCGTTCTCGAGCCGCACGCGGCGCTCGACCTCCTCGTCCAACGCGCGCGAATAGAAGCGATAGCAGCCCTTGCCGCCGGCCTTGGCCTGATACATCGCCATATCGGCGTTTCGAACCATCTGCGCAGCCGACGCCGCATCGTCGGGAAACACGGTGATGCCGATCGAGCCGGAGACGATGAGGTCGCGATCCGGCAATGGCAGCGGTGCACGGATGGCGGCGAGGATGCGCATTGCCAGCGATTCGGCGTGCTGGCGCACGTTAAGCGCAGGAAACAACACCACGAACTCATCGCCGCCAAAACGGGCCAGCTCGGCGGTGTCGATGCCCTCGGCCTCGCAGGCTGCACGAATGCGCGCGGCGACCTCCACCAGCAGATCGTCGCCGACGTGGTGGCCGAGCGTATCGTTGACACGCTTGATGTCATCGAGGTCAATGAACATCAACGCCAACTCACCACTGCTTGCCTGCAGCGTCAGCAGGCGTGATTCGAGCGACTCCCGGAGTGCCAAGCGATTCCCGAGCCCGGTCAGCGGGTCGGTGTAGGCGATGCGGCGGATCTCGCGATCATGCCGGGCTACCGAGTCGGCCATCCGGGTGAATACGCGCGCAAGGTCGCCAATCTCGTCGTCACTGGGTTTAAGCAGTTGCGCATCACCGTAACGCCCGCTCTCTACGGCAGCAGCGGCAGCCGCAAGGGCTCGGATTGGCACCAGCACATTACGACGCAGCGCATACAGGGCGAACAGACCAAACGCACAAACCGAGACAAGGCCAACAACCAGCCAGAGCATGTGCACCTGCCGAATGATCGACAGCTCCTCTTCGACGTTCTCGCCCCAAGCTGCTGCGGCGCGTTTGCCTCCGGTCATCGATAATCCAACCCGAACCCAGCCGATGGGTTGTTCACCGAGCCGAACCGGGGCATTGAAGTGCAGAACATCGCCTTGCCAATACGAGGCGACAATGGGTCGCGAAGCGTTATCGGAAGCAGCCGGCAACGCCGTCGATGGCGTATCGTCGAAGGCCGATAGCTGCTCGCCGAAGCGGCCAATGTTGGGACTGCCGTCGTGAACGATCCGGCCGTCGATGTCGGCCACCAGAACGTAGACCACATCGACCTGTCCGGCGGTGTTTTGCGCGTACTCGCCGATCCGAACGAGGTCGAGGAAGTACAGCGGATTAGCTACCGCAGCGGCGAGCTGGCTGGTCAGGGTGGTGCCGCGCACTTCAAGGCCTTGGCGCACCACGTCGAGCACCAGCGCATCGCCGCCTTTTCGAATGGCTGCGAAGCTATGCTGCTCGCGCCAGATCAGGCCGCTGAAGATCAAGACCAGCGTACCGACACACAGCAGCACCCATCCTGTCATTTGCGCAGCGAGCGTCCAGCGAACCCTCACTCGATCGACTCGCGCGTGCGCCGCGCGGCCTCCGAAAGCACCTGCAGCGCGGCGACATCGGCATCACTTGGAGCCGTGAATCCGCTGGTGCCGAAGAAATGGCGTAGTGCCGATGCGGCTTTCGGATCACTCGATGCTTCCAACAACACCTGCCGGAGTCGAGCCCGCACTCGCGAGTTCAAGTCACCGCGAACCAGCTCCAGTGCACGTGGCGCGCGCATGCTGCGGCCAATGACGCGAAGCGAGGCGGCATGCGGGTTCCGTTGCCGAAAGCGCGCGAGATCAACGTTGCTGAACGCTCCAGCATCGACGACACTCTTCAACACCCACGTCGCGATGTTCACTTCCGATTTCGCAAATACGTAGCCCACACCGTCAATAAGCGGTCGATCGCCCGGTGAGGGAAGGATTTCCATCGGCACGCCGGCGTCGAGGAGCGTGATCGCCGGGAGCAGGTAAGCGCTGGTCGAAGCCGGGCTCTGAAGTGCGAGACGCCGGCCACGAAGGTCGCTCAGCGTACGTAATGGTGAGTCATCACGCACAAAGAAGACGGCGTGGTAATACCTGACACCATTGCGCTTGGTGTGCAACAACACCGACGCGCCGGCGCGGTCGATCAGAGTCAGGCCGCTCGAAGCGGTCTCGGTGACCCAATCAACGCGCCCGTGGCGCAGGTAGCTTGTCATCCGCGAGACGTCGGGCGCCATCAGGATGCGACCCTCGCGGATACCGACATCGGCCATCCTAGGCACGACGTAATCGAGCAAGGGCTTGAGTTGATCGTGGTGACGCTGCGGATCGTCGCTGATACGGCCAAGAACGAGGACATCGGAACCGGCACTGGCGATGGGCGCGAGCGCAAGCGCGGCAAACAGCAGCAGTGCAAAAGCGTGAACGCGATTCTGCCCGTTCATCCTCGACCTTATGACCTTTGGGCTGCGGAAGTATGGCACGAAATCATGAGGTCTTCGGTTTCACTGCGGCGGCAAGACGTGCCATGCGCTGTGCATCGGCAAGAATGCCGTGCAACACGCGCACCTCGCGCTCATCCGGTGCCGCGCGCAGGAACAAGCGCCTCAATCGACGCATCACCGTCATGCCGCTACGCCCCTTGTGGAAGTCGATATCGTGCAAGGCTTGGTCGAGATGGGCAAAGAAGCGCTCCAGCTCCTCGTGGGTCGCTGGTGGTCGCTCGTCGAGTGCTTCGCGCGTGGCCGTGAGCCCTTCGGCCGCCATCGCTGCAAGCCGCAGTTCATAGCCGAGCACCTGCACCGCCTGCGATAAGTTCAAGGAGCTGAAATCAGGATCCGTCGGAATACACACCGATGCATGGCAAAGCTGAAGCTCGGTGTTCTGTAGACCGGTACGCTCGGGGCCGAATACCAGCGCCACTTCGCCGTAGCGACTAGCCTCTAGCAGGCGCGCCGCGGCCGCGCGTGGGCTGAGTTCGGGCATCGGCACAGAGCGCTGGGTCGCCGTGCTGCCCAGCACCAGCGTGCAGCCGGCCACCGCCTCGGCCAAACTCGTAGTGATGTGCGCAGCGTCCAGCAAGTCGTCGGCACCGGCCGCGAGGGCTGTCGCTTCGGCATGCGGGAAGGCCTCGGGCGACACCAAGTGCAAGGCATCAAAACCCATCGTTTTTAGAGCGCGCGCCGACGAGCCGATATTGCGTGGGTGCTGTGTCCCAACCAGGACCATTCGAATTCGTTCAAGCGCGCGCAAGGTAGCCCTCGGAAAAACCGGTAGACTCCGGCCCGGCCCGGCATCGATCGCGGCCACGTTCTTCATCAATCCAGCGAATTCGAGGCGAGCGGCGCATGCAGAATCCTGTCGTCAATGTGATGGTCAAGGCCGCGCGCGCTGCGGGCAGCGTCCTGCTGCGCAACATGTCGCGCCTCGACAGCCTCAACATCGTTGAGAAGGCCCGCCAAGACTACGCCAGCGAAGTCGATAGCATGGCCGAGCGCGAAATCATACGCGAGCTTCGGCGTGCCTATCCGGACTACGCCATCCTCGGCGAAGAATCCGGCCAGTCCGGCAAGGGCCGCTACACCTTCATCGTCGATCCGCTGGATGGCACTTCCAACTACCTGCGCGGTATTCCGCATTTCTGCGTCTCGATCGCTCTCGTCGATAACGGCGAGCCCACCGACGCGGTGATCTTCGATCCATTACGCAATGAGCTGTACTGCGCTTCGCGCGGCTCGGGTGCGGTGCTCAATGATCGGCGCATCCGCATCGACAACCAGCGCGAACTCAGCGGTGCCATGCTCGTCAGCGGCTTTCATCCGCGTGAACGCAAGCGCCTCGGGCCACAGTTGAAGGCTATCGAGATGCTGCTACGAGATGCGGAAGACGTGCGTCGTAGTGGTTCCGCCGCGCTGGACCTCGCCTGGATTGCAGCCGGCCGCTCGGATGCTTACTTCGAAGCCGGCGTAAAGGCCTGGGACATCGCCGCTGGCATCCTGCTGGTACGCGAAGCGGGTGGTCGCACCTGCGACTTCAAGGGCCGCAGCGAGAAGATCCTGTTTGAGGGCCAATGCATCGCCGGCCCCTTGAAGATCGTCGACGCGATACAAAAGGTGGTGCAGGAATCCGGCTGGCTGGCCAGCTTCGCTCCACCACCGCTTAAGGCCGACCTTTAAGGCCGGCGGTCCAGTTCGCTGACGTCCTTGGCTTTCGGCAGCAGATCCTGCTTGCTCACCTTCAGCCAAATCAGCAGCGGGCAGGCAACATAAATCGACGAAAGCGTACCGACAATGATGCCGATCATTTGCGCTTCGGCCATGCCTTCGAGGCTCGATCCGCCATAGATGTACAGCGCAAGAACCGTCAGGAAGGCAACGGCTGAGGTGATGATCGTGCGCGACAGTGTCTGGTTGATCGAGCGATTCATGATCTCGCGCGAATCGACCTTGTGCAGGCTGCGGAAGTTCTCGCGCACTCGATCAAACACGACGATGGTGTCATTGATCGAATAGCCCATCACCGAAAGCACACCGGCCAGCACGATCAAATCGAATTCGTGCTGGGTCAGCGCGAACCAGCCGAGTACCAGCACGACGTCGTGCAGGGTGGTGATAATGGCCGCGACGGCGAACTTCCACTCGAAGCGCGCCGTGATGTAGATGAGAAAACCCAGCACCACGAAGAACAGGGCGAGCACGCCATTGGTGGCAAGCTCCTTGCCCACTTGCGGGCCGACGAAATCGGAGCGCACCACGGTGACGGCATTGCCGGGCTCGCCCAGCAGTTCGGCGATGGCACCGCCGGTGGCGCTGGCCGCAGCGGCGGCCGCAGCCTCGCCTTCCTGAGCGGCTTCGGGCTGCAAGCGGACGACGATGTCGGTAGCCGATCCAAAGGTCTGCACCACCGGATTGCTGTAGCCGCCGGCCTCTAGCTTCGCGCGCACCTGTTCGAGGTCGGGCGCTTGCTCGAACTGCAACTCGGCGACGGTGCCGCCGGTGAAGTCGAGGGCGAAATTGAAGCCTTTAAGGGGCATCAGTGCGATGGCGACCAGCATCACCGCGATGGCGACGCCCATCGCGGGAACGCGCCAACGCAGGATGTTGTAATTGGTTTCGAATGGAATGAGACGGAACACGGGGAAACTCCGGTCAGATCGCCAGGCCAGCCAGCTTGCGACGGCGGCCGTAGATGAGGGTGGCGACGCCGCGCGACACCGACACTGCGGTGTACATCGAGGTCAGAATGCCGATGATCAGCGCTAGCGCGAAACCCTTGACCGGCCCAGCGCCGAACACGAACAGCGCGATGCCGGCCAGAAGGGCCGTCACGTTGGCGTCGACGATGGTGCCGCTGGCCTTCTCGTAACCGACAGCGATGGACGATAGCGGTGTATTTCCCGCGCGCAACTCCTCGCGAATGCGCTCGTTGATTATCACGTTGGCGTCCACCGACAAGCCCACCGTCAAGGCGATGCCCGCAAGGCCCGGCAGCGACATCGTGGCACCAAACAGCGACATGATCGCCACCAGCATCAGTAGGTTCAGCAGCAGCGCGACATTGGTGATGAGGCCGAACATCCGGTAATAGATGATGAAAAAGATCAACACCATAATGAAGGACGCGACGATGGACTGGAGACCTCGGGCGATGTTCTCGGCACCGAGACTGGGGCCGATGATGCGCTCCTCGACGAACTCCATCGGTGCAGCGAGCGCGCCCGAGCGCAGCAGCAAAGCGAGCTGCTGAGCTTCGTTCTGGCTCTCCAGACCGGAAGTCTGGAACTGCCGGCCGAACACGCCACGCACCGTCGCCGCCGAGATCACTTCCTCGGTGACGCGGGTACTGCGCACCTCTTTGCCATCGACGATGCGCACCTCGGGGATGCGCTCGATATAGACCACGCCGAGGCGCTCGCCGACGTTCTGCGAGGTGAAGTCGAACATGCGCTGACCGGCCGAAGCATTCAGCGTGATGTCCACCTTCGGCGTGCCCGATTGCGCGTCGGTGCCCGAGGTGGCGCCGACGAGTTGGTCGCCGGCGGCGATGACGCGCTTGGAGAGGATCAAGGGCAGGCGATTTCCCTGTCCATCGGTCTGGCGCTGAAAATAGATGCGGCCATCGGGCGGAATGTTGCCGGTGGCGATCGCTGCTGCCGCCTCGGCTTCGTCGCCGAGCACGGCGCGGAACTCGAGGGTGGCGGTAGCACCGATGACACGCTTGGCCAACGCCGTATCCTGCACACCGGGCAACTGCACGACGATGCGCGAATCGCCCTGGCGGGTGACGACCGGTTCGGCCACGCCGAGCGCGTTGATGCGATTGCGCAGGATGGCGACGTTCTGGTTGATCGTCTCGGCCAGCAAGGCTTGCAAAGTGGCTTCGGGAATGCGCGCGGTGAAGCCCGGCGCGGCGGCACCGCGCAGCGGCTGCAGTGCTAGTTCGGGCGCATCCAGAGCAACCAACTCGAGCGCCTTGGAGAGATCATCCTCACGGCTCAGGCGCACCAGAATGTCGGTGGGCCGAACGGTGACTTCCTGGGTCGCAATGCGCTGTTCGCGCAACACCACGCGGATCTGCTCGGCGAAGGTGCTCTCACGGCGCTCCAATGCAGCCTGCTGGTCGACCTGTAAAAGAAAATGCACGCCGCCCTGCAAGTCGAGCCCGAGTAGCATCGGCCGCGCGCCGAGGCTAGCAAGCCAGTCCGGCACGGTGGACGCGAGATTTTGCGCGACGATGTAGCCGTTGCCGAGTGCGGCACGAAGCAGTTCGGCAGCCCTCAGTTGGTCGGCCGTATCGAGCCGAACCATCAGGTTATCGTCTTCCTTCGCCACCGACTTCGAGGCGATACCGGCCTCTTTCAGCAGACTCTCCACCCGCGCATCCAAGGCGTCATCCACAGCAAAACCACGGTTCGCCGTGATCTGTACGGCCGCGTCCTGGGGAAAAATGTTTGGTAGGGCATAGAGCGCACTGGCGAACAGTACGATCAGGGCGACGACGTATTTCCAACGAGCATATTCGAGCATGGCATCACATCAGACCGGCGCATGGCCGGCCGTAGTGCCGGCGTTGAGCCGACGGGATGGGGGAGCGAATCAGAGCGACTTCAAGGTGCCTTTCGGCAACACGGCTCCGACGGAACCCTTTTGGAGGCGGATGCGCGTGCCTTCGGCGATCTCGATCGTCAGGAAGCTCTCTCCGAGGTCTTCGATGCGACCGGCGATGCCGCCGCTGGTGACGATTTCGTCGCCCTTGGCCAACTTTTCGATCATCTGGCGATGTTCCTTCTGGCGCTTCATCTGCGGACGAATCAGCAGAAACCAGAACACCACAAAGAGCAGGATCAAGGGAATGATCTGCAGCCATGCATTCGGAGCGGCAGCGGCAGCTTGGGCGTGGGCGGGACTGATCAGGAAATCGAGCACAGACATGGGCGTAACGAATCCGGGCGGCCAAAGAGCGGCGAAGTATGCCATGCCCCGGCTCAGACGGGTTCGTTGACGGCCCGTGCGCGATAAAAGGCCTCGCGGAACGCGGCGAAGCGGCCCTGCTCGATGGCGGCGCGGATGCGCTGCATCAGCCGCAGGTAGTAACGCAGGTTGTGGGTGGTGGCGAGCATCGAGGCCAGAATCTCGTTGCATTTGTCCAAATGCCGCAGGTAGCTGCGGGTGAAGCCGCCCACGCAGGTGCTGCAGTCGCAGCCCGGCTCGATGGGGCGGAGATCGTGCTCGTAGCACTGATTACGGATGCGCACTTGGCCGAAATCGGTGAAATAGTGGCCGTTGCGGGCGTTCCGGGTGGGCATCACGCAGTCGAACATGTCGACGCCGCGCGCCACCGCCTCGACGAGGTCCTCGGGCTTGCCCACACCCATCAGGTAGCGCGGTTTGTCGGCGGGTAACTGCGGGCAAATGGCCTCCAGCGTCTTTTCCCGCTCGTGCGCCGGCTCGCCCACGGCCAAGCCACCCACCGCATAGCCGTCGAAGTCGATCTGCCGCAAGCCTTCCGCCGAGCGCGCGCGCAGCTCGGGATAGAGCCCGCCCTGCACGATGCCGAACAGCGCGGCGTCGTTGCCCTCGTGGGCACGCTTGGAGCGCTCGGCCCAGCGCAGGCTCAGCTCCATCGAGGTGCGCGCGACCTTCTCCGAGGCCGGCACACCATCGACGAGGTAGGGCGTGCACTCGTCGAAGATCATCACGATGTCCGAACCCAGCACGCGCTGGATCTGCATGCTCTCCTCGGGGCCAAGAAAAACCTTGCGACCATCCACCGGGGACGCGAAAGTCACGCCAGCCTCGGTGATCTTGCGCTTGTGCGCCAACGAAAAAACTTGGAAACCGCCCGAGTCGGTGAGGATGGGCTTTTGCCACCTCGTGAAGCCGTGCAGCGAACCATGCGCCTCGATCACTTCGAGACCGGGCCGCAGATAGAGGTGAAAGGTGTTGCCGAGGATGATCTCGGCGCCGAGGGCTTCGACTTCGGCCGGACGCATCGCTTTGACCGTGCCGTAGGTGCCCACCGGCATGAAGGCCGGGGTTTCGATGGTGCCGCGCGGGAAGGTGATGCGGCCGCGGCGCGCCGCGCCGTCTTCGCTGAGTTTTTCAAAGCGCATCCGGCTCATGCGCCCCGCTCCGGCCAGAGCAGCATCGCATCGCCATAGCTGAAGAAGCGGTAGCGCTGCTGCACCGCATGACGGTAGGCGGCCATGATGCGATCAAAGCCAGCGAAAGCGCTGACTAACATCATCAAGGTCGATTCCGGCAGGTGGAAATTGGTGAACAGCGCGTCGGCCGAGTGGATGCGGTGCCCCGGCGTGATGAAGATTTGCGTATCCCCGGCGAAAGGCAGTACCTCACCATCGCGCCAAGCGGTTTCCAGCGCGCGGATCACCGTGGTGCCGACGGCGACGACGCGGCCGCCGCGCGCCTTGGTGCGGCGGATCTGCTGGCAGAGTTCAGCACCGACGTTGAGCCACTCGCTGTGCATGACGTGGTCTTTGACGTGCTCGGCGCGCATCGGCTGGAAGGTGCCCGCACCGACGTGCAGGGTGATGTGCCCGAAGTCGATACCCTTGGCCGTCAATGCCGTCAGCAGGGCTTCGTCGAAGTGCAGGCCGGCCGTGGGTGCTGCCACCGCACCGACGTGCTTCGAAAACACGGTCTGATAGCGCTCATCGTCCGAAATGTTGGCCTCGCGCTGGATGTAGGGCGGCAGCGGCATGCGGCCGGCGCGCAACAACACTTTGTCGAGCGGCTCGGGAGTTTCGAAGCGCAGGCGGTAGAACTCGCCATCGCGGCCGAGCACGGTGAGCACCGTGCCTTCATCAAGGATGATCGTGCTGCCTGACTTCGGCGATTTGCTGGCACCCACCTGTGCGCGGACTTCATGCGCGCCGGTGACGCGCTCCAAGAGGATTTCGACACGCCCACCGGTCGCCTTCTGCCCGAACAGCCGCGCCGGAATGACGCGGGTGTCGTTGAACACCAGTAGATCGCCGGGCTGCAACAGGGATGGCAGGTTGCGGACGTGCAGGTCGGCCAGAGCGGCCGGCGGCGTCGGCACATGCAGTAGACGCGAGGCCGAGCGCTCGGCGAGCGGGGCCTGCGCGATCAGTTCGGAGGGAAGCTCGTAGTGGAAGTCGGATTTCTTCATGGGATCGGCTTGACAGGCCGCCCCTCCAGCAAGCGCCTCGCGGCGCGGGGGCGTGATTGTATGACGCCGGGGTCGCAGCGCAGACTCGCGTCACCATCCGTGCGCACGGCTTTGCGCGCTCGCCCCACACCGTCAAGGAGCTTCCATGTCTGTCCGCGCCTATGCCGCCACCGCATCGAAAGCCACGCTGCAAGCTTTCGAATACGACCCCGGCCCGCTCCATCCCGAATTCGTCGAGGTGCAGGTCGAGCACTGCGGGCTCTGCCATTCCGATCTGAGTATGGTCAACAACGACTGGGGCAATGCGCGCTATCCGCTGGTGCCAGGCCACGAGGCCGTGGGCCGCGTCGTCGCCGCCGGGCCGGAAGCGAAGCGCGTCAAGGTGGGCGACCGCGTCGGCATCGGCTGGTACGAAAGCAGTTGCATGGCCTGCGAGCAGTGCCTGTCCGGCCATCACAACGTCTGCGGGAAATCGAGCGGCCTGATCGTTTCCGGCTACGGCGGCTTTGCTGAGCGCGTGCGAGCGCACTGGGTCTGGGCCACGCCCATTCCCGAGGGCGTGGACTCTACCAGCGCCGGCCCGCTGCTTTGCGGCGGCATCACCGTGTTCGGGCCGATCAAGCACTTCGGCATCAAGCCTACCGACCGCGTTGGCGTGGTCGGCATTGGCGGGCTTGGGCACCTTGCATTGCAGTTCCTCAACGCCTGGGGCTGCGAGGTCACTGCGTTCACGTCGAGCGAGGCGAAGCACGAGGAGGCCATCCGCTTGGGCGCGCATCGCTTGCTGGTCAGCACCGATGCGAAGGCGCTGGCGAAGGAAGCCGGGCATTTCGATTTCATTCTCGTCACCGCGAACGTCACCCTGCCGTGGGGCGCCTACCTCAGCGCGCTGGCACCGAACGGCCGACTGCACTTCGTCGGCGCAGTGCTCGAACCCGTCCCGGTGCCGGCATTTGCCTTGATTGGCGGGCAGAAATCAGTGAGCGGCTCGCCTTTGGGTAGCCCGGCCACGACCTCGCAGATGCTGGATTTCTGCGCACGCCACGAGATCGCGCCGCAGGTCGAGCGTTTCCCTATGTCGCGCGTCAACGACGCCTTCGAGCACTTGCACAGCGGCAAGGCGCGCTACCGCATCGTGCTGGATGCCGATTTCGGCTGAAGTGGTGGGCTGGGACGATCAGTGGACGATCCGAGCGGCACCTCACCGCAGGCTTCACCTGCTCTGTGGTAAAAAGGGCCTAGACTGCAGTGCAGGTGATCATCCACCAACAGTCATCAAATGATGCACGAGTAGTTTCGCTAACCTGAGAAGGAGAGCCGCCGCAATGCAAGATCTCATGACCGCGGTCATCCAGCGCCATGGCGCTGACCGCACCCGCCTGATCGACATGCTCTGGGATGTGCAGGACGCCTACGGGTACATCCCGGAACCGGCGACGCGGGCGCTGGCAGAAGATTTGAATCTTTCACCCCTCGACGTCCAAGAAACGGCCTCCTTCTACCATTTCTTCCATCAAAAGCCGACCGGAAGGCACCATATCTACCTCAGCAATTCGGTTATTGCTAAAATGAACGGCTTTCAGGCCGTGTATGA
>BBPD01001207.1_pt1 | contig 22140 bp, 18 predicted proteins | sample 1344911 | NCBI WGS metagenome assembly BBPD01 (sample SAMD00019088, study PRJDB2971) | groundwater metagenome | biome: freshwater biome; feature: mineral spring; material: ground water | place: USA: CA, Sonoma | collected 2011-09 | depth surface m
ATGGAAGAAGATCACGTTCTTGTTTTCGCTGTCCGCAGCCACTGGCGACGCGGCCAAGGCAATCGCCATTGCAAGAATGAGTTTGCGCACTTCAATTTCTCCTCAGAGGGCACTATGCCGATAGTGAGCTTGCCGCGGCATCGTTACGAAAAATCGATACCGATCCTTCAATTCACACCAATCCGACGCGCTCTTCATCGAACAACAGATCACTTCGTGTTGATACCGCCCAGCGTCAGAGCCAGCGGATCCAGCGCCTTCGCCAGCATCTCGCGATTCAAGCCCGTCTCTTCGACGGCGACATCAAGGATCGGCTGCCCGCTCGCATACGCTTTCTTGGCGATGACGGCAGCCTTCTCGTAACCGATCAACGGATTCAGCGCAGTCACAAGGATGGGGTTGCGTGCCAGCGCTTCCTGCAACCGCTCTTCGCGCACTTTGAAACCGGCGATCGCGCGGTCGGCGAGCAGGCGCGCGGCGTTCGCGCTGAACTCGATCGACATCAGCAGGTTGTGCGCAATCAGCGGCAGCATCACGTTGAGCTGGAAGTTGCCGCTCTGCCCTGCTACCGAAATGCTGACGTGCATGCCCATCACCTGCGCGGCCACCATGGCCACGGCCTCGGGAATGACCGGATTCACCTTGCCCGGCATGATCGAGCTACCCGGCTGCAGGGCCGGCAACTCGATCTCGCCCAAGCCTGCGAGCGGGCCAGAGTTCATCCAGCGCAGGTCGTTGCTGATCTTCATCAGCACCACGGCAAGGCCGTTGAGTTGGCCAGACAACTCCACCGCGCCGTCCTGTGCGGCGATGCCTTCAAAAAGATTGGTGGCGGGCTTGAACGGCGCGTCGCTCATGCGCGCGAGTTCGGCGCAGGCGCGTTCGGCGAAATGCGGGTGCGTGTTGATGCCGGTGCCGATGGCGGTGCCTCCCAGCGGCAGGGCGTGGAGGCGACGCTCGGTGTCCTTCAAACGCTCCGCCGCGTGGCCGATCTGGCTGGCCCATGTGAGCAGTTCCTGCCCCAGCGTCAACGGCATCGCGTCCATCAGGTGCGTGCGGCCGGTCTTCACCGTGCCAGTGTGCTCGTGCGCGCGGCGGCTGATGGCCTCGCCCAGGTGTTCGAGCGCAGGCAGCAGGCGCTCACGCAAAGCCAGCACCGCGCCGACTTGGATGGCTGTGGGCACCACGTCGTTCGAGCTCTGCCCGAGATTGACGTGGTCGTTGGGGTGCACTCGAACACTCCCGAGCGAAAAAGCAAGGCTCGCGATCACCTCGTTGGCATTCATGTTGCTCGACGTGCCCGATCCGGTCTGGAACACGTCCACCGGGAACTCGGCGTCGAACTCGCCCGCCGCCACCTTGAGGGCCGCGTCACGGATGGCCTCGCCGCGTTTGGCATCGAGCAGGCCCAAGCCCGCGTTGGCCTCGGCGGCGGCGGCTTTGATCAGCCCGAGTGCGCGCAGAAAGTCACGCGGCATCCGCCAGCCGGAGATCGGGAAGTTCTCGACCGCGCGCTGCGTCTGCGCGCCCCAGAGTGCCCCGGCCGGTACGGCAAGCTCGCCCATGCTGTCGCGTTCGATGCGGGTGGCGGGCATGGGGTGGCTCCTTGCTAGGGGTGAAGTAGAAGCTTAGCCCGGTAGAATGGCTGGCTTCCGCGGCTCGCCCGCCTGCTTCCCGGCCCCGCCATGTCTCACGCGCTCACCGCTCTTTCCCCGCTCGACGGCCGCTACGCCGGAAAGGTCGATGCGTTGCGCCCGATCTTCTCCGAATACGGACTGATTCGCGCCCGGGTCTATGTCGAGATCGCGTGGCTGCTGGCGCTCGCAGCCGAGCCGGGCATCCCCGAACTGCCGCCGTTCTCGGAGCACGCGGTCTCCGAGCTACAGCGCCTCGCCGACCAATTCTCCGTCGCGGATGCGGCGCGGGTCAAAGCCATCGAGCGCACCACCAACCACGACGTCAAGGCGGTGGAGTATTTCCTGAAGGAAAAGCTCTCGGAAAGCGACGAGCTCAAAGCCGCGCTCGAGTTCGTGCATTTCGCCTGCACCTCGGAGGACATCAACAACCTCAGTTACGCGCTGATGCTCAAGCAGGCGCGCGATGATATTTTATTGCCACAGATCGATGGCCTCATCGAAACACTGAAGAACTTGGCGCATGCCTACGCTGACGTAGCGATGTTGTCCCGGACGCATGGCCAGACCGCCAGCCCGACCACCTTGGGCAAGGAGTTTGCCAATGTTGTCGCGCGCTTGAAGCGACAGCGCGCGCAGCTCGCCCAGGTGCAGATCCTCGGCAAGATCAACGGTGCCGTGGGCAACTACAACGCGCATGTCTCGGCTTATCCAAACATCGATTGGCCACGGCTTGCACAGGGCTTCGTCGAATCACTCGGCCTGCACTTCAACGCCTACACCACGCAGATCGAGCCGCACGACTTCATCGCCGAGCTTGGCGACGCACAACGCCGCATCAACACCATCCTGATCGACTTCGCCCGCGATACTTGGGGCTATATTTCGCTCGGCTACTTCAAGCAGGCGCTGAAGGATGGCGAGGTCGGCAGCTCGACCATGCCGCATAAAGTCAACCCGATCGACTTTGAAAACGCCGAAGGTAATTTCGGCATCGCCAATGCGTTATTCGAGCACTTCGGCAGCAAGCTGCCGATCAGCCGCTGGCAACGTGATCTCACCGACTCCACCGTGTTGCGCGCGCTGGGCACCGCCTGGGGCCACACGCTGGTGGCCTTTGACGCGCTCCATCGTGGCATTGGCAAACTGAAAGTGAACCCTGAGCGCCTCGCCGAAGACCTCGACGCCAACTGGGAAGTGTTGGCTGAAGCTGTGCAAACGGTGATGCGTCGCTATGACCTACCGAATCCCTACGAACAACTGAAGGCGCTCACGCGCGGGCAGGCCATCACCGCCGAGTCACTGCACGCTTTCATCGCCAAACTCGAACTGCCGGAAGAACCAAAACGCGCGCTGCTCGAACTCACGCCGGCCCGCTACACCGGGCACGCTGCGTCGCTGGCAAAGTCGATTTGAAGCCATCAATCTGCGCCGAAACGCGATACCAAACGAGTTCGTCATGGCCAAATCCCGCAACCCGCAACACACACTTCCCATCGAAATCGAGGCGGGTTCCAAGGGCCCACTCGGTATGTCGGCCACCGATTTTCTACGCGACTACTGGCAGAAGCGCCCGCTGCTGATCCGCAATGCGTTCCCAGGTTTCGTAAGCCCGATCAGCCCCGACGACCTCGGCGCGCTTTCGCTCGAAGCCACGGCACTTTCGCGACTGATTCTGTGGGATCGGAAAAAAGACCAGTGGACGATGGAAACCGGCCCCTTGCCCGAGGATCGTTTCGACCGCGTACCCAAACGCGACTGGACGTTGTTGGTACAGGACGTCGACAAGTGGGACGCCGAGGTTCGCGCGCTGATCGAGCACTTCGATTTTCTACCGCGCTGGCGCATCGACGATGTGATGATCAGCTTTGCTGTCGAAGGTGGATCGGTAGGCGCGCATATCGATCAGTACGACGTGTTCCTGCTTCAGGGCATGGGGCATCGGCACTGGCAAATCGACGCGAATCCTGCGCAGGCAACCGAGTTTCGCGACGATGCACCCATCCGGCTGTTGAAGACCTTCCAGCCAAGCCACGAGTGGACGCTCAAACCCGGTGACATGTTGTATCTACCGCCCGGCCTTGGTCATCACGGTGTGGCACTCGACCCTTGTCTCACGTTTTCGCTGGGCATGCGTGCGCCTGCGAAAGCGGAACTGATCGAAGACTTCGCGCTGGAATTGGCTTCGCGCGCCGGAGAGCGAGAGCGCTACGCCGACCCAGACCTTGCCAAACCGAAAGATGTCTTCGAGATCGATGCCAACGCACTGGCCCGCGTGAGAAAGACACTCGGCAGCATGACCGGCGAAGGTGCCGACGATGAAGCCCTGCTGCGGCGTTGGTTTGGTCGTTTCATCACCCGCTACCGAGCATCGGGAGACATCAAGCCGCCGAAGATAGCGCCCACGCGCACGATATTCGACGCTGCACTCGCCGATGGCGGCGTGGCGCAGCGCCATCCGTTCACCCGCGTGGCTTGGCTGCGTGCAGGCAAAGCCAAAGCGATGTGGTTCGTTACCGGTAGCGACATCGAAGGTCTACGCGCAAGCGATGCCGCCCTGCTCTGCCGCCTCGACATCCTCGATGCGGCCGCGTGGGCGAAGCTCGACGAACACGCCCGTGAATCGGTCGTCGCGCTTGCTGCACTGGGTCATTACCGCATCATCAAGCCAAAGGCTCCGAGGAAGCCCCGATGACATCGCCACTGACCGCCGATTTTCGCGTCGAGCCCGCCGATTACACGATCGACTTCACCGACTTGCGCGCCGTGCGCGAAACAGTATTCATCGTCGAACAGCAGGTGCCGATCGACGAAGAGTGGGATGCGCTCGATCCACTCAGTCGACATGTCATCGCGCGTGACGCGGAAAACCGCCCGATTGGCACGGGACGCCTCACTCCCGAACGCAAGATCGGCCGGATGGCGGTGATCAAAGAGTGGCGCGGTCGCGGTGTCGGCGACGCGCTAATGGAAGCTCTGTTGGACGAAGCGCGCGCACTTGACTGGCTCGAACTAACGCTGAATTCGCAAACGCACGCGCTGCCCTTCTACGCCCGCCACGGCTTCGAGGCCTTCGGTGAGGAGTTTTTCGAAGCCGGCATCCCACACCGAAAAATGCGTAAGGTTCTTGATGCACAAGACCGCAGACCTCGCGCTCGCGAAGCGCTCACCGGCCCTGCGGCACTGCGCGAGATCGGCAGCGAAGCCGAGGTACGTGATCTGAGCGTCGCCGTCATCGCCCGTGCGCGGCGCGAGATTCGCGTTTTTACTCGCGATCTCGAACCCACTCTGTACGCGCATCCTGATCTCGTCGAGGCGATCCGCGAATTCGCCACCGGAAAGCGCGGGCCGCAGGTTCGCATCCTCGTCGTCGAGCCGGAGCGTTTGCGCGGCGACGGGCATCTCTTGCTGCCACTGGCGCAACGCTTGAATTCGGTGTTCGCGCTGCGCACGCCGATCGATCCGGAAGACCGTCGTGCAGCAGAGAGCTACCTTGTCGCCGACGAGACAGCCTACGTATTCCGACCGCTCGCCACACGTTTCGAAGGCACCGCCTGTCTCGATGGGCCGGCCCGCGCGCGTCAGTTGGCGCAGGAGTTTGATCGGCGCTGGGAACGCTCCCGCGACCTCACCGAGCTACGCGCGCTGCGGATTTGAGCCGTACCGTTGGCGCGGCGCCGGTCCGACTCGCGCTTAGAAAAAGCGCATGCAGGCGCTCGCAAACCGGGCCGGCGGCAAGACCGAGATCGCCGGCCTCGCGGATCACTTCGCACAACCGAGATTCCAGCAGGCGCAGGCGTTCTTCGGCGGTGAGGCCAGCACCACGCGTGGCGGCAACCACCATACCCACACCGCGACGACGCTCGAGCACGCCGGCGTTCTCAAGCTGGCTGTAGGCGCGACTCACCGTCATCGGGTTTATGGCGTGGTGTTCAGCCATGGCACGCACCGAGGGTAGGGCCTCACCGATGCGTAGCTGGCCAGCCGCCACGAAACGACGCACCTGCTCGACGATCTGACGGTAGATCGGGCTTGGCGAGGCAGCGTCGATTTGAAAGCCGGATACATGCATGTGTATCAATAAACCAATACACAAGACCAAGGTCAAGCCCCAAGCGCGCGGTGAACGTTTACAATCGCGCCTTTACAATCGCGCCTTGCCTCGCCGGTATCACCCGGCGTTTCTATTTTAATCAACTACTTGCACGCAAACCCCAGGATCGTCGTGGCCAGCCTTCTCAAGACCTTCGCCCAGTCCTCGCAGCTTTCCGGCGGCAACGCCGCCTTCATCGAAGAGCTTTACGAGCAGTACCTCCGCAATCCGAGCTCGATCGACGCAAAATGGAGGGTCTACTTCGACGGCTTTGGCGGTAGCAGCGACGTGCCGCACTCCGATGCGATGGCGCGGGTGCAACTGGCCGGCATGCTCGCGGCCAAAGGTTTGGGCAGCGGCATCGACGAGGAAACCGCGAAGAAGCAAATGGCGGTGAGCAAGCTGGTCACGGCTTACCGCTCGCGCGGCCATCTCGGCGCATTGCTCGACCCGCTCGGCATGGCCGAAAAACCAGAGGCACCAGACCTCGATCTCGATTTTCACGGCCTCAACAAGAGCGACCTCGACACCGAGTTTCCGGTCAGCACCTACTTCGGTGCGCCGAAGCTAAAGCTGAAAGACCTCCTCGCCAAGCTGCGTGCGACCTACTCCGGCCCGATCGGTGCGGAGTTCATGCACATCAGTGATGCCCGACAACGGCACTGGATGCAGGAGCGCCTTGAAAAAGTTGCGGGCCTGTTTGCGTTCAGCAGCGACGAGAAGCGCCGTATTCTCGAGCGCACCAGCGCCGCCGAAGGTCTCGAACGCTACCTGCATACCAAGTATGTCGGCCAGAAGCGCTTTTCACTCGAAGGTGGCGATGCACTCATCCCCGCGATGGACGTGCTGGTACGTCGCGCTGGCAGCAACGGCGTCAAAGACATGGTCATCGGCATGGCCCATCGCGGCCGCCTCAACGTGCTGGTGAACACGCTCGGCAAGCCGCCGGCCAAGCTTTTCGCCGAATTTGAAGGCCGCTTCGATCATCACGACGACCCGGCGCACTCCGGCGACGTGAAGTACCACATGGGTTTCTCGGCCGACATCGCCACGCCGGGCGGCGCGTTGCACATCGCCTTGGCCTTCAACCCCTCGCATCTTGAAATCGTCGATCCGGTGGTCACGGGCTCGGTGCGCGCACGGCAGATGCGCCGCGAAGACAAGACCCGCTCGCAAGTGTTACCGGTGCTGATCCACGGTGATTCCGCCTTCGCCGGACAAGGCGTCATCATGGAATTGTTCCAGATGTCGCAGGCGCGCGGCTTCACGGTCGGCGGCACACTGCACATCGTCATCAACAATCAAGTTGGTTTCACCACGCACCGCCCGGACGACACCCGCTCCACGCTCTACTGCACCGATCCGGCCAAGATCGTCGGCGCGCCCGTGTTGCATGTGAATGGTGACGACCCGGAGGCCGTGGCCTTTTGCGCGCAATTGGCCTTCGATTTCCGCCAAGAGTTCAAGCGCGATATCGTCATCGACTTAGTCTGCTATCGCCGTCACGGCCATAACGAAGCCGACGAGCCGGCCGCAACGCAGCCCTTGATGTACCAGAACATCCGTGCCCGCAAGACCACGCGCGAGATCTACGCGAACCGTCTCATTGAGGCGAGCGTCATCACCGCCGACGACGCCAAGGCGCTCGTCGACGGCTACCGCGCGAAGCTCGACAAAGGCGAAGTCACCGCCGACGTCACGACGGCCGCCAATGACAGCGTCAGCGTGGATTGGTCGCCCTACTGCACGGGTTCGCTCAACGACGAAGTGAAGACCGCCGTCGCCCGCAAGACGCTCGATGCCCTCGCCGCGCAGATCAACGCCGTACCGGAAAGCCGCAAGCTGCACCCGCGCGTGGCGAAGGTTTATGAGGATCGTCGCAAGATGGCCGCGGGCGAGCTGGCGATGGACTGGGGCTTCGCCGAGAACCTCGCCTACGCCACGCTGCTGAAGGAAGGCTTCAAGCTGCGGCTCGTCGGGCAGGACGTCGGCCGCGGCACCTTCTTCCATCGGCACGCCGTTCAGCACGACCAAGTCACTGGCGAAGCGATCATGCCGCTGCGCGAATTGGTATCGAATCCCGAGCACGCTGTGGTCATCGATTCGCTGCTCTCCGAAGAAGCCGTGATGGCCTTCGAGTACGGCTACAGCACCGCCGAGCCGACCACGTTGAACATCTGGGAAGGCCAGTTCGGCGACTTTGCCAACGGCGCGCAAGTGGTCATCGACCAATTCATCACCTCGGGTGAAGCGAAGTGGGGCCGCCTCTGTGGCCTCGTGCTGTTCCTGCCGCACGGCTACGAAGGCCAAGGCCCCGAGCACAGTTCGGCCCGCCTCGAGCGCTTCTTGCAGTTGTGCGCGCACCACAACATCTCGGTGGTCACGCCGACCACGCCAGCGCAAAGCTTCCACATGCTGCGCCGCCAGATGTTGCGCGGCACGCGCAAGCCACTGGTGGTGATGACGCCAAAGTCGATGCTGCGCCACAAGCTCTCGGTGAGCACGCTCGACGACCTCGCCAAGGGTGGCTTTCAGACTCTGATCCCCGACAGCACGGCCAAGGACGCCAAGAAAACCAGACGTGTCGTTGTCTGCGGCGGCAAGGTTTATTACGACTTGTTGGAAGACGCCGAAAAACGCGGCATCACCGACGTAGCCATCGTGCGTGTTGAGCAGTTGTATCCGTTTCCACGCTCCGAGCTTAGCGCTGAGCTGAAGCGCTTCGGCAAGACGACCGAAGTGGTGTGGTGCCAAGAGGAACCACAAAATCAAGGCGCTTGGTATCAAATTCGCCACCACATCGAAGCCTGCCTAGCGAAGGGCCAGACGGTGAGTTATGCCGGCCGCGGCCACTCTGCCGCTCCGGCTTGCGGCCATCTTTCGCAACACAACATCGAACAAGCCGCTCTACTTGCGGCAGCGCTGGTTGAACCGCAGATCCACGCGGTTCCCGAGTAAATCAAATCTCGCATCGCTTCTTCCCTCCAAATCGACTTCCGACCGAGAACGCCTGCCATGGCCACTGAAATCAAAGTTCCGCCCCTGCCCGAGTCTGTCGCGGATGCCGTCATTGCCGCTCTGCACAAAAAGGTGGGCGATAGCGTCCGTCGTGATGAGAACTTGGTCGACTTGGAGACCGATAAGGTCGTGCTCGAAGTACCTTCCACCGTGGACGGCGTCATCAAAGAATTGAAGGTGAAGGTGGGTGACACCGTTAACTCGGATCAGTTGCTGATCATCGTCGAGGAAGGTGCCGTGGCCTCTGCACCGGTGCCTGCCGCCGCTGCTGCTCCGGTCGCCGCGCCTGCCGCCGCTGCCGCACCAGCAAAGGCCGCCGCACCGGCACCCGCCGCCAAGACCGACGCCGCCCTACCCCCGGGTGCCGCCTTCTTCGCCGCGCAAAACGCCATCAACCCCGCTGACGTCGCCGGCAGCGGCCGTCGCGGCATGGTCACCAAGGAAGATCTGGTCAACTTCACAAAGGCTGGCGGCGCGCGTCCGGAAGAGCGCGTGCCGATGACCCGCATGCGCAAGCGCATCGCCGAACGGATGATGGAATCGAAGAACTCCATCGCCATGCTCACTTCGTTCAACGAGGTCAACCTGCGCGAAGTGATGGCCATGCGTAAGGCGCAGGGCGAGGCCTTCGAGAAGGCAAACGGCATCAAGCTCGGCTTCATGAGCTTCTTCGCCAAGGCCGTCGCCAATGCGCTGCAGCGCTTCCCGATCATCAATGCTTCGGCCGATGGCGACGAGGTGATCTACCACGGCTATGCCGACATCTCGATTGCTGTATCCACCGAGAAAGGCCTAGTGACTCCAGTGCTGCGCAACGTGGAGCGCATGAGCTTCGCCGACGTCGAAAGCGCCATCGCTGGCTACGCCAAAAAGGCGCGCGACGGCAAGCTGGGCCTCGAAGACCTGCAGGGCGGCACCTTCACCATCACCAACGGCGGCACCTTCGGCTCGCTGATGAGCACACCGATCGTCAACCCGCCGCAGAGCGCCATCCTCGGCATGCACGCCATCAAAGAAAGGCCCATTGCCGAGAACGGCCAGGTCGTGATTGCGCCGATGATGTACATCGCACTCAGCTACGATCATCGCATCATCGATGGCAAGGACGCGGTGCAGTTCTTGGTGGACATCAAGAACCAGTTGGAAAACCCGCACCGCATGCTGCTCGGACTTTGAGGACTCGCCATGTCTGAACCATTCGACGTCGTCGTGATCGGTGCCGGCCCCGCCGGCTACCACGCCGCCATCCGCGCCGCGCAGCTTGGTCTGAAAGTCGCCTGTATCGACGCGGCACTCGGCAAGGACGGCAAGCCCGCATTGGGCGGCACCTGCCTGCGCGTGGGCTGCATTCCGTCCAAGGCGCTTCTGGATTCCAGCCGTCAATGGTGGAACATGGGCCACATCTTCAGCGAGCACGGCATCACCACCAGTGACGCCAGAATCGACGTCGGCACGATGATCGGTCGCAAAGACAAGATCGTGAAGCAGTTCACCGGCGGCATCGCAGCACTCTTCAAGGCCAACAAGGTTTCCGCGTTTTATGGCTTCGGCCAACTGCAGCCCGGCAAGAAAGTGTTGCTGAAACAGCACGACGGCAGTGAAGTGGTGCTCGAAGGCAAGCACGTCATCCTCGCCGCGGGTTCGGATTCGATCGAGCTGCCGTTTGCGAAGTTCGACGGCACCCACATCGTCGACAACGTCGGCGCGCTCGACTTCACCGAAGTGCCGAAGCGCCTCGGCGTGATTGGTGCCGGTGTGATCGGCCTCGAACTCGGCAGCGTGTGGAGTCGCCTTGGCTCATCAGTCACCGTGCTGGAGGGCCTGACGGACTTCCTTGCCGTGGTCGACCGTGACGCAGCCAAAGTCGCGCTGAAAGAGTTCACCAAGCAGGGCCTCGACATCCGCCTCGGCGCCAAGTGCACCAAGACGGAAGTGAAAAAGGGCGAGGTACACCTGAGCTACACCGATGCCAAGGGCGAAGAAACCTTGGTATTCGACAAGCTGCTGGTGGCCGTGGGCCGCAAAGCCGCGAGCAAGGGCCTGCTGGCCGAGGGCACCGGCGTGCAAATCAACGAACGCGGCCAGATCGTCGTCGATGACCATTGCCACACCGGCGTCGACGGCGTCTGGGCGATCGGCGACTGCGTGCGCGGCCCGATGCTGGCGCACAAAGGCTTCGAGGAAGGCATCGCGGTGGCCGAACGCATCGCCGGCCTGCCGGGCCACGTCAACTTCGACACCATTCCGTGGGTGATCTACACCGAGCCGGAGATCGCCTGGGTCGGCAAGACCGAGGAGCAGCTCAAGGCCGAAGGCGTGCCCTACAAAACCGGCAGCTTCCCGTTCGCAGCCGTGGGTCGCGCGGTGGCAATGGCCGAGCCAGCAGGCTTCGTGAAGGTGATCGCGCACGCGGAAACCGACACCGTGCTGGGCATGCATCTCGTTGGCGCCAACGTCTCGGAGCTGGTGCACGAAGGCGTGCTGACGATGGAGTTCAAGGGCAGCGCCGACGACCTCGCGCGCATCTGCCACGCCCATCCGTCGATGAGTGAAGCCGTACACGACGCAGCAATGGCTCTGCACAAACGCGCCATCCACAAGGTCAACTAAACCAACCGGAAATCCAGACCATGCGTTTACTGATCGCAATCCTCTTGCCGTGGTTGTTGTTCTTCACCATCGGACGCCCAATCGCCGGCCTTATCTGCCTGCTGGCGCAATTGACGATAATTGGCTGGCTACCGGCTGCGCTCTGGGCGGTATATGCGCTCAGCCAATTCCGCACCGACCAGAAAATCAAAGCTGCACTCGATGTAAAGTGAGTCGTCAAGTAACACGCAGGTAAATTCGTGATCGAGGCCCAATTCCCCGCCTTCCGCATCCACAGCGACGCTACCGGCTACCGCAGCGGCATCGAATCCATCGCTCTCGACGCGCTCTCCCCCGGCGAGATCGTCATCAAGACGGTGTACTCCTCGGTCAATTACAAGGACGCACTGGCGGGCACGGGCGAAGGCAAGATCCTGCGACGCTTTCCCTTGGTCGGCGGCATCGATGTGGCCGGCCATGTGGTGCAAAGCCGCGATTCGGCGTTCAAGGAAGGCGACGCCGTGCTGTGTACCGGCTGCGGGCTCTCCGAGACTCGCGACGGCGGTTACGCAGCCTACGCGCGGCTCGAATCCCAGTGGGCGATTCCGCTGCCCGCGGGCCTCACGCTACGCGAGTCGATGATCCTCGGCACGGCGGGATTCACCGCCGGCCTGGCGCTGTTGCGCCTGCAGGACAACCGCCAGCATCCGGGCCTCGGCCCGCTCGCGGTGACCGGTGCAACAGGCGGGGTGGGCAGTCTCGCCATCGCCATCTTCAGCAAGGCCGGCTTCATGGTGCACGCCATCAGTGGCAAGGCCGACCAGGCCGACTGGCTGCGTTCGCTCGGCGCGGCCGAGGTCTTGGGCCGCGATGCGCTGGCGTCGACGAAGCCGATGGACGCGGCGCGCTTCGGCGGCGGCCTCGACAATGTCGGTGGCCCGATGCTGCATGCACTGCTGGCGCATACCGCGCCCTACGGCAACATCGCCACGGCAGGCCTTGCTGCAACGCACCAACTCACCACGACGGTGATGCCCTTCATCATCCGCGGCGTCTCGCTGCTCGGCATCGCCTCGGCCGGCACGGCGCGGGACCTGCGCGACGAGGTCTGGCGTCGCCTTTCGTCGGACTGGAAGCCCGCCCGTCTGGGGGACATCGCCACCCGCGCGGTCAGCCTGGAGGGCCTGCCCACCGTGTTCGCCGAGATGTTGGCTGGTGATTCTCGTGGCCGCACACTCGTGCAGCTACAGGAACCATCGCGGGGCGCGTGACCCACGTCTCCCCACGTCGAGGGAAGCCCGCTTACAATCCCTAACGAACCACCGGAGACCCTCATGGCACGCATTCTGATCATCGACGATTCGCCTACGCAGCTTGTCAGCATGAAACGCATCGTCGAGAAACTGGGCCACGAGGCGATCACCGCCGAAGATGGCACCAGTGGCGTCGATGCAGCAAGCACCCAACGCCCCGACTTGATCCTGATGGACGTGGTGATGCCGAACCTCAACGGCTTCCAAGCGACGCGCGCGATCGCAAAAAACCCCAACACCGAGCACATTCCGATCATTCTCGTCACCACCAAGGATCAGGAAACCGACAAGGTCTGGGGCATGCGCCAAGGTGCCAAGGGCTACATCACCAAGCCCTTCACGGATACGCAGCTCACCGAAGCCATCCAAGCGGCGCTAGGCGCATGACCGCTGCCGTGGCTTAGACAACCCCACCGAAGGCCAAGGCCATTTGCCGGTAGAGCGAGCGTTGCGCTTCGTTCTCCGGCCTCGGAGCGGTGATTTCAATTTCGACAATCTGATCTCCCGGCGGCTCGCCCGGAAGCCCGCGCCCTTTGAGGCGCAGCTTCTTTCCGGCGTCAGAGTCCTTCGGAATCGTCAGATCGACCGGACCTCCGAGCGTCGGCACGGTTGCTGTGGTGCCCAGCACGGCATCCCATGGTGCTAACGCGAGCACAAACACAACGTTGCGGCCGTCCACTTCAAAATGCGGGTGTGGCGCGTAATCGACATCCAGTAGTAAGTCGCCACTGCCCGCTGCTTTGCCCGCGAGGCGAATCACCTGTCCCACGCGGATACCCGTCGGCACCTTGACCTCGAACTCGCGTCCTTCCACCTCGATGCGAACGGAGCCTCCGGCGTAAGCAACTTCAAGCGGCAGCGTAAGTGTCATGCGCTGCTCGCCGCGCGCTGCCGATCGGGCTCTACCCGTGCCGCGTGAAGCAGCGCCGGCCTGTTGTCTCGCCCGAGCGCCAAAGAACGCCTCGAAGAAATCGCTGAAGCCTCCGGCGTGTCCGGCCCCCGGCCCGGAACCGTCACCGAAGCCGCCATAACCCGGAGGCGGCCGGAACTCCGCTCCAGGTCGATAACCCCCGGCGCGCAGGGCGTCGTACTGTGCGCGTTTTTCCGCGTCGCGCAGCACTTCATAGGCCTCGTTGACCGCTTTGAAACGGTCTTCCGCGCCTTTCTCTTTGCTTACATCGGGGTGATAGCGGCGCGCGAGGCGGCGGTAGGCCTGTTTGATCTCTGCGTCGCCCGAGCTTGGCTCGACGCCGAGCACGGCGTAGTAGTCCTTGAATTCCATACGCTCACTTTACTGCACGAGGATGCGCGGCGGTCGTCAAGCTGAGAGTTCGGAGCACCATTGTCACCGTCTAGGGATAGAATCGAAATCCCTGTTCACGGATTCCCGCGAATGACCATCACGATCGGCGACACCATCCCCCACGCCACCCTCAACGCGATCAAGGACGGCGTGCAGGCCGTCAACACCAAAGACCTCTTCGCTGGTCGCAAGCTGGTGCTGTTTGCGGTACCCGGCGCCTTCACCCCAACCTGCTCGGCCCGGCACTTGCCCGGCTACATCGAGCACCTTGCGGCCTTCCAGGCCCGTGGTGTTGAGGTTGCCTGCGTCGCCGTCAATGATGCCTTCGTGATGGACGCCTGGGCAAAGTCGCAAAACACGCCAGAAGGCCTTCAGATGTTCGCCGACGGCAACGGCGAGCTGACCCGCGCGCTGGGGCTCGAACTCGACGCCACCGCCTTCGGGATGGGCCTGCGCAGCAAGCGTTTCGCGCTGTACGCCGTGGATGGCGTGGTGACGCAATTGCATATCGAAGCACCGGGCGAGTTCAAGGTGTCTGCCGCCGACTACGTGCTGAAGCACCTGCCAGATTGAGCGAACACTGCCAGGCCTCGAGCCGACGGCGAAGCGAGCGCTACTCGAGGGCGGCACCCTCATCGCGGTGCACCACGGGCAGGGTCGCAGCCAGACGGGTCGCGGCCGCCACCCGACGCGCCGGAAGCATGTGCAGGACCATGTCGGCCATATCGAGCCCGAAGCCTTGGCTTTGCGAGCGCGTCATCGCCGCGAGATCAATGTCGACGTAGCCCATAGGCCGCCCTTGGGCGTCGAAGGCGAGTCCCGGCATGCCGTCCACCAGTAATGACGTGCGTGGAATACGCGTCTCACCGAGCACCATGCCAGGGCGTACCAGCGGCACCGCGCCCCACTCGTCTGAAGTGCGCAGCAGTGTGTAAAACACGCGTCCGGGCGCCGGTTGCGAAAGAACCTCGAAGTCGATGAAGGGTTGCGCGACGGCGTCGCGCACGCGCAGCCAAGCCAAGCCCAGCTCGGTATCGCGGGTGACGAGATCGGCCGCCATCCACTCGTCCGAACCGGGCAGGCGCACGCGGAATTCGCTGGAGTTCGCGATGATGGGCCCGGAGGCATCGCCTGCGCCCCCCTGCTTCAAAGCACCGAGATCCAAGCTGACCGCACGAGCCGAGATCAGCACAAGACCGTCGGCACTCACCAACACGCCCTGTGTGCGATCTTCGTTGCGCTGTTCCTGTCCAGCAGCCGAAAGGGTAATCACGTAGCGAACCGGTACTACGGCTGGAGCCCGCTTTGAAACCAGCAATTGGTAGGTTGTGGTGAAATCATCGCGACTTGTCTCTGCGCTATCAGCCGCAACGCGCAAGCTCACCGAAAACAGCGCGAGGACGGTGAGCAGCAGCGCGGTGAGTCGTTGTGCAGAGGCAAGGTTTGGCATCAGGGGGTCTCCGGAATCCAGCGGCGTTCGACAATAACAATCCGCGCTTCGTTGCGGCGGAGGATCTCGATGGGGAGACGTTGCGATTCGCGCGATAAGGCCAGCAACGCCGACCGTACGGCATCAAGACCATCGATGCGATGCTCGCCGATACGCACGACGACGTCGCCCGGCTGAAGATGCGCAAGCCCTGCGGCACCGCCGCTTTCCACCGCTTGAACGACGACGCCCGCTTGATCGAGCGGCAAATCACGCTCGATGCGATCATGAAAGCCCATTTCGCGGAACTGCGCACGCAGCAGCGAAACCTCGGTAGAGCGCAAGCCGGATATGGGCACCGGCGCCGCTACCAGCGCGGTCTTCCAGCGCTTTGGCTGGCCTGCACGGAATCCATCGAAAACCACCGTTTCGCCGATCTCGAACTCGCGAACGCGCTGGGCGAAAAGCTCTGGTCGTGAATCATTGACCGCATCCAGTGGCTGAGCTTCAATCGCAGTAAGCAGATCACCCACCCGCGCACCTGCCTTGCCGAGCGTGCTACCGGGATACAAACGGGTGATACGGAAACCTTGAGCGCCGAGACCCAAAGTATCCGCCAGCGAAGCCGGAATCGGCTGCACTTCAACGCCCACCCAGGCTTTCGGCAGTTCGGGCAAAGGCTCGCGCGTGCGATCGCCCCAGAACGGCGTCAAAGCGGATACGCGACGCTGGCCATCGAAGAGAAACTCCACCACGACTGGACGCACCGGACGGCGCGACTCACGCCAAGGTGCGAGGTCGGCAGGGTCAGTCAGGGGTTTGTTGTCGATCGCCAACAACACCGCTCCGACCGGCAGTGGCGGCCTCGCGGTGGCGGCCGGGCCACCGGCGCGAAGACTGCTCAGCAGCAGACCAGCATCGACAGCGAGCCGACGCCGCTCGCTCATCTCCGGCGTCAAGGCCTGCACCGCGATGCCGAAGGGCGCGAAGGCTGCGGAATCACTGCGACCCTGACCTTCTTCCTCCGGGCTCAGTGTCACGCGACGCTCGCGTCCATCAGACACGACCATCAAGGTGATGGGGACGCCTGCGCGAAGTTCGGCGAATCGGCGCTGGATAGCCGGGACATCGACAGCCTTTGGCGCGTCGAGGGCCACATCGCCAATGGCCAGCAGGCGGTCGCCGGGTTTCAATCCCGCTTCCGCAGCCGGACTATCGCGCTCCACGGCATTGATGAAAACGCCACGAGTCTCGTCGCTTCCACGCAGCGAGCGCAGGCGCAAGCCGAGATGACTGCGCTGCACTTCGCCATGCGCGATCAACTGCGCAGTCACTGCGGCTGCGTCTTTGGCGGGGATGGCGAAGGCGAGATCGCCGCCGAACAGCATGCCGCGCGTGTTGATGCCCACGATAACGCCGTCGAGATCGACCAGTGGGCCGCCAGAGTTTCCCGGAGCAATCGCCGCATCGTGCTGAATCCATGCGTAGTAGCGCCCGGTCGGGGAATCGTCATCGAGTTGGACTTCGTAGTCCGCTTCATCCTCAAACAGCGAAACCAGCAAGCGGCGCGGATTGTTCACCACGCCAGCGGAGAGCGAGTTCGATAGCCCCCACGGAGCGCCCATCGCAAACACCGCTTCACCGGCGCGCAAATCATCGACTTCAGCGAAACGCGCATGCGGCATGGGTGTCGCTTCGCCGATCACCCGGAGCACCGCGAGATCCGAAGCCGTGTCCTGTCCGACCAGAACGGCATCACGCTCGCGTCCATCACCAAACACCACGCGATAACTGCGGCCGTGATCGGTGACGTGGGCATTGGTGAGAATGTGGCCGTTCGGTGTCACTACCGTTCCGCTACCGCTGGAAACGCTGAGTTTCGGCTCGCCCGCCTCGAAATCCTCGCGGACCACCAGGATGCTGACGACATGGGGCATTACCGCATCACGGACACCAGCGATGGCATCCGCGCTGCTTGTGCTCGTCGCGGAGGCCACACCCATTGGCACCATAAGCAACAGGATTGATGCGAGAACAGGCAAAAAAATGAAAGAAAGACGCATCGTGAAGTCCTGTTTGGTACCACTTCGGTGTCAGCGTTCGGTTGATGTGGGAAGCGTCTCGTCTGGGCCGGACTCGTCGGCGGGCACCTCGCCCTCCGGGTCGATTACTTCAATCGCTCCGAGTGCAATGAGGCGTTCGCCCGCTACTACGCGCATCAGCGTCACGCCCTGTGTATTGCGCCCGACTTGTGCGATCTCGGCGGCGCGCGTGCGCACCATCGTGCCCTGATCGGAGATCAGAATCAGATCCTGGTGCTCAGAGAGTTGCAAGGCACCCACCAGCGCACCGTTACGATCACTGGTTTGCAGGGCGATAACGCCCATTGTGCCGCGACCCTTGCGCGGATACTCGACCACTTCGGTGCGCTTGCCAAATCCATTCGCCGAAGCGGTGAGGATATCGCCATCGCCATCGACGATCACGAGGCTGACGACATGCTCGCCCTCGGCCAGTTTCATACCGCGCACACCGGTGGCGGTGCGGCCCATAGCGCGTACTTCGTCTTCGGCGAAACGCACCGCTTTGCCGCCGCTGGCGAACATCATCACATCACGCTTTCCGTCGGTGATTTGCACATCGACAAGCGCGTCGCCTTCGTCAAGATTGATGGCGATCTTTCCGCGCGCCAAACGAAAGGAAAACTCAGATAGCGGCGTCTTCTTGACCGTGCCATTGCGCGTTGCAAAGAACGCAAAACGATCATCGCTGTACGCATGCACCGGTAGAACGGCTTGCACCTTCTCGCCGGGTTCGAGCGCAATCCAGTTGATGATCGGGCGTCCGCGAGCGTTCGGGCCGGCATCCGGCAACTGATACACCGACAGCCAAAACACGCGGCCAGCACTGGTGAAGGTGAGCAAGGTATCGTGCGTGTTCACCACCCATAGGCGCTCGACGAAGTCCTCATCTTTCACCGTCGTGGCGGAGCGACCCTTGCCGCCGCGCCGCTGTGCGCGATACGCCGTCACCGGCTGACGCTTGATGTAACCGGTGTGCGAGAGCGTGACGACCACATCCTCCGGCGTAATCAGATCGAGGATGTCGAGATCCTCTTCGCTGGCGCGGATCTCGGTACGGCGTGGATCATTGAATTCGTCCTTCACCGCCATCAATTCGTCGCGGATGAGCTGCAGCAGCACCTCGGGATTTTCGAGGATCTCGATCAGACCGCGGATGGTTTCGAGCAGCGCTTTGTATTCATCGGTGAGCTTGTCGTGCTCGAGGCCGGTGAGCTTCGAGAGGCGCATCTCGAGGATTTCCTTGGCCTGCGCTTCTGACAGGCGATAGCCGCCGTCGACGAGGCCATAGGCGGGAAGCAAATCCTCGGGGCGCGAGGCTCCCGCTCCGGCGGCACCAAGCAAGGCACTGACCAAGCCCGGCTGCCAAGTGCGGCCGAGGATACGTTCCTTCGCAACGGCGGGGCTTGCCGAAGTCTTGATGAGCTCGATCATCTCGTCGATGTTGGCGAGCGCAACCGTCAAGCCTTCGAGGATGTGGGCGCGGTCGCGCGCTTTGCGCAAATCGAAGATGGTGCGACGAGTCACCACTTCACGACGGTGGCGAATGAAGGCTTCGAGGAACTGCTTGAGGTTCAGAATCTGCGGGCGGCCATCGACCAAGGCCACCATGTTGATGCCAAACACCGATTCCATTTGCGTCTGCGAGTACAGGTTGTTCAGCACAACCTCGGCCGATTCGCCGCGCTTCACTTCGATGTAGATGCGCATGCCGTCCTTGTCGGATTCGTCGCGCAACTCAGTGATGCCTTCGAGTTTCTTTTCTTTCACCAGCTCGGCGATCTTCTCGATCAACCGCGCCTTGTTCACTTGATAGGGCAATTCGTGAACAACGATCGCCTCGCGGTCGTTCGCCGCCACCTCGATCTCCGCACGAGCGCGAACGCGAGCGCGACCTCGGCCGGTGTGGTAGGCCGCGTGGATGCCGACGGCACCGTTGATGATGCCGCCGGTGGGGAAATCCGGGCCCGGGATGTGCTGCATCAGGTCGCTGATGCTGGCCTCGGGCTCATTGATGAGGGCGATGGTGGCGTCGATCACTTCGCCGAGGTTATGCGGCGGGATGTTGGTCGCCATGCCCACCGCGATGCCCGCCGAACCGTTGACCAGCAGGTTCGGGAAGCGCGTCGGCATCACCGTCGGCTCGAGTTCCTTCTCGTCATAATTCGGCTGGAAATCGACCGTGTCTTTGTCGATGTCGGCCATCATCTGGTGGGCGATGCGCGACATGCGCGCCTCGGTGTAACGCATGGCCGCCGGGGCGTCGCCGTCGACCGAACCGAAGTTGCCCTGGCCATCGACCAGCATGTAGCGCAGCGAGAACGGCTGGGCCATGCGCACCAGCGTGTCGTACACGGCAGTGTCGCCGTGCGGGTGGTACTTGCCGATGACGTCGCCGACGATGCGCGCCGACTTGTAATACGGCTTGTTGCTGTGCGCGCCGAGTTCGTCCATGGCAAACAGGACGCGACGATGAACCGGCTTGAGGCCGTCCCGGACATCGGGGAGTGCGCGCCCCACGATCACGCTCATGGCGTAATCGAGGTAGCTCTTGCGCATCTCGTCTTCGAGGTTGACCGGGATAATTTCCTTGGCAAGATCGGACATCGTTTTTCCGTGGTTCGTGACGCGGTCGGCCCACCCGCCAAAACCCCTTCGGCAGGCGTGGGACGAATCATCGGATTGTAGCAGAGACGCCGCCGCTACGCCTCCAGAGACCCACGGAAAATCAAATACTTAGACGTTCTTACGTCACTTGACGCCGGCCCTGCAACCCTGCCCGAGAAACGCGACTCAAGCGGCCGCGAACAGGGCTCGCATCGCTGTGGATTCCGGTCGCTCGATCACCCCTTTCTCGGTGACGATCACATCGATCAGTGCGGCGGGCGTGACATCGAACACCGGGTTCCAAGCATCCACACCATCCGCGACGACGCGACGATCACCGGAGAACAGCAACTCACGCGCGTCACGAAGCTCGATCTCGATATCGTCGCCGTGCCTGGTGGCCATGTCGATGGTCGAGGACGGAGCGACCACCATCACCTTGACCCCGTGGTGCCTGGCAGAAATGGCATGCGCATAGGTGCCGATCTTGTTCGCCGTATCGCCGTTAGCGCAGATGCGATCGGCACCGACGATCAACCACTGCACCGCCCCCGACTTCATCAAGTGCGCGGCGGCGCTATCGGCAATCAGCGTTGGGGAAATGCCGTCTTGTGCAAGCTCCCAGGCAGTTAGGCGCGCACCTTGCCCCCACGGCCGTGTTTCGCCCGCGAACACTTTCGCAATGCGGCCTTCGGCCACACCAGCGCGAATGACGCCGAGTGCCGTACCAAAACCCGCCGTAGCGAGTGAACCGGTGTTGCAATGCGTAAGCACACCGCTGCCGGGTACGATCAGCGCCGCACCGAACGCCCCCATACGGCGGTTGGCGGCGAGATCTTCGCGAGCGATGGCTTCGGCCTCTGCGGTGATCACGGCCAACCAGTCGGCACCCGCAGCAAGCAGCGCGCTACGCATCCGTCGAATGGCCCACATCAGGTTCACTGCTGTTGGCCGCGACGCGTTCAGCACATCGAGCTGCGCGACCATGCAGTGCTCGGCTTCGGCACCATCGGCGGCAGTGATGCCCTGCCCTGCGAGCACCACACCCCAAGCTGCCGAGATGCCGATGGCTGGCGCGCCGCGCACCGCGAGCTCACGGATAGCGACGGCCACCTCGGCAGCGTTGTCGCAGCGCAATGTCTCGGTTTCGAAGGGAAGCCGGCGCTGATCGAGCAGCAGCAGGTGGTCGCCGCGCCACTGGATCGGGCGGATGCGGTCATAACGATCAAAGTCGAGGTTCATACGTCTATGCTAACGCCATGCCGACGAGTCCGAAGCGTCCCCATGCCAGTGTTGCCGGCACCGAAGCCCGGCTGCATGCAGCATCGGTCAAAGCTGGTGCCGGTGCAGCCATCGACATCACGCTGCACACGCTGCCGTTGTTACGGCCCTTCATTGCGAATCGCCTGCTCGATGCCGCTGACCGCATGAAGCCCTCGAATGTACGGCGGGAATTGGTCCGAACCATCTACCGCCGATACGGCCTGAAACCCGCCGGATGGGAACTCGAGAGCGTGCTCGCGGTTGCCGAGACACAAGTCCGTTTGAGACCACTCACGCGCCGTGATGCCCTGCGCGACCTGCTCGACATTTGGCTGCCGAAGCCGCTGGTGCAACCACTGCTGCGCTGGATGCCAGTGCAAGCACTGATCGAAGAAACCGCGCGCGCGGTGGCCACCACTTGGGCCGCTGGCCGCTACGCCGACGCCGTCTGCCGGGTGCGTCAAGCCGGGAGGGATTGGCTGCCCGCACCGCTTGGCGAGGGGCTCCAGATCGCGCCGGGCAAGCTGCGCGATTTCAGCGCCGAGGCACTGACTATGGTCCTGCCGCCGCTCAAGTTAGCCGCCGCTTGGGGCAGCCAGATACTGCGTGCTTCAGGGCGAATCGCAAAGGCTGCCAGCACGGCCGCCAAAACGCCTAAAGCGGCAAGCCCTCCAAAAGCGCAAAGCCCGGCGCAAGGCCGGGCATCTTCTACTCGCAGGCGCTGAAGCGATTTCACCACAGGGCGAATTCACCGCGGCAACCATTCGCCACCCAAAGCCCACGGCGGTTCCAACCCCAACTCTGGCCTTC
>BBPD01001805.1_pt1 | contig 22029 bp, 16 predicted proteins | sample 1344911 | NCBI WGS metagenome assembly BBPD01 (sample SAMD00019088, study PRJDB2971) | groundwater metagenome | biome: freshwater biome; feature: mineral spring; material: ground water | place: USA: CA, Sonoma | collected 2011-09 | depth surface m
GGCGGATGCCGTGGTCAAAACATCCTTCGCAACGCAGCGCATCGTGGTTACAGCCATAGTTCGGGCTTACAGCCAGCGGCCAACGAACTGCGGCTGTCCCGCAGCGCGGCGAGCATCCCGGCTTCTTTTGGGCGCTTTCGCGCTAACGGATCGGCTGGCATAGTTCGCGCAAGCTCCATCCGAGTCCCCTCGATGCGTTGTCATTGCGTTACGCCCCAGTGGGCTTCGCTCTTCGCCCGACGTCGGATCTGCAGCCGTGTCTGAGCGCATTGACGCGCCGACCCGCGATGGACAATTGCGCGCGCTGTTCAATGCTGTCTGCGATCTTCCCGTGGATCTTCGAACCAAGCGTCTTGCCGAACTGAGCGACGATGCGAGCCTGCGCAATGAGGTGCTGGCCTTGATCGACACGCAAACCGAAGCCTTCGAAACCGCGTTGTTGCCCTTGCACGATCTGGCCGCTCAACTGGATTCTGAGGAGTTGGCGGTTGGCGACCGCATCGGCCATTGGACGCTCACCGAACGCTTGGGACGTGGAGGAATGGGCAGTGTGTTCGTTGCGGTTCGCGACGACGGTCTGTTTCGTCAACGGGTCGCACTGAAGATTCTGCGCCGCCCTGCTGATGTCGAAGCCGCGAGTCAACTCCATGCCGAGCGAGCCCTGCTCGCCGGACTCATCCACCCTGGCATTGCCCGGCTCTACGACGGTGGCACCACACCCGGAGGACAGCCGTTCTTGGTCATGGAGTACGTTGATGGCCTGCCCTTGGATGGCTGGCTGCGTGTCGCCGCGCCGTCGCTGCTCGAACGACTCGCCCTGTTTGATCGACTTTGCGAAGCGGTCTCCTATGCCCATGGTCAGCTGGTCGTCCATTGCGACCTCAAGCCTGCGAACATTCTGGTTCGCAGTGATGCGCAACCGATGCTGCTTGATTTTGGCATCGCGCGCTGGATCGGTAGCGATGGAGGCTTCGGCAAAGTGCTGCGCGACGGTGGCGGAGGCTACTGCACGCCGGCCTATGCCAGCCCCGAGCAGCTCGCCGGAAAGAGGCCCGGCGTCGCCACCGACGTCTTTGCCCTCGGCGTTCTGCTGGCCGAACTTCTGGCCGATGCATCGATGCGGCGCAATGCTCATACTGCGACGGAAGCCCCGCTGCGCCCCAGCCAGTTTGCGGCGGGTAATGCATTGGCTTGGCGTCGACGCCTCGAAGGTGACCTCGATGCCATCGTGAGCAAAGCCACGGCCCTCGATGTGCGGAAGCGCTACCCGAACGTCGCCGCTCTACGCAACGACCTTGCCCGTTACAACGCACACCTGCCGATCTCCGCGCGTCCGATCGGCCTGCCGCACCACACCCTCCTGTTCCTGCGGCGTTATCGCCGCGGCACCATGACTGCAATCTTGCTTGCCTTGCTGGTGACGGGCTTCACCTTGGAGCTGATCCGTGAACGTGACCGCGCGCGCGAAGCGGCGGCGACGGCCGAGCAGGTCAGCCAGTTCATGGTGAGTGTTTTCGATGCGGCCAATGTGCGTCGAGATGGTGGCCAGCGCGATCTGCGCGCTCGGGACGTGCTCCAGAACGGTGCACAGCGCATCGAAAAGTATTTGGTCGACCAACCCGGTGTGCAGGCCCGCTTGTTACTCGCGATCGGCAGCGCCTACGTCAGCCTCGGGCAACCCGCCGAGGCCATGCCATTGCTGGCTAAGGCAGTGACGCTGACCGAGGGTAGCGACGATGACTACAGGGTTGCGATCGACGCCTTAGAGCACCTGTCCGTCGTCGCTGGCAATGAGGGGAAAGGGGAAGAAGCCGTCGCGTTCGCCCAGCGTGCTGCCGATTTGCGAAGTGAGCGCGGCGACGATAGTGCCGAAGGCAGAGCCGAGTCGCTGAACCACATCGGCTTGGCTCTGCGTGTCGTACACCGCTATGACGATGCTCGCCGGGCACTGGTTGAGTCGCTGCGCTTGCGGCGAACGCTGGGCCCGGATGCAGAGGACGGCGTGGTGTCGGTACTGAACAACCTAGGGATGCTCGAACGCTTCGACAACCAGCCCGAAGCCGCCGAGCGCTACTACCGTGAAGCAATCGCTTTGGCGCGCGCCCACGGTGCTGCCGGCGAATCATCCTTGGAAAATGCATTGCTCGGGCTGGGTCGCGCGCTGTCCCAACAGCGTCGATTCGAAGAAGCACAACCTGCACTTCAAGAAAGCTACGGACTGGCGCTGCGGCTCTACGGCGAGTTCAGTGCGAAAGCGGCGACGGTACTCGCCGATTTGGCCTTTTTGCATTGGGATACAGGAGATTTGGCGGCAGCCGAGCCACTCCTGCAACGCAACCTCGAGATTACCCGTGCCACGAGCGCTGCCGACACGATGACGATGGCCATTAGCATGAACAATTTGGGCCTGTTGTTGGATGAGCGCGGTGATGCGGCATCGGCCCTGCCGTTGTTGAAAGGCTCGCTGGCGATTCGTCGGCAACACCTCCCGGCCGATGATCCGGCCCTGCGGCGCGGCACCTTCAATGTCGCGCGCGTCGAATTGGCCCAGGGTCGGGTAGCCGAGGCGCGTGACCTCACGGCCGCCTATCTCGAAGACCTGCTCGCTCATCCCGACAAAAGAAAAAACGAATGGTGGGCGCAGGTGCTGTTGGGTTTGGAGATCGCTTGGCGCAGTGGCGAGGCACCAGCAAAAGTGATGGACACGCTTTCGGCATTTTGGGTTCCTGCGGACGATGCGCGGGTGGACGCGATTCGCTGGCGCTTGCCACGTTTGCAGGCAAGGCTGCTGGCTGCGGATGGTCGCCACGTCCCGGCACAGAGGATGATCGAAAACGCGCTAGCAGCCGCTCGCGACGGCGGCAGTCCTCTCGACATTGCATCGACCGCACTGGTCGCCGCCCAGATCGCTTTGGACAGCGGCAACCGTGAAGCCGCGCGCGTTTATTTGGCGATGACGCAACCCGTTTTCGATGCGGTGTTGGTTGATTCCGCGCCGCAGCGCCGCCAAGCGGCGGCGCTGGCAGAGCGCCTGCTGCGCTGAGTTGTAACGATCAGCGAACAGCGCAGGTACCCGGCGGATATTGCGCCGTCTCGTTCTTACGAAGCTCTTACACCGGACGCCTAGGGTTCAGCGCAATGCAGGGCTGCGGAGCGATCGCATGCATGCAGTCTCATTAATCCCCGGGGAATCCAGTCATGCGAGTACAACTTCAATCCGGCGGCACCCGCAGCCGTCAAGGCGGCTTCACTTTGGTCGAGATGGCGGTGGTTCTCGTCATCATCGGTGTGATCTTGGGCGCCGTCATGATCGGTCGCGACGTCCAACGCAATGCGGAATACACCCGCATCAAACAGAAATTCGTCGACCAGTGGGTGGTGGCCTACAACACCTACAGCCAGCGCCTTGGCGCGCCCATTGCAGACAATCAAAGCGCACCGCGCTTGATGGTCAACGGATTCAACTTTGCCGGCACCGGTAACACCATCTCCGGTGGCGATATGTCGAACGTCACCGAGCCGGCAGCCATCTGTCGCGCCAATGCCGGGCCGGGCATGGTTCGCACGGCTCAGAGTGGCGTTGACTTCGATTTGCGCAACCTGTTGGTCAAGGCCGGCATCACGTTGCCACCGGGCCGCGGCCAAGGCTTGGAAGACCGCTATGTCTACCTTGACACCAATGGCAACCCGCAGGAAATCCAAGTGTGCTTCCAGTGGAACCGACCGGGAACGGCGTCTGGTTCGGGCAACGTCATGGTTATCACCGGCCTGACGCCCGATCTCGCTCGCGCGCTCGATCAAGCGATTGATGGCAAGCCAGATGCGCAAAACGGCGCGTTCCGCCAAGAAGGCGTGGTGCGTGTTGCTGGTGCCGCTTTTAATCCGGGCATCCAATGGGCGGGCAACAACACCCAAGACTTCACCGGCACCGGCGGTGCCAACGACTTGAACGCGAATGCCACCGATGCCGATCAAGTCCGGGTGATGGTCGCGCATCTGAAGATGAATCAGTAAGCCCGCCATCATGAAGGCCGCACCGCTCCCATTGCTCTCGCGCTTTTCGCGCTCACGAAACGCATCGCTCCTACTGTTCGCGGTGGCGCTCGGGGCGCTATCACTCGCAGCGGTTTGGTTTACGGCTGCGCGCAATGCTCTTGACGAATCCTACGAGCTTGTCAGCAGTGGCCAGCAGTCGCTCGCCGCGGCCGAGCAACGACTCAAAGAGGCCGAGTTGCGGGTTCAGCTCTCCGAAAGCGCGAAAGGCTTGGCCGAGGAAGCGATTGCATCGGGGTTCGTCGAAGATCGATGGGGTGAGCGCTTGATCAACATGGAGCAGGCACCGCTGGATCGTGAGGACGTTGGCAACCTGCTGGCATCGGTCTCGCGCGACGACGACCGAATCTTCGGTGCTCAGGCATTCGATCTTTCGGTTACGCGACCGGACGAGGGGTTGTTCGACACGGTCGACCCGCGCAGTCCGCCGCTCCTGATGACGCTACGGGGAACCTTGCTGTTCCGTACGGAGGAAAGCCCGTGAACACTCAATTCCTCCTGCATCAGGACGGCCAGTGGCTGGCGTTTGAGGGCGCGACTGTAAAAGTGCTGGAAACCCGCCCGAAGGTTGACCGTTCGAGTGTCGTCGTCACCGACTTCGATGGCGCAGTCAGCGACGTTACGGCACTTGAGGGCAGCTCTGCTCATGCGGTCGCGTTGATCGAGCGTCGCCTGCGCGGCGATGGCTTGCTCGAGACCGACAGCAAGATCCTGATTCATCAATTGCGAACCGTTGGTAACGGGTACCAAGTCCTGTTCACCGCAGTGCCGATTGATCGTTGGCAGCAGACCTTTGCGTGGGCGGATAGCCAAGATGACCACTGCCTACTTGTTCCCACGGTTGCTTTACTGTGGAAGAAGTTGCGGCCGGGTCGAGGAGTTGTCCTGCACAGTGGTCGCAAGCTGGTTTTTTTGGCCTCATTGCGCGGCAGCATGGTCTACGCCTCGGCACTCGCCTTCAGCGATTCGCGCGAAGACCTGTCGATGACGGTTGCTGCACTGGGTGGTCGGGCGAGTCGTCTACTTTCTGCCGGCGATGATGCTCTCGAGCCTTTGACCGTCGAATGGATCGGTACGCTGACCCGCTTGCACGATCCGTCCGCCGCCCCGGTACGCCAGCGAGTAGTTGCTGGCATCCAATTGCAACGCGAAGACCCTGTTCTGGATCGCTTCGCTACGGCTGACGAGACGCCAATCGATCGAAACGACCAGCGCTCGCCGGCGGGAGAGGACAGTAGCTCGGTGTCCTTTGACGGTCAAAGCGAATACGTTCATGCCGCATCGAGTTCTGATGCAGTGAATGGGCCCGAATCACCCGGCAGCACCGTTGTCCTGAAGCCGGCGACGGTCTTCGACGACGTCGGTGCATTGGATGAGGATCTCTTGGAGATTTTCGCTGCCAACAGCGGTGCAACGGTCATATTGGCACCGTATTTGCGCGTATCCGACAGCGAAGGATTGCAATATCGCAGCGGCATTCCACCCCTTATGCAAGCCGCCTCGGTGAGCGTCGCGGTGAATTCGCCGGCCGCCCGTGCAATATCCATGGCCGAGCGCGTCCTGCCCTGGGCCAGTGCTGCGTCGTTGATCCTCGCGCTGGGCCTTGGCGTGCTCGGCGGACGCTGGACGCTCGCGGCGCATGAAGCACGCGGTCAAGCCGAGGCATTGCAAGGCGAAGTCGAGGCTCTCGATCTTCGAGCAAGTGCGCTTGAGCAGCGGCAGGCGATGCCGCCCGACTACCCTGCGCTGCTTGCGTTCATTGATCGCGCCACCGCGCTGAGTCAGGCACTTGATCCTGCAGCGACACTGCTCGAATTGCGTGCTGCCGCAGGTTCCGATGTGCGCATTCTCCGTCTGCGCTTGGATACTACCATCGTAGACAAGCCCTCCCTGCGGGTCGATGGAGTTGTGAACTTCGCTTCGAGCGTCGGCACGCAGGATCAGGGTCAGCAGCTTGCTCGCTTCGTCCAGCGCCTGCGAGACGCGGGCTATGTGCCGACCGCCTTGGATCCTCAGGGTGGCGGAGCGCGAGCAGGTGCGGCTGGCGGGCTGTTCTCCTACCAACTGACGCGGCTGCCGACGACGCCAACATCGGGAGTGGGCACATGAGACAGAAGCACTTTGCAGCGCTTGCTCTCGTCATCTGGCTGGGCGTGGTGGCATGGGTGAGTTCGATGGTTGTTGTCAAACCCCAAGTATTCGGCGGTCAATCGTTGGAAGCCGACGGCGCGGTGGCCGAACAGATCCGACGAGAACTCCAGCAGGCGGATCAAATGCGTGCTGCGCTGGCAACCCTTAATGCGCCGGTGCGCACAGCCGCGGTTGGCCAGATCGTGGCACTTCCGCCCACCATGGCGCAGGCGGAGGCGGAGGCAGTCACCATCGATGGCAGCCCATTGGCTGAACCCGGTGTGCGGGTGGTGTCTTTCATCATTTCTGGCGATAGCGTGGCATCACGCGCAATGATCGACGGAAAAATAGTGGGCCGCGGAGCGCGACTCAGCGACGGGACGGTCGTTCGCAGCATTGGCAGTCAGGCGGTGCGGCTCGAAGACTCCAGCGGGCAGATTCAGACGCTGGAGGTTCGGCTTCCGAGTGATCCGCGAAACAGCGCGAGAGTGAAGCCATGATGCAGCGACGACCCGTCATCATTGCAGTGAGCGTGGTGGTTGGCATCGGCCTCGTTGCGGTCTTCTTCTTGCGCAGCATTGCGCCAGAAACGGACGCGCCGCCGATGCCGGCGCCTGCGGTCGATGCCGCAGAAGTTAGCGCGCCGACGACCGCGGCGTCTTCCGCAGGCAGTGACGAATCGGCACCGCCTTGGGCGACATCGTCCGCCGACGCGCTTGCAGTTGAAGGCAATGAATCCGCGTTGGCGCCAAAGCGAGCGCAACAAATGGCCCAGCTCGAACAGACCATGGGTGCCTTGGTCAATGATGCCTTGAGCCGATCAGTGGCGAGCCGCGAGCACCTGCTAAAAGCTCTCGACACACTCGAGGAGATGGATGACCCGGCGGTCAGTGCGCAGATCAACCTCGATGCACTCCGCCATAATCTTGAAGTCAGTAGCCAGATGCAGACGCTGGTGCAGGAGCTTCAGCAACTGGTAGCGCAGCCCGAGAGTCCGGAGCGTCGGCAGCGCATCGATGCCTTGAAATTGCAGTTCGAGGCCTTGCGTTCGCAGCTCCGCACCGATGTGACGCCACCGGGCGCGCCCTTACCCCTGCCGGCCCCTGATTCTGTGAGGCCGTGAACATGACCTCGGCAACAAGCCCACGCAAGCGAGTCACTTTCTCTCTTCGCTACGCGGCTGGCGTGACCCTTGTCGAGCTTGCCGTGGTCATCTCGATCATCGGACTGCTCGGCGTCACCGTCAGTGCAGGCTACACCGACTTTGCACAGGTTCGTGCCGCAGCCAGCGCCAAAGCCGATGCCGAGGTGGCACGCCAAGCACTGCGAGCTTTTTTACTCAGAAACAAGCGCCTGCCCTGTCCCGATTTGAGCAGCCACGGTGATGCAGGGCGCGAAGCTTCCGCAACCCAATGTCCGGTTGGAGCCCAAGTGGGTTGGCTGCCCTACGAAAGTCTCGGACTGACGCGGCCTGATCGCGCTGGACGGTTGCGCTATGCCGTCAGTCGCAGCGCCACGGCGGATCTCGTCCATCCCGTCGCCTCAAGTACCGTTGTCGATCTCGACGGTACGGCGCGCCTGCGTGCCACGTTGGTGGCCGCAGCGCGGTTGCCCCAGAGCATCGACCGACCGTTTCTGACTGGGCCAGGCCCGCCCGGCGCACCGGAGGACTGCATCACCGTGCAGTCGAATCCGGCGTTCGTGCTGATTGCGCCGGCGAGTGATCGCGACGCCGCCGGCGGAGCTACGGCTGCTGGTTTCGACGGAGTGAATCTACCAATGGCGGTGTCCAACCGCACTTGCATCGCTTCGCCCTCGCGGCCGGCAGATGCCCGATACGACGATGTCGTCGTGGCCGAAAGCGCGACGGCGCTGCTTGGCTGGCTTGCTGCACTGACACGCTGAATACCCGACCTAGAAGGCAGAGCCTCGAATGCGCCGTTTATCCCGTTTCCAATCCACGCCAAGGCCGTTGGTACTGGCCGTACTGGTCGCCACATCAACCCTTGGCGCGGGATGCTCCAGCGTCCCGCGCAGTGTCAAAGCTTTGCCTGCGACCGAGACGGCGGCCTTGCAGCAACTGAGTACCAGTGTTGCCGAGAAGGCCACGATGCTCAGCGAGGAAAACACCCGGCTGCGGCAAGAGATCGAGCGCATCCAGCCGCCTGTTCCTTCGATCGCTGCGCTGGCACCTGTTTACGATCCGCTCGAGAATCGCGTCGTCACGATCAACATGAATGATGCCAACGTCAATGCCCTGCTGTGGGCTTTGGCCGAGCAGTTGGGCATGAACCTGATCATCGATCCCAGCGTGCAAGCACGCGACCAGCGCGCCAGCCTATTCCTCAAGAATGTCACTGCGCGAGAGGTCTACAACCACATCCTCACGGCCTTCGATCTGCACGGTGAAACCCGCGGTGGCGCGCTCATCGTCAGCCCGATGCAGGAGCGCGTGTTCCAAATCAACACCCTCAACAGCACCACCTCGCTCGAGATGAGCACCGGCGGCGATGTGTTTGGTGCCGGAGCCAGTGCCGCAGGCGGCGACTCCCTGCGCGGCAAGTTGATTCTCGACGGCAGCGTCGGCAAGGAGAACGACCCATACGAGCAGCTCACGGCGACCATTGAAAGCATTCTCAAGGAAGATACCGGTCTGCGCGGAAGCCAGCCGGCGCAGGAGGCTGGTCGGTTCAGCCTGGATCCGTTGACTGGCACCTTGTTCGTCCGTGCTCGGCCATCGCAGGTTCGTGCAATCGCTGAAATCATCGAGCGCAACCAGCGCATTCTCAGTCGCCAAGTGCTCGTTGAGGCGCAGTTGATCGACGTGCAACTAAGCGACCAATTCCAATTTGGTGTCGACTGGAACCTGTTGCGTGGTCGTGTCGCTGGCATTCTCGGTGATGCGCCGATCCAGCTCGAGCCGGTGACGGGTACGCTACGTGGGCCTCGTGACAACACCCTCGACCGTCTGCTGACGATTCCGCGTCAGGCAATCGGCAGTGAGCTGGGCCGCAGCGCGGGTATCGGATACACCGGCGACACGTTTTCGGCGGCGGTCAATGTACTGCGCGGCTTCGGAAACGTCACGGTGCTTTCGAATCCGAGCATCCGCGTTCGCAATGCCACGCCCGCATACCTGAGCGTCGGACGCAATATTCGCTACGTCAGCCGATCAACGACGACTTTCAATAATCCGGGTGGCGGCGCAACCACCACCTCCGCAGACGTCCAGACGGAGTCACTGTTCGCTGGTGTGGTCATCGGCGTGGCGCCATTGATTCATGACGATGGAAGCGTCGAAATGCTCGTACACCCGATGCAGACCGATGTCGCCCCCGGTAGCTTGGAATTGATTGAGGTGGGTAGCGGCAATGCAGTGACGTTGCCCGTCATCAGCTTCAAAGGTTTGACCACGACGCTGAACTTGCGCGACGGTGACACTGTGTTGATGGGTGGGTTGATCGACCAACAGAGCCAGAACAGTGATCGCGGTGTTCCGGGGCTTTCTGATGTGCCGGTTTTCGGCAGGTTGTTTGGCTCGGAGTCGCGCAGCCACAACAGCCGTGAAATGGTGATGGTGTTGCGAGTGACTATTCTGTGAGCCTGATGCATGCCGCGCTGCAAACTTTGCAGCCTGCTGACGGGCAGGGCGAACCCTTGGCCGCATCTGTGCCGCATGCGCGCAGGGCAGTTGCTGTGCCGCTTTTGGCACTTGCTGCCGTGGCCGTCGTTGTGGCCGGGGTATGGCAGATTGATGGTGGGCGAGTAGGGCAGGCCCAAGCGCAGGCAGTGGCAATGGGTGTCGCACTCTCGTCTGTTCCCGCGATCCCGCCGATGCCGGTCGAGCCGGAGCACTTGCCGACCGTTCAAGCCCCCGAACCTGATGCGCCGTTCGCGCTAGTCACCGTGGCGACCGAGCCGGCGCTCGCAGAGCCGCCAATTGAGGCAACGCCAATTGAGGCAACGCCAATTGAGGCAGCGCCAATTGAGGCAGCGCCAATTGCAACGCCGCGAGCGCCGAGCCTACGCGTTGCGGCTGCCGAAACGCCCGGTGTGCTGGACACCGCCGACGAGCAGCGCGTCGCGCACGTGGTGGCGGCGATCGAGCATTCCATCCGAGAGCGTGATTTCGATGCCAGCCGTCGCCAGTTGGATGACCTCTCCGCGCTATTGCCTGCACGCAGCCTCACTCTGCTGCGGATGCAGGCTTGGGTGACGCACCAATCCGGCGACGCTATTCAAGCCATCGCGCTCTACCGCGAAATTTTGCAGCGCGTGCCGACTGATCGCAACTCGGCGATCAATCTCGCTCTGCTTGAAGCGGAGCAAGGCGATGTGGAGGCGGCTCTCCAGCGCCTCCAAGCACTGCGATCGAACAGTGGCGAATCCGCCGAGCTAGCCACGGCGATGGCCTTGGTTGGGGCGCAGCGGAGATGAGCACCGCGTCGGGCCACATCCATCTCGCGCCAGCCGATGCGACGACGCGCGCGGTGCTGGATGCACTTGGTCTGACCCATACACCTTTCCCGCAAACGCCGGACGCCGCCAACTACTTTCAGACCGCGGACATCGAGCGTGACTTGGCCGAGGCGACCCACTGCTTGCTCGCTCGCAAGGGCTTTGTGCTGCTAACGGGCGAAGTGGGACAGGGCAAAACCACTTTTCTGCGCCGATTGCTGTTGCGCGTCGAGCGCGACGGAGTCCGCTCGTCGCTGATTTTCAACACCTTCCTGCAGGGCTCCGATCTTTTGGCGGCGGTATTGCGCGATTTTGGCCTGCGGCCGGGTCAGAACGCCGCAGCCAACATCGCGCGGCTCAACCGTTTTCTTTTGGGTTGCTGGCGCGAGGGAACGACGTGTGTACTGTTCATCGACGACGCGCAGAACCTTGACATCGCGAGCTTGGAGCTGTTGCGCCTCCTGACCAACCTGGAAAGTGGGCAAGAGAAGTTGCTGCAGATCGTGCTGGCTGGCCAACCGGAGCTGGAAAGCACATTGCAGCAGCATGGCTTGCGTCAACTGGCCAGTCGCATCGTCAAGCACGTTCGACTTAAGCCCTTGGATGCCGAGGAAATGGAGCGCTACATCGCGTTCCGACTGACGCAGGCTGGCGATGCTGGCCGCATCCGTGTGGTGCCACGCGCTCGCGCGGCGCTCTTTCGCGACAGCAGCGGCAATCCGCGCCGTATCCATCTGCTCATGGATCGTTGCCTTTACGGTGTCATTGCCCGAGGTCGCCCGATCATTGATGCCGCGTTGGTGCGACGTGCATCGAGAGAGGCAGGCTTCGTGCACGCACGCCGGTTGCCAAGTCGCTGGCTCGCCACGGCGAGCGCCGTACTGGTGGTCGCAGCGGGATTGGCGACGGCCGCAAACTTCCGATCCCAGCCTGTTGCGGCGGCTCAGCAGCTTCCGCAAGCACTCGCTGCGCCAGTCGTCAGCGCAATCTCGTCGCGCTTTGGGCCTTGCGTCGAACGGGCGGCGCGCAGCTTGAACAACGAAGGGCAACCTTTGCAGGTTTTTGACGTTCCGAGCCACATCACCCCACGACTGAGCGGACGCAGTGATGTGTGTATCGAGCAACGGGAAGAGCAGACATTCGCCGCGTGGCGGCCTGCTCTCGCACTCGATCAACTTGCAATGGGCACATACGGCGATGCAGTAAGAGTGATGCAAGCGCAGCTTGTCGTCGTTGGAGCTTTCGCGTCGCAGTCTGAGTTGCAAGCCGATCCGCGCGATGGGCATTTCGGGCCACAGACGCTCGCGGCACTGCGGAACTTCCAGCATCAGCAACGCGTACCGGCCACGGGCCGCGCTGACCCCCTCACTCTGTTGCTGCTCGATATCGCTAGCGCGCCATCCAGCAAGACCACTCATCCTCTGGAGAACCCGCATGGCCGTGCTTAACCTTGTGTCATCCACCAACGCCAGTGCAAAGGGGCTTCGGCTAGGAGAGATTCTGTTCGAGCGTGGCTTGCTCAACGCCCCCCAGTTGCAGTACGCCCTCCAAAAGCATGCCATCGAAGGGCAGCGCCTTGGCAAACTGCTGATCAAACACGGGTTGGCCAGCGAAACCGAGATCGTGCGGGTTATCGCGGAGTTGCAGGGAACCACGTTCACGCCGGTCGACACCCTGCCGCAGGCCGATCCACAGGTGCTGGCGCTGTTCAATCGTGAGCTGTGTCTGCTGCGCTCCTTTCTGCCGCTTCGACGCGTCGACAACTTGCTCGAAGTGCTGATCGGCGATGCCGATAGTGAAGTCGTCGCGCAGTTGGTCTTGCAGCGTTGTGGCCTGCGTTGTCGCTTCTTGCAGGGCGAGTTCACTCGCGTCGCGCAGTTGATCCGCTACACCTACTACTTCGCCCACAATCCGGTCGAATCCTTACTGGAGCGCGAGCTCAAGCGGATTTCATCGGATGTGGATCACGCCTACAGCTTGGATAAGTTGCTGGATTATTTGCTCCACTTTGCGGTTCGCGAGCGCACCACCGATATTCATATTTCTCCGGCGCAAGACAGTGTCCACGTCCTGTTCCGTGTCGATGGGGTGCTGCGGCCGGTGCTGGCGATGCATTCGTCGCTTCAGAGGTTGTTGGGCTTCATCAAGCTCGCTGCCGAGATGGATATCTCCGAGCAGCGACGGCCACAGGATGGAAGCTTCCGTGCGACGGTGCTGGACAGCGCATTGGTGGTGCGCGTCTCGACGCTGATCAGCGATAGCGGCGAGCGAATGGTGATGCGGCTTTTGCCCGAGCAAAGCGACCTTGCCGGCTTGGTCGAAATGGGCTTTTTCGCCGAGGATGTGGTCGCCTTGGAGCGCATGTTCGCCAAGCCAGCCGGGTTGATCCTTATCACCGGCCCAACCGGATCGGGCAAAAGTAGCTCGCTGCATGCGGCCCTGCGGATGCAGTCGCTGATCGAGCGCAACGTACTGACGGTGGAAGACCCGATCGAATATCGGGTGCCGGGTGCCTGCCAGACCGAGGTGAATCGTCGCGCTGGATATGAGTTCGGTTCGGCACTGCGGCACTTTCTGCGCCATGACCCGGACGTCATCCTGCTTGGCGAAATGCGCGATGCCGAAACCGCTCAGGCCGCCATCGAAGCGGCAGCAACCGGACATCTGGTGCTCTCGACGCTGCACGTCTCGGGTGTGTTTGGTGTGATACCACGCCTGCTTCCACTGGGGATTGAAGCGCAGGTGATCGCCGACAATCTTCTTGCCGTGATGAACCAGCGTTTGGTGCGGCAAAACTGCCCGTTTTGCAGTGTTTCTGTTCCTTTCACGGATGCTGAGCGGGCATGGTTGGGTATCGTCGATCAATCAGCCTGCGGTCGGCGCGGAACCGGCTGCGAGCGTTGCCGGGGAAGTGGCTACTACGGACGCCTTCCGGTCTACGAAATACTGGTGCTCAACGACGCGATTGCCAACGCCATTGCCGATGATGCCGGGCGTGAAGCGGTGCGTTCGCTGGCCTATGCCAACGGTTTCGTCGACATGGCCACCGTGTCCAAACGGCGCGTCCTGTTGGGCCAGATCACCGCAGCGGAAGTGCTTCGTGTCGTTGGCGATGGGCCTGAAGCATGAATGTCTACTACTACCGTTTGCTGCTCTCCAGTGGCCGCACCAAGAGCGGCATCGCGCAATTGGCAGTAGAGCAGGACAGTTCGGCGCGTGTATGGCTGGAGAAAAACTTCGAAGCCACCGTGATCGGGCTCACGCGCCTTCCGGGTTGGTTGGCCGAAACGCAGCGCAGTCTTTCGCAACTGCTTCGCCCCAATATTCTTCCCGCCGAGTTGGCTGGGATGTTGCGCGACATGTCGGTGATGACGAGCAGTGGCATTCCGGTTGTCGAAGCCCTGCGTGCCGTGGCGCAGGAGGTCGGCACCGGCCGTGCATCGAACGCCGCTCGAGTGGCACGCAATCTGATTGCCGAGCTAGACGCCGGCGCGTCGATGAGCGATGCGTTTGCGCGTTATCCGGACACGTTTCCGGAAACCGTCCGCAATCTGATGATGATTGGCGACGAGACCGGCAGCATGGATTTGATGCTCAAGGAGGCGGCCGATCACGTCGAGCGCGTCACTCAGATGACGGCCGATACTCGTCAAGCCTTGATCTACCCGGCGTTCGTGTTCGCGTCCATCTTCGCTGCCGGTGGCTTTTGGATCTACTACGTCATCCCCAATCTCACCGGCCTTTTCGAACAGATGAACGCGAAACTGCCACCGCTCACTATCGCCGTGATCGCCTTCTCGGAATGGTTCACTGCGAACATCCTTACGGTGCTGGTGGGCATGGCGATCTCGGGTTTCGCGCTATGGGTAGCGTGGCGACACAGCCGGCCATTCCGCCGCTTCATGCACAACGTGCTGCATCGCACCCCCATTGCGCGAACCATCATGAACTCCGCCGGTCTTGCGTTTCTGACCGAGTACCTCGCGCTGCTGGTTCGCGCCGGCGTGGACATGGTCAGCAGCCTCAAAGTGATGGAGCGCGCGATGCGCGACGAGTATTACCGCGAGCGCATCGTCGCGATTCGCCAAGTACTCGAGCGCGGAGACCGTGTTTCCTCGGCGATGCGCCAAGTGGGCGGCTTTCCGCCGATGCTGGTGCGCATGGTGTCGGTTGGCGAGGACACCGGCACGCTGGACAGGCAGCTATCGCGCCTTTCCGCCGAGTACAGCATGCGCTTGCAGCGCCTGATCGCGAACCTCTCGGAAATCATCAAGCCGGTCGTCGTCCTCTTGGCGGGCGGCATGTTCATCCTGCTCATTGTCGCTCTGCTTTTGCCGGTCTACGACTTGGTGAAGCAGGCCATGTCCGCTCCGCAGTTCTGACCGGAGGATTTCATGAGGCTGTCTCGATCGTCGTTCTTGCCCCGCTCGCGATATCCGGCCCATTGGCGTCAAGGCGGCTTCGGTATTTTGCAGGCCATGCTGCTGATCGTGTTGGTCGGCGCGGCCGTCGTGGCTGGCTTCACCTTGCTGCGCTCGGCTGCGCCGGTCAAGCAAGCCAGTCAACAAGAGGAAGCGCTGCGCTGGGCGGATGAAGCGCTCGTCGCTTTCGCTGCTGCCAACGCGCACCTGCCTTGCCCGGTTTCAAGCCCCACCGCAGCGCCAACTGCCTGTGTGGCAGCGGGCCAGAAGGGTTGGCTACCGACACGTGCGCTGGAGGCGGTCCTTCCGGGTGGTGCCGGCCCGATGCAGCCGCTGCGCTACATGGTGTATCAGGGCGGCCCCAGTAGTGATCTGACTGTCGCCAGCAACGTCTTCAGCCCGCACACCTGGGAGCGCACTCCGCACAATCTTGCTCCAATCAATGGGCTGGATTTCTGCGCGAAGCTTGGCAATGCGATGCGCGAGACTTCGACCGCAGCGCTGCCAAATCGCGCCAGTGTGGCGGATCTTTCCGGAACCACGATCAACGTGGCTTTCGGGCTCGCCGCCGCCGGGCCGACACCGGGGACGGCAGGCCGCTTCGATGGCGTCAACCAGAACGACCAAGCCGTTCTCGAAGCGCCCTCGCGCGCAGCCGACAGCGGTTACGACGACCGCACCCGAGTTCGCGATTTCAATGCTCTGGCGCAGACACTGGGCTGCGGTCATGCCAGTCCGACGAATCCCGATGGCTTGACGCTGGCGGCAATGGACATGTTGGCGCTGGCGGTGGATGTCAGCGACGAGGTCGCCGAGCAGCACCAAGGCAATGTGGAGGACACCAACCTCTCGGTTGCCATGGCTGCGGTCTCGACGGTGTTCGCCGGCATCGCCGTAGCGCTGGCCGGTGCCAGCATCGCCAATTCGGTGTCGACACTGGCGACGGCATCGGCGCAGCTATCGGCAGCGATTGCCTCGTGTGTCGTGCTGGTGGGTTGTGGGTTGATTCCGCCTTACACCGCAGCCGTCACCGTCGCTGGCGTGGCGATCGGTTTGGCCGCGACGGCGACCGGCCTATCAGCGGGCGCGCTGATCGCCACCTCGGTGGCTTTGGCCCTGACGATTGAGGCCCGTGATATGGCCGCTGCCGGCCTCGGTAGCGGTGCGCCCGACCTTACCGAAATGACCGCGCGCACCTGCGTCGGTGCCGAGGGTGGTCTCGTCAATCAGACCATCGACGGCAACGGTAATCTCGTCACCATCGACCCACCGATCTGGCGCAACGGCCTGCGTCAGGAAGTGGCCGCGACAAGAGCCGAGCTGACTACACTTGAAGCGGAGGCCGAGGCCAATCGCATTCGACGGGCGCAACTGGAACTGATTCCTTCAGTGCATCTCATCAGATACCCGCCCACGCCGGTGCGTGCCGCAGGAGAATCCGATGCCGATTGGAACGCCCGATACGCGGCGTGGCTCGCAACGCGGAATGACTATGAGACCCAGCTGCAAGCAAAGCTCGAGTCGATACGTATCGCTATGCAGGCGCAGTTCGATTGGGAGACGAGCGTGCAGGCCGCCGTCAACGCTCAGCGCGAACTGGACGCCATGCAAGCTGCGGTCGGGGAACTTACGGCGGCAGTCAGTGTGTGCGATGCCAGCCCTCCCGCCGATATCCTCGGCACGCAGCGCTGCACCAACCAGCGCCGCTCGTTGCTCGGATTGACGACTTGCGACGCTAACATCCTCACCGCCGCGCAGGTGGCTGGGCGCCAGTGCCTGCCTTGGAAGCGCGCTGATCGTGATACCGCCAACACCACACGCGACGCCGCCCGGACGAATTTTCATACCGCCGAATGGACGGCGGTGATGATGCCCGAACCGCCGATCCAGAGCTACATCAGCAACTTCGGTTCATATCTTGAGACTTGGGAATGCCGTGTCTTTGGCTGGTGCAACCACCCTCTCATCATCTGGCGGCAGTCCGATAGCGACAGGCGAGAAACCTACGCCAAGACCGTCTATAAGTCTCTCGGCTTGCAGGTTGCACTGAGAGTGAAACGCTCGGAGCTCGACGAAAAGGAGCGGGCCTACACCACCGCACAGGCCCAGTGCGTTGCACTGCGCAATCTTCAGCCCGGTGGAAGCACCGGCGGCACCGAGTTGCCACCGGTGTGGGCGGGTGCGAACGCAATCATGCAGGCGGCCAACTGCCGTGGCGCAACGGGCGCGATCCAACCGTCGAACTGCGCGGTGACGCCATGACGCGCGCTGGTGGGCAGGTGTTCGGACAGCGGACGAAAGGCTGGTCGCTGGTGGAAATGGCCGTGGTGCTTGTTGTCATGGGTGCCATCGGCTTGGCTTTGTGGCGACTTCTGCCGCTGGCACCGAAGGTGGCGGCCGGTGATATGGCGGCGCGCGAGCTGGCGCAGGCCGAGCAGGCGCTGGTGGGTTATGTCTTGGCGCACTCGCGCCTGCCAGCGCCGGTCCTTCAGAACGGTGTCGGCGTCCTGCCGGTGGACGCACTGGGGCTGCCGTCGCGGCTGAAGCTTCGCTACCAAGTACAGCCAGCGCTCACTGTCTCGCCGGGTGATGGTTTCGCCCCCTTGCTGCCGCCGGCTCCCGGTGTGGTGCCAGCGGTGCCGACGGTTTCCGGCCAGGTCAATGGCCTCGATTTCTGCATGGCCTTGAAGGATGTCGAAACACTGACACTCAACGGGATGGACGGCGTGCCGGCTGCGTTCGCGCTGATGCACGGTGGGCCAGTGGGCCACGACCAGATGGCAGGTGCAGCTTTCGCGCTGCCCGCTGGCCAGACGCTTGGCGAGCGGATGGTCGCAGCCTTGGGGCCGGGCGAGTTTGCTAGCCGACTGGGCTGTCCAGACCGTGTATCACGCGTCCATGGTGCCGCTCGCGCGGCCTATGCGGCTTACGACCTCAGCCGAGTGGCGACTGAGTACGACCGGTTTCGAACCTTCGCGATCCAAGTCGCGGAAATGAACCTGACCAATGCTCGTACCAACGGAGTGTTTGCTAGCTTCGACATCGCTTATGGCGTCTTCATCGAGGCATTGGCGATTTTGCAAGAAGTGGCCGGGTGGCCGCCCGATGCGCTGGGCATCGCCACCGGTATCGCATCGCACATCACGGCGACCGCCCAGCTTGCCGTCGCCATCTACAACATGGCCAGCGCGGTGGAAGAGATCGTAGCCGCAGAAGCCGACATCATCGAAGCGCAACAGCAAAGCGTTGCTGCGCAGGCCAATCTCGCCCGCATGAACGCACTTGCCACATCGTCGCTCACCCACGCCCAAGCCCTCGACCAAAACGGTTTGCAGCCATGATCGGACGTCTTCCTTGCCGTTACCGCTCCAGCGGCGTCTCCTTGATCGAGCTGGCGCTGGTGCTCGTCGTCTTGGGATTGATCTCGGTGGTGCTGGTGCAGTTTCTTGGCGTCGCCACGCAGGAGCGTCGCGAAGCGGCTGGCCGCGATTTGCTGCAACGCGCCGATGATGCGCTGCTGGCCTACGCGATGATTCACAGTCGTCTGCCCTGTCCCGCGGTGGGTGGATCGGGCGTGGAGGACTGCACCATCGGCCAAGTCGGGATGCTGCCTTACCGCACACTGGGACTCCCGGATGCCAACGCGCGCAAGATGCGTTACGGCGTGCTGAGGCGGCCGGCAACCCGCAAGCTCGATGCTGATCTCGCTCGGCGCTTGGATCGTTTTGACCCACTGCATGTATTTGGCGGTCTTGGCACCGAGTTTGCGCTCGGCAATGCCAATGGCTTGGATCTGTGCTGGGCCTTGCGCAGCGCCCAGCAGTCGCCCGCCGATGTCGCTTTCCTGCACGTCACTCAGCCGAACGATTCAACGCGAATCGCCGACAACGTGGCCTACGCGCTCGCCCTGCCCGCACAGGGCGAAAGCTTCGGCGGTCATCAAGCTTCCGCCACGCCCGCCTTCGAATCGCCGAAACGCCGTGCTCGCGCCGACTACCGCGATCGAGTCCTTGCGGTAGGCCTCGACCAGCTCTGGGCGAGGATGCGCTGTGGCGATAACCTCGCCGCCGCGTCGCATGCGCATTTCAATACCGCCGCCGCGATTGCTGTGATGCATCAGGCGCTGCGGGATTACAAATCCCAGCTCGCCATCGCCGAAAAGCTTGCTGAAGCCAATGTCGCAAACGGTGCTGCCGCAGTGCTTGCCGGTGCTGCTGGAGTCGCCAATGCAGCGGGCGGTGTCGCCGACACCGTTTCCGAGGGGCTTGCTAGCAAGGGCATCGTGGGCTATCGCGTCGCCTTGGGTGTGGTGGGTACGGCCGCTGCGGTTGCCGTGACGGTCACCGCGGTGGTGCTTGTTGCCACGGCCGGCCTAGCCTTGACTGCGGCGCGGGCCGCTCACGACGACATCGATCCATTGATCGCCGACGCCGCCATCCTCGAGCCGAGCGTGCTCGAACACGCCAGAGCGGCTGACGCGATCGGCATGTACTGATGATCCGTGACATGTCACGCGAACGTCGCCCCTTTTTTACCGGAACCACCACCATGCACCGAAGATCCAGCCTGTCCCATTCGCCACAAGGCTTCACGATTGTCGAAATGTCGGTGGTCCTTGTGATCATCGCCTTGATCGTCGGTGCGGTGTCGGTCGGTCGCGATCTTTACCGAAGTGCCCAAGCCGAGCGCCTCAGTAGCGATTTCGTCCAAGCTTGGGTGCTTGCCTATGATCGATTCGTTGCTGGAACAGGCATCGTGCCCGGTGACAACTTCGACAATCCGACCGGGCTCGTCAATGCGGGTATCAACCTTTTTCTGTGCGACGCCGACTTGCAAAACGCGATGTTGGGTGCTGGCGTTAGCTTGCCGGCAGGTCGCGGCGAGGGTGTCGCTGATCGGTATGTCTACCAGGATGCCCGTGGCGTTCCGCAGGATCTCCGCGTGTGCCTCGGCAGTGTGCAGTGGTCGGAACCTTTTGGCAGTGTCGGTGTCTATGCCGCACGGCCGCGCAACGTGATGCGCTTTGAACGAGTGACGCCATCACTCGCTACTTTTCTCGATGCAAAAATTGACGGACGTGTGGATGCCCGACACGGGCGTTTCCGCGAAGTGGGCCCGCATGACGACACCACGCCCGCCGCTGCGCCTTGGAGCCTGCAGGACGACGACAATCTAAATGCTGGAACCAATCCCGATGGACAGGTGGCCGTCGTTACCGCGTATCTGCGGATGAGCCAGTAGCCACGAGCCTTACACGGTGCGTTCAAACTTCAGTGTGCAATCGCCGATCGTCACCAAATCGCCATCGTTCAATCGTGCCTCGCGCACGACAGTGCCATTGACGCGAGTGTGGTTGGTCGCACCGAGATCACGAACCCGATAGCTCTCGCCATCACGCCAAGCCACGCAGTGGTGACGTGAGACGGTGCGGCGTGAAATACGCAAGTTGCTGTCGGACGCACGGCCGATGACGAGCAACTGCTCGGAGACCTCGGTGCGTTTGCCGCGGTCGGTGCCATCCATCACCGTCATCCACGCTGTGATCGGAGTCCCGTCATCGATCGTTGCATTGGCCTCGTCAATTCGCTGAGTCAACCATTCTTGTCCGTTTCCCAGCTCGCCGATGGCTTCCAGCCCCTTGTCGACAAAAGCCTGCCGCGCCGCATCGCTACGGTCGGCCGTGCCCTCCGCGCCAAGACGCCAGACTCGAGTCGGGCGGTTGATTTCCGGAAGCGTCATCTCGCCAAGCGGATGCAGGGCGAAAGTCTCGAACAAACTCTCGAACTGCGATTCGCAGACGATGGCTTGGTCGGTGCGCGCGTAGGCCAGCAGTTGCAGTGCCCATTCACTGGTATTGCCGAGCATGCTCATGCTGCCGTTCGGATGGACTTGGAGAATCCCGCTCGGCCCAAGAACGACGGCCACGCGTCGAGGGAACGCGTCGAGCGTGGCGCGAGCGACGCGTGCCGCGCGCAGTTCGGTTGCATGGATGCTTCCTGGCTGCTCCTCGGCGACAAAGCAGGCATAAATGCTATCCCGCGCTGAAAGCAAGATGCGGGCACCCGCGTTACTCAGGTGCTTGTTGAGATCAGTGAGCAATGTGTCAACGGCCGAGCACGAAGTAGGATCGACACGACAGATGATTCCGCAGGTCCAGCGGCGGCCGCTCGGGCGTGACGTTACGCCACCCAACGAAAGCCCTGCCGCTTCAATGTCCAGCGCCGCTTGGATCGAATCGCGGAGGGCAATGGTTGGCAGCGCGGGCCTGCGACCCAAGTCATCCAGCATCGTCTGGTTGAAGTGCTCGAAGCTCGCTAGGGCCTCGGCGTATTGACCGTCTGTGGCAAGTGCGGTCATGAGCTGGCACCGGCAGGCCTCGTCCCAAGGGTTCAGCATCGCCAGCCGTCGCGCAGTCGCGATGGCCTGCCGATTCAGGCCAGCGGCCTGCTGCGCTTCGAATAGGTGCCGCAGTGAGCGTGTTGCGACGTCTGCCAGGCGGGCTCTCGCCGGATGCAGCCACGCCTCAAACTCGCGGCAATCGTCGAGCAATAGCCCACCAAGAAACTCGCCACCAAAGCCGGCCGCCTCGTCATCCAAGGCAAGTAGGTCAGGGCCAGCGGCAAGCTCGGACGCACGCAGCATTTGGTGAAGGTCGATGACCACGTCGGGCTGCGGATAGAGTCCCACCTCATCTCGCGTGGTCAGCAGCAAACCAGGGGCCCCGTGCGCATCAAAAACACGATTCAGATTGGCGAGCACCTGGCGAAGATTGGTTCGCGCCGCCGCAGGTGGCAAGGCCGGCCAGAGGAGCTGCGCCAAATGCTCGCGCGAGTGCTTACGCCCGGCTTCGACGGCGAAATAGCCCAACAGCGCCCACCCTTTGCGGTAGAGGATCGCTGTACTGATGTCATCCGGCCCGTATCGAAGCCGACGCTCCCCCATCAGAAAGATACTCAGCATTTTCGCC
>BBPD01000086.1_pt1 | contig 21907 bp, 16 predicted proteins | sample 1344911 | NCBI WGS metagenome assembly BBPD01 (sample SAMD00019088, study PRJDB2971) | groundwater metagenome | biome: freshwater biome; feature: mineral spring; material: ground water | place: USA: CA, Sonoma | collected 2011-09 | depth surface m
TCTTCGTCCAGCCTGATCGAGCGTATCGCTCGCGCCATCCCCGACCCGGTACTGTTGTTTATCGGCCTTTACCTGATCGCTCTGATGGCCGCATCCCTGCTGGGCGGCACCACATTTTCGACGATGGGGCCGAACGGCCCGATCGAGCAAAGCATCAAACCGATGCTCGCCTCCGAGCATGTGCGGTGGATCTTCGACAACGCCCTGCTTGCCAACTGGCTGGGTTTCGGCAACGGCGTGCTGGGTGTCATCCTCATCGTCACGCTGGCCATCGGCGTCGCCGAGCACGCGGGCCTCCTCGGGGCGCTGATCAAGAAGGTCGGGCGTCGCGTACCGATGCGCTGGATGCCGCTCATGCTGGTGTTCCTCGGCATCATGAGCTCACTCGCCACCGATGCGGGCTACCTCGTGCTGATTCCCTTGGCCGGCTTGCTCTACGCGGCACTGGGCCAGAACCCGCTGATCGGCATGGCTGCGGCGTTTGCCGGCGTTTCGGCCGGTTTCAGCGCCAACCTCATTCCCGCGACGCCGCCGGATGTCATCGTCGGATTGAACGCCAAGATCTTCGCTGAAGCGCAGGGCGTTCCTTTCGTCTCCGTCGAAGGCGTACCCCTGAATGCCGCCACGATGAATTATTTCTTCATGGTGGCTTCGACCTTTCTGCTCGCCATCGTAGGCGCTTGGGTGACGACGCGCTTTGTCGCACCAAAACTTGCCGCACAGCCGTGGACCAAGCCCGCCGACCTCGACTTCGGCGAGTTCAGCCTGACCGACGCCGAGCGCCGTGGCCTGCGCGCCGCCGCCTGGGCGACGCCGGTCGCCTTGTTGATCATCTACGGTTTCGCGGTCGGGCCCTTGGCCTCGTTCACCGGTGCGGATGGCCGTGAGGTGCATCCCTTCCTCAACAACGTGATCCTGCTGATCTCGTTCTACTTCGTCATGGTGGGCATGGCATTTGGCTTCGCCAGCCGCAAGTTCACCGGGCTTGGCGATGTCGTCGAGGCAATGACGAAGCAGGCCAACACCATGGGCTACATCCTGGTGCTGACCTTTTTTTCTTACAATGTCCTTGGCTTGCTGACCTATAGCGGGCTCGGTGCTTACGTCACCTTCCTTGGTGCGCAGGGCTTGGTCGGGCTTGGTCTTTCCGACAATCCGGTTTTACTGCTGTTGGGCTTTGTCCTGCTCACGGCTTCGATCAATCTTGTCGTGGGTGGCCTAACGTCGAAATGGCTGCTGCTGGGCCCGATCTTCGTCCCGATGCTCTATCAAGTGAATCCGCAGATGACGCCGGATCTCATCTCCGCAGCCTACCGGGTGGCGGATTCCTCCACCAACATCGTGACGCCGATGATGGCCTACGCCGGCATCGTTCTGGCCTTCATGCGGCGCTATCAACCCGGACTTAGTATCGGCGAGATGATCCTGATGATGGTTCCTTACTCTGCATTTTTCCTCGTGTCGTGGACGGCGCTTTTGCTGGTCTTCTTCGTCTTTGGCATCCCGTTCGGTTTCTGATCCCCACCCCAGGAGTTCCGATGATTCGCTCCGTACTTGCTCTAGCCCTGCTCACGGCCTCGCTGCCATTGACTGCGCAGTCAACTGCTGCGGCGGCAACGCCCGCCACAGCGCCGGTAGCCGCGACATCCGGCAAACAGCCCTTCACCGCTGAACGCAGTTGGCAGATTCAGCGGATTGGCAATCCGACGATCGCGCCCGATGGCTCGCGCATCGTCGCGCCGATCACCCGCTTCGACATGGCCGAAGACCGCGGCTTCACCGATCTTTGGATCTGGAACGCCGACGGTAGCGGCCAGCGCGCCTTCACCACCCACGCTTCCAATGAATCGGCACCGACCTTCAGCCCCGATGGCCGCTTCATCGCCTTCACCGCGCAGCGCGAGGACGACAAAGCGCCGCAGCTCTACGTGATGGCCGTCGATGGCGGCGAGGCGCGTCGCCTCACCACGCTGGCTACCGGCGTGCAAAGCCCGAAATGGTTCCCCGACGGTGCGCGTATCGCCTTCGTCTCGCGCGTGTTCGACGACCTGCCACTGGCCGAGCAGGGCAAGCGCCTTGAAGAGCGCGCCAGTTCGAAGATGACGGCACGGGTCTGGGACGGCGCGCCGGTAACGGCCTGGGATCAATACATCGACGAGCGCGAGTTCCATGTTTTCGCGGTATCGACAGCCGGTGGCGAAGTGCAAGCGCTGACCCAGCCAACCGGCCTGGAACTGCCGCGCAACGCGGTGCAGGGCACCGACTCGCTGTTCGCGATTGCTCCGGATAACCGCGAGCTGGCCTTCGTCGCCGACAGCGATCCGGCGCGCAATGTCACCAACAACGATGTATTCACCGTTGCCATCGGTGCGAGCGAAGCCACCAACCACACCCAGGCCAACGCCGCCGGCGACACCAATCCGCTGTACAGCCCGGACGGCCGCTATCTCAGCTTCGTGCAGCAGCGTATTCGAGGCTTCTACGCCGACAAGGGCCGGGTGATGCTGAAGGATCGCCGCGACGGCAGCATCACCGAACAGTTCACCGACTGGGACCGCACTGCCGACGGACTGGTCTGGGGCAACGACAGCCGCCGCCTCTGGGGTGCCATCGATGATGCCGGCACCGTGCGCGTCTACGAGCTGCCGATCAACGGCAGGCCGCGCGCGGTTACGCCGGCCGAGGAGGGCTCGGTGGCCGGCTTGGCGCTGTCGCGCAACGGCACCCTCGTGGGCCTGCGCCAAACCTTCGTCGAGCCGCCGACGCTGGTGCGCATCAACGCACGCAACGGCGACACCACCAAGCTCTCGACGATCAACGACGAACTGCTGGCCAACACCGATCTCGGCACGTTTGAATCGGTGACTTACACCGGCGCCAATGGCGTGCCGATCCAGATGTGGGTGAATTATCCGCCCGGTTTCGACCGCTCGAAGCAGTACCCACTGTTCATGCTGATCCACGGCGGCCCGCACAATGCCATCACCAATGGCATGGCGTTTCGTTGGAACGCGCAGGTGTTCGGCAGTTGGGGCTATGTGACAGCATGGCCGAACTTCCACGGCAGCTCGGGCTTCGGCCAAGAGTTCACCGATTCGATCAACCCGAATTGGGCTGACAAGCCCTTCGAGGACGTCATCAAGGCCGCCGAGTGGTTCGCCGAGCAGCCGTGGATCGACGATCAGCGCATGGTCGCCGGCGGTGGCAGCTACGGCGGCTACCTCGCTAGCATCATCCTCGGCCGCGAGCACCCGTTCCGGGCGTTGGTCGCGCACGCCAAGGTCTACAACCTCTACACCCAGTACGCCGCCGACTTCGCCACCGAGATCCCGCGCTTTGGCGGCTTCTGGGAGCCGGAGAACCGCGCGATGTTCGAGAAGATCTCGCCGCACTACCACGCCGCGAATTTCAAGACGCCCACCCTCGTCATCCACGGCCAGCTCGATTATCGCGTGCCGGTCAATCACGGGCAGGAACTTTTCCAGACCCTGCTGATGAAAGGCGTGCCGACCCGCTACGTGTACTTCCCGAACGAGAATCACTGGATCCTGAGGCCGCAGAACTCGGTGTTCTGGTACCAGCAGGTGCGGAAGTGGTTCGAGGAGCACAACGCGCCGAAGGCACCCTGACTTCACGCATGAGGTAACGAATGAGCGGGTCTGCCGGCACCGGAACGATTTCGTCCGCGACGCTTGAAGCTGCCCTGCAAGCCGTGGTCGAGCGTCGCCTCGATGCCTTGGCCGAGATGCTGCCCTTGGACGCAGGGTTGCGCGCGACACTGCGTCCGCTGGCAATCGCCTCGGATTTCGCCCTCGACGTACTGCATCGCCAGCCGTCGATGCTCGCCAGTCGTCACTCCATGCCGGTGTTTCCTGCGCTCTCGGCGGATGCACCCGATGCAGCGATGGCCGCGCTGCGCAACTGGCGAGCGGCATCGTCGATGGTGCTTGTCGCCCGCGATGTCGACGATCTTGATGGTGTCGAGGCAACACTCGCCGGCAGCACGCGCATCGCCGAGGCCGCCCTGCAAGGCGCGTTGGCGCAGGCCGAAGCCGAGTTCGCACCGCGTTTTGGTGGTGTGCGTGATGCCGAGGGCCGCGTGCAGCGTCTGGTGGTGTTCGCGCTCGGCAAACTCGGCGGCGGCGAGTTGAACTTCAGCTCCGATGTCGACCTCGTCTACGCCTATCCGCAGGACGGCGTTAGCGATGGTGCGCGCTCGCTCGAAGCCGAGCCCTACTTCGTGCGCCTCGGCCAGCGTTTGGCGCAGCTACTCAACGAACCCACCGTCGATGGTTTCTGCCATCGCGTCGATCTGCGCCTGCGCCCCTTCGGTGACAGCGGGCGTCTGGCGCTCAGCTTCGATGCAACGGAGGCCTACTTCCAGCGCGAGGGCCGCGACTGGGAGCGCTACGCCTGGCTGAAGGCGCGCCCCGTGGCGGGCGATATCTTCGCCGGCGAGTCGCTCATCGAGGCGCTGCGGCCCTTCGTCTATCGACGCTACCTCGATTTCACCGCGCTGGATTCCCTGCGCGAGATGAAAGCGATGATCGAAGCGGAAGTCGCCCGCAAGGACATGGCCGACGACCTCAAGCGTGGGCCCGGCGGCATCCGCGAGGTCGAGTTCCTCGTACAGGCGATCCAGCTCATCCGCGGCGGGCGTGAGCCGGCATTGCGTTGTCGCGGCCTGCTGTCGGCGCTCGCTGCGCTTTCCAGTGCCGGGCATCTGCCGGAGGCGACAGCACAGCGTCTGGCCGTGGCCTATCGCTTCCTGCGCCGGGTCGAAAACCGGGTGCAGATGCTGCGTGACGCCCAAGAATACGCACTGCCCGCCGACGCTCTCGACCGCCTGCGTATCGCTCGGGGATTGGGCTATGTCGACGCGGCAGCGCTCGATGCGGCGCTGCGTGACCATCGCGAGGTGGTGGCCGCAGAGTTTGCCGCCGTACTCGGTGGATCTGCGTCATCAACAGCGACCTCGCGTTCCGGCACCGCCGTTATCGGTGATGCGCAGACGACGGCCCTCGCCGCGTACTGGCGGGCGCTGCCCGAGGACGGCGACGTGCAGGTGTTGGCAGCGGTCGGTTTTGTCGATGCGAGTGCGGCCGACGAAGCGCTGCGCCGCCTGGCGGCATCCGCACTGCGTCGCAGTCTTTCGGCGCGCGCTGCGACATGGTTTGATCGCATCGTGCCCAGCCTCGTTGTGCAGGCGGCGGCCAGCGACGCGCCCGATGCCAGTCTCGCCCGCGGCATCGCTCTGCTCACCGCCATCGGTCGTCGCAGCGCCTACTTCGCCTTGCTCGCCGAGCAGCCTGCGGCGCTGCAACGCTTGGCACAGGCGTGTGCGAGCAGCGCGCTGCTGGCCGAGCGCCTCACTGAGCACCCTTTGCTGCTCGACGAACTGCTCGATGCGCGCGCCGCCGGACCCTTGCCCGAACACGCCGCCATCGTGCAGGACATCCGCGCCATCCTGCCCGCGCATGAGGATGCCGAAGCCGCGTTGCTGGCACTCAACGAGCGCCGCCATAGCCTCGCGTTCCGCATCGGTCTTGCTTGGCGTGCTGGCCGCATCGATGCCGTGGCCGCCACTCAGGCGCTAGCGGTCGTGGCCGAGGCGGTGGTGAATGCCGCGCTTGCGCTGGCCATCCGCGAAGTGGAGCGCTTGCATGGCCGCATCGCCGCTGGCGGCTTTGCCGTGCTCGGCTACGGCAGCATCGGTGCGCAGGAGCTCGGCTTCGCCTCCGATCTCGATCTGGTGTTCGTGCATGGTGCCGACCCACAAGCGGTCTCCGACGGTGCGCGGCCGCTCGACGCCGGGCGTTTCTACGCCCGCGTGGCGCAGAAGCTGGTTGCTCTGCTCGATACGGCAACCGCCGCCGGCAAGCTCTACGAGGTCGATGTGCGCCTGCGCCCCGACGGTGCCAAGGGCCTGCTGGTGGTGAACTTCGAGAGCTTCGCCGCCTATCAGCGCGAGCGCGCCTGGACCTGGGAGCACCAAGCCTTGGTGCGGATGCGGCCCTTGGCCGGCGATGCCGTGCTACTGGCTCGCCTCGACGCACTACGCAGCGAGATTCTCGCGAGGCCGCGCGATACGCTCGGGCTCGCCAAGGACATCGGCGAGATGCGCGAACGCATGCGCCGCGAGCTCGACCGCAGCGACGCCCTGCATTTTGATTTGAAGCAGGGCGAAGGCGGCTTGGTCGACCTCGAATTCGCCTTGCAACATGCAGTGTTGCACCATGCCAGCGCGCACGCGGCCCTGCTCGCACCGCGACACAGCGTTGGCCTGCTGCATGCGCTGCGCGCCGCCGGGCTGCTTGCTACCGCTGCTGCTGATGCGCTATTGCAAGCGCACGCGGCGCTGGTCGCCCTTTCGCTCGGCTGCACGCTGGATCGACGCTCGCGTCGGGTGCCGAGAGCGCAGGCTCAGGGAGCAGCGTCGGTGCTCGCGTCGGCGGCCGTCACCGGAATCAGCCGCTGCGTTCGCGCTGCCAACGCCTCAAGTACATAGGGTCGCAGGCGTTCGGCCACCCGCGCCGATTCGCGCCAGGGTGTGACCGGCCACGGCCTTCCGTCCGGGCCAAGCGCGCGGGCACGACCGCTGTCGATGGCATGTGCCACCAAATGACCGACGCGACCGAGGTTGCTGCTCGGTGCCGCGATCCACATCGGTGCGCGCGTCGCGGCGGCCTCGCTGATCAGGTTGGCGGAATCCGCTGTCACCACCAGTCGATCCGCCCAGGCCAGCACGCTTGCGTAGGGGTTCGGGCCATCGTCCTCATCGGTCCACACGCAGGTACGTTCGCCGATGGCTTGCTTGAGCAGGATCCGTATCGCGCGCGGCGTGCGCCGCGAGCCCAACAGCCATAGCGTGCCGGCATCGTGTTGCTGCCAACACCGTAGCTGCTCGATCATGTCGTTCAGTGCGTGGTGATCCCAAGGGCAGTCCTTGGTCGGGCCGCCGACAAGCAGGGCGGTGATCGGCCCTTTGGCATGGCCGAGCGCCGCATGGGCTTGGCGTTGGTGTTCCAGCCACGCGTCGTCGATGGGATTCAGGCTACCGTGCAAGGTCAGCACATTGCCGCCATCGACGCCATCGTGCGCTGGCAGCACCAGCCAGTCCCAATGCCGCGTGGACAGCCGTGGATGCAGAATTTGCAGCACCATCGAACCGGCTTTGCCAAGCAAGCGCGTTGCCAGCGCCGCTTGCCGACCACAGCCGACCGCCACCGCAGGCGGTGACGCAAGGTGCGCGGCGAAATCGCGGCCGAAAGCCGCGGCTGAACCCGGCAGCCAGCGCGGCGCGGCCCAGCGCCACGGTGCACGCGCTTCGAGGGCGAGTTCCTCGAAGGGCAAGCCCCAGGCTTCGGCCAGCGCAAGAGCCTGCCGTCGATTGCCGGCAGCGCCGTCGTGCAGCAGCAAAAGGGCGGGGGACGGCATATCACTCATGCGGTGAAGTGTAGCCAGCCGTCGTTCCGACGTTCACAACGGGCTGTTGCAGTGACGGACATCGTCACGTGCTCGGCGGCACTCATACTTCCCGCCACGACTTCCCCAAGCCCTAGGATCGATCATGAGCGCTCTCCCGGACACCGCACTCGACACCCTGTTCCGCAATGCTCGTTCGCACAACGCATGGCAGGCAAAGGACGTCCCCGACGCCCTGCTGCAGCAGCTCTACGACCTGCTGAAATGGGGCCCGACCAGTGTCAATGCCTCGCCGGCGCGCTTGGTGTTTGTGAAGTCGCCAGCAGCGAAGGCCAAGCTGAAGGAGTCGCTGGCACCGGGGAATGTCGAGAAGACCATGAGTGCCCCGGTGACGGTGATCGTCGCGCAGGATATGGCTTTCTACGACAAGCTGCCGGAGTTGTTCCCGCACGCCGATGCGCGTAGCTGGTTTGTCGGCAACGATGCGCTGATCGAGAGCACGGCCTTCCGCAACGCCACGCTGCAGGGTGCTTATCTGATCCTCGCGGCGCGTGCCCTCGGCCTCGATACAGGCGCCATGTCAGGTTTCGACAACGCCTCGCTCGACGCAAGTTTTTTCGCCAATACCACGGTGAAGTCCAATTTCTTGGTTAATCTCGGCTACGGCGACCCGGCCGGGCTGTTTCCGCGTTCGCCGCGTCTCGGCTTCGACGAAGCCGCGCGCATCGCCTGAGCGTCTCGAGAAACCCTAACGCGGCGGGCTGCCGCGCGTCCACGATAGGAGTACTGCCATGAGAAAATCCCTGTTTGCTGCGGTTTTTGCTACCGCGTTCGCATCGCCCGTTTTCGCCGCCGACGAGTTCAGCTTCGACGCCGGCCACACCTATATCGGCTTCGAGATCGACCATCTCGGCTTCTCGCAGACACTGGGTGACTTCACGAAATACGAGGGCACGCTCAAGCTTGATCGCGCCGATCTGGCGAATTCGTCCGTTGACGTCACCATCCACACCGCCAGCATCGATACCGATCAGGCCGATTTCGACGAGCATCTGCGCTCGGCTGATTTCTTCAATGTCGCCCAACACCCGACCATGCGCTTCACCAGCACGAAGGTCGAGGATCTTGGCAATGGCGCGCTGAAAGTCACCGGTGATTTCACCATGCTCGGTCAGACCCACCCCGTTGTGCTCGACGTGAAACTCAACAAGGTCGCGCCGCACCCTTTCCGCCCGACCATCGAAGTGGCGGGTTTCTCGGCGCGTACTACGCTTGATCGCACGGTTTGGGGCATGGACAAGTTCGCGCCCGCCATCGGTACTGCGGTGACGATCCGCATCGAAACCGAGTTCAACCGCGAGTTGCCGGCGCAGTAAGCGGCCGGAATGCCTTTCGTTTTTCGTCCCGCCACCGAACGCGGCCGCCTCCTCGAACCCGGCCTGACCGGCACTGCCGCCTTCAGCCACGGCAGTGCCTTTGACCGCGCTTGGCTTGGCTTCCATGCGCTGCGGGTGTTGAATCGCATCGAGCTGGCGGCGGGCGTGCGCCTGCCGCCGGCGCGGCGCGCGAACATGGAAATACTGACGCTGGTGCTCGCTGGCACCTATCGAGCCACGTTTCGATCGACGGATTTCCAAGAATCTTGCACCGGTCCTTTGCAGGCCGGCACTTGGCATCGACTGGGTGCGGGCGTCGGTGTCGAGGTTGTCGAAGAAAATGCTTGCCCCGACACGTCACTGCGCCTGCTGCAATTTTGGCTGCAACCCAGCCATAGCAACACCGTTCCGGAGCAGGCGGCTGCCATTCCCTTGGCGAGCGAAGCGCGTATTGCTGCCCCCTTGAATGCTTTGCTGCCTTGGGGATCTACCGCCTCGGTGCGTCGCCAACGCATCCTGCCCGGTGGGACGCTAACTCTGCCCAATACGCTGGGTGGGGCGTGCTGGGTCGAGGTGCTGGGCGGTGAGGTGGCGCAGGGCAAGCAAGTGCTGCGGGTAGGCGATGGACTGGGTGTGGCTTCGGAAGCGGCTATCGCGTTGGTGACGTCCTTCGGTGTCGATCTGCTGGTGATCGATCTTCCGGGTTGAGCCTTGCGTCTTGCGCCACGCAGCGCTCACCGCGCCGTCCGTTGCACCGCAGGCTAGAATGCGCACCTCCATCGTTCGAGCCTCAACCCATGCTGCGCACCGATGCTACCGCCCAGAAGGCCGCGAACACCGAGCGGGTGTATAGCGTGGCGCGTGCCGAGCTGCCGCTGTCCTGCCCAATGCCAGAAATGCGCCTGTGGAACTCCCATCCGCGCGTCTACCTGCCGATCGAGGCCGAAGGCGGCCGTTCGGTCTGCCCGTATTGCGGCACCCAATACATCCTCGTCGATTGATCCGCCGCGCGTGGCTCGCCGGCTGACGGTCGTCCAGCTTCTGCCGGCACTGCATGCGGGCGGTGTCGAGCGCTCCACCCTCGAAATAGCCGAGGCTCTTGTCGCTGCCGGGCATGCCTCACACGTCGTGTCGGCCGGCGGTCGGCTCGTGGCAACACTCGAAGCCGCTGGCAGCACGCACCACCGGCTGGCCATTGGTGCCAAGTCGCTGGCGACGCCGTTCAAGGTCTTCGCGCTGCGTCGCCTGTTGCGCGCGCTCAAACCGGATGTCGTCCATGCGCGTTCGCGGCTGCCGGCGTGGATGGGCTTGGGCGCACTGCATGGGATGTTGCCGCGACCGAGCTTCATCACCACGGTTCACGGCTTGAATTCGCCCGGCAGCTACAGCAGCGTGATGACGCGCGGCGATGCGGTGATCTGCGTTTCCGACTGCGTGCGCACTTACGTCCTGCGGCATTGGCCCAATGCCGCAGCGCGGCTCGTGGTGATCCCGCGCGGCGTCGATCCCGCGCAGTTTCCGCGCCGACCGCGGCCCGATGATTCGACCCGGGCCAGCGTGCTCGGCGAACTCGGGTTGGCCCCAGACACGCGCCTGCTGCTGATGCCCGGCCGCGGTACGCGCTTGAAGGGCCACGCCGATGCCATCGCCTTGCTCGCCGACCTGCGGGCGAACGGTGTGCCGGCGGCGCTATGGCTGCTTGGCACCGACCAGCCCGGCCGCGAGGCTTACGTTGCCGAGCTGCGCGCCCTGGCTGCGGCGCAGGGTGTCGAGGCCGTGCTGCGAGTATCGCCACCGCGCAGGGATGTGGTCAGCGCCTATGCGGCCAGTGATCTCGTGCTGCAACTTTCGCGCAAGCCCGAAGCTTTCGGGCGCACCGTTGTCGAGGCGTTATCGGTTGGCGCGCCGGTGCTCGGTTGGGCGCATGGTGGCGTCGGCGAACAGCTTGCCGTGTTGCAGCCGTCGGGCGCGGTGCCGCTGGGCGACGCGGCTGCTTTGCTCGCCGGTGCCGAAACCCTGCTTGCGCAGCCGCCCGCGCCGCCGGTTTCGATTCCCTACACTCTGGCGGCGATGCAGCAGGCTACCCTTGAGTGCTATGTCCGACACGCTGGTTGAACGTTTAGCTCGGTTGGCCCCGTGGTGGGTGCTGCTGCAAGTGGCCTGCTGGCCTTGGGCCGGGCTGGCCGAGGCATTCCTTTCGCTTGGGGCGGTGCTCGGTTTCGGTTTGATGGCAGCCACCCGCTTTCGCGGCGGCCTGCGGGTGCTGAGCCACGAGGCTTGGGCGCTGACCACGGTGTTGTTCCTCTGTTACTGGCTGGCCTCGGCGTTCTCGATACCGCTCGCCGTGGACCCGGCCAATACCGCCATCGAAACCGCGAAGGATCTGCGCTATCTGCCCTTTCTTTGGCTGGTCGCGATGGCTGTCTCCACCGCGCACGGACGTCGGATCGTGGCCTTTGGCATTGCCGCCATCGTTTCGGTGTGGACGCTCGACGGCCTGCTGCAAGCCATCACCGGGAACAGCCTCGGTGGTCTGTCGCACGCAGAACGCCTATCGGGCATTTTTGGCGCGGAAAACCTGAAAATCGGCTTGGTACTGGCCAGCTTGTCGCCCTTTGTGCTGCTGCCTGCGGCGCGGCGCGGCCCGCTGTTGTGGGTTCTTGTTGCCGTGGCGCTGGGCATCGTCATCCTGCTCGCCGGTTCCCGCGCCTCGTGGATCACCTATGCCTTGGTGTTGTTGGTCACGGGTTTGGGCCAAATGGGTTGGCGGCGTACCGCTGCGGCTGCGGTCGTCGCTGGCCTGTTCACTTTGGTGCTGGCCGCGAGCTTCAGCGATGTCCTCGGGCCGCGCGTGCAGCGCAGTCTTGAGGCGTTGCAGATGCACGAAGAAGGTCTCGACTTCGCATTGTCCGGCCGCGTTGTTCTATGGCAGACCACGGCCGAAATCATCGTCAACCATCCGCTTACCGGCGTGGGTACGGACAACTTCCAGCGTGCCTACAAGGCCTACGCCGATACGGACGACCAGTTTGTCGAGTGGGGACGCCCGGGAGCCTTTCACGCCCACCAGATCGTGCTTGAAATACTCGCCGAGACCGGGGTGATTGGCTTGCTGCTATGGATCGCGGCCGCCGCATTGGCGATTCGCGCCTGGCGTTTTGCTAGTGCTGCGGCCCGTCAGCGCGCAGCCGCACCGGCCTTGGCCTTGGCTGTCACCGTGTTCCCATTGAACACCCACCTCGCGGTCTATTCCACATTCTGGGGTGGTGTCGTGCTGCTGCTCTGCGCGCTCTACGCCGGTAGCTTGTTGGCGCGCGACACGGCCAACTACCGATAGAGGTTGCCGCGCTCGCCCTCGGGTTGGGTCTTGAAGCGTTGATGCATCCACAGGTATTGCGTCGGCGCGCGGCGGATCATCGCTTCCAGCACCGCCATCACGCGCGCGGTGTCGGCTGTCGCGTCCTTGGTCGGGAAGTCGGCCAGCGGTGCCTGCACCTGCAAGCGATACGAGCCATCGGCCAGACGCTCATGAAAAAAGGCACACACCGCCGCACCCGAGAGGCGTGCGAGCTGGTGCGTCGAGGTCAGGCTCCAGGTCGGTCGGCCAAAGAAGGGCACAAAGACGTTGTCGCCTCGGCGGCTTTCCTGGTCTGGCGCGAACCACAGGACGCCGCCGTCCTTCAGATGTTTCAGAGCCGGGCGCACTTCAGCGCGCATGAACACCGCGCTGGCGTAGCGCAGGCGGCCGGCTTTCACCGCCCACTCCAGCGCCGCGTCACGGTGCGGACGATACATGGCCGCCGCCGACGCATGGCGTGTCAGCAGGCGGCCGCAGAGTTCGAGGTGAACGAAGTGCGCCGACACCAGCAGCACGCCACGGCCTTGCGCGCGCAGGGCTTCGAGGTGTTCGAGGCCCTCGACGCTGTAGCGCGGCGAATCGGCTGCCACCCGACCCCACCACGCGCGCAGGAATTCGGTCACACCCATGCCGGTCTGCGCGACGTTCTCGCGCGCCAAGGCCTTGCGCGTGGCGGCGTCGAGTTGCGGGTAGCACAGGGCGAAGTTGACCTCGACCGCGCGTCGCCGTGCCGGCAGGGCGTACCAAAGCAGTGCCCCGAAGGCGCGCCCGATGCGCAGCTGCAACCGCGCAGGGATTTGTGCCGCGAACCAGCCCAGCGCCACCCCGATCCAAGTCAGCCAATGACGAGGATGCGCGAGGTTCGTGCGGCGCGCTGCTGCGTGTTCGGGCGGTGCGGAGGGTGTGCGGCTCATGCTCCAATTGTATGCGTCCTCCGCAAAGCCCGACCTGCCTGCCGCCTGCTACGCTTCGCGCATGTCCTTGAGCCTTGGTCGGCGCCTGCTGCTGGCGTTCTATTCTGTTCTGCTATGGCTGCTCGTGCCGATTACGCTCTACCACCTGGTGTGGCGGGGCTTGCGGCAGCGCGAGTACTTGTTGCGCTGGAGCGAGCGCTACGCGCAGTTCGATTCGCTACCCGATCTGCCGCGCGGCGCGCTGTGGGTGCATGCGGTTTCCGTTGGCGAGGTCAATGCGGCGATCCCGCTGGTGAACGCCTTGCGCCAGCGCCACCCGGAGCGCCCGCTGCTGATCACCACCATCACCCCCACCGGCTCGGCGCGCGTCCGGGCGCTGTGGGGTGACGCGGTACATCACGTCTACCTGCCCTATGACCTGCACGGCATGGTGCGGCGCTTCCTCGAACGCGTGCAGCCGGCACTGGCGGTCGTCATCGAAACCGAACTGTGGCCGAATCTGTTTGTGGCCTGCGCGCGTGCCGAAGTGCCGGTGGTGATCGCCAACGCGCGGCTCTCCGAGCGTTCGTTGCGTGGTTATCGCTGGATGGGTCCGCTGATCCGCCTCGCGCTCTCCGGCGTGCGCTTGGTGGCGGCGCAGTCCGAAGCCGACGCCGCGCGCTTCCGCGTCCTCGCCGGTGACGATGCGCGCATCGAGGTGACCGGCAATCTCAAGTTCGATCAGCCTCTACCACAAGCCTCGCGCGAGGAGGCGCTGGGCTGGCGCAAGGTTGCTGGTATTCGCCCGATCTGGGTGGCCGCCAGCAGCCACGCCGACGAGGAGGCAGCCGTGCTTGCCGCGCATCGGCAATTACGCGAGGCGTATCCCGAAGCCCTTCTGCTTTGGGCCCCGCGGCATCCCGAGCGTTTTCGCGCGGTCGCCGAACGTGTCCGCGAAGCCGGCATGGCCCTGCGTCGGCGCAGCGTCGAGCGCAGCCCCGACGCGCACTGCGACGTTTTTCTGATCGACAGTCTCGGCGAGCTTCCGGGTTTTCTCGCTGCCGCTGATGTCGCTTTCGTTGGCGGCAGTCTCTGCGAGGCTGGCGGCCATAATCTGCTGGAGCCGGCCGCGCTCGGCGTGCCGGTGCTCAGTGGCCCGCACACCTTCCACTTTGCCGAGATCGCCGCCATGCTGGCCGAGGTGGGCGCGCTCGAGACCGTCGACGATGCCGCCTCGCTGGCGGCGGCGATAGGCCGTTTGCTGGCCCACCCGGCAGAGGCTCGTGATCGTGGGCGGGCCGGCCGACAGCGCATCGACCGCGAGCGCGGCGCGCTCGCGCGCACACTCACTTTGATCGGCGAAGTCGCAGGCTTGCCGCGTTCCTGAAACGACAAAGGCGACCGGGAGGTCGCCTCTGCAACGGTGTCGCATATCGCGTCGAACTTACTTACTTGGTCGCGTCGAGCACCGCTTCGGCGTCGGCGCTCAGCAAGCGATTCACCGCCTCGATGTCGCTTGGCGCAAGACTGCCGGCAGCCTGCTTCAGCGAGAGTTCGTTGACGAGAAAATTGTGCCGCGCCTGTGCGAACTGCGTCTGCGCCGCGAACAGTGTTTGCTGCGCCAGCAGCACGTCGACGACCGTGCGGGTACCTACTTCAAGACCGGCTTCACCGGCTTCGAGTGCGGCCTTAGCGGATACCACGGCGAGGCGGCGGGCTTCGATTTCAGCCGCGCCGGCCGCCAGCGAGCGATAGGCATTGCGCGTCTGCCGGGTAACGCTGCGGCGTTCCTGTTCGAGTTGCTCGGCCGCCGCATCGCGGTTGGCCAGCGCTGAACGCACGCCGGCGCGCACCGCGCCGCCCGAGAAGATCGGGACGTTCAGGGTGATCGCCACGTTGTGCCCGTCCTGGGTGCTGTCCGCCGGGAAGGATCGTGTGCCGCCTTGAAGGACGTTGCCCCAGCGCGTGCTGTCGTTCCAGCCGCCGGAGGCGTCGAGCGTGGGCAGGTGGCCGGCGCGCGCGGTGGCGATATTGGCTTGCGTCGCTTCGAGCGCCATCGTCGCCGCGCGTAACGCCGGGTTGTTGGCCTGTGCCTTGTCGACCCAGGCCTGCAAGCCCAAGGTGTCGTCGAGCCGGGGCTGGTAGTCGATGCCAAGCCCGCGCAGCGAGCCGGTCGGCACGCCAGTGATTTCGGCGAGCGCTTCGCGGCTATCGTCGAGCCGTGTAGCCTGGGCGATGGCATTGGCGCGGGCGCCGTCAAAGCTGGCGCGCGCTTCGTGGACGTCGGTGATCGGTGCCAGCCCGACTTCGAGGCGCGTCTCGGCTTGGTCGAGTTGACGCTTGGCGGCGGATTCCTGCGCACGCGCCGAAGCCAGCGACTCGATGGCCGTCAGCACATCGAAGTAAGCCCGCGCCACGCGAACGCCCAAACCTTGCTCGGCCGCGACACGCTGTGCTTCGGCCTGCGCGGCCTGTGCTCGCGCGGCCTGTAAACGTGTGTAGTCGGCGCGGTCGTAGATCGTCTGTCGTAGGGTGATGCCATAGTTACGAGAGCGCGTGTCGGACGAGCTGATATTCCGCCCGAACACCACGCCGCCGGGGTTGTTCGGGTCTGGGAAAGTGCCAATCGAGGTGCTGTCGCCGACGTTTTCGGACAAACTCGCTTGCCCGCTGATTTGTGGCAGTAGTGCGGCGCGGGTTTGGGCGACAACGGCAGCGGCTGCCGCAGCGCGGGCTTCGGCGGCGGCCAGTAGCGGGTCGCCTTGGCGCGCTCGCTCGTAGGCCTCCATCAGGTCGTCGGCAGCGCTGACCGGAGCGGCGAGGCCAAGAGCGAGCAGGGCGAGGGCGAGAGGGCGCAGGCGCATAGGGCTTCCTTCGATCAGTGTGGTCTACAGGACGAAGCGGGCTTCTGGCGCAAATCCGCGCAGATAGGGAATATCCGTTTCGAAGAGGCTTTCGATGCGCGGGCCTTCGGCTTCCGCATACACGCAGACGGCCTCCTGCACCGGCGCTTGGCCGCGCACCGCGACCAAACGTCCACCGGGCTTCAGCCAGCGCAGAAAGCGCGTCGGCAACTCGGCCACCGCGCCGCCAACGAGGATGGCATCGAAGCGCTGGACGGTGTCCCAGAGAGCAGCATCGGCCACTTCGACGTGGGCATTGGTGGCATCGACGGCGAGAAGGCGGCGTTGCGCTTCGGCAACGAAGTCGGCATGGATGTCGATGGCCTGTACCGAACGCGCGAGCCTAGCGAGGCAAGCGGTTAGAAAACCGCTGCCGGCACCGATTTCGAGGGCTTCGTCGGTGGCTGCGAGGTCGAGCGCTTGCAGCAGCCGGCCTTCGATCACGGGCTTGAACATGTACTCGTGGTGATCGAGAGGAAGCGCGAGGTCGGCGAAGGCCAGCTTACGATGCCGCGCCGGGACGAAGTCCTCGCGCTTGATTTCGCCGAGCACGTCAAGCACGCGGCGATCCAGCACATCCCAAGGGCGAATCTGCTGCTCCACCATCGCGTGGCGGGCTTGGTTGAAGTCGATCGGCATGACGGGGATTCCAAGTCAGTAGCCGCACAGTGTAAGGGGCGGCCTAGTTAGCGGGAGGAACTGTGCCGCAAGTGCCAGCGTCTCGGCAGTGACGAAGGTCACTACGACGGAGGACATGGTCCACGTTTGGCTCACGGTCGCGGCGCATGCGCGCGCAGGAAAACCGTCAGGCAGCGCTCGACGTGGGCGGCGCGCTCCTCCGGATTGGGTGCCGGATCGAGGCCGAGCAGGAGGCGAAAGTGCAGAAGTCCCTTGAGAAGTACGAAAAACTGCCCCGCCGAAACGCGAACATCGTCGATGCCCAGCTCGCCGCGCTCGCGGGCTCGTTCCAGAAATCCTTCCATTTCTTCCAGTGCGCGCTTCGGGCCGGCTTGGTAGTACAACTGGGCGAGGCGAGTGGAATGACCGGCCTGCGCCGCCATCATCCGCATCAACTGCACTGCGTCTTCGCTGTAGACGAGATCGACGAAACTATGCCCGATCTGACGCAGTGCTTCGGCCACCGGCAGCCCGGGCGGTAGCGCGAACAGCCCTTGCGGAAGTTGCGTGGCACAGCGTGCTTCAACCGCTGCGGTGAACAGGCCTTCCTTGTCGCCAAAGTGGCTGTAGATCGTCAGTTTCGAGACGCCGGCCGCCTGGGCGATCGCATCGAGGCTGACGGCTTCGAAACCGTGCTGGCAAAACAATCGCCCCGCCGCCTCGACGAGGGCGGCGCGCTTTTCGGGGTCCTTGGGGCGGCCGGAAGCCGCAATGTGGGGGCGGGTCTTCACAAGAGATTTATTGAACTTTCGAGTTCTGTAAGCTTAACATGTCGGCCAAATTCGCCCAAGGTACTCGCCCGATGACGCCCCGCCGAGCCTCCCGTGGGATTGCCTCCTGCGCTGGTCGCGCCGCACTGCTGCTGGCCGGCGTCCTCGCGCTTGCCGCTTGCGGAAGTGATGACGAGGCCGTCGCACCAGCGCGCCCGGTTTTGGTGCAGCAGCCCACGCCATCGGTCGGTACCGTGCAGAGTTTTGCTGGCGAGGTGCGTGCGCGTTACGAAACGCCACTCGCCTTCCGTGTTGGTGGCAAAGTCCTTCATCGCCACGTCGATCTCGGCGCGCGTGTCCAGGCCGGACAGGTGCTGGCTGAACTCGATGCGCGGGATCTTCGCCTGGGCCGCGATGCGGCCGAGGCGCAGTTGGCGGCAGCGCAGGCCGACGCACGGCTCGCCCAAGCGGAGTTCGAGCGCATCAGCGTGATGTTCGAGCGCCAGCTCGTCAGTCGCTCGTTGTTCGACGCGCGAAAGAGCGCAAACGATGCGGCCAACTCGCGGGTCCAACAAGCACGCGCTCAGCTTGACGTAGCCACCAACCAAGCCGAGTACGGCGTGCTGAGCGCTCCGGCCAACGGCGTGGTGGTGGCGCGCTTGATCGAGGCCGGGCAGGTGGTCGCCGCCGGGCAGACGGCTTTTGGGCTGGCCGAGGACGGCGAGCGTGAGGTCGCCATCGCTCTGGCGGAGGCCGATGTCGCGCGTTTCGAAGTGGGCAAGGAGGTGCTGGTCGAGCGCTGGGCAATGCCCGGACAACGCATTCCAGGCGTCATCCGCGAGATCGCTCCGGCCGCCGACGCGCAGTCGCGCACCTTTGCCGTGCGCGTCAGCTTGGAGCTGCCCGAAGGCGTGGCGGTCGAGCTTGGTCAGAGCGCTCGCGTCTATGTCGCAAATGACAGGGTCGAGACCTTGTCCGTACCTTTATCGGCGCTCACCCAAATCGACGGCCGGCCGACGCTATGGATGTTGGATGGTGATCGCGCCAAAGCGGTTGCGGTGGAGGTCGGCCCTTTCAGCGAGACCGGAGTGCCGGTGCTCTCCGGCCTGGATGCCGGGGCTTGGGTGGTCATCAGCGGCGTCCACCTGTTGCACGAGGGTGAACGCTTGCAGCCCGTGAACCGCGAGAATCTTCCGGTGCGCGTGCCAGCCCAGCCTGCCGGCATCCCTGACGCGAACGCCGGTTGAGTGCCAATGGCTTCGTCGTTCAACCTCTCGGTCTGGGCCCTGCAAAATCGCGCGCTGGTGCTCTACGCCATGATCGTGCTCGCGATCATTGGCGTGTTCAGCTACCAGCGCCTAGGCCAGTCGGAAGACCCGCCCTTCACCTTCAAGATCATGACGGTGCAGACGATGTGGCCGGGCGCCACCGCCGAGGAGGTGGCTGCGCAAGTCACTGAACGCATCGAAAAAACACTGATGGGAACCGGGCAGTACGAGCACATCCGCTCGTATTCCCGTTCGGGCGAGTCCTTGGTTCTTTTCATGGCGAAAGACTCGATGGTCTCGGCCGAATTGCCGCAGCTCTGGTACACCGCGCGCAAGAAAATCGGCGATATGCGCCACACGCTGCCAGCCGGCGTCGTCGGGCCGTTTTTCAACGACGAATTCGGCGATACCTTCGGCAACATCTACGCCTTGCAGGCAGAGGGCCTCGACTACGCGACACTGAAGGACTATGCCGAGCGCATCGAACTCGAGTTGCACCGCGTGCCCTATGTCGCCAAGGTCGAACTCATCGGCTTGCAAGACGAGAAGATCTGGATCGAGCTGTCGAATACCAAGCTGGCGACCTCGGGCGTATCGCTCGAATCGGTGCAGCGCGCCATCGACGAGCAGAACGCCGTACTGGGGGCGAGTTTCTTCGAGACCCGCACCGATCGCATCAGGCTGCGCGTGTCGGGTGCCTTTGATTCGGTGGAGGCGATCCGCCAGTTTCCGATTCGCGTCGGGGATCGGAGCTTCCGTCTGGATGATGTGGCCGATGTGCAGCGTGGTTTTGTTGACCCCGCAGCACCGCGAATGCGCTTCATGGGGCAGAGCGGCATTGGTATTGGCGTTTCGATGCGCAAGGGTGGCGACATTCTTGAGCTCGGTGAGCGCCTCGACGCTGAGCTTGCACGCATCCAGCAGACCCTGCCCGCGGGCATGACGCTCTCGAAAGTAAGCGACCAACCGGCAGCGGTGCGTGCGTCGGTGGGCGTGTTCGTCAAGGTTCTGGCCGAGGCCGTGCTGATCGTGCTGCTGGTGAGCTTTCTCAGCCTGGGTTGGCGCTCGGGTTTGGTCGTCTCGCTGTCCATTCCGTTGGTTCTGGCGATGACCTTCGCGGCCATGTATTTCTTCGGCATCGGCCTGCACAAAATCTCGCTCGGCGCCTTGATTCTGGCGCTCGGCTTACTGGTGGATGACGCGATCATCGCCATCGAAATGATGCAGGTGAAGATGGAGCAGGGTCTCGGGCGACTGGAAGCCGCCGCCTTCGCCTATCGAAGCACGGCCTTTCCGATGCTTACCGGCACACTGATTACTGCGGCCGGATTCCTGCCGATTGCAACCGCCGCGTCGAGTGTCGGCGAGTACACGCGCTCGATCTTCCAGGTGGTGGTGTTGGCTTTGATTCTGAGCTGGATCGTCGCGGTCGTCTTCATCCCGTATCTCGGCGACAAGCTGCTGCTCGATCGCGAGCAGATGCTGGCGAGGCACGGCGGGGTATTCACCAGCAGCGTCCGTAAGGCGCTCGCCAAGCGCCTGCCGGCGCGGCTTGCAAGTTTCGTGCTGACCGACACCACGCCTCGCGATGACCCCTACCGCACGCCGTTTTACGCGCGTTTCCGCAGGCTCGTGGCTTGGTGCGTGCGGCATCGCAAAACGGTGATCGTCGGCACCGCCCTGGTTTTTGTCGGGTCGGTCGTGATGTTTCGCTTTGTGCCGCAGCAATTCTTTCCGTCCTCGACGCGACTGGAGCTGATGGTCGATCTCGAACTCGCCGAGGGCAGCTCTCTCGCTGCCACCGAGGCCGCCGCTAAACGCCTTGAAACCAAGCTCAGGGACCATGCGGGCGTCGAGAACTTCGTTGCCTACATCGGAACGGGTTCGCCGCGTTTCTACCTGCCGCTCGATCAAAAGTTACCGCAAGCCAATTTCGCCCAGTTCGTATTGCTGACGCCCGACATCGAAACGCGCGAAGAGGTCAAGGTCTGGCTGCAAGAGGTTCTGAACCGAGAGTTCAGCGAGCTTCAGGGCCGGGTGACGCGGCTGGAAAATGGCCCGCCGGTGGGTTTTCCTGTGCAGTTCCGCGTGTCCGGCGAGCACGTAGACGAAGTGCTGCGTATCGCCCGCGAAGTCAAGGCGCAGGTGCTTGCCAATCCACATACGCGCAATGTCAACCTCGACTGGGATGAGCCGAGCAAAATCGTGCGCCTCGATATCGATCAAGACCGCGCTCGCGCGCTGGGCATTAGTTCGGCGCAGGTCTCAGGCTTCCTTCAAGCCTCGCTGTCGGGTACGCCAGTGAGCACATTCCGCGAGGGCAACGAGCTGATCGAAATTCGCTTGCGCGGCCCTGAGGACGAGCGCTCGCAACTGTCTTTGCTGGGATCTTTGGCGGTGCCGACGACGAGCGGCACGAGTGTTCCGCTCTCGCAAGTCGCACGCATCAGCTACGGTTTCGAGCACGGCATCATCTGGCGTCGTGACCGCCTGCCGAATGTGATCATCCGCGCCGACGTCGCAGGGGACGTGACGCCGCCAACAGTGACAAAGGAAATCCTGCCGAATCTTGCCGACATCCGCAGCGCCTTGCCGCCGGGCTATCGCTTGGACACCGGTGGTGCGCTGGAGGAATCGGCCAAGGGTGCTGAGTCGGTAGCGGCGGGGATACCGCTCTTGCTGTTCGCAGTCGTGACCCTGCTGATGCTGCAATTGCGCAGCTTCTCGCTCACCGCGATGGTGCTGCTGACAGCGCCGCTCGGGCTAATCGGGGTGGTCGCCTTCCTGCTGCTACTGCAAGTGCCCTTTGGCTTTGTCGCGATGCTCGGCACCATCGCATTGAGCGGCATGATTATGCGCAACTCGGTGATCCTCGTGGATCAGATCGAACACGACATCGCGGAGGGTCACACGCCATTCCAAGCGATCGTCGAAGCCACCGTGCGCCGCTTCCGACCGATCGTGCTGACCGCTTTAACGGCCGTGCTGGCGATGATTCCGCTTTCGCGCAGCGTGTTCTTCGGGCCGATGGCGGTGGCCATCATGGGCGGTTTGATCGTTGCGACCGCGCTCACCTTGATGTTCCTGCCGGCGCTTTACGCGGCATGGTTCCGCATCAAGGCACCAGAACCGACGCCGCGCTACTGAGCGGGCATGGCGCTTCTGCCGATTTCGCGGTCTAATCCGCTCCGGAAGCAGGGGTGCCCCCACGGGCTGAGAGAGACCCTTCGAACCTGATGCGGGTGACGCCGCCGTAGGGAGACTTCGATGCGCCGTGCTGCGCTCCTGCCTGTACT
>BBPD01000115.1_pt1 | contig 21879 bp, 19 predicted proteins | sample 1344911 | NCBI WGS metagenome assembly BBPD01 (sample SAMD00019088, study PRJDB2971) | groundwater metagenome | biome: freshwater biome; feature: mineral spring; material: ground water | place: USA: CA, Sonoma | collected 2011-09 | depth surface m
AGCAAGTGCTCTGCAAGGTGGCGTACGACAGGAACGACCACCCCGTCCCCGGCAAGATGGTAAGCAGCGTTGTAACTCGACGGGAGTTGGTATGAATCTGGAAGTCCCATCAAGCGCGCCGCTTCTCGAGCCGAGAGTAGGCGGGACCGGATGCTCCGACCCTCGACGACAATGATGACTTGGCGACTTGAGCCGCCGGCTGGTGTACGCAGACAGCCGGCGACGTCATCGAATCTGACTTCGGCCCGCTGCACTTTCATTCCGATCACATCGTCGACTCGGGTTCGCTTGTAGATCGCGCCGACCATGCGCCTGCCGGATCTCGCGGCGGTTTCCACTTTCTCAAGATGAAGGCGGCTCATCATGCCGAGCAGTTGGCGAGTTTCCTCAGCGGAGTGCCAGGACACGCCAACAGGTTCGTCTTCCACGGTATCGGCGAACGTGGCCTTCCTTCGCTGTGGTTCAGCCAATCTCCACCACTGCCATGCACGACGAGTCGACGCTGGTAGTTTTTCGAAGGCTTCGAGGATTGCCGGTGGGTGCCAAAGTGCGCTCGGATCGGCCGTAATCAGCGTTTGGTCAAGCGCAACCGAGGAATGCACGCCAATGATGAACAGGCGAGGCCGCGACTGCGGCACAAACATTACGGCGTTGATGACCATGGCTCCGATGCGGTAGCCGGCCTCAACCAAGGCGTCGGCGATGCTCGCGAAGTCTCTCCCGTTGCTGGAGCTGAGCGCACCAAGCACGTTTTCAAGCACTATCAGCCGAGGTGCGCGACCTTCCGTTCCCAACGTTTGCACGAGTCTCCAGAAGGGCCAGAAGGCTCCAGAGCGATCTCCGGCCAGCCCGGCACCCGCTCCGGCAAGAGAGAGGTCTTGGCAAGGAAACGAAGCCCATGCGAGGTCAACACAACCCGGCAGATCATTCGTCACAACCTTTGCCACGTCGCACTGCAAGAACTCGGAGTTGCCCCAATTTGCGGCATAGATAGAGGCTTTGACGGGATCAAAGTCGTTGGAAAACAGGCACGTCCAGCCTGGTCCGAGTCCGGCTCTTGCCATTCCACCGCCAGCGAAAAACTCATAAAACGTGGGCATGTTCAGCGTTCTCCTAGGGCCTGATTTTGTCGCCATGCGTTGACAGTAGCAAGCCTTTAGTAGTATTACTACCCGCATGCCGCTCACCGACATCCAAACCGCCATCCTCGAATTGATCGCCGAGCGCATCGAAGCCGAGGGCATGCCGCCCTCGCAGACCGAGATCGCACGCGCTTTCGGCTTCAAAAGCGTGCGCGCCGCGCAGTACCACTTGGAAGCGCTCGAGGTCGCTGGCGCCATCGAGCGTCTACCCGGCAAGGCCCGCGGCCTGCGCATCCTGCGCGCGCCTGCCAAGGCGCAGTCCACGCTCGCGCTGGGCGTGGACGATGCCGCCCTGCGGCTTCCGGTGCTTGGCCGGGTGGCGGCCGGCCAGCCCATCGGGGCCGGCAATGACGGCATCGACCTCGCCAGCGAAGCGACTGTCGTCCTCGACCGCCATCTGTTTCACCCCATGCCCGACTACCTGCTGCGCGTTCAGGGCGATTCGATGCGTGACGAGGCCATCCTCGACGGCGACTTGATTGGCGTGCGCCGCAGTGCGGATGCGTGCCACGGGCAAGTCGTGATCGCGCGAGTGGATGGTGAGATCACCGTGAAGGTGCTGCATTTCGGCGGCGATGGCCTACGCCTGATGCCGCGCAACCCCGAGCACCCGCCGATCCACGTCGCCGAAGACCAGGATTTCGCCATCGAAGGCCTGTTCTGCGGCTTGCTGAGGCCCTCGCGGTGAAGGCGGCCTACACCAGCGGTCAACACTTTCCGACCCCGCAACGGGAGAAATCGCGCTTTCCCCGCGGCCCATCGGAGGTCATCTTGATCCAGCGTTCCGCCGCTGTCTCAGTCTGTGCGAAACGCCTCCCACACACTCTTTCCACACCCTAACTGCCCGAGACCACGACGATGACCGCGACGGACGAAAACAAAAAGCGCGCGCTTACTGCCGCCCTGACCCAGATCGATCGCCAGTTCGGTAAGGGCACGGTGATGCGCCTGGGCGACAAAAATGTTGAAGCCACCGAAGTCATCGGCACCGGCTCGCTGATGCTCGACATCGCGCTCGGCATTGGTGGCCTGCCGAAGGGTCGCGTCATCGAAATCTACGGGCCGGAGTCTTCGGGCAAGACCACGCTGACCCTACAGGTCATCGCCGAATGCCAGAAGGCCGGAGGCACTGCCGCCTTCGTCGATGCCGAGCATGCTCTCGACCCGACCTACGCCCAGAAACTCGGCGTCAAGCTCGATGATCTGCTGGTCAGTCAGCCGGATACCGGCGAGCAGGCGCTGGAGATCGTCGACATGCTGGTGCGTTCGAACGCCGTCGATGTGGTCGTCATCGACTCGGTCGCTGCGTTGACGCCGAAAGCCGAAATCGAGGGCGAAATGGGCGAGATGCAAGTCGGCTTGCAGGCGCGCCTGATGAGCCAGGCTCTGCGCAAGCTCACCGGCAACATCAAGCGCAGCAACTGCATGGTCATCTTCATCAACCAGCTACGCATGAAGATCGGCATGATGATGCCCGGTCAGAACCCCGAGACCACCACCGGCGGCAATGCGCTCAAGTTCTACGCCTCGGTGCGCCTCGACATCCGTCGCATCGGTGCAGTCAAGAAGGGCGACGACATCATCGGCAACCAGACCAAGATCAAAGTGGTCAAAAACAAACTGGCGCCGCCGTTCAAGCAGGTCGTCACCGAGATCCTCTACGGCGAAGGCATCAGTCGCGAGGGCGAACTCATCGACATGGGTGTCGACGCCAAGTTGGTTGAGAAGTCGGGTGCTTGGTACAGCTACGGCACCGAACGCATCGGCCAAGGCAAGGAGAACGCCCGCGCTTGGCTGAAGGACAATCCTCGGCAGTGCGCCGAACTCGAAGCCAAGCTGCGCGAGCTCTACGTCCCGGCCGAGACTCGCGGCGAAGAGGCCGAAGACCTCGCCGGCGCGTGATTCGACGCAGGGCGAATAGCGCTGGGGCGAATGGTGCTGGGGCCGAGGATTCCGAACGCCCCGCTCGCGATGCAGTGCCCGCCTACCAGCGAGCACTTGGCCTGCTGGTGCGGCGCGAGCACTCCGCTACCGAGTTGAAGCGCAAGCTGCGTGGCAAGGGTGTCGAGGCCGATGAGCTGGATACAGCCCTCGAAACCTTGCAGCGGCAAGGCTTTCAGGACGACCGCCGCTATGCGCTGGCGCTGTTGCGTAGTCGGGCCTCGGCCGGGCAGGGGCCGGTGCGCATCCGTGCCGAGTTGCGCATGAACGGCGTGCCGGCAGATGATGTCGATGCGGCCTTCGAGGCCGCCGAGGCGGATGGCCTCGATTGGCCGAAACTCGCCGCTCGGGTGGCCGCGCGCTTTCTTCCCATGCTGAGTGCGGCCCGAGGCCCCGAGATCCAGAAGCAGCGCCACAAGGCCCTCACGTTTCTGCTTCGACGGGGCTTTCCGAACGAGATCGCCCGGCAGGCCCTAGTGGCTCATGGCAACACGAACACAGCCGACGACGAATCTTTGCTGTGAGACGTGCCGCTTACACATGGCCGTGGTACCGAGTCCTTCCCCGCCCCTGCTACCCTTGAAGGCTGATTTTGTCTCCCACGTCGTGCCGATGCGGCCCCAAGCCGTGCCCCGACCCGCCTTTAGGTTCCGCATGAAAACCAGCGCCGAGATCCGCCGCGACTTCCTCGAATTTTTCCAGTCGAAGGGCCACGTCATCGTGCCTTCGAGCCCGCTTGTGCCGGGTAACGACGCCACCTTGCTGTTCACCAATGCCGGCATGGTGCAGTTCAAAGACGTTTTCCTCGGTGCCGAGAAGCCCAGCTACACCCGTGCCGTGTCCTCGCAGCGCTGCGTGCGCGCCGGCGGCAAGCACAACGACCTCGACCAGGTCGGTTACACGGCTCGCCATCACACCTTCTTCGAGATGCTGGGCAATTTCAGCTTCGGCGATTATTTCAAGAAAGAAGCGATCACTTGGGCTTGGGAGCTGTTGACGGAAGTCTGGAAGCTGCCGAAGGAGCGCCTGCTCGTCACCATCTACCACAGCGACGACGAAGCTTTCGCCATCTGGAATCAGACCGTCGGCCTGCCACCCGAGCGCATCATCCGCATCGGCGACAACAAGGGTGCGCCGTTCGCCTCCGACAACTTCTGGCAGATGGCCGACACCGGCCCCTGCGGCCCCTGCAGCGAAATATTCTACGACCACGGTGCGCATATCGCGGGCGGCCCACCGGGCTCACCGGATGAGGACGGCGACCGCTTCATTGAAATATGGAACAACGTTTTCATGCAGTTCGACCGTCAGCCCGACGGCAGCCTGCTGCCGCTGCCGGCACCCTGCGTCGATACCGGCATGGGACTCGAACGCCTTGCCGCCGTGCTGCAGCACGTCCACAGCAACTACGAGATCGACCTGTTCCAGCATCTGATCAAAACCGCTGCCGCACTCACTGGCACCGATGATCTCGAGCACAAATCGCTGCGCGTCATTGCCGATCACATCCGCGCCGCCAGTTTTCTGATTGTTGATGGCGTGCTGCCTTCGAATGAAGGCCGCGGCTACGTACTCCGTCGCATCATTCGCCGCGCCACGCGCCATCTTTGGAAGCTCGGCGCACTAAAGCCCGAGGGCCTGTTCTGGCGTATGGTGCAGCCGCTGATTGAAATGATGGGCGAAGCCTATCCCGAGCTGAAGGCGCAGCAGTCGACGCTGGAAGCGGCGTTGAAGTCGGAAGAAGCCGCTTTCGCGCAGACACTCGACGCCGGCATGCAGCGCTTGGATACCACGCTCGCCAAAGCCAGCGAAGCGCTCGATGGCGAAGCCTTGTTCCTGCTGCACGACACCTACGGTTGCCCGCCTGATCTGATCCTCGACATTCTGCGTGAGCGTGGTCTGTCTTCCGCTGACGACGCGATGACGGTTTACGAGCAGCGTATGAACGAGCAGCGCGAGCGCGCCCGCGCCGCTGGCAAGTTTGGCGGTGGCATCGTGATGCCGGCCGAGCTCATGGCCAAGCTGAGTCCGACGCAGTTCCTCGGCTACGAGTCGGTTGACGCAGAGGATTGCCGCGTCGTCGCTCTGCTGCGCGAGGGCAAGCCGGTTGCACGACTTTCTGCTGGCGAAGAGGGCGTGGTGCTGCTGGATAAAACCAGTTTCTACGCCGAATCCGGCGGCCAGGTTGGCGACAGTGGCCGGCTGCTCGATGCCCGCGGCGATGCTTTCGAGGTGCAGGACACGCTCAAGATCGCCGGCCAGTTCCACGCGCACCTCGGTCGCGTCAGCGCTGGCGGCCTCTCCGTCGGTGATCGGGTCTCGACGCGCATCGATGCCGAGCGTCGCCAGGACATCGTGCTCAACCATTCCGCCACACACCTGCTGCATGCGGCGCTACGCAAGGTGCTGGGTGAGCATGTCACGCAGAAAGGTTCGCTCGTTTCGCCGGATCGTTTGCGCTTCGATTTTTCGCATTTCTCGGCGCTGCGACCTGAGCAACTCGCCAGCATCGAGGCGATGGTCAATGCCGAGATCCGCCGCAACGCCGAGGCTGAGGTTCACCACATGAATATGCGGGAGGCGCTCGATTTCGGCGCACTGGCGCTATTCGGTGAGAAGTATGGCGAGCGCGTGCGGGTGTTGCGCATGGGCGAGTTCTCCACCGAGCTTTGCGGCGGCACGCATGTGCATCGTGCCGGCGATATCGGTGTATTCAAGATCGTTTCGGAAGCCGGCGTCGCTGCCGGTGTGCGGCGCATCGAAGCGGTCACCGGTCGCGGTGCGCTGGCCGAGATCGCGGCGCAGGAAGCGGTACTCGAACAGGCTGCTGATCTTCTTGGTGGCCGGGCGTCCGATCTGCTCGACAAGCTCCGTGGGCTGCTGGATCGCCAGAAAAAACTCGAGCGCGAGATCGAGGCCTTCCAGGCCAAAGCGGCCGTCGGCGTCAGCGCTGAGCTCGCCGCCCAAGCGATCGAAGTCGGCGGTCTCAAGGTGGTCGTGGCGCGTCTCGATGGATTTGATGCCAGAAACCTACGCGAAGCGGTCGATGTGCTGAAGCAAAAACTTGGCGATGTGGTCGTGGTGCTCGCTGCGACCAACGCCGGCAAGGCCAACTTGATCGCGGCCAGCCACGGGGCGGCACTGGCAAACGTAAAAGCTGGTGAACTGCTTTCGCATATTGCGCAGCAGGTTGGAGGCAAGGGTGGCGGGCGTCCGGACATGGCGCAGGGTGGCGGCGACGACGGAGCGGCGTTGCTTGCAGCGCTTTCAGCCGTGCCGGCCTGGGTTGCCTCGAAAATGGGTGCCTGACGCCGCTTCTGGTGCCGCGCCCCATCCCTGCGCAGTGGTTTCTCGTACAGAGCACCACGCATTGCGCGTGAAGTCGGTCGCGCCTAGTATCGGCAGCCTGCGCGGTGAGCCGCACAGAGCCGATCAGGCTGCGGTGAGCTCGGATGCTGCCGTGGTCCGGTGTAGGAAGAACCCCGGACGAGGAACACACGTATGTTGATATTGACGAGGCGAGTGGGTGAAACGCTGATGATCGGAGACTCCGTGACCGTAACGGTCTTAGGCGTCAAAGGCAATCAGGTTCGCATCGGCATCACTGCGCCGAAAGAAGTCGCAGTCCACCGCGAAGAGATTTTCCAGCGGATCCAGCGCGATGAGGCCAGCAAGAGCGCATCGAAGGGCAATCAAGATTTGCCCGAAGACGCGTGAACGGCTACTCTTTGCGCCCGCTCGATTGAGAGCGGGTTTACGGAGTGATGCCCGAGAGGCCGAAGGGGCTCCCCTGCTAAGGGAGTATAGGGTCAAAAACTCTATCGAGGGTTCGAATCCCTCTCACTCCGCCACGTTGACGCCGCCTTCGGGCGGCGTCTTCGTTTGACGGCATCGCTGGCGGCGGATCGACGGCGCCCAAGCCCTTCGCGGGAAGGCAGGGCTTGACGACCAAGCGGCAGACCCGCATAATTTTTCTTCTTGGCGCCCGTAGCTCAGTTGGATAGAGCACCAGGCTACGAACTTGGGGGTCGGAGGTTCGAATCCTTCCGGGCGCGCCATCGATCATTAGAAGGTGCTTCGGCGCCTTTTTTGTTCGGCGGTAGGTTTTTTGTTTGGCGGTAGGCCCTAGTGTCGCGTCGATCCATCGGCTCGTCACCGCAAGGGTGGCATGCTTCAACGCCTAGCCGGTTCCATCGCGGGGTATAGCTCAGTCTGGTAGAGCGCCAGCTTTGGGAGCTGGATGTCGGGGGTTCGAATCCCTCTGCCCCGACCAGTCGCCCGGTTGCGGTGCCCGGTCCGTTTCTGAGCGCCCGTAGCTCAATCGGATAGAGCACCGGCCTTCTAAGCCGGCGGTTGCAGGTTCGACTCCTGCCGGGCGCGCCAAGTGTTTTTGTGGTGGATGTAGCTCAGTTGGTTAGAGCACTGGATTGTGATTCCAGGGGTCGCGGGTTCAAATCCCGTCTTCCACCCCAACCTTGCTGTAGGGCATAATCCGCCCTTGCAGTCGCGTTGGCGACGAGGTTCTTGGGCCGTTAGCTCAGTTGGTAGAGCAGCGGACTCTTAATCCGTAGGTCCTAGGTTCGAATCCTAGACGGCCCACCAGTCCTCGACGTCGCGTTGCCTGCCCTGTCTTGCGAATGTGGCGAAATTGGTAGACGCGCTGGATTTAGGTTCCAGTGGGGCAACCCGTGAGAGTTCGAGTCTCTCCTTTCGCACCAGGCAGCACCCGGTGCCGAGGATTGGAGGCCTCGCTCCACGGGTTTTTTGTTTTTTTAGCGCACGCGCGCGATACAGCACGCGGCATCTTGTGATCGATCAGGAGTCACCATGCACGTTTCCCTCGAATCCATCGGTAGTCTGGGGCGCAAACTGTCGGTCAGTGTGCCGAACGACCGCCTTGAGAGCGCCGTGGGTACCCGTCTGCGCGAAATGGCGCGTACGGTGCGCATCAACGGCTTCCGGCCGGGCAAAGTGCCGGTGAAGATCATCGAGCAGCGTTTCGGCGCGCAAGTTCGTTCGGAAGCGTATTCGGACGTGGTCCGTGACAGCTTTGGCCAAGCCCTGCGCGAGCAAAACCTACAGCCCGTCGGCCAGCCCGAAATCGCTGCCGATGGCGTCGCTGCCGAAGAAATTCGCTATATCGCAACCTTCGAAGTCGCCCCAGAGTTTGGCGATATCGATGTCACCCAGCTCGCTATCCAACGCCCGGTAGCGGCGGTCGATGACGCCGACATCGACAACATGATCGAAACACTGCGCCAGCAGCGCCGTTCGTGGAACGTCGTCGAGCGTGCCGCGAAGGAAGGCGACCTCGTCAATGTCGAGAACTTCGCGATGATCGACGGCAAGCGCTTGCCCGAAGTGGGTGTCGAGCGTGGTGCCACCGTGATCGGTAGCAATATGTTGTTCCCGGAGATCGAGCAGGCGCTGGACGGCATGTCGACGGGCGACGAGAAGTTCGTCGATGTCAGCTTTCCTGCCGACTGGCGTGTTGCCGAGCTGGCCGGAAAAGCCGCCCGGGTATCCGTCAAGGCCGTCAAGGTATCCGAACAGCACCTGCCTGAAATCGACGAAGCCTTCATCAAGAGCTTCGGTGTGAAGTCCGGCAAGATCGAACAGTTCCGCTCGGAAGTGCGCAGCAACCTGGCCCGTGAACTCAAGGGCGCGCTATCGGCCCGCTTGCGTTCGGAAGTCGCACAAAAACTGGTTGCGGCCTATGCCCACATCGATCTGCCGCCGCGTCTCATCGAAGCAGAGGCGCGTTCGATGGTCGCGCAGGCGGTCGAGAACGCCCGTCGCCAAGGCCAGAGCGTTGGCAACGCCAGTGACGTCGACCTTGCCCCTTTCATGCCTGCGGCCAAGAATCGCGTCGCTGCCGGCCTGATCGTCGGTGAGGTCGCCAAGCGCAACAATCTGCGCCTCGACCCGAAGCGGGTGAACGAAGCCCTCGGCCTCATTGCCTCCACCTACGAAGATCCGCAGCAGGTGGTTGATCTCTACCGCAACGACCCCAATCTGATGCAGGGTCTGCAGGCGCGCGTGATGGAAGAACAGGTGATCGACTGGATCGCCGAGCGTGCGCAGGCAACGGACGTGGCGATGTCGTTCACCGACGCTCTGCGCCCGAACGCCTAACCCTCAACGGAGCGCCCCATGGAACCGATCAAGAGCCTCAATCTTGTCCCGATGGTCGTCGAACAGACGGCCCGTGGTGAGCGCGCCTACGACATCTATTCGCGCCTTCTGAAGGAGCGGGTGATCTTCCTCGTCGGCCCTGTGGACGACTACTTGGCCAATGTTGTGGTGGCCCAGATGCTGTTTCTCGAAGCGGATAATCCCGAGAAGGACATCAGCCTCTACATCAACTCGCCGGGTGGCGTGGTCACCGCAGGCTTGGCCATCTACGACACCATGCGCTTCATCAAGCCGGATGTCAGCACCATCTGCGTAGGTCAGGCCTGTTCGATGGGTGCTTTTCTGTTGGCCGCCGGCGCGAAGAACAAGCGCTACGCCCTACCAAACTCGCGGGTGATGATCCACCAACCTTCGGGCGGCGCGCAGGGCCAAGCCAGCGACATCGCCATTCAGGCGAGAGAGATCCTGTATCTCCGCGAGAAGCTGAATAAGGAGCTGGCGGCGAACACCGGCAAGGCCTTGGAGCAGATTGAAAAAGACGTCGAGCGCGATTTTTTCATGGCCGCCGCCGATGCGAAGGACTACGGCATCGTCGACGCGGTGCTGGAGCGCCGTCTCGATGAAACGGTGCAGGCCGGCTGAACACCGCAGCGCACCCATTCACAAACCCGCCGCGCCCCGGGGCTTCTGCCGCGGGGCGCTGGTGCTATTCTCGGGCTGAGCCCATTTCTTCGGGGTTTTCCGCGCAATGACCGACGACCGACCCAGCCGCCCGACCGACAGCTCCAAGATCCTCTACTGCTCTTTCTGCGGAAAGAGCCAGCACGAGGTGCGGAAACTGATCGCCGGCCCCAGTGTGTTCATCTGTGATGAGTGCGTCGAGCTTTGCAACGACATCATTCGCGAGGAACTCGAGGACAAATCACAGGCTGCGCGTAGTCACTTGCCGAAGCCTCGTGAGATCCTCGAGGTGCTCGACCAGTATGTGATCGGCCAGCCGCGTGCGAAGAAAACGCTCGCCGTGGCGGTCTACAACCATTACAAGCGCATCGAGTCGCGGCAGAAGAACGATGACGTTGAACTGGCCAAGTCGAACATCCTGCTGATCGGCCCCACCGGCTCGGGCAAGACCCTGCTAGCGGAAACGCTGGCGCGGCTGCTCAACGTGCCATTCACGATGGCGGATGCGACGACGCTGACGGAAGCCGGTTATGTCGGCGAGGATGTCGAGAACATCATCCAAAAGCTGCTGCAAAAATGCGATTACGACGTTGAGAAGGCACAACAGGGCATCGTCTACATCGACGAGATCGACAAGATCTCGCGTAAGAGCGAGAACCCCTCGATCACCCGCGACGTGTCGGGCGAAGGCGTGCAGCAAGCCCTGTTGAAGCTGATCGAGGGCACGGTGGCCAGCGTGCCGCCGCAAGGTGGCCGGAAGCACCCGCAGCAGGAGTTCCTGCAGGTCGACACCAAAAACATCCTGTTCATCTGCGGCGGTGCCTTTGCCGGCATCGAGAAAGTGATCCAGCAGCGCACGACGGAGTCGGGCGGCATCGGCTTCTCGGCCAAGGTCAAGAGTCAGAGCGACAAGGCAAACGCCGGCAAGCTGATGGCCGATGTCGAGCCGGAAGACCTGATCAAGTTCGGCTTGATTCCCGAGTTCGTCGGCCGCTTGCCGGTGGTCGCCACGCTCGAAGAACTTGACGAAGCCGCGCTGGTAAAGATTCTCACCGAGCCCAAGAACGCCATCGCCAAGCAGTTTCGCAAGCTGTTCGACATGGAGGGCGTCGAGTTGGAGTTCCGCCCGGACGCCCTTGCCGCGGTGGCGCGCAAGGCACTGAAGCGCAAGACAGGTGCGCGCGGCCTTCGCACGATCTTAGAGTCGGTGCTGCTCGACACCATGTACGAGCTGCCCTCACGCGAGAACGTCAGCAAGGTGGTCGTTGATGAGTCGGTCATTGAGCACAAGACCGAGCCCTACCTGATTTACAGCACTCCGGTCGCTCCACAGCAGCGTGCCGCCTCTGGCGATTGAGCTTGGCCTCAAGCCACGAGGAGCATCCAATGAGCCGTGATACCACCGACGATCTGCCCATCCTGCCGCTGCGGGATGTGGTCGTTTATCCGCATATGGTCATTCCCTTGTTCGTCGGTCGCGGAAAATCGATCAAGGCTCTCGACGCCGCGATGGCAGCGGACAAGCAGATTCTGCTGCTCGCCCAGACCAGCTCGGAAACCGATGATCCGACCGGTGCCGACCTTTACCGCATCGGTACGCGAGCCGAAGTGTTGCAGTTGCTGAAGTTGCCGGATGGCACCATCAAGGTGCTCGTCGAGGGCGTGTCGCGCTTCAAAGTCACCGATGTGCGTGAAGTTGATGGTGCGCTGATGGGCCGCGGCGCATTCATGGAGTCGCTGGCTAGCGACGATGAACGTGAATCCGATGTGGCGCGGCGCTCCTTGCTGGCTTTGTTCGAGCAATACCTGAAAACCAATCGCAAGCTGCCGCCTGAGTTGATGACGACGCTCGCCGGCATCGAGGACCCGGAGCGCTTTGCCGACACTGTCGCGGCGCACGTTAGCGCGCGTCTCGTCGACAAACAGAAAGTGCTGGAAACCGCGACGGTGATGGAGCGCATCGAAATGCTGATTGGTCTCGTCGAGGGCGAGATCGATGTGCAGCAGATCGAGAAACGCATCCGCGGCCGGGTAAAGTCGCAGATGGAGAAAAGCCAGCGCGAGTACTACCTCAACGAGCAGATGAAGGCCATCCAGAAGGAACTGGGTGATTCCGACGAAGCACCGAACGAAGTCGAAGAATTGGCCCGCAAGATTGCCGCGGCCGGTATGCCGAAAGTCGTCGAAGCGAAGGCCAAGGCCGAGCTCAACAAGCTCAAGCAGATGTCGCCGATGTCGGCCGAAGCGACGGTGGTGCGCAACTACATCGACTGGCTGGTGGGTGTGCCGTGGAAGAAGCGCAGCAAGGTACGCAAGAACCTGAAAGCCGCGCAGCAGGTGCTCGACGCCGATCATTTCGGGCTAGAGAAGGTCAAGGATCGCATCCTCGAATACCTCGCGGTGCAGTCCCGCGTATCGAAGATGAAAGGGCCGATCCTGTGCCTGGTCGGCCCACCCGGCGTGGGCAAGACCTCGCTGGGCCAGAGCATCGCCAAGGCCACCAACCGCAAGTTCGTGCGCATGTCCTTGGGCGGTGTGCGTGACGAAGCCGAGATCCGCGGCCACCGTCGCACCTACATCGGCTCGATGCCGGGCCGCATCGTGCAGAATCTCAGCAAGGTGGGCAGCAAGAATCCGCTGTTCGTGCTCGACGAAATCGACAAGATGAGCATGGACTTCCGTGGCGATCCGTCGTCGGCCCTGCTTGAGGTGCTCGATCCCGAGCAGAACCACAGCTTCAACGACCACTACATCGAAGTTGACCTCGATCTTTCCGAGGTGATGTTCATCGCCACCTCGAACTCGCTGAACATTCCGGGCCCGCTGCTGGATCGTATGGAGATCATCCGCATCCCCGGCTACACCGAAGAAGAAAAACTGAAAATTGCGACCCGCTACCTGTTGCCCAAGCAGTTGAAGGCCAACGGGCTGAAGGACGGCGAGCTGGTGGTTGCCGAGTCGGCACTGCAAGACGTAGTGCGCTACTACACCCGCGAGTCCGGCGTGCGCAGCCTCGAACGCGAGATCGCCAAGATCTGCCGCAAAGTGGTCAAAGAGATCGCGCTGTCCGGGCCAGCTCCGGTGTCGAAGAAAATGGGCAAGCCCGTCGCACGGAAGTGCTTGCAGGTGAGCGCAAAGAACCTGAGCGAGTACCTTGGTGTCCGCAAGTACGATTTCGGCCGTGCGGAAACGCAAAACGAAGTGGGCTTGGTAACCGGTTTGGCATGGACGGAAGTGGGCGGCGACCTGCTTCAAATTGAAGCCAGCTTTTCGCCCGGCAAGGGCCAGTTGGTGTTAACCGGCCAACTTGGCGAGGTGATGCAGGAGTCGGCGAAGGCCGCCTACACCGTCGTGCGGGCGCGCTGCCTCGAACTGGGCATCGACCCGGAGTTCCACCAGAAGCTCGACACCCATGTGCATGTTCCCGAGGGTGCAACACCGAAGGACGGGCCGAGTGCCGGCATCGGCATGGTGACCGCGCTGGTATCCGCGCTCACCAAGGTGCCGGTGCGTGCCGATGTGGCGATGACCGGCGAGATCACCCTGCGCGGGCGCGTGCTGCCCATCGGTGGCCTGAAGGAAAAGCTGCTTGCCGCACTGCGCGGTGGGATCACGACTGTGGTTATCCCCGAGGAGAACCGCAAGGATCTTGTCGATTTGCCGAAATCGGTGACCGAAGGCCTGCGCATCGTGCCGGCGAAGTGGATCGACGAAGTGCTCGACGTGGTGCTGGAGCGCCCGCTTCGCCCCATAGCCGTTGCCGAGGCCGTGGTTTCCAAGCCGAAGTCGAAGGGCCGAGGACGCGCAGCAGGCCCGGGCGCAAGTCGGGCACATTGACTTTTCACTTAACTGCGGAGCGCTGAAAGCCGCGCCGTTACAGGCTTTGCCGTGTTGCGCCGCTGAAATGCCGCTGGTATAACGGCTCGCGGCTATGGCCTTGTGCTCATTGGCTGAATACCGTCGGCGCCTGTCTCGCAGTGCGTCCTACGAACAATCCGCGGGGGGACCCGCCTAGGGAGTCGAGAATGAACAAGTCTGATTTTGTCAACGCGGTCGCGGATTCGTCCGAGCTCTCGAAGGCGGATGCTGGCCGCGCGGTTGACGCGATGGTGGAAGTTGTCAAGAAGGCGCTCAAGAAGGGCGACACGGTAACGCTGGTCGGCTTCGGCACGTTCTCGGTGCGCAAGCGCGCAGCGCGCCAGGGCCGCAATCCGCAGACGGGCGCGACCATCAAGATCAAGGCCTCGAAGTCGCCTGCCTTCAAGGCTGGCAAAGCGCTGAAGGATGCCGTAAACTAGCCTACTTGCTTGCCGAGGGTGCTTAGCTCAGCGGTAGAGCGTCGCCCTTACAAGGCGAGGGTCGGGGGTTCGAAACCCTCAGCACCCACCAAGGTTTCGGCGGAGTGGTAGTTCAGTCGGTTAGAATGCTGGCCTGTCACGCCGGAGGTCGCGGGTTCGAGTCCCGTCCACTCCGCCATTTTAAATCCAAAGGCGCCGCGAGGCGCCTTTGCTGTTTCAGAACTCGGGTTCGGAGCCTCTAACCAGCATCATGCAGATAATTCGCAAGTTCACAAGCGGCTGGGTCGCCTGGTTCATCATCAGCCTGATCATTTTCGGCATGGTGTTCTTTGGAATCGAGTCCTACTTCCAAACGCGCGTCGATACCTACGCAGCGAAGATCTCGGCACCACCTGCTTGGTGGCGCGATGCGCCCTCGGAGGGAGCGATGGGACGTCTTGCGCGTTCTTTCTTCTGGGAGACCCACGAGATTTCCGAGCAGGAGTTCCGCGAACGCTTCGACCGCTATCGCATGCAGGTTCGTGCTCAGGCGGGCGATGCCTACGACGCCGAGCAGGTGGAGAGCCTCGAAACCAAGCGTCTGGTGCTCGACGCCATGATCGACGAGAAGGTGCTGGAACTGGCTTCGACGCGCGACGGCATTGCCATCGATGCGGCGACGGTCAAGAGGTCCATCCTTGAGGTTGATGGCATCACCCGCGACGGCGAGTTCATCGGCGAAGAAGCCTATTTGATCTGGCTGCAGTCACGCGGTCTGACGGCGGCTGGTTTTGAAGCGCAAGTCGCGCGCCAGTTGTTGGTTTCAAAGAAACATTCCGTTGTGGGCGAGAGCGGATTCGTCGGTGATGCCGAGCTCGAAACCTTGCTGAAGCTTCAGCAAGAAACGCGGGATTTGCGCTTTCTCGAAGTGCCGTTGCCCGTCTTGGACGAGATCGCTGCCGACGATCCTGCCGTGGCCGAGTGGCATGCAGCGAATGCAGCCCGCTACAGCACCGCGGAGACGGTGACGATTTCCTACGTCGAGCTTGACGCTGCTGCGTTGGTGGTGGACGCCGAGCCGAGCGAGGACGATTTGCGCCGCCGCTACGAAGATCAGCGCGCGCGTTTTGGCAGTGCGGAAGAGCGCAGCGCTGCACATATCTTGATTGCGGTCGCGGCCGACGCCGATCCGGCAGCGGTGGAAGCGGCGCGCGTGAAAGCCCTAGGCATTGCCGAGCAGGCGCGCGCGGAATCAGCGGATTTCACCGCGCTTGCAGCAACCTACAGCGACGACTTCGGAACGCGCGGGGCGGGCGGCGACCTTGGCGTGATCGCTCGCGACGTATTCCCGAAGCCCTTCGAGGATGCCGTCTTCGCGTTGGAGGAAGGCGCTGTCAGCGACCCTGTGCGCACCGATGAGGGCTGGCATGTCGTGCGCCTCACCGCGCTCCTCGCCGGTACGCAGCAGCCCTTCGAGGCAGTGCGTGAGTTGCTGGTTGCGGAGTATCTCGACACCGAGCGCGAGCGTTTGTTCTTCGAGCGTAGCGGTGCGCTTGTCGATGCCATCTTGCGTGAACCGAATGCCCTTTCGGCGGTAGCTGCCGAGATGGGCCTTGAGGTCAGAACATCGACCGCCTTCTCGCGTGACATGGGCGACGGTATTGCCGCGCTCGAACCGGTTCGCGCTACTGCTTTTTCGCGGCCACAGAAAGACGATCGTCAGGTCAGTGATCCGATCGAAGTGAGCCCCAACCATGTCGTCGTTCTGCAGGTCACGGCGCATGAGCCGGCTGCCCTCCGGCCCTTGGACGAGGTGCGTGATCGCGTCCTGGCTGATCTGCAGGCCGATCGATTGGCCAAGGCCGCGCGCGAACGCGCGAACGCGCTGCTGGAACGTGCCCGTGGTGGCGAATCCCTCGATGCCTTGGCGACAGAGTTGGGCGGGGTGGTGCAAAACAGCGTGGGTGTCGCACGTCAGGCGGGCTTTCCCGACCCGGCGATCGCGACCGAGGCTTTCCGCTTGCTGCCCATCGAGGCCGACAAGCCGGCAGATGTTGGTCTAGCGTCACTCGGTGGCGGACGATTCGCCCTCGTTGTGGTGACCCAAGTGACGCCGGGCGATGTCTCGACCCTGCCTCCGGATGTTCGCTCGCAGCTTCGTGCCCAACTGGCCCAGTTGCGCGGTGAAGCCGAGCGTGCGGCTTTCGTTGTCGCGCTTCGCAGTCAGTTTGAAGTGACGGTCGCCGAAGCGCGGCTTTGATCCAGTCGGCCGACCGTTGCTGGTCGGCCCTACTGCTGAACTCGCTACTCAGGGGCTGTTGATGTCCAGCCCCGCCATGCCGAGGATGCTGTAGCCGCCGTCGACGTAGGTCACTTCGCCAGTGATACCGGCGGCGAGGTCGGAGCACAGGAAGGCCGCCACATTGCCGACGTCTTCGATGCTGACATTGCGGCGGATCGGTGCCACTTCTTCGACGTGTTTGAGCATCTTGCGCAGGTTGCCCACGCCCGAGGCCGCCAGCGTCTTGATTGGGCCGGCCGAGATGCAGTTGACGCGAATGCCCTCCGGGCCGAGGTTCAGCGCGAGATAACGCACGCTGGCTTCGAGTGCGGCCTTGGCGACACCCATGACGTTGTAGTTGGCGAGTGCGCGCTCGGCACCAAGGTAGGACAGCGTGAGGATGGCCGACTTGCGGTTCGTCATCATCGGTCGTGCGGCTTGGGCGAGTGCCGAAAGCGAATAGGCCGAGATATCGTGGGCGATGCGGAAGTTCTCGCGCGTCAGATGATCGAGATAACCGCCATCCAGCGCTTCGCGCGGGGCGAAGCCGATCGAGTGCACCAGCACGTCGAAGCCGTCCCAGTGCCGGCCGAGCTCGGTCATGCAGGCGGCAATCTGGGCGTCGTCGGCGACATCGAGCGGGATGACGATGTTCGAGCCGTACTCGGCAGCCGCGTCCTCAACGCGCGATTTCAGCTTCTCACTTTGGTAGGTGAACGCCAGCTCGGCACCTTCGCGATGCATGGCCTCGGCGATGCCATTGGCAATCGAGCGCTGGCTGGCAATGCCGGTGATGAGGGCGCGCTTGCCCGCAAGGAAACCCATAGAACCTCCGGTAATCCGACGCCACCGCGGCGTCGTAGCGGGACAGTGTGACGAGACGGCGGGGCCACGCCAACTGTACGCCTCAGTCTGGAATGCGCAGCACGCGACCGATCTGTAGCGGCCGCTTCACATCGAGGCCGTTCGCAGCGGCCAAAGCACGCACCGTCGTGCCATGGCGGCGAGCGATCTGCCAGAGGCTATCGCCGCGACGGATGAGGTGTTCACGATGCAGTGGCGCTAGCACGGGTTCGAACGGTATGAAGCCGTCATCGGGCAGGGACAGGCCGTGTCGCGCCGGCTCGCTGATCAGACAGGCCAATGCGTGCAACTTGGCGACGTAGGCGTAGGTGATGCTCGAAAGGCCTGGCGGAAGGCGGCGTTCGCCAGAGACGCGGCGGTCGCCGCTGCGTGCAAGGGCGCGCCGAAGACGGCCCTCGCCGGCGTTGTAGGCCATTGCCGCAGCGCGCCAATCACCGAATTCCGCCAGCAGCACGCTGAGGTAGTCGAGCGCGGCGTGGGTCGAGTTCACGGGCGAGAGGCGCCCGTCGTAGGTGCTGCTGACGATTAGCCCGTGGTTGCGCGCTGTGCTGGGGATCATCTGCCAAAGCCCGGTGGGGCCTCCGGGGCCTCGTGCATCGGGGCGATAGCCGCTTTCGATGAGTGGGATCAGGGCGAACTCCATGGGCAGCCTGCGCGCTTCGACCTGTTCGACGACCCAGGCGAGCAAGGGCATCGAGCGTTCGAGTTGGGCCTCCAAGCCGTAGGGGTCGGCGGTGTAGCGGCGTCGCCAACTACGGTTGTGCGCACCACGCACACAGACTGGGGGCTGGAAATCGTCGGCCATACGCCGGAAGAGGGTTGCGCCATCAGCGATGCGTGGCCGGATCTGCGGGCTTGGGGTCGGCTCCGGCTCGCTGGACGGCGGTTCTTGAGTGGGGCTTGGGGCCAGCGGCGTAATCGTCGCGATGGGTTCTTCGGGTTCTACGCCGATCAACGGCGGCGAACGCGGTGTCGCCGTGCAACCAGCGAGCACAAGCGCGCCGAGCAGGACATAGGCGGCGCGCGACCGGCCAAAAATGAGAGTCATCGAGCTGCCATCATCCGAGCGGCCCTTTGCCGCACAATCAAGACCATGCCGACCCTCCAACCTTCCCGTCAAGCCGCGCCTCGTGAGGATTGGACATCCGATCCTACCGGCCGCCGTCTTTTGTTGGAGGCACAGGGAGCATGGCGCGAGGCCGAAAGCAGCCGCCCGGGCGGGCAGGCTTGGGTTCGCCTGCTACCTGATCAGCAATGGCCGATGCTCGACAGCGACGCCCGCTACTCCGCAATCTGGACCCTGATACCCGCGATCGATGGCTGGCGCGGCGCGTGGCGAGCCGAGCCGCATTCGATTCCCTTGGCCAACGGGTCTGTCAGCCGCATTGACCTGCGTTTCGCGTTGGAGTCCGTGCCCGAGCCCGAAGCTCTGCTGGTCGAATGCGCTCGTGTGCTGCGCGAGGGTGGGTGGATGCTTGCATTCGGGCTCAACCCCTACGGCGCTGCTCGCCTGCGCTGGGGATGGCACGGACTGCGGGCGATACGGCGGGGCGCGGCAGCATCCATTTTGCGCAGGGAGGGTTTGGATATCCTCGCCCAACGCACCCTGGGGCCGCACTGGGCTCCGCAAGGCATGGACATCGCACCGAGCGACCAGCGGATCGGCACCGGACGCGTTGCTTGGGCGATCCTGGCGACGCGGCGAAGCTCCGTGCTCACCCCCTTACGCGGTTCTGTTCGTCGCTGGCGTTCGGCTCCCGGTGTTCCGGTGTCCTGAGCCGTACCCGTATCATCGCGGCATGAAATCCATCGAGATCCACACCGACGGCGCCTGCCTCGGCAATCCAGGGCCCGGCGGCTGGGCTGCGCTGTTGCGCTTCAACGGTAGCGAACGCGAGCTGGCCGGCGGCGAAGCGCAAACCACCAACAACCGCATGGAACTGATGGCCGCGATCGCCGCGCTCGAAGCACTGAGAGAGCCCTGCAGTGCGGTGTTGCACAGCGATTCCAAGTACGTGTTGCAGGGCATCAGCGAGTGGCTGCCGGGCTGGAAGCGCAAGGGTTGGAAGACCGCTGGCGGCAGCGCTGTGAAGAACCAAGACCTCTGGCAACGGCTCGACGCCGCGGCCGCCCCGCACCGTATGCAGTGGCAATGGGTGAAGGGCCACGCCGGACATCCCGAAAACGAGCGGGTCGATGGCCTGGCCCGCGCGCAGGCCGAGCGTTTCCGCGACGGAGCCGCAGCATGAGGCAGGTCATTCTCGACACCGAAACTACGGGCTTGTCGTGGGAGAAGGGCAATCGCGTGGTCGAGATCGGCTGCATCGAGCTTGTCGAACGTCGACCCACGCGCCGGCATTTCCATCGTTACCTCAATCCCGAACGCGAGCTGGAACCGGGCGCGGCCGAAGTGACCGGACTCACCTGGGATTTTTTGCGCGACAAGCCGCTGTTCGATGCCGTGGCACAGGAGTTCCTCGACTTCATCCGCGACGCGGAGCTGGTGATCCACAACGCGGCTTTCGATATCGGCTTTCTGAACTCGGAACTCCTGCGACTGGGGCCGGAGTTTGGCCGCATCGAAGACCACGCGGCGGGCGTGCTCGACACCATGGCCTTGTCGAAGCAGCGTTTTCCCGGCCAGCGCCACTCGCTGGACGCACTGTGCAAGCGCCTTGGCGTCGATAACGGCCATCGCAGTCTGCACGGCGCACTGCTGGACGCTGAGCTTTTGGCCGACGTGTACGTGGCGATGACGTCGGGACAGAGCGAATTCGCTCTCGGTGCGAATGCGGCCGAGACTCGCAGCGCGATGTCGGGCGAAGCCCTGCCGCAGCCCTTGGCGACGGTGTTGCGCCGGCGCCTTAGGCCGGACGAGGCCGAAGCGCACCGTGCGCGCCTTGCATTGATTGCAAAAAAAGCCGGCGGAAAGGTGCTCTGGGATGGCGAGACCTGATGGTGAACGCGCCAGGCGATGGCGTCACCGCGATCAAAGGTCGGGCGCAGGTTATACGCGCCGCAGCAGCACCGCAGTGACGTTGTCGCTTCCGCCACCATCCAGGGCCGCCGCTATCAGATGGTCGATGCACTCCTGTGCACTGATGTCCTTTTGAGCGAGCGCTGCGGCGATCATGGCGTCTTCGACTTCTTCGGTGAGCCCGTCGCTGCACAGCAGGATGGCCATGCCGGTTCGCAACTCTCCAGCCACCGTTTCGATGACGAGTTTTTCCGGCTCGGTGACGCCGAGTGCCTTGGTCACGACGTTACGATAGGGATGGCTACGCGCCTGTTGCGGCGTCAACTGTCCTTGGTCGATCAGTTCCTGCACGTAGCTGTGATCGGACGAAACCTGCTGCAATTTGCCGTTCCAAAGATAGGCACGCGAGTCCCCCACCCAAGCCAACTCGAAACGGCCACTCGGAGCAATGCGCACGGCAACCACGGTCGTGCCCATCGGCATACTCTCGTTGCGATGCTTGGACTGCCGGATGATGTCTTGGTTGGCGCGGCGGATCGCCTCGGCGAGCCCGCGACCGGCGCGTACTTCGCGAACGATCGAATCGCGCGCAATCGCGCTCGCCACTTCGCCGGAGTCGTGTCCGCCCATTCCGTCCGCGACCAACCATAGTCCGAGGTCGGCGTCGCCGTAGTAGGTGTCTTCGTTGAGTTCGCGGCGGAGGCCGACATGGCTCAAGTGGCCGAATTCGATCATCGTTGGAATTCCTTCTGGCCGGCACCCCGCGACCGCCGGCCACTTTGCCGCGAATCGCGTCGGTTGCGCCAGTCCTTCGCCGCGAGGGCTGAGGCTCTAGGGCTGGCGTCTTCCCCGGCGTACATGTATTGTGCGCGGCTCACGTCGCTGCTCGTGCGATTGCACGGGCTCTGCAGGTGACCACCGGAGAGGTGGCAGAGTGGTCGATTGTACCTGACTCGAAATCAGGCGTACGTTCATAGCGTACCGAGGGTTCGAATCCCTCCCTCTCCGCCAGTACGGCAAAGGCGCCGCGCAAAGCGGCGTTGTTGAGGCTGTGCTTGGCTGGCCTGCGCTAGACTCGCGGCCCCTTTCATGGAGCATCCCGATGTCCGAGATCAGCGTGCCGGTATCCTTCGGCGAACTGCTCGACAAAATGGCCATCCTCGAGATCAAGTCGGAGCGCATCAAAGACTCTGCGAAGCTCGTCAATGTGCGGCGCGAGTTGGATGCCTTGCTGGCGACGTGGGCCGCGCATCCGGCCGCGCAGATCGAGATCACGCAGTTGCGCACGGCGCTGAAGGCTGTCAACGAACGTCTGTGGGTGATCGAGGACGACATTCGCATCAAAGAAAAAACCCTGGCTTTCGATGCGGAGTTCATCCGCCTTGCCCGTGCGGTTTACTTCGAGAACGACGAGCGCGCAAAGATCAAAAAAGACATCAACCTGAGGCTCGGTTCGACCTACGTCGAAGAAAAAAGCTACGAAGACTACAAGGCCCCCGGCGCGACGCGCTGAAGCTTCCGCCGCCGCCATCACGAGCGCCTGCCGCTCGACGCGCGACTCAGTGTCCGAGATCGGCGGCG
>BBPD01000805.1_pt1 | contig 21785 bp, 27 predicted proteins | sample 1344911 | NCBI WGS metagenome assembly BBPD01 (sample SAMD00019088, study PRJDB2971) | groundwater metagenome | biome: freshwater biome; feature: mineral spring; material: ground water | place: USA: CA, Sonoma | collected 2011-09 | depth surface m
CCCGGCCTGCGACAAGCGCTTCACCACCTACGAGCGGCCCGAATTGGCGCTGCCGCAGGTGGTGAAAAAAGACGGCCGCCGCATCGACTACGAGGCCGCCAAGCTGCGCGCCAGCTTCGCGCTGGCGCTGCGCAAGCGCCCGGTGAGCACGCAGCAGATCGATGCCGCCATCGAGCGCATCGAAGAAACCCTGCTGCAACTCGGCCAGCGCGAGGTGGCCTCGCAGCGCCTGGGCGAGATGGTGATGCGCGAGCTCAAAAAAATCGACCAGGTGGCCTACATCCGCTTTGCCAGCGTCTACCGCAGCTTCCAAGACATCGACGAGTTCAAGACCTTGGTCGATGAAGTGCGACAATAGCCCCATGTTTACCGGAATCATCACCGGGGTGGGGCGCATCACCGCCGTCCATCCGCTTGGCCCTTCGGCGCAGCACGGCAAGCGCCTGTGCATTCAAACCCCACCGGGCTATTTGGCTGGGGTGGGCTTGGGCGACAGCATCGCCCTCAACGGCGCGTGCATGACCGTCACCACGCTCGATCTCGCGGCCCACGCGTTTACGGTCGAAGTCTCGGCCGAATCGCTGGCGCACACCGCCGGGCTCGACGCCCCCGGCCCGGTCAACTTGGAGCAAGCCTTGCGCGCCCACGACCGGCTCGGCGGCCACATCGTTACCGGGCACGTGGATGCGGTCGGGCGCGTGCTGCACTTTGCACCGGTGGGCGAGAGCTGGGCGCTGCGCCTGCTGGCTCCGGCGGCGCTGGGCAAGTTCCTGGCCACCAAGGGCTCCATCACCGTCAACGGCGTGAGCCTGACCGTGAACGCCGTGTTCGACCGCCCCGAGGGCTGCGAGTGCCACATCAACCTAATCGGGCACACCCTCACCCACACCACGCTGGGCCAGTTGCAAGCGGGCCAGCCGCTCAACCTCGAAATCGACCTGATCGCGCGCTACGTCGCACGCATGCTCCCCACTGCCCCATGAACACTCCTTGCCCCGAACCGGCCGTCATTGCCCCGGTCTCTGAAATCGTTGCCGAACTGCGCGCTGGCCGCATGGTGATTTTGGTCGATGAAGAAGACCGCGAAAACGAGGGCGACCTGGTGCTGGCGGCCGAGCACGTTACGCCCGAGGCGATCAACTTCATGGCGCGCTTTGGCCGCGGCCTGATTTGCCTCACGCTCACGCGCGAGCGCTGCGAGCGGCTGCAACTGCCGCCCATGGTGGCGCGCAACGGCACCAAAATGGGCACGGCCTTTACCGTTTCGATCGAGGCCGCCGAGGGCGTGACCACCGGCATTTCGGCCGCCGACCGCGCCCGCACCGTGCAAGCCGCCGTGGCGCCCGTTGCCCGCGCCGCCGATCTGGTGCAGCCGGGCCACATCTTCCCGCTGCAAGCAGTCGATGGCGGGGTGCTGCTGCGCGCCGGCCACACCGAGGCCGGCTGCGACCTGGCCGCGCTGGCCGGTTGCGCCCCGGCGGCGGTGATCTGCGAAATCATGAACGACGACGGCAGCATGGCGCGCCTGCCCGATTTGCAGCGCTTTGCCGCCGTGCACGGCCTAAAAATCGGCACCATCGCCGACCTGATCGAGCACCGCAGCCGCACCGAAAGCCTGGTGCAGCACCTGGGCAGCCGCAGCCTGCTCACCGCCAGCGGCGAATTCACCGCGCACGCCTTTCGCGACCAGACCAGCCCGGCGCTGCATCTGGCGCTGGTCAAGGGCGCTTGGGCACCCGAAGATGAAGTCTGCGTGCGCGTGCACGAGCCGCTGAGCGTGCTCGATGCGCTCGAAGTCGGGCGCGCCATGCACTCGTGGTCGCTGGAGGCCAGCCTGCGCCACATGGACGAACAAGGCCGCGGCGTGGTGGTGCTGCTCAACTGCGGCGAGAGCGCCGAGCAGTTGCTGGCGCAGTTCGAGGGCACGGCGCGCGCCGCCCAAGCCCCGGAGCGCGGCCGCAGCGGGCTGGATTTGCGCACCTACGGCATAGGGGCGCAGATTTTGCGCCACTGCGGCGTACACAAAATGCGCCTGCTGGGCGCCGCCCGGCGCATGCCGAGCATGACCGGCTACGGGCTGGAAGTGACGGGTTTTTTGAACAAAGGACATTGAGATGCAAGCTGCCGACAAAGGCTGGGCCGGGAATGTGGCTGGGCCAGGGGCCGCGCTCGATGGCCGCGGCTTGCGCGTGGCGCTGGTGCAGGCGCGTTTCAACCAGGGCGTGACCGATGCGCTGGCGCAGCACTGCCGCGCCGAGCTGCTGCGCTTGGGTGTGGCGGACGAGCAGATCGAGCACCTGCAAGTGCCCGGCGCGCTGGAGCTGCCGCTGGCGCTGCAGGCGCTGGCCGCAAGCAAGCGCTTCGATGCCCTGGTGGCGCTGGGCTGCGTGATACGCGGCGAAACCTACCACTTCGAGCTGGTCTGCAACGAAAGCGCGGCCGGCATCAGCCGGGTCATGCTCGATTACCGCATCGCGCTGGCCAATGCCGTGCTGAGCACCGAAAACCTGGAGCAGGCGCAGGCGCGCCAGCTCGAAAAAGGCCTCGATGCGGCGCGGGTGGCGGTGGAAATGGCGCGCCTGTTGCAAAGCCAGGTGCGCGCATGAACGGGCCCACCCAGCCTAGCCCTGCTGCGGCCCCCAAGTCGCGCAAAGCGGCCGATAAATCGGCGCGCACCCGCTCACGCGAATTCGCCACGCAAGCGCTGTACCAGCATTTGGTGGGGCGCAACGCCGCCACCGAGATCGACTTGTTCACGCGCGAACTGAGCGGCTTTCACAAGGCCGACAGCGCCCACTACGACGCGCTGCTGCACGGCTGCATTGCCAGCGCACCCGATCTGGATGCGGCGCTGGCGCCGCTGCTGGACCGGCCGCTGGTGGAGCTCTCGCCCATCGAGCACGCGGTGCTGTGGATCGGGGCCTACGAGCTGCGCCACTGCCTCGACGTGCCCTGGCGCGTGGTGCTCAACGAGTGCATCGAGCTGGCCAAATCCTTCGGCGGTACCGACGGCCACAAATACGTCAACGGCGTGCTCAACCAACTGGCCCCGCAGTGGCGCAGCGCCGAGGTGCAGCGCGACGCCGCCAGCCGCCCGGCCCGCCCAGCCCACGCTCCCAGTGCCAGCGCACCCGAAGCGCCGCACCCCTAAATCGGCCGCTACCATGTCACAGACCTTTCGCTGGCCGGTGCGCGTTTATTGGGAAGACACCGACGCCGGTGGCATCGTCTTTTACGCCAACTACCTCAAGTTCTTCGAGCGCGCGCGCACCGAATGGCTGCGCAGCCTGGGGCTGGAGCAGCAGCGCCTACGCGAGCAAACCGGCGGCCTGTTTGTGGTCACCGAAACCGCGCTGCGCTACCACCGCCCGGCGCGGCTCGACGATTTGTTGCAAGTGAGCGCGCGCGTCACGGAACTTGGGCGCGCTTCCATGACACTGCAACAGAAGGCGCGCCTGTTGCCGCCGCAGCGCAGCCTGGCCGACCTTGGCGATGCAGCGGCCCGTGCCGCAGAGGCCCCAGAGCCCGCTGTAGCCGAACTGCTGTGCGACGCCAGCATCCGCATTGGCTGGGTCGATGCCGCCACCCTGCGCCCGCTGCGCCTGCCGCCAGCCCTTGTTCATTTGCTGAATCAATCATGAAACCGGAATTTTCCGTCATCCAGCTCATGCTTGAAGCCACTTGGGTGGTGCAGGCGGTGGTGCTGCTGCTCATCTTGGCCTCGATCTTGAGCTGGGCCGCGATTTTTCGCAAAGGCTTGCTGCTGCGCCGGGTGCAGCGCCTGAGCGACGAATTCGAGCGCGATTTTTGGTCTGGCGGCCAGCTCAGCGAGCTCTACCAAGCCGCGCTGCAACGCGCCCCCGAGGCCGGCCCGACCGAGCGCATTTTTGCCAGCGGCATGCGCGAATTCCACAAGCTGCGCGACCGCCGCGTAACCCAGCCCGACGCGCTGCTCGACGGCGCGCGCCGTGCCATGCGCGCCAGCCTGCAGCGCGAGGTCGATGCGCTCGAAGCCAATATGTCTTTCCTGGGCTCGGTCGGCTCGGTGGCCCCTTACGTGGGGCTGTTTGGCACGGTTTGGGGCATCATGCACGCCTTCACCGGCATTGGGGCCATGGCGCAAGTCACGCTGGCGGTGGTGGCCCCCGGCATCGCCGAGGCGCTGGTGGCCACCGCCATCAGCCTGTTTGCCGCCATTCCCGCCGTGGTGGCCTACAACCGCTTTGCGCACGACATCGACCGCGCCGCCAACCGCATGGAGAGCTTCATCGACGAGTTCTCCAATATTTTGCAGCGCAACGTGGCCGCCCAAGGCCAGCCGGGCGCACCGGGCAGCGGCGGCGCATCGTTGTCCTCTGCCACGGCAGGCCCGCGCTAAGGCGCACGGAGCACAGCGCGCCATGCCCGCCGTCGCATCCCGTGGCCGAGGCCGCCGCACCATGAGCCAGATCAATATGGTGCCCTTCATCGACGTGATGCTGGTGCTGCTGATCATCTTCATGGTCACCGCCACCCTGATCGTGCCGGGCCAAATCGAGCTGCCCGGTGTGGGCCAGGCGGCGCGCCAGCCCGAGCGCTTCATCCACATTGTGATCGACGCCCAGGGCCAAATCGAGCTGCGCGACAGCGCCGCCGCCGGCCCGGCGCTGCCCGTTGCGCTGGAGCAACTGCCGGCGCGGGTGCTGGCCTTGCAAGCGGCTGCGCCCGCTGCAGCCCCAGGTACCGCTGCGGGTGCCGCAGCCCTTGAGGCCCCCGCCCCTGGCGCCGTGCCGGTGCTCATCAGCGCCGACCGCAGCGTGCGCTACGAAGCCGTGATCGAGGCCATGGACGCGCTGCAGCGCGCCGGGGTGGCGCGCATCGGGCTGGCGGTGCAAGAAGCCACGCCCTGAACGCCCCCCTGAGCACAGCCTGGCAGCGCGGGATGCACCCTACCCCACCCGACCTCAACCCTCCCGCCCCAGGCCGCTGGCGCTTGCCGCTGGCGCTGGCCTTGGCGGTTCATGCCCTGTTGATTGTGGCGCTGAGCGCCAGCGTAAACTGGCAGCGCGAGCCCACGGTGCAAGTGGTGCAGGCCGAGCTGTGGGCGCAACTGCCACAGGCCGCGCAGGCACCCCCGGCACTGGCACCGGCACCGGTGCCCCTTGCGCCGCCGCCTGAACCCGCGCCAGCTCCTACACCGCAACCGCCTCCGCCGCCTCCGCCGCCTCCACCACCTCCGCCCGTGGTTCGCCCGCCCACGCCTGCACCGCCTGCAGCCCGGGTTCAGCCGCCACCACCCGCTCCCGCTGCCACCATCGCCATCGAGCAGCAGCGCGAGCGCGAACGGATCGCGCAAGGCCAAGCGCAACAGCGCGCCGCCGAGCAGGCGCGCCAGCAAGCCGAGCGCGAGCGGCGCGAGCAAGAGGCCCAGCGCGAAGCCGATCGGCAGCGCGAGCTGGCGCGCATGATGGAGCGCGCCCAAGCCAGCGGCGCACCCGCTGCGCGCCAGCCGGCCACCCAGGCCACGCAGGCCGCCTCCCCTAGCGCCGCCTACGCCGCACGGGTGGCTGCGGCCATCCGGCCCAACATCGTTTTCACCGACGTGGCGCAGGGCAACCCCCGCGCCGAAGTGGAGCTGCGCACCCTGCCCGACGGCACCATCGTGGGCGCACGGCTGCTGCTCTCCAGCGGCGACGCCAACTGGGACCGCGCCGTGCTGCGCGCCGTCGAGCGCACCGCACGCCTGCCGCGCGACGAGCAGGGGCGCGTGCCCCAAACGCTCATACTGGGCTTGAGGCCGCTGGAGTAGTGACGCCCCAAACGGGTGCCGAACCGCACACGGTGCCGGTTTTGCAGCGCACCGCCTGCAAACCGAAGAATGCCTTCATTCATCGCCACCAGGCCCCACGGCTTGCAGCCGCTTGCAGGTGAGTTGGCAACGCCGTTCGATCAAGCTGACGATCTCGCCGAGTATGTCGTGATCCAAATTCCGCATGGCAAATACGGAACGCAGGGAGGCAGCTTCTGCGGGCAACTGGCGCGCCAGAGCCAGAATCCTCTTTTTAACCTGTGCGGGTGACAGCCCAGCAGCCTGTGCAAACTGCTCCCAATGCCGCGCTTGAACCTGGGAGAATTTGTACTGGCTGCCGATCTTCATCGCCATCTTGTCGGTGAGCTTGGGGTAAACCGCTGTCGATAGCGCGTCGTACAGCGGCGCCAACACCGTACTGCGCCCGGTGTAGAGCAGGGAGAAGTTCTTGGCGTGCGCATCGTGGTTGCCAATCAGGGCATTGAAGATCACGCAGTCCAGCAAGCGCAAAATGTGCGGAGCGCTTGGGCGTGTGGCTTTGCGTATCAGATCGAAGCATAGTGCCAGGTCTGGGCCGCCCTCGTTTTGGTACTTGTACTCGGGTGCAATGCCCAAGGCCTGGCAGAAGTCTTCCTGGTGCAACCGCTGCAAGGCACCTTCGGGCTGGCGCACGCGGTCATATCGGCCCACCAGCAAATACATGCGATCTGCCACTTTGTGAATGGCGGCACTGGCGGCAGGCAAGCCCATCTGCGCGGCCAGTGCCAGGCAAAAGCCCTCATTGAACACACTGCCCTCTGCAGCCAGAATGGCTGGCTTGAGAATGTGGGAGCTGGGAGTGTTCTGCAGCGGCAGGCCGATGCGCCCGCCAGCAAAGACAACGGGCAGCTTGTCCTGCGCCCCCGCCAGTGACAAGCGCAGCCCCTCATCCCCAGCCAACATGGGGCGGCGGGGCAGTTCATCCAAAATAGCGATCAGTTTTGCCTCGTCCAGCCAGCGCACCGCCTGCGCTGATGCCATGGAATCGGGCTGACGGCCAGGTGCGAGCAGACTGACCGCACCCGCGCATTCACCGCCGATGCCGTTGAGCAAGGCAAAATCGTTCTGGCGCGAGACTTGCAAGTTCTGGGCAATCCGTCTGCGCATGTCGCCGTCGGGCAGCAGGCCGGCAAAGAAGGTGCGCGTGGCCTTGTCGTCAAAAGCCTCTGCCTGCAAGGGGAGGTGATGCGACAGTGGGCGAGCGCTGGCAGATTGCAGCCATTGCGGCGAGTAGCGAAAATTCAGCCGTCCATCGACTTGTACCAACTGCCCGACGTGCTGCCCCAGCAGCCAGACCTCCAGGATGCGGCTCATAGTTGGCCCTCCGGGGTCTGGCCAGGTTCCGAATCCGACACGCTTAGCGTGGCACCCAGCGCTTGGAGAACTCGCAGGACGTGCTCCAAGCGGACGGTCGGCTTACCTGCTTCCAGATCAACAATGAACCTCACACCCACGCCTGCTGCGAGCGCCAGTTGGGGCTGGGTCAGGCTCAGTGCTTTGCGGGTGTGTCGCACAGCGTTGGCCAGGTGTTGTGGCGTTTCGATCGGTGTCGGCATCTGAATTTCCTGTTCGGGAAATTGTGCGGCCTGATGGAGCAGTTGTCAAGAAAATTAACTGATCGGGAAATTATGCCCACCCCACTGGTGCTGCACTAGCCGCAACTGTCCACCGTCGTGCGAACCTGGCGCGGTCGGCCATTGCGGTTGATCACGATCTGCACCGCCGGGCTTGGGCTCAAACCAGCTTGGCAAAGGGTGATCGTCCCGGCTTGAAACGCCCCCGTGACCAGCAGCGTGTGCCCCTGCGGCATGTACGACACATAGCGTGCCACCGGCGTGTTGCCCCGCACCAGCACCCCCGCGGGTGCGGCCGCGCCCACGCGCAGCAGCGTTTCGCCGTCTTCGCGTACGGCGTTGCCGTTCAGGTCGGCAAACAGCAGCCAGCCCGCCGTCCACTGGTGCTCGGGGGCGTTCTCGGTGTTGGAGTGGGTAGCGCAGCGCTGGCTGGGTGCGGGCTCGGGCCCGGCGCGGCACAGCACCACCCGCCGCCCCTGCTTGATGGCCTCGCTGCGCGCCAAGGCCAGCGCGCCAAACTTCTCGGCCGCCGCGGCATTGAGGCGCTGCTGCGCCACCATCTGCCCCAAGGCCGGGGCCGCAATCGCCGCCAGAATGGCCAGCAGCGCCAGCACCACCAGCGCCTCAATCAAGGTCACCCCGCGCGCACTCTGCCGCACCGCTTTCATGGCACACCCTCCCTGCTTATTTGGCCACGGCAACAGTCTGGCATAGCCAGCAGGCTGCGTCAAGGTGGGGAATGCTGCAAAAACGCCCGCCCCCACAACGCCCGGCGCCAACTCGGCGGCGCACCGACCAGGCGGCTGGCTGGCTCGTGCAGCCACCCCCAAGCTGCCGCTAAGCCGCTCAAATGCGCCACCCATCGGCCACCGGGGTGTGCAGGCGGCGCCTTGGGCGTATCATGGTAAAAAGGTCAAACTCCCCCGCTAGCCAGACAACTGCCGACTTGAAAGGGCACGACAAATGAAAGCCAAGGGTTTCACCCTGATCGAACTGATGATCGTGGTAGCCATTGTGGGCATACTCGCTGCCATTGCCTACCCAGCCTACACCAACCATGTGCGCCAAACCCACCGCGGCAATGCGCAGGCTGAAATGATGAGCCGCGCTCAAGCCATGGAAAGATGCGCCGCCAGAACCAGAAGTTATGCGCACAGCACGTGTCTTGCCGGATTTCCCGTGTCAGTTCCACCTCAAAATGCGCGCTACACCATCAGCATTGATCCGTCACCAAATCTAACAGCAACATCATTTACCCTCAGAGCCACGCCAACCACCGTGGGCGGGCAAAACACGGATCCATGCGGCACCATGACCATCAATCATCGCGGTGAACGCACACCAACCACCGGAAATTGCTGGAATTAAATCAAAATGCCTGCAAAACCTTTAACAACCCCACCGGGCCAGACTGCATACACAGCACGTCCAGGCACCCAAGCGTGTAGCAGCGCTGGGGCTAATGGGGCACCCTATATGCAGGCGCAGCGTGCAAAACGGGCACGAGGCGCCCTTGGTGGTTTTGCTGCGCGGGCACAGCGCGGGCTCACCTTGGCCGAGTTGATGGTCGTGGTGGCGGTGTCGGGCATACTGTTGGGCATAGGCATACCCAGTTTTCAAGGGCTAATGGCGCAACATCGGGCCACCAGCGCGGCCAATCAACTGCAATCCAGCTTGCAGTTCGCCCGCAGCACGGCCGTGGCTCAAGGGCGAACTGTGACCGTCTGCGTAGCCGATTTCACCACCACCCCTGCTAGCTGCATCGTAAACAACAACGTTTTGCGCAATTGGCAAGTGGGCTGGATTGTAAGGTTAGACAACCCCGATTTTACACCCGCTGAGCGGGTGCTGCGCGAGCAACGCCCACTACATCCTTCCATTACCCTCACAGGTAGCCCGCAATGGGATTATTCCAATACGGGCAACCTCAACCTAACGCCAGGGCAGACTCTTGTTAATTTTGATTTAACAATGGCCTCTCGCCCCGATGCCAGCCGGAGGATTTGTATGTCGCTCAGTGGCAGCAGCCGGATTATTCAAGGAGGTGCATCATGCTAACACGCAAGGCTCGCGCCCGGCCTTGCCAGCGCTTGAAAAGCTCACGGGGCTTTACGTTGGTCGAAATTTTGGTGGCCTTGGTTATTCTCTCCATCGGCTTGCTGGGAATTGCGGCACTGCAGCTAAGGTCTTTGCAGAACAGCCACGCCAGCTTTGAGCGCTCCATTGCCTCCTTGCAAGCCCGAGACCTGGTTGAGCGGATGTGGGCTGGTATCTGCATACTGCACGACGCAAACGGCAACATAGTTCAGAACGCACAGGCGCCGATAGAGACCGCTTGGCGAGCCGACCACACAAACGCCAACACCTTTTCTGACCAAGGATGGAACGCAGTGCTTGCACAACCAACCACAGCGAACCCTCATGTTTGGACCATCACCATAAGCTGGGCTGGACGAAACCAAGGGCAGGGTGAAGTCATCGAGCACCACTTCAGGCTGCCTCCACCTTTGCGTCCAGATTTCTGTCCATAGGAAGGTTGATGATGATTTCTGCCTCTACACAACTTTCTCGCACCTCACGTGGCTTTAGCCTCGTTGAGTTGATGGTCGCCTTGGCATTGGGGCTGGTGATGATCGGCGCCGTGGTGACGGTCTTTGTCTCCAACCAGCAGGGCGCCAACATCAAACAGGAACTGGATCGAGCGCAAGAGGCGTTTCGTTTTGCTTCCCATACGATCATGAGGGTGGTGCAGCAAGGAGAAATTCAAGCCCCGCAATCCAGCCAAGATTTGCTGGTGGTGGAGGTATCACCTGCAGCTGGTCATAGAGACTGTGTAGGCCGAACTATAGGCGCAGGCTTTATCCATACCACCAATACTTTTTTCATTGACGCTGCAGGTCAACTTCAATGCCGGGTAGTCAGCGTCAGCTCTGTCGCCGCGAACAATACGACAGAGGTAGTAACCATCGTAACTGGCTTGGATGCCACACGCACCGCGTTTACTTTTGGCACTCCCTCTGTTGGCTCGACTGGATATTGGAGCGACAACGCCCTGTGGGTACTTCCACCGGGCAACCCGCCAATTAACTGGACTAACGTACGCAGCGTCAGGGTCCGTTTGGCCATGCAATCTGGTGGTGATGCCATCGGGCCCACGGCACTCTTCAGTGCCACCATGCGCTGCGGCGGCCTTGATAGCTGTTAGTCTTCTATCGGCCTGCCGACTAATAATTTAACAGTGCAATCTGCCACCCTTGCTATGCCTGAAAGGATACTGATCATGAAGCCAATCAACCAAACCCCTGTGAAGCAGCGTGGCGCCGCGTTGGCCATCGGGCTTATTTTGCTTGCCGTAACATCCCTGGTCACCGTAACAGCCATCAACACCGGCGTGATGCAAGAACGCATGTCGGCCAACCAAGACAACCACGCGCGCGCATTTATGGCGGCCGAAGCGGGCGGGGCGCGTCTGATCGCATTGAGTAATGCATGGATTCAGAACAATGCGTGGCCAACCACCAACACCCACCCACTACCGGGCATAAACCGCCTAAGAGTCGATGACCCATCAATCACGTTCACACTGACGCTCGTTCCACCGCCCCCATCTTCTCCACCGCCCCCATCTTCTCCGCCGCCCCCATCTTCTCCGCCGCCCCCATCGTGGACCGATTCCCCACTTAACGTGCGGATTGATGGTTTCGCACGGTCTGCCGACGGCAGTGCGGTGCTGGCACGCACACAATTGCTGGTCTCGTTAGAGCGTCAGACTGTCACCACGCCAGGGACACCCCCTCCGCCAGCGGCCTCTGCGTCCAATGCACCGGCCGCGATTTCCTGCTTCGGAAGTTCTTGCGGGATCAGGGCTGGTGCTGGCCAGGGTGCAGACGAGGGCTTCGGTACGGTTTCCGGGTTTGATCACCCCATCCCCCCCCTGAATTGCAGTGGTAACAGCTGTCGTCTTCGGCCACATGAACCGGACAGGGTCAGGACTCAGACTCCGACTGCGCCTGTGACCGCTATGCCTGCCGTGTTTTTGTCAAATCCGAATAACAGCTCGATCGATGTTCAGGGCGGTGGCAATTTCAACGCCTTCCAGGGTTTACATCCTACCGCCACCAATCCCATAAGAACCATTTCTGGCAATGGTATTACCGTCGCTAAAAGCCCATCTCATTACCCAGATGACCCTAACGGAGCATCAACTGTCCCCGTATTGGAATCCATTATCGGGAGTCCTGTACCACCCGCAACCCGTCCAGAGCCAACTACTAGGCTGGAAAGTGGCAGGAGCACGCCTACCTTTGCCTCAGGTCCACCACATAATGTAACAGCAGAAGTTGGAAGATTTGTCATTAATGGCGGGAGCTTTGAGATGAAAGGCAATGAGCTGTTTGTAGGGCTGATTGTTATTCGAAACTGTGGCACGTTGACGATGAGAGGAAACCCCAACATCTATGGGGCGGTGGTCGTCGATGCCACAGGCTGCCCGCCCACCTACAACCCATTCGGCGGCTCAGGCACGCCCGCTGTGCGGTTTAGCCGTGCTGCGCTGGAGCGCGCCGCCAACCCGCCTGGTACCGGCACGGGTACCGGCCCCGGAACGGGCACCGGCACGACCCAGCGGCTGAATGTGTTGCGCTGGGTTGAGATTCTTGAATAAACTCCCCGCTTGTTGTATCCTCTGCCCGCGGTAGTGCTCATGACCGTCTAGTAGAGGGAGGCTTGTCGGATGCGCGTTTTTTGTGCCTTCAAGGGGTGTTTCCAGCACCCCGTGGTATGCACCTTGCAATCGTGCCTGCGCCAGCGCGGTGCCACGCTGATCGAGGTGCTGGTGGCATTTTTGCTGCTCTCGCTTGGGCTGCTGGGTATGTCGGCGCTGCAGGTCAAGGCGCTGCAAAACAGCCACAGTGCGCTGCAGCGCAGCCAGGCCACCAAGCTGGCGCACTTCAAGCTGGATGCCATGCGCGCCAATGCCGCCGCCGCCCGCACCGGCAGCTACAACCTCGGTGCTCCTGGAGCGCCCGTGTGCGCAGTGCCGGGCGAATCCAGCCTGCCCACGCACGATCAGCGCGCTTGGAAGCTGGCCATGCGCGGCATTTTGGGCGAAGTGGATAGCACCTGCGGCATGGTTCTCTGCGCGGCCGTGGCTGGCGGCACCCAGTGCACCGTCCAGGTTTTTTGGGACGATGCCCGCGGCACCGGCGGCGCAGTGGCCCAGATGATCGAAATCCAAAGCCTGCTGTAGGGTCATGAAATCCTGCACCCAAGCGCCTGCAGGCCTGCCTACGCAACCACAGCCACGCGTGCAATGCTGGGTGCAAGCGCCCTGTGGCCCAAGCCGCTCGGGCCGCGCAGACCATGCGCTTCGCCACCAAGCGGGCGTGTCGCTGCTTGAAGTGCTGATCGCGCTGGTGCTGGGCTTGGTGCTGCTCGGTGCCGTGAGCACCGCCTACCTGGCCAACCGCCAGACCTTTCGCCAAGTGGAAAACCTGGCCCGCGTGAATGATAACGCCCGCACCACCTTCGAGCTGCTGGGGCGCGAGCTGCGCGAAGCCGGTGGCACACCCTGCGGGGCCGGGCTGCCCACTGCCAATGTGCTGCGCACAGGCTCCACATCGCCTTGGTGGACCGATTGGGGCCAAGGCTTGGAGGGCTACGATGGCAATGAGGCCTTGCCCGCACGCGCCTTTGGCACCGGCACGGCCGATCGCGTTGCGGGCACCGATGCGGTGGTGATCTGGTCCGGCAGCACACTGCCGCCGGCTGCCATCGTGCCGAGCGGCCAAAACGCTACACAGGGCCAGCCCAATCAGCAGGATGCCACGTTGCACGTCCATACCAACGACCACGGCTTGAACGACGGCCACATCGTCGTCGCCTGCGATCTGCGCCAAGCAGCGATCTTTCAGGTCACCAACGCCAACCCGGCCAACCGCACCATCGTCCACCACACCGGCCAAGCAGTGCAGTCCGGCAACTGCCGCAAGGAACTCGGCCTCTGGAGCGCCGCTCCACACGATTGCTCGAACCTCAACCACAACAGCCCCCACAACTTTGACCAAGGTGGCTTCCTAAGCCGCCTGAGCGTCAGCGCCTGGTACATTGGCCACAACGGGCGCGGTGGCACGTCGCTCTATCGCATCGTGTTGGGCACCCAAGCGGCTGGGAGTGGTGCCAACTCCGGCCGCATAGCCAGCACCAGCCCCGAAGAGGTGATCGAAAACGTCAGTGATCTGGAGTTGCACTATCTGGAGTCCGGTGCTGGCGGTGCCTTGCCGGCCGCTTATACAGTGGCCAGCCAGGTAGGCGACTGGAGCCGGGTGCTGGCGGTGCGGCTGGAACCCACCTACGTGACTTCCGAGGCCGTCGGCACCGATGGCAAGCCCATCGAGCGCACGTTGCCTTTTTTGGTCGGCATCCGCACCCGCCTGCCATGAGCGCCTTGCCCCACCCCGGCCCTGCCGCGCACCCGGCGCACCCGGCGCACCCGGCCCAACCGCACAGCGGGCGCCCCTTGGTTGCCTCGGCTTGGGCTTGTTTGCGCCGCCAGCCAGTGCGTGCGCACCCCGAGCGCGGCGTGGTGCTGCTGGTGGCGCTGGTGATGCTGCTGCTGGTCACGGTGCTGGGCCTCACTTCGGCGCGCATGCTCACCCTGGAAGAGCGCATGGCCGCCAACAGCTTCGACCGCAACCTGGCTTTCCAAGCGGCCGAAAGCGCCCTGCGCGAAGGCGAGGCGCTGGCCGAAGTGCAGCTACAGGCTGCCAACGGCCCCAATGCGGGCATTCCAAGCCTGGCCATGGTGTGCAACAGCCTCAACAACGGGGCCTGCGCTGGTGGCCTGTGTTCGCCGCCGCATGGCGATTGCACTGCCGCACGCTGGGAAGATTCGGCCTTTGCCGGCTGGCGCAATGCCTCCGCTGCCAGCTCGCCGCTGGCCGCAGGCAGGCCGCAGTTCTTCGTCGAGCACCTGGGCTCGACCTTCCCTTGCGACCCGCAAAATCCGACGCAAGACCCGACTTGCGCGCGCTACCGCATCACCGCCCGCAGCCACGACCCGGCTGCCGCTGCCACCCAAGGCCAAGCCAATGTGGTGTTGCAATCGATTTATGCCGGCTGGTCTGGCTGGGTTGCGGCCCAGCCTCCGGTTCGATTTACTCCCGAGACCTTTGCGCCCACGGAGGCCGCGCAGAATGCGGGCAAAAACCCCAGCCGCCCGGATTCAAACCGGAATGGCCCAGAGACAGAAAATGACAGCCTCAACGACGACGTTGACGACGTTGACGACGTTGACCCTGCCGACAATGCGAACATTGTGCGCGGGCGCATTTCTTGGCGCGAGATCATCCCGCGCTAAAGCCAGCGACAAACCCAGCACCGTCAAACCGATGCAGACCACCTCGCGCAAGCGCCCTTGGATCGATCTTTAGCACCCGCTGCCCGCTATGAACCCCACCCCCACTGCCCGCGGCTTCACCCTAGTCGAGCTGTTGATCGTGCTCGCCATCGCCGCCATTCTGGCGGCAATCGCGCTGCCGAGCTACCAGAGCCACGTCACCGAAACGCGGCGCGGTGCGGCGCAAGGCTGCCTGCTGGAACTGGCGCAGTTTGCCGAGCGCTACTACACCACGCGCATGACCTACATCGGCTTGGCGCTGCCCGCCACCCAGTGCCGCAGCGATTTGGCCGCTTTCTACACCTTCAGCCTCAACGGCACACCCGACGCCCGCAGCCACACCATCCAAGCCGTGGCCCAAGGCAGCCAAGCCACACGCGACCCCAACTGCGCCACGCTGCGCATCGACCAAACCGGGGCCCGGACTTCGCTGCCGGCTGCTGCGGGTTGTTGGTAAAGGTGCAAGCGCTCTCGCCTAGAACCCCAGCCCCGAAGCACCAACCTGATTGGGGCCCATGGGCTGCTCACCCGCTGGGCGGGCTGTGCGCATCCGGGATCTCGTAGAGGACGATTTCCAGCGAACCGTCTGCGCACTCAAACACTTCAAGTGCCTGATTGACAAGGTCTGGCAAAGCAGCCAATTCATTGAGGGCGACCCTGAAAAGCCTGCACTGGCGCTGCAAATCCAGCACCTTTGCCGAGCCCAGGCAAACCAAACCGGCGTGTATGGCTTGCTTCGCATGTTGCCCGCCAAGCTGGCCAGGTCCGCCGCCGCGAAAGTCCACTGCGTTGTGGGTCACAAGGGTGAAATCCCCGGCGACCACGTGCTCGATCAGCTTCCAGTCCGAGGTTCCCGACCACCCCCGGTCCCGCACCGAGGTGGATTGCTCATATCCCGCCTCCGCGGCCATCTGGGCCAGCTCGGGGGTGAGGCATTCATCGATCAAAAACCGCAACTTCATGCGGCAGCATGGCGCTTGACGCGGCGCACCAGCCCAGGGTTTTGCTCCGCCAAAAGGCGGCGCGGACGCCCTTTGCGGGGGTGGACCGCCTGGTAAATCCGGGCCGCTTGGATGTGCGCCTCAGTGAGAAACGCATACGAGCCGCGCAGCCGATCCAACCCGATTCCACTGTCCAGCGAGCCCAACACAATTTCAAGCGGCACCCGGGTACCCGCGAACACCGGCATCGAGCCCATGATCTGCGGATCGGTCGTCACCAAGGTTTCGGCCCAATCGACTTCATCGGAGCGCAAATGTGCCGCATGCACGTAGGGCCGCAGATCGATCTCTACCGCCTTGCACCGCACCTTCCAGTCCACGGCTTGCACCTGCGCCAAATTCAACACCGCATTCTTCTCGGGAACCCGATTCAGGCGCTCAACCAACTCCTGCAGCACCAAGCGGCGCGTGCCTGCGACGAGCACATCATCGGTGGCAAAGTAAAAGGTGGCAAATGCCGCGCCCAACCGGGTGAACAAGCGCTCGTTTTGGCCTTGCTCAACTAGGCCAGAGGGCAGCAGATGCTCGTCCACGACCCGGTTGAGCTGCCTATCCGTCAGGCCCGCTATGTACGCCGCCTGGGGTGTGGGGATGAAAATTTGTGACCACATAAAAGCCTCCGATTGATCGGAAGTGTATTGCCTTGCCGCTGAAAATGCAAGCGCTCTCTAGGGCCCCAGCCCCTCACTCATACACCACCTCAGCCCGCCCTTGGTGCGCCTGCTCGCGCCACGCGGCCAGGGCGGCGTCGCAGGGGTAGCACTGGGCGCGCTGCGGCTCCAGTTGCAGGGTGGCGCGCACTTGCTCGTATTCCAGCTCCAAGCGCAGCGGCAGGCCGCGCTGCACCGGGCCGAGTTCGGTCTGGTGCGGCCGCGCCGGGTAGTCGCGCAGCAGGGTGGCCACGTCGGGGCGCTGCTGCGGCCCCACGGCCACGCGCAGGTATTTGCCAAAGCGGCAGCGCGCGGCGGGCAAGTCCCACACCTGCTGCACCTTGAGGCGCAGCCCGCCAGAGAATCGGTCGGGCTGCGCCAGCACCTGCAGCAGCAGCAGTTCGTCGTCTTGCAACAGGTTGCGGTGCGCGTTGAGCAGGGCTTCGTCGGCGCTGGCTTCGAGCACGGCGCTGCGGTCGTCGATCTTGAAAATCGCCACTTTGCCGCGCTGGCCGTTGATCACGCGCAAATCGCCCACGATGCCGGCCAGCAGCAGCGGCTCGCGGCTTTCGGCCACGTCGGCCAGCGGGGTGCGGGCGATGCGCCGCACTTCGTCGGCGCTCTGGTCGAACAAGTGGCCGGAGAAGTAAAAGCCAAGGGCCGATTTTTCTTGCGACAGGCGCTCGCGCACGCTCCAGGGCGCCGCCTCGGCCAGCGCGGGCTCTTGGTCGCTGGCCCCGTGGCCGCCGGCCTGGCCGGGCAGGTCGAACAGGCCGCCTTGCAAGGCGTTGGCCTGCTGGGCCTGGGCGAACTCGAAGGCGCGCTCGACCGAGGCCAGCGCGGCGGCGCGCTCAGGGTGCAGGCGGTCGAAGGCCCCGGCCTTGATCAGCGCCTCGACGGTGCGCTTGTTCAAGCGGCCGCGCTCGATGCGGGCGCAAAAGTCGAACAGGCTGGTGAAGGGCCCCACCACATCGGCACGCGGCCCCGCGCCCTTGCCTTGGCGCGCCGCCACGATGGCCTCGATGGCCTGCTGCCCGGTGCCCTTGACCGCCCCCAGGCCGTAGCGGATACCCTGGTCGCTCACCGGCTCGAAGCGGTAGCCGCCCAGGTTCACATCGGGCGGCTCGAAGGCAAGGCCAAAACGCTGCGCGTCTTCGACCAACAGCTTGAGCTTGTCGGTGTCGTCCATCTCCAGCGTTAAGTTGGCGCAGAAGAATTCGGCCGTGTAATGCACCTTGATCCAGGCGGTGTGGTAGGCCAGCAGCGAGTAGGCGGCGGCGTGCGACTTGTTGAAGCCGTAGCCGGCGAACTTCTCCATCAGGTCGAACACCTCGTCGGCCTGCGCCGGGCTCAGGCCCTGGCCGGCCGCACCTTGGCGAAAGATCAGCCGCTGCTGCGCCATTTCTTCGGGCTTTTTCTTGCCCATGGCGCGGCGCAGCAGGTCGGCGCCGCCTAGGCTGTAGCCGCCCAAGATCTGCGCCGTCTGCATCACCTGTTCTTGATAGACCATGATGCCGTAGGTCTCGGCCAGCACCTGCTCCAGCAGCGGGTGCGGGTACTGCACCGGCTCGCGCCCGTGCTTGCGCGCCACGAAGCTGGGGATGAGGTCCATGGGGCCGGGGCGGTAGAGCGCGTTGAGGGCGATCAGATCTTCGAGGCGGCTGGGTTTGGCGTCGCGCAACATGCCTTGCATGCCGCGGCTCTCGAACTGAAACACGGCCTCGGTGCGGCCCTGCTGGAACAGGGCGTAGGTGGCGGCGTCGTCGAGCGCCAGCGTTTCGTAGGAAAAATCAGCCCGATCCGGGTGCCGCTGGATGATCAGCGCCTTGGCCTGCTCCAAAATGGTGAGGGTGGCCAGCCCGAGGAAGTCGAACTTGACCAGCCCGATCGCTTCCACGTCGTCTTTGTCGTACTGGCTCACGGCGGCGCTGCTGCCGGGCTGCTGGTAGAGCGGGCAAAAATCGGTGAGCTTGCCGGGCGCGATCAGCACCCCGCCGGCGTGCATGCCCACGTTGCGCGTCAGGCCTTCGAGCTTTTGCGCCAGCTCGATCAGTTGGCGCACCTCGTCTTCTTTGGCGATGCGCTCGGCCAGCAGCGGCTCCATCTCGATCGCGTACTGGTTTTTGTCGCCTTCGGGCTTGGGCCGGGGCGGGTATTGCAGCGTCACGCTCTGGCCCGGTTTGTTGGGGATGAGCTTGGAGATGCCGTCGCAAAAGCCGTAGGGAAAGTCGAGCACGCGCCCCACATCGCGAATCGCCGCCCGCGCCGCCAGGGTGCCAAAGGTGGCGATCTGGCTCACCGCCGCCAACCCGTATTTGCCCTTGACGTAGTCGATCACGCGGTCGCGGTTGGCTTGGCAGAAGTCGATGTCGAAGTCGGGCATCGAGACGCGCTCGGGGTTCAGGAAGCGCTCGAACAGCAACTGGTAGCGCAGCGGATCCAGGTCGGTGATTTGCAGCGCGTAGGCCACCAGCGAACCGGCCCCGGAGCCGCGCCCTGGGCCTACCGGGCAGCCGTTGAGTTTGGCCCAGAGGATGAAGTCGGAAACGATCAAAAAGTAGCCCGGAAAGCCCATTTTGACGATGGTGCCGAGCTCGAATTCGAGCCGCTCCTGGTAGATCGGCTGCTGGCGCGCGCGCTCGGCTGCATCGGGGTAGAGCTGCTGCAGGCGCTGCTGCAAGCCGCCTTGTGCCACGTGGCGAAAGTAGTCTTCGGTGCCCAGTTGCTGCCCATCTACGGGCGGAATGGGGAAGGCGGGCAACTGCGGCTTGCCCAGAGTGAGCCGCAGGCTGCAGCGGCGCGCGATTTCCAGCGTTTGCGCCAGCGCGCTGGGCAGATCGGCAAACAGGGCCGCCATCTCGGCCCCGGTCTTGAAATGCTGCTCGCGCGTGAAGCGCCGGGGCCGGCGCGGGTTGCCCAAGATTTCGCCTTCGGCAATGCAGACGCGCGCCTCGTGCGCCTGAAAATCGTCGGCCTCTAGGAACTGCACCGGGTGCGTGGCCACCAGCGGCAGCCCCAGCCGCGCCGCCAAGGGCACGGTGGCGCGCAGGTGCCGTTCGTCGTCGGCTCGGCCGGCGCGCTGCACTTCGAGGTAGAAACGCTGCGCAAAGGTGCCCGCCAGTTGCTGCGCCAGCGCGGCGGCAGCGGCTTCGTCACCGGCCAGCAGCGCCTGCCCCACCGGCCCGGCGGCGGCCCCGCTGAGCACGATCAGGCCCTCGTGGTGCTGGCGCAACCAGTCCCACTTGAGCACGGCCTGGTCGCGCTGCACGTTGTGGCTCCAAGCGCGCGCCAGCAGTTCGCACAGGTTGAGGTAGCCGGCGTGGTTTTGCGCCAGCAGCAGCAGGCGCGGCCAGATGTGCGGCCCAGTGTGCGGCCCGGCTTGGGCGGCGCTGCCGGCCGAAGATGCGGGCGCTTGCCCCAACCCCTGCAGCAGCACCTCGGCCCCAAGCAGGGGCTGGATGCCTAGGCTGCGCGCCGCCTGGTAGAACTTGACGGCGCCAAAGAGGTTGTTGAGGTCGGTAATGGCCAGCGCCGGCTGGCCGTCGGCGGCGGCGGCAGCAGCCACCGCATCGATGCGCGTGGTGCCATCGACTACCGAGAACTCGGTGTGCAGGCGCAGGTGGACGAAGGCGGGGGGGGCGGGCGAAACGGGCAAATCAGACATGGGGCGATGATATGCCGGGTGCGGTGCTCTGGGGCTTGCTCTGGGGCTTGACGATCCCAGCTAGGGTGTTGCAGGGCGCGCCGACCCAAGCCATAATTCACCCAACCGCACACCCCATGAACACCGCCGCCCTAAACTTCAAAGCCTTGCCCATCTCCGAGCGCATCCAGCTCGTCGAGGACATTTGGGACAGCATCGCCGATGAGACCCCAAGCCCCTTGCAGCTTGGGGTGGAGGAACGCGCCGAACTGCAGCGGCGCTTGGCCGAGCACCAAGCCGACCCATCGAGCAGCATACCGTGGGAGCAGGTTCGGGCTTCGCTGTTCAAGACTGCAGACTGATGCGCTTGGTTTTCCGGCCCGAGGCGCAGGAGGAGTTGCTGGAGGCGCAAGCTTGGTATGAGTTTCGCTCGCTGGGGTTGGGCTACGAGTTTGCCCGAGCGGTGGATGCCGCCACCTCAAGCGCGCTGCGCACGCCACTGGCCTTCCCACGCATTGAAGCGCAGTTTCGGCACGTGGTCTTGCGCAAATTCCCCTATTCGATCATCTATCACGTTTGCGAATCGGACATCGTCGTGGTGTCGTGCTTTCACCATCGGCGCAGACCGGGCAGTTGGCTCCACGGTCTGCTCGACTAGGCTTAAGCTGCTTTTGCCGCGCCTGCTCAAACGAATGTTGCGGCCGCAACCCCGAAGCGTGCGCCGAGTGCACGCACTTGTCGAAGGTTGAGCTCGCGTTTGCCCTGCAGGATTTCCGACACCACTCCTTGGCTGCCGATCTCGGGCAGCTCACCTTGCTTGAGGCCGTGCTGCTCCATCAAGAATTTCAGGGCTTGCACGCCGGTGGTTTCGGGCAGCGGGTGCTGCTCGGCTTCGTAGTCCTCGATCAGATCGCCCACGATGTCCACCAAGCCCATGGCGGGGTGGTTTTCGTCGCCCTGGGTTGCATCCAGCAGGGCTTCGAGCATTTGGACCATGCGCGCGCAGTGCGCTGCATCGCGGATGGGAGCGATGTCGGTAGCCGCTCGAAACCGCTCCCAAGCTGGGAGCAGGTGCTTGACATTGATCGGTGCATTCATACTTGTCCGTTCCTCGAAACTGAGCGCTCAGGTGCTCGTTTTCCACGCTCCTTGGTCGTAATCCCGGTGTGTGAGCACCGCTTTGATGTAAACGATCTGCTTCTCGAACCGGATGTATGCGATCAGGCGGTACTTTTTGCCGCCGATATCGAACACCACAAACTGGCCCACCTTGTCCACCGTGTTGAAGGCAGCTTTGAGCTCAGCCCAGTTGGCAAAGCGGTTTTTTTCAATCACCCTGCGCCAACCCTGCAAGGGGGCTTCGGCCTGAGGGTGATCGGCAGCGAAGGCCCGCAAGGCGCTGTTGCTGATGACTTTCATGCGGGTATTTTATCTCAGATTGAGATAAAGGCAAGCCAATTCCCTCTGGAATCTGGCCCGCCCACACGAGCCACCGCACCCCTTCGCAGTGGCGCTGCGTCCGCAGCTGATGCAAGAGCCCAGCTTACCCGCGCCAGCGCGCCGCCGCCGCCGCCACGCGCTGGCCGAACAGGCGTGCGGTTTCCAGGTCGCCGCTGAGCATTTCGTGTGCCCCGGCATCCGATGGGGTTTGGGCCATGGCGCCGCTGGAGGAGCCCACAAAGTTCACATCGTTG
>BBPD01001062.1_pt5 | contig 21778 bp, 24 predicted proteins | sample 1344911 | NCBI WGS metagenome assembly BBPD01 (sample SAMD00019088, study PRJDB2971) | groundwater metagenome | biome: freshwater biome; feature: mineral spring; material: ground water | place: USA: CA, Sonoma | collected 2011-09 | depth surface m
GTGGAATCAGGGTCTGATGAGTTTTTCAGCAGACCCTAGATAATGAAAGATATAGAGTTATTTGAACCCTCGGGGAGTTTTTTTACTCTATTTTCTTCCGAAAGTTCATCCTGAAGCCTAAAGGGCTGAAGGGTTTCACGAGATTCTTCGTCCCCTTCTTCTTCACTTCGTTTAGGGTCAAAGTCCTCAGGATGACGGGTCGGGAAACTCCCCGACCCGTTGCTATCTAACAAGGCGATTCACCAGTCTTTATAAGATCTGTTAATATCTTGTGAACAATATTTGGGTTTGCCTTGCCTTTGCTTTTCTTTATAACCTGTCCTACAAGAAACATAAAGGCGTTGTTTTTACCGGATAAATAGTCTGAAACAGACTTCTTATTTTCCTGTATTGCCTCTTTCACCCATTTTTCAATCTCGGTCCTGTCCTGAACCTGTTCCAGGTTGTGTTCCTGGACAATTTCAATAGCGAACTTTCCTTTTTCTATCATATGAATAAGGACATCTTTTGCAACCTTACCTGTTATTCTGCCGTCTTCTATCATCTGTATCATCTGTGAAAGTTTTTCAGGCTCTAATTTTAAGTCTGTAATATGTTTCCCTTTCTGGTTTGCAATAGACAGTAAATCCCCCATCATCCAGTTTGCAATATACTTAGAATTTACACCAAAAGAGGCACACTTTTCAAAATATTCTGCTAACATATTATCGGAAGTTAAAACACCTGCGTCGTACTCAGTTATATTATATTGTTGAACAAATCTTTTCTTTTTTGCATGGGGGAGTTCCGGAATAATATTTTTAATCTCTTGTATGTGTTGAATAGATATTGTAAACGGAACAAGGTCAGGGTCAGGGAAATATCTATAATCATGGGATTCTTCCTTTGTCCTCATCGGAAGTGTAATATTTTTATCAGGGTCATAAAGACGCGTTTCCTGAATTATTTTTTGTCCTTCAAGAATACACTTTATCTGTCTTTTGGTTTCAAATTCCATAGCCCTTTCTACATTTTTAAATGAATTCATATTCTTTATTTCAACCTTTGTCCCAAGTTGCGTTGCCCCTGTTGGCATTATGGATATGTTGGCATCGCATCTTAAAGAACCCTTTTCCATATCACAGTCTGAGACATCAAGATATTTTAAAAGCATCTTTAATTCTGTAAGATATTGATATGCCTCAGAGGCGGAATTTATTGAAGGAAAAGAAACAATCTCAAGAAGAGGTATCCCGGATCTGTTAAAATCTATAAGACTTCCATCTGTTATTCCTTCATGAAAAAGTTTTCCTGTATCTTCCTCTAAATGGACTCTTTTTATGCCTATCTTTTTGTCTTTAATGTAAATAAAACCGTCTGTGGCAACAGGCATCTGATACTGGGAGATTTGATAATTCTTAGAAAGGTCGGGATAAAAATAATTCTTTCTGTCAAACTTGAGCCTGTTGTGTATCTTACAGTTTAAGGCAATCCCCACCTTTATTGCATATTCAAGTGTCTTCTTATTTAATACCGGAAGACTCCCCGGAAGCCCTATACAAACAGGACAGGTTTGTGTGTTAGGAGCATTCCCAAACTGTGTGCTGCACCCGCAGAACATTTTGCTAAGTGTTAAAAGTTGAAGGTGCACCTCAAGTCCTATAACTGTTTGAAATTTACTTTCCATATAGGCTACTATTCAGGTTGTTCAGACTGTCTTCTTTTAGGTTATTTGGGATATAGGCAACTACAATCTAATAGTCATCCACCCATAACAGTTCGTTCTACTTTAAAAATCCTATTCTATGTAAGGGCCAATATCTGAAAAAGGCAAGACCTATAATATTATGATTTGGGACAAATCCCCAGTGTCTGGAATCTTTACTGCTGAATGAGTTATCTCCTAAAACATAATAACTATCTTCCGGGACAATAACAGGCTGAGCCTCCAAGCCATAAGGGGCAGCATTCCTATACCAGAGGCTTAATACTTTTTGATGTGTTGCAGGCTGTCCATCTATAAGAACACTGCCCTTTTTTATCTCAACTTTTTGGTTGCCTGTTGCAATAAGTCTTTTCACATAATCTTTCCTATTTTTAACGCCTTCTTTATCGTATAAAAAAACCACAATATCCCCTTGTTTTGGTTTTCTTATTGCAGGTAGTTTGATGTTTGTCCAAGGAATTTTGACCCCGAATATAAATTTATTTACCAATATCCTGTCTCCTTCTAAAAGTGCATCACGCATTGAACCTGAAGGGATTTTAAATGCCTGCACAATAAATACAATGATAATACTTGCATATATCCCGGCCCAGAAAAGGTCTTTTATCCATCCACAGATAATCCTGCTGTGCCTTAATAACACCATATTTTTTATCTCCTTTATCTATCCAATAATTCCAAATCCTCTTATCACCAAATGTATTTGGGCCTTTACAACATGTCGGCCCTCTTCTGTAAATATTGTTTTTATAACATCTTTTGCTCTGTATTTGTTGGCTTCTTCTACAAGTTTTAACCCGAACATTGTAAGAAATGTTAAAACTGAAGATACTGCAAAAAGTATATGAAGATTATATACTGTCCAGAACTTTATACTAAAAGACCAGTCCTTCAAACTTTGTGCTATAGCGCCCCCCAAAAGTGGGGCAAATCCTCCGCAGATACTGACTATAATTGTCATAGCAGAAAGATAAACGGATCTTTTTTTTACCGGAGAAGAACTTATCTGGAATTTGAAAAATGCAACAGTATGTGCAGGTGCTGAGATTGCATCTAATAGAAATATAAAAGGAACAATAAATGTAAAATTTTCTGTGCTGAAAAGCCAAAGAAAAGATGAGATCCCAAGTAAAACAGTTGCTATGGACAAAACAGGCTTACTTCCGAATACATCCACCCAATGTCCCCAGAACCCAAATGCAAATACAGAAACAATCGCTCCAATGGTAGAATATATACCTATCTGAAAATAACTTAATTTAAGAATATCCAACATATAGAGAATTCCAAAACCAAGTGTTATTGACCTTGCAAAAGAGAAAAAACTGGCATATATAGCAAAATTTTTAAAAAGACGCGATTTGAAGGGCAGTGTAATAAGTTTTAAAAAATCAATTTTTTCAGGTTGAATATTAATCTGAGGAATTTTGGCAATAACTTTTACAGCGGCAAGCCCGAATACTGTTCCTATTGCAAAAAGCAAAAGAAATGTTATATTTGAATAGAATATATCAAGAATTTTAGTTGCAATAAGTGTTGTGAGCACACCACCGCAGATAACTATCATATTCTGTTTTGCCCAGAATTTTCCCCAGTTTTCAGTAGAAACTATTGATGACAACCACGGTATCCAGGGTGCGCTACCAATAACATTTATACCAACAGAAGTAAAAAGTATAAAAAGAACTATTGAAATTTTAACATCTGATGAGAGACTTAAAAAAAGAAATGGGATAAGGGCTATAAAAAATCTCACAATCATTGCTGATGATATAAACCCAACCATAATGTCCCTGGGCTTTCCATATTTTTCAAAAATATATGAACCGAGAAGTGTTGCAGTCTGGAAGAAAATTCCAAGAGAAGAAAGGATACCTATATGCCATGCAGAAGCGCCCATTTTTTGTAAAAAACCTATAATGAACACAGAGGTAGGGATAAAAAATGCGGCCCAAACACCCATAAGTCCTGCCTGTCTTTCGACCATCAATACCGCATAATCGGTCTCTTTGGGTGTAAGATTTGTTTGTTCCATGTTTTTTTATTTCATTACTGCAAAAAATGCACCTTGCGGGATTTGAATTCTTCCAAACTGTTTCATCCTCTTTTTGCCCTCTTTTTGTTTTTCCCACAATTTCCTTTTCCTTGTAATATCCCCTCCATAGCACTTTGCAGTTACATTCTTCCCCAGTGGCCTGATAGTTTCTCTTGCAATAATTTTCCCGCCTATTGCTGCCTGTAACGGAATCTCAAAAAGATGCCTCGGTATTTGTTCTTTTAATTTCTCAATTAATTTTTTCCCTCTCTGATAAGCCCTCTCACAGACAATTATTGTAGAAAGCGGCTCTAAAATCTCCCCCTGCACAAGAATGTCAAGTTTTACAAGATTGGCATCCCTGTAGCCTGTCCGTTCATAATCCATAGAACCATATCCACGGGTAATAGATTTTAGTCTGTTATAAAAATCCACTATAACCTCTGAAAGAGGAAATTCAAACCTTAACATAACAGTGTCTGACTTTATGTATTCACTTAAATGTAAAACCCCTCTTCTTTCTATAGCCTCCTGCATTAAAGGTCCTATGCTTTCTGAAGGAACTATCAAAAGCGCCAATATCATGGGCTCTTGTATTTTTTTAATTTTTTGTGCAGAAGGAAATTTAGAAGGACTATCTACCTCAATAATATTCCCATCTGTTGTTAATACCCTGTATGCCACACTGGGGGTTGTTGCAACAATATTTAAGCCAAACTCTCTTTCAAGTCTTTCCTGTATTATATCCATATGTAAAAGCCCCATAAATCCACACCTGAAACCAACACCTATTGAAGAGGATTTTTCAGGCTCAAATGTGAAGGATGCATCCGTAAGATGGAGTTTGAACATTGCCTCTTTTAACATCTCAAAATCCTTATTATTCACCGGATATATGCCGCAGAATACTAATGGTTTTAGCGGCTCGTAACCTGGTAAAGGCGTGATACAGGGGTTTTTGTCATCTGTTACGGTATCGCCTGTTCTTACAAGCGTTGCATCCTTTATATTGGCAATGATGTATCCCACCTCACCTGTGCTTAAGGTTTCCACCTTTTGCGGCTTTGGAACAAATACTCCTACCTCAATGGTCTCATAACTATTTCCTGTTGCTACAAGTCTTATCTTCTGTCTTGATTTAAGTCTTCCGTTAAATACCCTTACATATATAATAACACCCCTGTGAACATCATATTTTGAATCAAATATAAGTGCCTGCAATAATTCATCTGGATTCCCGGAAGAAGGTGGTATATCCTTTATAATTCTTTCCAATATTTCTTTTATACCTGCACCAGTTTTAGCACTTGCATAGATTGGTTCATCTTCTATGTGAAGGACATTAAACAGTTCTTGTCGGACATTTTCAGTATCCACATTCGGAAGGTCAATCTTATTTATAACAGGTATTATCTTAAGCCCCTGACCGCGGGCAAGATTAAAATTGGCAACAGTTTGAGCCTCAATCCCCTGAGATGCGTCCACAACAAGTATTGCCCCTTCACAGGATGCAAGTGCCTTTGATACTTCGTAAGAAAAATCAACATGTCCGGGCGTATCAATAAGGTTCAGTGTATAAACATTTCCATCATCTGCTCTATAATTTATACGAACAGCCGATGCTTTTATGGTTATACCCCTTTCCCTTTCAAGTTCCATATCATCAAGAATTTGGTTCTTAAACTCCCTTTCACCAACCGCACCTGTTGCTTGCAACAACCTGTCTGCAAGTGTGGATTTCCCATGGTCAATATGGGCAATAATACAAAAATTTCTTATAAGATTTTGTTCCATAACTTTTTATTTTTCAACCACTGAACAAGCCTCATATGTGTGTAGGTGGCAGAGCATCCTGGACATCAAATTCACCTATACGGATTCTTCTTAAATATGTCATGTGTGCACCTGTATTAATCTTTTTTGCGATATCCTCTATAAGGCTTCTTATATATGTTCCGCCTGAACATCTAACATTAAAACTTATATAAGGGTGATTGTATTCTATAAATTCTATTTTTGATATTTTTATAAGTTTAGGTTTTCTTTGCACCTTTATTCCTTTTCTTGCCATCTCATATAGTTTTCTACCCCTTATTTTGATTGCACTTACCATAGGTGGCACTTGAAAACTCTCGCCCAGAAATGTCTGAAGTGCCTGGACAATCTGTTTCTTCTCTAATTTCTTATCTTCAAATACCTGTGTTATATTCCCCTGTCTATCGCCTGTGTTGGTTGTGGCACCAATCTTCATAACCGTTGAGTATGTTTTTTCATATGGCAAAAATTCTTTTGAAGTTTTTGTAGACTTGCCCAACAGAACAATAAGAAGCCCCGTTGCAAGAGGATCAAGTGTTCCACAGTGTCCAACCTTTTTTATCTTAAATTTCTTTCTTATATATGCAACAACATCATGAGATGTCCAGCCATGAGGCTTATCAACAAGAAGTATTCCATCCATATATTTTAAAAAGACACTCTCTCCACACAGACAGTATTATAAAGCCTGTGAGTACAACTCCCATAGAACAGGTGACGAGGTGGCTGGTGCTCTGGTGCTTGGTAAGGGGAATTAGAGTTCACAGGCTCTTTATCGTTCCAGTGCCTTTTGGTTTTGGTTTTTCAAGTTTTCGAATATTTCTGGAAACACTCCGGATAATTCTTCAATAACTCTTTTTTTAATATCCTCTAATGCAGGAAGGCTTGTCCTTTCATCCTGACCAAATTGTTCCTGATATTTTTTCCATATAAAAGATGCAACCTGATATGAACCCTCAAACCTTTCTCTATCTCCTGTGGCAAGTGAAAGAAAACTTTCATTTATCAGTCCATATATAACCATCAGTGTTCTGCTTCTGCCTGCATCCCTTATGTCAAGAATCTGTCTTAAAACAAAATGTTCAAGAGGAAGACCTGTATCTTCACCGGGATAATATTTTTTTATAACAGAGTAAAAATGGACTGCATCTTTTATCTTCTTTGACAGATAAAACGATATAATAGCCTCTCTTAAAAATGTATTATGAGCAGATCTTACGCCTGATATAATATTTTCATCCTGCCATGCCCTGTTTATAAGTTCTTCAAAATACCGGTTTATACTATTTGCAATTTTTAACTGTGGACCGGATATGAAGTATCTTTCACCGTCTTTTTCACTAAATGTAATATTGCCCTGTCTGAAAATACCGAGAAGAGAAGAATATATCAACCTCTGTGTGGAAAGAAACTCAAAATCATTTTCATGGGTAAGAGGTTCTGCTCTTGATGCCCAGTAAAGGCTATGTGCATTAGATTCTCTCCAGTCAAGACCGGGATATTTTTTTTGGAGCAAATACATATAATCTATATCCATCTTAAGAGATTTTGTTATATATCTTGCCCCAAGAAATCTTAAAAATGCTTCCTCTTGTTGTGAGTTTTCAATCCTTTCAAGTGATTCAATGGGTGAAAAGTCGTCCCAACCTCTCCAATCTTTCATCCTCATTTTTTCAGAAAATTCAAGTATATCCTTGTCAATATTTGTTTCACTTTCAGGAATACCGATGATTGTTTTTATATCTCCGCCCCCTAAGGCCCTTTGTATAGATTCTGCAAGTCTTTGTTTATAATACCAATTAAAATCATCTGAATACCCTCCTATCTTGTGATTAAAAATCCATGCAAGCTCCCTTAAAAGAAAGTAGCTTTGGGGATTATGCAGCAATCCTTTATCTCTTATCACACCAATACCATTCTGAACCCATAACCATCTGTCCTGCGGAGTGGAAAGTTGAGCAGAGATATTATATGCCATATTCCATGCGCTAAACGCCCACACATGGAGAAGGCGGGGTTGAAGACTGGCAATCCAATCGTAAAGCTGGACAAGTTCAAAAAATTTACCCTCTTGTTGAAGGTTCTGCGCCCTTATCCATAGCGCGTTCACCAGTATACTCCTGAACCCTCCTAAAACAGATGATGCAAGGGCAAGGGTTGGGGGCATGTTTTTCGCAAGCAAGTTGCTTGAAAGGTCATACCTCTGCCTTGTTTTGTTAATTTCTTTCAAAAAAACAGAGCAAGAAACAAAAAGTGCAACCAAGATTACAACAAGAATGCACTTTTTAGCAAATAATTTAAAATAGATATTATCCAAGAAAGTCTCTTTATCTAAGATGAGGACCTAATTTTCCCCATGTCTTCCTCCCAACTATACCATCTGGCGAAAGTCTGTTTGCTTTTTGAAAATCAATAATTGCTCTCTTTGTCCTTCTTCCTATTATACCATCTATCGGCCCCGGATCATATCCTGCGTTTTTTAATGCTCTTTGTATGTCTCTAACTGTGGGTCTCTCTGGAATTTTTACCTCGGGTTGGACAGGTATTACGGGTGGTTGTACTACTTGAGCACGCTCTTGTGTCTGCACAAATTCTTCTACTGGAACTATTGCAAAAGACTGAAGACGTACCCATGTTTTATCATCTACAACTCCTGTTGCACGAAGTTCTTTTGATTCCTGAAAGTGAAAAACGGCCTTTCTTGTAGAGGAATTCATGGTTCCATCAATTACACCCGGATCAAAACCAGCCTGCTTTAACAGAAGCTGTACTTCTGCAATACGGGGATTGTATCCAACCGCATAGCCAATTACCAACTCCTCTTGTGCAATCTCCTGTCTTGTTGCCTTTAGTGGTCTTTTACAACCCGAAACAATGAACAAACAAAGAACTAACGAACAAATAAAAATAACATCCTTACGCATATATCCCTCCTCTTTTGTATGCGAATATACTTTTTAGCCGATATATTTGGTTTTGATCCGGCTTCCTGCCTGCTTTACAGAAAGCGATTGCAGAATCTACTATTTTGAAGATATCGCCTCGGGAATTATACCCTAAAATAAACCTTGCCTTGGCGATGTTATGCTCAAAGTTGTAGAAGCCATCGTACTCAAATTCCACCACGGGAAAATTTAACTTTTCGGAAACATATTTGACTAATTGGTCATAAGTGAGCCGGCCCTGGCAACAAAATATTACAACTTTTTATAAGAATCGATCCAAAACTATTTCATCCACCCCCACCATAAAATGTTCTTTTTGATAACCCACCGGAATAAACCGATTCTTCAAATAATAGACAAGAGCTCTGGTATTATGAGCGGAAACACAAGTAGAAACCTTTCGCTGTTTCTTCCTTTTCCAGAACTCTTCCATTTTCCTCATCAGGGCTGTTCCTATGCCCTTGTGGAAAAATTTGGGATCAACCCCCACAACATTCAAAGAACCCAAACCGCGGGTAGTTGCAGAACCCTGTATATACCCTAATATTCTTCCATCCTCTTCGACAACATAAGAGACTGTTTCTGAATTATCTCTTTTGGTATTGCTGGTCTTTCTGAGAACTTGTGAAGAAAAAGACTTCAAATCTAACTGGCTGAGCCTTTCCCCAATGAAAGATCTAAAGGCCTCAATCATAATCTTGGAGGCGGACTTACTATCCTCCGGCTTAAATCTTCTAACTTTCATTTTCATCCTATGTTAACAGTCAATAATTTTCTACTTTAAAAACCGTATTATTAAATATTTATCGCTAGTTTGAATTTATTAAAATCTTCAAACACTCATTTATTCTTTAAGATACGGTAAATTATAGTTAAAAACTTTCTAGTGGTATCTATAAATTGCCTTGCCACTGCCCTTTTTTGGCTTTAGGTCTGAAATAAAATTTTTTTAAATACAGATTATACCTTATCGCAATGAACATTGATTGCACTAATGCTGTAATTTCTTACACTTCTTTGTTAAGTTCTTCGTTTATCTTGTCAATTGAATTGTTAAGGCTGTGTATCTACTTAACAATTATCTTCTGCTCAAATTGATAGCTTAATTTAATATCAAGGGCCAAAACTTTATCTAATTTTTTCTTGGAACCAAAAACTTCACGCTTGATAATTATATCATTAGCATTAAAGATATTGTAGATTTTATTTTTTAAACAATTTCTTAGCTTTACAAATTTATCCCGTGTGCATATGAGACTGGCTATCTGCAATTCTTCTTTTGTTGAGCATCCTTATCTCTTAGGATTAACCCTTTGCTTAAAATACCTTGCTTATTGTTACCGTATCGTGCTCATCTGTTTTCTTCACTTAAAGCAGAGATAATCTTAAATTGCGTAGGATTGATTATCCTGACTGCCTTAACTTTGCCCTTTATCTTTCTGGCAAATACATAAGTGTTGCCTGTTGATTCTACCGCTGCCTCATTGCTCTTATTCAGTGTCTTCTTGAATGCTTCTACACCCTTGTCTTGTGTCCATCTACTCCTATTTATTTCTTCATCGCTACACTCTTTTCTTTGGTTGTAGTTTTCTGAAGCAGTGCTATTTGTCGGTAAACACCATCCTCCTATTCTGGGCCAAATCCTATGGTGACTATTCGGTTATAGGCTTGATTGATCTTCTTCACAGGGTCAATTAAGCCCCAGAAAAAAATACAACCTATAATATAACCGAGCTACTCCCCAGACCATGGTTATCTTATCCCTGATCCAGTGTTTTCACCAACATTATTTGACTGTTATTATATCATCTTCTTTTTTAAATTGTGAAAAATATTTCTCTTCTTTTTTAAAAAACTCATCTGCCATATCTACTATCTTATTGATCTTTAAGGTGCTACTGGTTAAAGGGTCGGCTAAAAGCGCCTGATAGACCAGGTCCTTATTTTTTGAAAAGTGAGCTTCTACGGTTAAAGCCTGGGCAAAGACTATTCTGCTACAGTAGGATGCCGGACCCAAATGTAGATCTCCAATATAGATAGGCCTTATCCCTTCCCTACTTACCAGGCCAGGAACCTCCACACAACAACCATCAAGTAGATTGGTGATTAATCCATTATTTTTAAGGTTTATATTGCACTTTCTTAAATTATCAGTCTCTAAGGAGTGGATAATTAAGGTCGCATATTCTTCTGTCTTTTCTATCTTTATCTTCTTCTTTTCCTTAATCTCTTTTTTTGTTTCATTTTAACAATTCTTTTTTCAAATCTTCATCAGAAATAACCGCTTTTCGTTCTCGGATTTTCTCTTCATATCTTTGTTTGATAAATTCATTAACTGTCTTTTCGTCTACTTCATTTTCCAAAAGTTTTTTGATAATCTCTGTTACTGAACCAACTCCAGCCATTCCTGAGTTTAAGGCAAAGATTTTTAATTGAGGCAAAGGGATACAACTTAATTTCAGATTCAAAACTTCTTTTTGACCAAGCAAAGGCATACTATACATAGCATCATAAATTTTGCGTTATAAACCGAACTGTGATAAACCGCCTCCTTAAAGAAGGAGGCGTATGAAAAGACTGGAAATTGTCGATGCACCAGTTATGAAAATTGCAGTTCAGCAAGAGATACACCGTTCGGATAAGTCCCGATATGACCACCGGCTGCATGGAATTCTTCTGGTTAGCCAAGGGTTTAACTGTTACCAAGTAGCAGATATGTTCGGACAGAATCCCAGCACTATTCACAATTCATTTTGAAACCGCCGTTTCGCTTAACGTTTCCAGCACAAACGAAGTTGCGGAGCAATTTATTTCTTTGTCGTTTATGCTGTGTTAGCGGAAGTTTTGCGGTCATAATCAAAATTAAATAATGTGCTTTGTTTTTGTAAGTCTGGTTTCACATTTCTTTTTATTTCTTCAATTTGTCCACTTAGTCTTTTGAGTATTACATCATAATAGTTTTCAGAGGCTTCTATTGTTATATATTGTCTTTTCAATCTTTTTGCTACTGCTGCGGTTGTGCCTGTTCCACCAAATGGGTCTAAGACAATATCATTAGAACTTGAACTTGCTTTAATTATTCTCTCTAATAAGGCTTCTGGCATTTGGCAAGGATGTTCTCCCAGCCGTTCTTTAAATGTGCCACAAACCCTTGAGAATTCCCAGACATCATCAGGAATTTTTCCTTGTGGATTTGCCCTTCTGTCATTGTAAACTAATTGGCGTGCAGATGGTATTCTGATGGTATCTCCATTAAATTTGAACTTTTCTTTATCTTTTGTGAAATAAAGAATATGGGCGTGTGCTCTATTAAACTTCTTTCGCTGGTTTTGTCCAAAGGTGTAATACCAGATAATCCAATTCCTGAAATAAAATCCTGTGCGTTTTAGAATAATGTTTATTTCTGCTGCAAATTCATCCCCTATTGCGATATAAATTGAGCCATCTTTCTTTAGAACTCTGGAGGTTTCTTTAATCCAGTCTTCAGACCATTTATAATATTCAACATAAGAAAGGTTATCATTGTATTTATCGTACTTAATCCCAATATTAAATGGTGGGTCTGCAAATACTAAATCTACAGAATTTTGAGGGAAATCCCTCATTGTTTTGATGCAATCACCTAAATAAACCTTATTGACTTCCATATTTACCCTAATTCAAATAATTCACAAGGTTTTATCTTGAACTGTAACTTCGTAGGGTCAGGAGTTCCACCCTTTCTTTGTGCTGTGATTCTACCAATGTAAAGGCTACCTTTGGGTGAAATTTTAATATCACCGCCGCCGAATAAATTCATTGCGGTGTTGATATCTTTTAGTGCCCATATAGTTGTATCCTCACTTCTATTATAACGGGTTACCAGCATCCAATTAGCAGATAGACCGCCTCTCCCTTTTAATATGTCGCTTACTACAATAATGCGATTCTTTTTGAAGAAGGTGATAATTTTATCCTGTATCCTTTCAGGCATTTCATTAATAAATAATCTCCTTTTGTCTCTCAATGAGGTTTTACCTACCAGTTTTGAATATGATTTTGGATTTAATTCACCCGTGAAAAGTTTTAGCCATAAAGCGATCTCATTATCAAAGCCCCACATCTCTTGGTATGCCTCGACGGTTCTTTTATCAATTTGGTTATAATCTGCATCGGAATTAGCCTTTTTTAGAGATAGATTTTCAATTTTCAGGAGATTACCGATTTTTATGATTATTCTTATTTGAGCATCAGCCTTTTTGAATTTCATTAACGCTTCATATTCTTCCTCGTCTATTTCAAATTTATCTAAATCGGTTTTCTTTATTCTGGTTGGAATTTGAATTGCTTTAACTGAAGACAGCTTATCAATATGGTAGCCCATGATTTTAAGCCATTCCTGAGCTTCGTTATCGTTTTGCCAAGAATTAAACTTCTTACATATACTTTTTTCATTGGCAAAACCGCCTTTAGCAGTTTTAGACCCGAGTTCTTTTTTGTCCATATCGTAATCGTATTATAAACAATACCCTATAGAAATGACCGCAAAATTTCGCCTAACATTCCCAGCATAAAAGAAGTTTTTGCGAAGCAAAAATTTAGACAAAGACCGTTAAACACGAACCCTTTATGCCGTGTTAGGTGAAGTTTTGTCACCATCATACTGTGTTAATCGTTATAAGTTTTTTATTATATTTTCTGCCCATTTTTTTGCTCTTTGGATATTTGCATCAGTATTGTTTTTTAATGGGTCTTGAAAATCAATTTCTCCTAAAATTTGATTGTTTCCCAATGCCTTTTTCATTTTATCAAAAATTTTTCCTCTACTTCCACCATGGCAACAGAACAGAGCTATTTTTTTATCTGATATATGACAAGAAGTAAACAATGTGTTAAGCGGAGGTGTATATGTCCAGGCCCATACAGGAGTACCTATAAATAATACATCATAATCCTGAACACTTTTATCAAAAGGCAATAATTCTGGTTTGGTTTTCAACACAGCTTGTTTTCCTCCCCAGAAATATTTCATAAATCCTTTCGTTTTAATTTCTATTTTTGGTTTCAGTTCAAGAATATCCGCATTTATCATCTTTGCAATATGTTCAGCAATTAGTTTTGTATTGCCTTCAAAGGAATAATAGACAACGAGTTTTTTCATATATTTTTCTTTTCTAATTATTTTATTCCTGTAGTACAGAAACTCACTTGTCCCGAATGCTCTTAAGATCAGGGTGGCAGTTTTAAGTATTATGAAAACAGGGTTTGTTTCATTTCATTCACAATAACAGGACAAGTGGAACAAGCAAAACACCACACTACAACCTGATTGCATCTCTTAAAAGTTCAGTATTTGTTATCTTACCATCGGAATCTGCCCATAACAGAACCACATCAAATCTGAGAGATCTGTTTTTTATACCTTTTTGGCTACAATACCACTGGGCAAGTTTTGATATTTTGTGTTTTTTCCTATCATTTATTGCATCCCAGGGCCCTCCAAACTCTTGGTCTTGTCTTGTCTTAACCTCTATGATACACAATATATCCCTGTCAGATGCAATTATATCAATCTCGCCCAACGGACACTTCCAGTTGCATTGTTGTATCCTGTATCCGTTTTGTTTTAAGAAGTTGACCGCATGTTTTTCACCTGTTTTTCCTAAGTTATCCATAATTTTAACTCTGAGATATACATTGAGATTTTCCTCACTAATTTTAAATTTATTCTAAACCTGCCCCACATAAAAGTCAGGGGACAAGTTTTACAGGAACAACATAAGAAGCGGCAAGCGACTTGATTATAAATGTTTTTCTATGAATAGAGGAGAGCCCTAAATTTTTTATTGAAGAAAGATGGAAGGGGGTTCCATAGCCTTTGTTTTTTGAAAATCCGTAGGAAGGGAAAACCTTATCATAGTGGTCCATAATCCAGTCTCTTGTAACCTTTGCAATAATTGAGGCGCAGGCAATACTGCAGGACCTGTTATCACCAGACACTATCGGAAAGGCTGGAATTTCAAAATCAAACTTTGGAGTATAAGGACCGTCTACAATAATACAATCAGGCTTGACAATTAAATTGTTCACAGCCTTTTTCATTGAATAAAGCGTAGCCCTGTGAATATTATCGGCATCAATCCTGCCTTCTGCGGCTATTCCTATACCAATATATGCTTTTCTTAGTATTTCAATATATGCTTCCTGCCTCTGCTTGTTTGAAAGGAGCTTTGAGTCTGCAATAACAGATGTGAAATCTGTTTGTAGAAGACACACAGCAGCAGATACAACAGGCCCTGCTAAAGGACCTCTGCCTGCTTCGTCTACACCTGCGATTGTTTTATAACCCTTACTGCGAAGTTCCCTGTCCAGCTGGAGCAGTCTCTGGAGCCGTTTTTGATTCCTGCTTCTTTCTGCCTTTTTCGGCCAAGACTTCCCGCCCAGTGGAATGGGTAAGGTTTTCAACGCTGTGGGTGGGCTGGTAGCTTTCAATTTTTAGTCCCTTTCCAAGTCTGTGCCTCAGGTAATAAAGACGGGCCCGTCTTACTTTGCCACTTTTTACCTTTATTATTTTATCAACATTCGGAGAATGTAAGGGGAACATCTTTTCCACTGCATCAGAACCTATTACTTTTCTTAATATAACCGTTGAGGATATAGACTTCCCTGACTTTCTTATAACAGTGCCTTCAAACATCTGTGTCCTTGTCTTCTCTTCTTCTGTTATCTTTGTGTATATACGAACAGTATCTCCTACACTAAAAGATGGAATATCCTTTTTTAAAAAACCGCTTTCTATTAAACCAATTTTTTTTAAGCTATTAAGTGCTGCCATTCTGCCTCCTACTTACCTTAACTCCTGTAAGTGCAAGGAGCTTAAGGCCTATCTTTTTTTAACAAATCTGGTCTTTTTTCTCTTGTTATTTTTTCTGCCTGCTCTTTTCTCCATTTTTTTATGGCCTTATGGTTACCTGAAAGAAGAACATCTGGCACATTCAATCCCCTGTACTGTGAAGGTCTTGTGTAATGAGGATATTCTAATGTCCCTGTTAGGAATGATTCTTCGTACTTTGAATTTGGGTCACCTAAAACACCGGGAACAAGCCTTAATACTGCATCTATTATAACCATTCCTGCAATTTCGCCTGATGTAAGAATATAATCTCCTATTGAAATTTCATCTGTAACAAGCACCTCTGAAACTCTTTCGTCTATACCTTCATAATGTCCACACAAAACAATTATATGTTTATATGTTGAAATATGTTGTGCCTGTGCCTGTGTAAAAAGAACCCCTCTGGGGATGGTAAGAATTATATGAACATCTTTTGGATATGGACTTTTAGAACGCAATTGCTCTACTGCCTCAAATATGGGTTCAGGACTTAAAACCATACCAGCCCCTCCACCATATGGTCTGTCGTCTGCTTTTTTATGCTTATTATATGTCCAATCCCTTATGTTATGCACCTGTATATCTACGGCACTTCTTTTTATGGCAATCTTCCACATAGATGTCTTAACAATACAATCAAACATTTCCGGAAATAGTGTAAGTATATCTATTTTCATATCGAAATCTTATATCTAACTACTGATGGGTGTTTTATTTTTTGATTTTAACAAACTTTCCACTGTTTCAGAAAGTTTTGCACCTTTGCTTATCCAGTATTCTATTCTATCCCGTTTTAATTTTATAACAGCAGGATTTGGAATTGGGTCATAATACCCAAGTTCTTCAAGGGCCCTGCCTTCTCTTGGAACCCGTTTATCACAAGCAATAACACGATAAAACGGCCTTTTATGTGTTCCAAATCTTTTTAGTCTTATTACTACCATATGATCACTCCTTTTCTCTTTTTATACAAGCACCGAGTTTAGAGAGTTTTTGTTCCATCTGTTCATATCCTCTATCAAGATGATACGCACGCAAAACCTCTGTTTTTCCTTTCGCAACAAGTCCTGCAAGGACAAGTGCTGCGCCCGCCCTTAAATCAGATACCGTAAGCGGCGCACCGCTTAAATATTTAACGCCCTGAACAATAGCAGACTGCCCCTCTATTCCTATATTTGCCCCCATCCTGCCCAGTTCTGCAACATGTGTAAACCTATTCGGAAAAATTTTTTCACATATAACAGATATCCCGGGTGTAATAGACATTAAAGCCATTGCCTGTGCCTGAAGATCTGTCGGAAAACCGGGGTAAGGAAGTGTTGTAATGCTTACACTTTTTCTTGATTTGGGTTTCCTTACCCATAAGTAGTCCTCTTTTGCTTGTAAGGGAATATCTGCCTCTTTTAAAAAATTAATTACCGCGCCCATATGCTCATTTATACAATTTTTTATTTTTACATCCTCACCAATCATTGCGCCTGCAATTGCAAATGTCCCTGCCTCAATCCTGTCCGGTATTATCCTGTGCCTGATACCTTTTAAGTGTTGGACACCTGTTATTTCTAAAATAGAGTTGCCTGTGCCTTTTATCTTTGCACCCATTTTTATAAGAAACCTTGCAAGGTCGGCAACCTCCGGTTCAGAAGCCGCGTTTTCTATAAGTGTGGTGCCTTTTGCAAGACTTGCCGCCATCATAACATTTGCTGTTGCAAGAACAGACGAGCCGTAGGCTCCTGCAAGATATATCCGTGAACCCCTTAATCCTTTTGTATTTGCAACAACATAACCGTCTTCTATTTTTATATCTGCACCAAGTAAAGACATTCCCTTAAGATGCAGGTCAACAGGTCTTGCTCCTATAATACACCCACCAGGAAAAGATACTCTGGCTGTTTTTTTTCTTGCAAGAATAGGTCCAAGAACACAGAACGATGCTCTCATCTCTCGGACAATCTCATAAGGAGCCTCTGTTCCTATATCTTCACCTGAATGAACCATTATGGTTGTTCCTGTCCATTGAATATCTGCACCAAGCCCCTTTAAAAGTTTTATCATAGAGCGGGTGTCTTTCAGATTAGGAACATTTTCTATAACACACGGTTCATTTGTAAGAAGTGTTGCAGCAAGTATTGGAAGAGCAGAATTTTTTGAGCCGCTTACCTGAATACTTCCCTTTAGTTCATACCCACCTTCTATAACAAATTTATCCATAAATTCAGCCCCGTAAGCACAATATCCTGTCAATACCGAATAAATTTTTTATTGTATAAAATCTTTTGTACCGTTTTGTTCCTTCTGCCATACTTAAAACATCTATTTTGTGATTATCTCCTATCTCAATCAGAATATAACCGCCGTCTTCTAACATCTGCCATGCCTTTTTTATTATTCTTTTAATGATTACACACCCGTTTTTCCCGCCATATAATGCTGTTATGGGTTCTTTTTTGACATTATCCGGAATATTTAACAAATCCTTTGATGAAAGGTAAGGCGGATTTGAGACAATAAGAGAAAATTTTGTATTGCTTATTCCATTCCACAAATTTGTACACATCCATCTTATATCATAACAGGGAAGGATCCTGTGTGCATTTTTTTTTGCACAAGAGATTGCCTTCTGTGATATATCAGTTGCAAATATTCTGCTTTCCTTAAATCTTTTTGCAAGACTAATGGCTATATTGCCACAGCCTGTGCATATATCAAGTATGTTACCGCCTTTATAAACCCTTACTGCTTCTTCTATAAGTAATTCTGTATCCTGCCTCGGTATAAAAACTCCCTCGCCAACCTCATAAATTATATCATCAAAATATGCCTTTCCGGTTATATATTGGATAGGGTAAAGAGCTCTTCTTTTATTTATATATTCAATATATTTAGAATAACGGGATTTTAAAATTTCTCCCTCAAAAAAACAATATTCTTCTCCAAACAATTCTCTGAATAAAAAAGCGGCCTCCTGTTCAGGATTTTTTATTCCATCTACATCAGAAAGAAGCCCCGTTCCCTCTTGGACAACATTAATTGGAGTTTGAATCATACTAAAATTTTTTTCAACTGCTCTTCTCTTGCAAAAGTAAGAAGGGGTTCTAATATTATATCAAGATTCCCGTCCATTACTTCCTGTAGCCTATAAGCTGTTAGCCCAATTCTATGGTCTGTTATTCTGTGTTCGGAAAAATTATATGTCCTTATTTTTTCACTTCTTTCTGCACTTCCAATCTGCAATTTTCTTGTTTTTGCAAGTTCTTTTTCCTGTTCTTTTTTATATAAATCATATAGCCTTGCCCTTAATACTTTCATTGCCCTGTTTTTATTTTTCAATTGCGACCTTTCATCCTGGCAGGTTACAACCATCTTACTGGGGACATGTGTAAGACGAACAGCAGAATCTGTTGTATTTACACCCTGTCCACCCTTACCACCTGAACGATAAACATCTATTTTTATATCTTTAGGATCTATTTTTATATCTATATCTTCTGCCTCCTGCATAACAGCCACGCTTGCAGTAGAAGTGTGTGTCCTGCCGCCTGCCTCTGTAACCGGAACCCTCTGGACTCTGTGCACACCGCTTTCATGCTTCATCAGGTTATAGACACTTTCACCCTCTATACTAATAACCACCTCTTTTAATCCGCCAAACTCCGAAGGGTGTGTATCCATAGATTCCCACTTCCAGCCTTTTGATTGTGCATATCTGTTATACATACGGCAAAGGTCGGCAACAAAAAGTGCTGCTTCTGCCCCTCCTGTTCCGGCCCTTATCTCAAGTATAATATTCTGATTCTCTTCCTTTTTTTCACCGATGAGAAAATCTTCAAGTTTTGTAAGAATCTCTGCCTTTTCATTTTGAAGGCTTGTTAATTCTTCTCTGGCAAGTTCGATAATCTGTTGGTCTTCTTGAACAGTTGAAAGTAATTGCTCTGTATCTTCATACTGTCTACAAATAGAGCAGAACCTGTTGTATGTTTCAACCAAGGGAAGGATTTTATTTTTTTCCTTCGCAAGATTTATATAAGAAGATGTATCAGAGGTTCCGCCGGAGAACAGAGCGTCAATTTCTTTTATTCTGTTTAAAAGACCTTCAAAATACTTTTTTGTAGTTTCTTCAAGGCTTTTTTCCATACTTTTTTTTGAATCTATCTATGCGTCCTGCGGTATCAATAAATTTTTGTTTGCCCGTATAAAAAGGATGACAACTGCTACATATTTCTACTCTTATATTTTCTTTTGTAGAGCGTGTCCTTATAACATTCCCGCACACACAGGTTATTGTTGTTTCTTTTAACATGGGATGTATTTTTTCTTTCATATCGCTCCTTTTTATTATTTAGAAACCTCATCAGACCCCAAAATATTGTATCACATTCACAACCCCTGTGTAATATTCTTTAAAAACTCTGCATTGGTTTTAGTCTTTTTTAATCTATTTGCAAGAGCCTCCATCGCCTCAATACCGTTCATCTCATTTAATACCTTTCTTAATACCCACATCAGCCTTAATTCCTCTGGGGTAAGTAAAAGCTCCTCTTTTCTTGTGTTTGACTTTTTTATATCAATTGCTGGATAAATCCTTCTCTGGAAAAGGGACCTGTCCAGTGTTAGTTCCATATTTCCTGTGCCTTTAAACTCTTCAAATATTACCTCATCCATACGAGAACCTGTATCTATCAGAGCAGTTGCAAGGATTGTAAGGCTTCCCCCTTCTTCAATAGACCTTGCGGCACCAAAAAACCTTTTCGGTTTGTGAAGTGCGTTTGCATCAACACCGCCTGAAAGCAGTTTCCCGGAAGGTGGAACAACTGTGTTATATGCGCGTGCAAGACGGGTAATACTATCAAGAAGAATTACCACATCCTTTTTATGTTCAACAAGCCTTTTTGCCTTTTCAAGAACTATCTCTGCAATCTGGACATGTCGTTCAGCAGGCTCATCAAATGTAGAGCTTATCACCTCTCCTTTTACAGACCTTTGCATATCCGTAACTTCCTCAGGCCTTTCGTCTATAAGAAGAACTATCAGATAGACCTCTTCATGATTTGTTGTTATTGCATTTGCTATTTTTTGAAGAAGAACAGTCTTACCACTATACGGAGGAGCAACTATCAGACCCCTCTGCCCTTTACCAATGGGGGTAAGAAGATTTATTATTCTTGTTGACACTTCTTCTGATTGTACTTCTAAGACTAATCTTTCATGCGGATACAGTGGAATAAGATTATCAAAAAGCGGAATATCTTTTGACAATTCAGGATCAGAATCATTCACTGCTTTAACTTTAAGTAATGCAAAATATTTTTCTCCCTCTTTGGGGGGCCTCATCTGTCCGCTTACTGTGTCTCCTGTTAAGAGATTAAACCTTCTTATCTGCGAAGGTGATATATAAATATCATCCGGACTGGGAAGATAATTATATTTAGGGCTTCTTAAAAATCCAAAACCATCGGGCAATATCTCAAGAACGCCCTGTCCAAACATAAATCCTTCTTTTTCAGCCTGTGTTTGAAGAATTTTAAAAACAAGGTCCTGTTTTTTAATGCTTGTTGTACCACTGATATGCAATTCCTTTGCTATCTTTGTAAGCCCCGAAATCTTCATCCCCTGAAGTTTGGTTATATCTATTTCCATATTTCTCCTTAAACATAGTAGGCAGGGAATAGTAGGTAGTAGATAGGGAATGAACTTAGTCCATAGTCGATGGACTATGTCCTATGGAGTGCCAATCATCCTCCTACCTACTACCTCCTACAATACTACCTACTATTTTTTCCACTTGTTTTCTTGTTTCTTTAATGCTTCCTGAATTATCTATAACAAAATCTGCATATTTCAGTTTTTGTTTCTGTGTTAATTGATGTTTTTCTCTTTCTTTTACATCTTTGATGGTGATTTTAAGTTTTTTGGACACTCTTCTTAATCTTATATCTTGCGGGGTTTTTACAACTATTATTTTATCAACAATTTTATCAAGGCCGGTTTCTATTAAAAGAGGAGCTTCAATAACAATAAAACTTGCCGATTGTTTTTTAAAATATAAAATCTGTTTTTTTATATTATTTATAATCATAGGATGAAGGATAGATTCTAATTTCCTTAAACAAGAAGGGTTAGAAAATACAATCTCAGAAAGTTTTTTCCTGTCAATTCTATTATCGGCAGAAAGTATATCTGTGCCAAAAATCTTTACTACCTTTTTCCATGCATTTAAGGGCCCTGTGTGCGTTGGCTGGATGAGCTGATGCGAGACAGCATCTGCTTCTATAATCTGCGCTCCAAGCCTTTTTAAAATTTTTGCAACCGTTGTTTTCCCTGAACCTATACAACCTGTTAACCCTATTATTTTCATAAATAAAATCTTGATACCATATTTGTGGAGAACAACTTGAATTGCTACT
>BBPD01000410.1_pt2 | contig 21700 bp, 21 predicted proteins | sample 1344911 | NCBI WGS metagenome assembly BBPD01 (sample SAMD00019088, study PRJDB2971) | groundwater metagenome | biome: freshwater biome; feature: mineral spring; material: ground water | place: USA: CA, Sonoma | collected 2011-09 | depth surface m
TCCTCCGTCAGGTCGAAGGCCGGCTCGTTCATGATCACCAGCGGCCGCGGCAGCACGATGTTCACCTGCCGGCTCGCGGCGACCTGGCGCACCACGTTGGCGAGCGCCTCCTCGATCTGCATCACGGCCTGCTGCGCCGCGACCTCGATGCCCTGGCTGCGGTTGCGGAAGATGCGCTGGCTGTCGGTGATGCGGTCCTGCAACTGCCGTTCCGCGGTGCGCACCTGGTCGGGCGTCAGCGTCGCGCGCTGGGTGGCGAGTTGCTGCTGCGCCTCGCGCCACGCGTTCTGCTCGCGCTGAAGGTCGTCATTCAGGCGGGCGCGCCGGCGCTCGATCTCATCGCGGACGGAGGTGAAGGCGGTGGAGACGCGCTGCACCTCCGGGATGTCCACGATGCCGATCAGCGCCTGCGGCGGCGGCTGGCCGGGCGGCAGGGCGCGGGGCGCGGCCTGCTGTGCTGGCGGGCGCTGCGGTTGCTGCTGGGCGGGCTGTGCGGGGCGCGGCGCCTGGGCCGGCGCCTGCTGTGCCGCCGGCGGGCGCGGCTGCTGGGCGCCACCTTGGCTTCCCCCTTGCCCAGGCACGAACCATTCCTGCCCCTGCTGCGCGAAGGCGGCCGGGGGGGCGAGGCCCACGGCCAGGAGAGAGGCGGACAAAAGACGGGAAAGTCGGGTCATGGCGTTGCTGGTCTGTCCGGAAAAGATGGCGCGGGCGCAGCGCTCAGAAGCGCGTGCCGAAGCCGAAGCGCACGGTTTGCGTCTGGTCGTAGCGTTCCTTCGCGATGGGGCGCGCGATGTCAACGTTGATCAGCCCGAACGGGCTGCGCCAGGAAACGCCGACGCCGGCCGAGACGCGCGGGCGGGAGGTGTCGCCGATGACCTCCCCCGCCCGCGGCGTGGCGGTGCCGGAGAGCGAGCCGACATCCACGAAGCTGCGGCCGAGCAGCCCGATCTCCGACGGCACGCCGGGCAGCGGGAAGCGCATCTCCGTGCTCTGCGTCCACAGGACGCGGCCGCCGAGCGGGTCGCGCGTATCGGGCACGAGGACACGCGGGCCGGCGCCCGCCAGCGCGAAGCCGCGCAGATTCTCGCCGCCAAGGAAGAAGCGGTCCACGATGCGGTCGTCGCGGTTGCCGAAGGGCGCGAGGTGGCCGAAGGAGCCGGAGATGGTCAGCACGTAGTCCGGGTTGCCGAGCACGTTCTCAAAGGGCAGGAACAGCGCGCCGTCCACGCGGGTGCGGACGTAGGACACGTCGCCGCCGAGGCCCGCGAGGTCGGTGCCGAGGCGGATGAAGTAGCCGCGCCTTGCCTCGATGAAGCTGTCGCGCGTGTCGTAGGTCAGAGTCTGGCTCACCTGGCTCAGGATCGTGCTGCCGCGCTGCTCGGTCACGAAGCGCGAGGCATTCGCCGTGATGTCGAAGATCTCGCGGTTGACGAGGCTGTAGGAGACGGATTGCCGCAGCCGCTCGTTGTACTCCCAACCCGCGCGGACGGAAAAGCCGGCGCGGCGCTCGCTGAAGGCAGCGACGTTGCGCAGATTGCGCTGCACGTAGAAGATGTCGCCGCCCACCGCGAGGTTGCGGTCGAGGAATTGCGGGTCGGTGACCGACAGGTCGAGCTGGCTGCGGCGCTGCGCGATCGTCGCGTTGATGCGGCCGTCGATGCCGGTGCCGGAGAAGTTGCGCTCGCGGAGGCCGAAATCGGCCAGGAAGCCCGCGTCGGTCGAGAAGCCGCCGCCGACGCTCACCTCGCCCGTCGCTCGCTCGGCGACGCGCGCCGTCAGCACCGTTCGGTCTGGCGTCGAGCCCTGGGCGTTCGTCATCTGCACGTCGGAGAAGTAGCCCAGGTTGCGGATGCGCTCGCGCGAGCGCCGAATCTGCGCGGCATTGAACGCGTCACCCTCGGCCAGGCGCATCTCGCGCCGGATCACGCGGTCCTGTGTGCGGGAATTGCCCTCGATGTCGATGCGCTCGACGAACACGCGTGGCGCCGGATTGACCTCGAAGGTGAGCTGCATGCGGCGCGCCTCGGCGTCGCGCACAATGCGCGCCTGCACGTCCACGAAGGGGAAGCCGCGCAGATTCGCGGCGTCGGAGATGGCCTGCGCAGACCGTTCCACCGCGTCGCCGTTGTACCAGTCGCCGCGCGACAGCTCGACGAAGCGGCGCAGCTCGTCGGTGTTCAGCCCCGGGAACGCCGAGGTGATGCGGATCTCCCCGATCTCCCACCGCGTCCCCTCCTGGACTGGAAAGGTGAGAAAGAAGGCCGAGCGGTCCGGCGCCAGCTCCGCCACCGGGGTGGCGACGCGCACATCGGCGTAGCCGTTGCGCAGGTAGTGCCGGCGCAGCAGCTCGCGGTCGAACTCGAGCCGGCCCGGATCGAAGGTCGAGCTCGTCCCGAGGAAGCGATACCAGGCCTGCTCGCGCGTGGCGATGATCTCGCGCAGCCGGGCGTCGGAGAAGCTCTCGTTGCCCACGAAGTTGATGCGCGCGACCAGGGCCGCTTCGGCCTCCACGACCTCAAACACCACGTCCACGCGGTTCTGCTCGAGCTCGATGATCTTCGGCTCCACCCGCGTCGCGTAGCGGCCGCGGCCGGCGTAGATCTGCAGCACGCGCTGCCGGTCGGCCTGTGCGAGCTGGGGCGTGAAGACCCCGCGCGGGCGCAGGCTCAGCTCGGGCAGGATGTTGTCGTCGGAGACGCGCCGGTTGCCCTCGATGGCCACGCGGTTGACGATGGGGTTCTCGGCGACCGTCACGATCACGCGGCTGCCGTCGCGCGCGACGCGCACGTCGCGGAACAGACCCGTGGCGAACAGCGCGCGCAGGCTGCGGTCTGCCCGCTCCGCGTCCCACGGCTCGCCGGGCTGCAGCAGCAGGTAGGAGCGCACCGTGTCCGCCTCGATGCGCTGGTTGCCGCGCACCTCGATGGCGGTCACCGCGCCGGGCGTTGCCGCGGCGGGCCGGGGCTCCGGCCGCTGCTGCGCCTCGGCCAGGTTGGGGCTGGCGGCCGTGAACAAGATGGCGGCGGCCCAGATGTGCCGTGAGGCGAGCGACAATGGCAAGCGAGCGGTCCCGTCCCGTTCGGGTGATTCGGCGCGTGACCATACAGGCCGCAAGCCGGAGGACCAACCCTGGGCCGGGCGGCGGGCCGGCTGCCTCAGCCGAACAGCCCGCTCACCCACTTGCCGAGCGCGCCGTGCGCCAGGTCGTTCCAGGTGGCGAAGACGAACAGCCCGATCAGCAGCGCGAATCCGGCCCGAAACCCGTACTCCTGCGCCTTGGGCGGCAGTGGCCGCCCGCGCACCGCTTCGGCCGCATAGAACACGAGGTGGCCGCCATCGAGCAGCGGGATGGGGAACAGGTTGAGCAGCGCGAGGCTCACCGACAGAAGCGCCATCAGGTTCACGAGCGGCATGAGGCCGAGCGACGCCGCTTCGCCCGACACCTCCGCGATGCGGATCGGCCCGCCGAGATCCTGGGTGGAGCGGCTGCCCGTCAGCATCTCGCCAATGCCGACCAGCGTCTGCCAGGAGATCTCCGCCGTCTGCACGGTGCCGGCCCATAGGGCGGAGAACGGGTCGAGCCGCTCGAACCGCGCCTGGCCGCCCTGGATGCCGAGGATGCCCACGGGCGCCTGCTCGCTGCCCGGCCGCACCGCGGGCGTCACGCGCGCCACGACCTCGCGCCCCTCGCGCTCAAGCCGCAGCTCGATCTCCTGGCCCGGTCGGGGCTGCACGTGGCGCTGCACCTGGTCAAAGCGCTGCACCCGGGCACCGTCGAGGCTGAGAATGACGTCGCCGGCCTGCAGCCCCGCGCGCTCGGCCGGGGAGCCGACGGAGACGGCGCCGATCGCCGTCATCCCCTGGGGCTGCCCCACGATCGCGTACATCCCGGCGAAGAGCAGGATGGCCAGCAGGAAGTTCGCCGCCGGCCCGGCAGCGACGATGATCGCCCGGTCGCGGACCGGCTTGTCGAAGAACGTCTCGCCGGGCCGCAGCGGCGGCGCACTGGGGTCCGGCGTCTCGCCCGGCTCCATCCCATGGCCGTGCAGCTTCACGTAGCCGCCGAGCGGCAGCCAGCCCACGCGCCACTCCGTGCCGCGCCTGTCGCGCCAGGAGGCGATGGCGCGGCCGAAGCCGATGGAGAACGCCTCCGCGTGCACGCGCCGCCAGCGCGCGGCGAGGTAGTGCCCCATCTCGTGGACGAAGATCAGCACCCCGAGCACAACGAGGAAGGCCAGGATGGTGCGGGGGAAGGCGGGCAGGAATTCGAGCACGGGGTCCGTCCGGATTTCGCAAGACACATAGGGCCTCGAGCGCGAAAAGTCAGGCCGCGGCCCGCGCGGCCAGTCGGCCCGCCGCGGCCCGGGCCGCGCCGTCGAGCGCGAGCACGGCGGCGAGGTCCGGAACGGGAGTCGCGCCCAGCCGCGCCAGCGTCTCCTCCACCACCTCCGCGATCTGCAGGAAGCCGAGGCGGCAACCCAGGAACAGCTCCACCGCCACCTCGTTCGCGGCGTTGAGCACGCACGGCGCGCCGCGGCCCTCGCGCAGCGCCGCGCGGGCGAGGCGCAGCGCGGGGAAGCGCCGCTCGTCGGGCTCGAAAAACTCGAGCCGCCCGAGCGCGGCGAGGTCGAGCCGAGCGACCTCCGCGTGCATGCGCCGGGGCCAGGCGAGGGTATGCGCGATGGGCGTGCGCATGTCGGGCGCGCCGAGCTGCGCCAGCACAGAGCCGTCGGCGTAGTGCACGAGGCCGTGGACGGCGCTCTGCGGGTGTATCAGTACGCCGATCCGCTGCTCGTCGAGGCCGAACAGGCGCGCCGCCTCGATCAACTCGAGGCCCTTGTTGAACATCGTCGCGCTGTCGACGGAGATCTTTGCGCCCATGCTCCAGGTCGGGTGCTTCACCGCCTGCTCGGGGGTCGCGGCGCGCATCTGGGCCTCGCTCGCTTCGCGGAACGGGCCTCCCGAGGCGGTCAGCGTGATGCGTTCCACAGAGCGCGCCTCCGCGCCGGCGAGCGCCTGGAAGATGGCGTTGTGCTCGGAATCGACGGGCAGCAGCGTGGCCCCGGAGCGGCGGGCGAGGTCGAGCACGAGGTCGCCGGCGCAGACCAGGCTCTCCTTGTTGGCCAGCGCGAGCGTGCCGCCGCGGCCCAGCGCGGCGAGGGTGGATGCGAGGCCAACGGAGCCGACGATGGCCGCCATCGTCCAGTCCGCCGGCCGCGCCGCAGCCTCGACCACCGCGTCCGGCCCGGCCGCGCACTCCACGCCCGAGCCTGCCAGGGCGGCGCGCAGGTCGGCCAGGCGGGTGGCGTCGGCCACGACGGCGAGCCGCGCGGAGAGGGCGCGCGCCTGGGCGGCGAGCGTGGCGACGTCGCTGCCCGCGACCAGCGCCTCCACCGCGAACTCACCCGGCCGGGCCGCCTCGAGCAGCGCGAGGGTGCTGCGCCCGATGCTGCCCGTGCTGCCGAGCACGGTCACGCGGCGCCCATTTTCGGGGCCAAACCTCTCCCCCAACCCTACCTCCACAGGTACACGCCCGGCCCGAGCGCCGCGCCGAGCAGCGCCGCCACCGGGGCTGCGGCGAGGACGCCGTCGAGCCGGTCCAACAGGCCGCCATGGCCGGGAATCAAGCCCGAGCTATCCTTGACGTGAAAACGCCGCTTGATCCAGCTTTCGAGCAGGTCGCCCATCTGCGCCACCACGCCGAGCAGCGCCGCGACCAGGGCGGCCCGCACAAGCGAGCCCAACGGCTCGAGCAGCGCCGCGGCCGCGACCCCCACGGCCATGGCGGCCACCAGCCCGCCCAGCGCGCCGCTCCAGGTCTTGTTGGGCGAGACGATGGGGAGGAGCTTCGGCCCCCCCAGCAGCCTTCCCGCGAGATACGCGCCGATGTCGGAAGCCCAGACCACGAGAAAGAGGAACAGCACGTTGCCCCGCCCCGCCGCGTCACCGCCACGCAGCTCGATGAGCGCGACGCCCGCCACGCCGATGTAGAGCACGCCGAAGCCTAGCCAGTTCGGCGGCACCACCGCCGTGCGCCCGGCGAGCGCCGCGCCGGCATATGCACCGAGCCCGAGAACGACAAAAGCGAGCCAGGGCCAGCCCGCCAGCGCGAACCCGCCCGCCACCAGCACCGCCGCCGGCACCGCGGCACCTGGCAAGGCGCGCGCGCGGGCGCCGCACAGGTGCACCCACTCCCAGGCAAGGCCCGCGACCGCGACCGCCATGAGCGCCGCCCACCACTCCGCACCGAGCCAGATGCACAGGATCGCGGCCGGCGCCAGCAGTGCCGCGGTGAGCGCGCGCTGGCGCAGGTCGCGCCAGCGCGTCGGCACGGCTGTCGCCGCCATGCCTAGCCGCGCCGGGCGCCGTAGCGCCGCTCGCGCGCCGCGAAGTCGGCCAGCGCCTCGCTGAACTCGTCCTCCCCGAAATCCGGCCACAACACGCGCGGGAAGACGAATTCGGCGTAGGCGGCCTGCCAGAGCAGGAAGTTGGAGATGCGCTGCTCGCCCGAGGTGCGGATGATGAGGTCAGGGTCGGGTTGGCCGGCCGTGAACAGCCGTGCGGACAGCGCGGTCTCGTCGAGCGTGGCGGGGTCGAGCTCGCCGCGCGCGGCGGCCTCGGCCACTGCGCGGGCGGCGGCCAGGATCTCCGCCCGCGAGCCGTAGGACAGCGCCATGGTCAGGTTCAGCCGCGCGCCCGCCGCGGTGCGGCGCTCCGCGTCCTCGATGGCTTCGCGCGTTTCCGGCCCGAATCGGCCGCGCTCGCCGATCACGCGCAACCGCACGCCCTCCTTCACCAGCTGCGTCACCTCGCTGCGGAGGTAGTGGCGCAGCAGCGCTGTCAGCTCCTGCACCTCGTCCGCTGGCCGGCCCCAGTTCTCGGAGGAGAATGCGTAGAGGGTGAGCCAGCCGACGCCGCTTTTCATTGCGGCCTCGATGGTGCGCTTCGCCGCCTCCGCGCCGGCGCGGTGGCCGAGCTTGACGGGCAGGCCGCGCGCCTCGGCCCAGCGGCGGTTGCCGTCCATGATGACCGCGACGTGCGCCGGCACGCGCGGCGCGACATCTGCGCGCGCCGGGGCGTCGGGCGATTCGAGCGCAATGGCGGCGGGGACGGCGGCCATCAGACGGTCTTGATGTCCTTTTCCTTCTCGGCGAGCACCTGATCCACCTTCTTCACGTGCTCGTCGGTCAGCTTCTGCATCTCGTCGGACCAGCGCTTGGCTTCATCCTCGCTGATCTCGGACTTCTTCTTCCAGCCGTTGATCTGCTCCATGCCGTCGCGGCGCACGCCGCGCACCGCGACCTTGGCACCTTCGGCGTACTTCGCCGCTTGCTTCGCCAGCTCGTTGCGCCGCTGCTCGGTCAGCGGGGGCAGCATCACGCGGATCACCTGGCCCTCGCTCTGCGGGTTCAGCCCCAGGCCTGAGTCGCGGATAGCCACCTCGACGGCCTTGACCACGGAGCGGTCCCACACCTGCACGGACAACATCGAGGGGCCGCCGACCGAGACGGTGCCGAGCTGCGCGAGCGGCTGGTTGGAGCCGTAGGCTTCGACGCGGATCGGCTCCAGCAGCGAGGGGGAGGCGCGGCCGGTGCGCAAGCCGGAGAACTCCTTCTTCAACGTCTCCAGCGCGCCGTCCATGCGGCGCTGGATGTCGGCCTTGAGCGTCTTCAGGTCTGGCGGCGGGGCGGCCATCGGCGCGTTCTCCCTCTCTTCTTTGTCGCTAGTGGTCGCGGACCGTGGTGAAGCGGCCCTCGCCCTTCACCACGGCGGTGAAGCTGCCGGGCTCATGGATGTCGAACACAATGATCGGCAGGTGGTTCTCGCGCGCCACCGAGATCGCGGCCGCGTCCATGACCGCGAGGTCGCGCGAGAGCACCTCGAGGTAGGTGAGTTCGCTGTAGCGCTCGGCGTCCGGCTGGCGCTTCGGGTCGGCGGAGTACACGCCGTCCACCTGCGTGCCCTTGAACAGCGCGTCGCAGCCCATCTCGGCCGCGCGCAGTGCCGCTGCGGTGTCGGTGGTGAAGAAGGGGTTGCCCGTGCCGGCGGCAAAGATCACCACGCGGCCCTTCTCCATGTGCCGGATCGCGCGCCTGCGGATGTACGGCTCGCAGATCGAGCTCATCTCGATGGCGCTCTGCACGCGCGTCGGAACGCCCGCCTTCTCCAGCGCGGACTGCATCGCAAGCGCGTTCATCACCGTGGCAAGCATGCCCATGTAGTCGGCCTGCGCGCGCTCCATGCCGGAGGCGGCCCCGGCGACACCGCGGAAGATGTTGCCGCCGCCGATCACCAGCGCGACCTCCGCGCCGAGCTCGATCACGCCGCGCACGTCGTCGGCGATCTGCTTGCACACGGCAGTGTCGAGGCCGTACGCCCGGCTGCCCATCAGCGCCTCGCCGGAAACCTTGAGGAGGACGCGTTTGTAATTCATCGGTTTTCCGGCTGGGGCGGTGGGCGACATTACCAGCGGCGGGGCCGCGGGCAAGGCGAGGGGAGGGCGCTGTCGCCCGCCCCGGTGCCTGCCTTCAGGTCGCGGGGGTCAGGCCGGGGGCAGCCAACCCGGCCTGGGCCGCGACCTCGGCCGCGAAGTCCGTCACCTGCTTCTCGATGCCCTCGCCGAGCTGGAAGCGCGCGAAGCCCGAGCAGGCCAGCCCCGCCTTCTGGACGACCGCCTTCACCCGGCTCTCGCCATCGTGCACCCAAACCTGTTCGAGCAGCACGACCTCCTCGTAATACTTGCGGATGCGGCCCTCGACCATCTTCTCGATCACCGCGGGCGGCTTGCCCGAGGCGAGCGCCTGCTCGGTCAGCACCGCCTTCTCGCGCTCCAGCGCGGAGGGGTCCACCGCGTTGACGTCGAGCGCGTCAGGGCGTGCGGCGGCGACGTGCATGCCCATCTGCCGGCCCAGCGTTTCCATCACCTGCTGCTCGCTCTGACCCTCGAGCGCGACGAGCACGCCGATCTTGCCAAGGCCGGGTTTCACCGCGTTGTGCATGTAGGTGGCGACCGTGCCGCTCTCGACGCGGAAGACGCGGGCGCGGCGGATGGTCATGTTCTCACCGATGGTGGCTATGAGCTTCGTGAGCTCCTCCGCCGTGGAATGCGTGGTGCCGGGGAAGGTGGCCGCACGCAGCTTTTCCACGTCGTCGCCGACGGAGAGCGCGAGGCCAGCGACTTCGGCCACGAAGTTCTGGAAGGTCTCGTTGCGGGCGACGAAGTCGGTTTCGGCGTTCACCTCGACCATCGCGGCCACGTTCGGCCCGGAGGCGACGCCAACCAGGCCCTCGGCAGCGACGCGCCCCGACTTCTTGGCCGCGGCAGAGAGGCCCTTCTTGCGCAGCCAGTCGACCGCCGCTTCCATGTCGCCACTGGCCTCGACCAGCGCCTTCTTGCAGTCCATCATGCCGGCGCCGGTGCGCTCGCGCAGGTCGCGCACCATCGCGGCGGTGATCTCGGCCATGTCCCGTCTCCTGGTCCGCCGGACGGCGTTGTGCGCCCGGCCCTGTCAGAGCTTGTTCGTGCGAGTTGCGGGCCGCCCGGCCCCCTCGGACTCGGGCGGCGTGTAACCCAGGTCGGGGGGGCGCGGAAAGCCGCGCCGCCCCGCCTCAGGCTTCCGCGGCCGCCTCGACCGGCGCAGCGTCCGCCGGGAGGGCTGCCGCCAGCGCCTCCTCCGGCACCGGCTCGGCCAGCTCGCCCGTGTCCGTGCCAGAGGCCTGCATCTCGGCGGAGATGCCGTCGAACACGGCGGCCGCGACCATGTCGCAATACAGGTTGATCGCGCGGATCGCGTCGTCGTTGCCGGGGATCGGGAATTGGATGCCCTGCGGGTCGGCGTTGCTGTCCACCACGGCGACGACCGGGATGCCAAGCGTGTTCGCCTCCTCGATGGCGAGCTTCTCCTTCACCACGTCGATGACGAAGATCAGGTCCGGCAGGCCGCCCATTTCACGGATGCCGCCCAGGGCGCGGTCCAGCTTGTCGCGGTCGCGCGTCAGCATCAGCACCTCTTTCTTGGTGAGGCCCTGCGTGTCACCGGCAAGCCGCCCGTCCATCTCCTTCAGGCGCTTGATGGAGCCGGTGATGGTCTTCCAGTTCGTCAGCATGCCACCGAGCCAACGGTGGTTGACGTAGTACTGGCCGCAGCGCGTCGCGGCCTCGGCCACGTACTCGGCCGCCGCCTTCTTGGTGCCGACGAACAGCACGCGGCCCCCGCCGGCGATGGTGTCGCGCACCTGGCGCAGCGCACGCTCCATCAACGGCACGGTCTGCTGCAGGTCGAGGATGTGAACCTGGTTGCGGACGCCGAAAATATACGGCGCCATGCGGGGGTTCCACCGGCGCGTGTGGTGGCCGAAATGCACGCCGGCTTCCAGCAGCTGGCGGAGCGAAACCTCGGGCATCGCCATGGGGCGAGTTCCTTTCCTTCTCGGTGGTCCGGTTGAGCCTCCGCGGCGCAAGCCCCTGTTGAGGGGACCGGACCTTCTCCGATGAGCGAGGAAGGCTGCGCCGCGTGTGGATTTCCGGCCCGGCCCTGCGGCACGTTCCGGCGGCGCGGCCTATGGCGGAAAGCCGGCGCAGGCGCAAGTTGCGGCCAGCGCCCGGAATGGCTGCGCCACGCCGTCGTGGATCGCCCGCCCTTCAAGGCCGCCTGGCAGCGGCACCTCGCGGGGCAGGCGGGCGGCGAGCAGCGGGGTAGGTCCTGTGGCGTCGTCGCCCAGCATCGCGGCCTTCGCCGCGGGCAAGGCGAGCGAGGCGCTCGGGCTGTTCATCGCCACGCCTCGTCCCGCCGGCACCCGCCCTCCGGGCTGCCGTGGCGCAGCCCGTGAACCTTTCAGGCCAGCGCTATTCCGCCGCGCGCGAACTCCGACGCAATGCGGACGAGGTGGTCTTCCCCGCTGGCGCGGCGGACAGGTGACGGCACGGCGGGCTGCGTGCGGCCGAACATCGCCCACCCCCGGCCGCGCGCGGCGGGCCGCGAATCCGCACCGGCGGACGGACCATCGCGGCCCGAACCGCCGTTGTCACGGATTGACCCAGCCGCCCCGCGCTGTGCCTATGCCCTAACGAAACGATCACGGAAGCGCGCGCATGTTTACCACCCGTCCCGAGGTCGCCGGGACCTTCGGCGCTGTCGCCTCCACGCACTGGCTTGCCAGCTCCACCGGGATGGCCGTGCTGGAGCGCGGCGGCAACGCGTTCGATGCCGCCGCCGCCGCGGGGTTCGTGCTCCAGGTCGTCGAGCCGCACCTGAACGGCCCGGGCGGCGACTGCCCGATCCTGCTGCACAGCGTGGCGACGGGCGCGCAGCAGGTCATCTGCGGGCAGGGGCCGGCGCCGGCGGGGCTGACGGTCGGGCTCGTCCGCGACCGGCTCGGGCAGTCGATCATGCCCGGCACGGGCTATCTGGCCGCCACCGTGCCCGGCGCGTTCGACGCGTGGGCGCGCATGCTGCTCGAGCAGGGCACGTGGCGGCTGCGCGACGTGCTCTCCTACGCGATGGGGTATGCCGCGCGCGGTGCGCACATGGTGGGCCGCGTCGCCTCCGCCGTCGCGTCGGTGCGCCCGCTGTTCGAGGACGCATGGCCGTCCTCGGCCGCCATCTGGCTCCGCGGCGGCGGCCCGCAGCCCGGCCGGCTCTACGCCAATCCCGTTCTCGCCGAGGCCTGGGCGCGGCTGCTGCGCGAGGCGGAAGCGCCGGGACGGTCGCGCGAGGCGGAGATCGAAGCGGCGCGCACGGCCTGGCATGAGGGCTTCGTGGCCGAGGCGATCACGCGGTTCGGCCAGGCGCCTCTGCTTGACACCACGGGCGAGCGCCACGCGCTGGTGCTCTCCGGCGACGACATGGCGCGGTGGCGTGCTGGCGTGGAGGCGCCTGTCGCGCGCGACTTCCTGGGCGCGACGGTGCTCAAATGCGGCCCCTGGAGCCAGGGGCCGACGATGCTGATGACCCTCGGCATGATCGAGGGCTTCGACCTCGCGGGGATGGACCCGCTCGGCGCGGATTTCGCCCATCACGTCGTCGAGGCGTTCAAGCTGGCCTTCGCCGACCGCGAGGCCTGGTTCGGCGATCCCGACTTCGCCGATGTGCCGCTCGCGACGCTGCTCTCGGCCGACTACCTCGCCGCCCGTCGCGCGCTGATCGGCGCCGAAGCCTCGTTGGACTTCCGCCCCGGCCATCCCGATGGCCGCACTCCGGCCGGGCTGGACTACGCCGCCGCCGTGGCCCGCGCCGAGCAGCGGCGCGCGGCGCTGGGCACCGGCGAGCCGACCGTCGCGCAGATGGGCGCGATCGGCGGGGACACCTGCCACGTGGACGTGATCGATGCGGCCGGCAACATGGTCTCCGCCACGCCCTCCGGCGGCTGGCTGCAATCCTCCCCTGCCATCCCCGAGCTCGGCTTCTGCCTCGGCACGCGCTGCCAGATGTTCTGGCTGGACGAGGCGCACCCCAACGGCCTCGCACCGCGGAAGCGGCCCCGCACCACGCTCTCGCCCTCGATGGCGCTGCGTGACGGCAAGCCGTGGATGAGCTTCGGCACGCCGGGTGGCGAGCAGCAGGACCAGTGGCAGCCCATCATGCTGGCGCGGATGCTGGCGCACGGGATGAACATCCAGGAGGCGATCGACGCGCCCTCCTTCCACTCCGAGCACTGGGTCAGCAGCTTCTGGCCACGGGGCGCGCGGCCGGCGAAGGTGGTGCTGGAGGGGCGCTACGGCGCCGACGTGCTGCGGGAGATGCAGGGCCGCGGCCACCGCGCGGAACTCGGCGAGGCCTGGAGCGAGGGGCGCCTCTCGGCCGCCCGGCGCGAGCCGGACGGCCAGATCTTCGCCGGCGCGAACCCGCGTGGGATGCAGGGCTACGCCGTCGCGCGCTGAGGCATCGGCTTGGCGTCGGCCGCGAGATAAAGCCCGCGCTCGGTCGGGTGGGGCCGCAGCTTGTCGGTCAGGCCCATCGCCGTTTCCGCCGCGCCGAGCAGGAGCACCGCATCGGGCGCCATTTGGGCCGCGATGGAGGCCAGCACGCGGCCCTTGGTGGGCGGATCGAAATAGATCAGCACGTTGCGGCAGAACACCACGTCGAACCGCCCAAGCGCCTTGAGGTCGCCCAGCAGGTTGGCCTGCCGGAAGGAGCACATGGCCGCGATCTCGGGCCGGACCTTCCACTTCCCCGGCTCCTCCTGGGCAAAGCGCTGCATCAGCATGCGGATCGGCAGGCCGCGCTGCACCTCGAACTGCGTGTACACGCCCGCCCGCGCGCGCTCGACCACGGCGGCTGTGATGTCGGTGCCGACGATCTCGCAGCGCCGCGCGCGGAAGCCGGGATCGGCCTGGCCGAGTTCGGCGATAGTGATCGCCATGGACACCGCCTCCTGCCCCGTGGAGCAGGCGGCGGACCAGATGCGGATCGGCTGGCCGGCGGGGCGCGCCTTGTGCAGCCCGGGCAGCAGCCCGCGCAGCAGGTCGAAGGGTCGGCCGTCGCGGAAGAAGCTGCTCTCGTTGGTCGTCAGCAGCTCCGTCATCTCCTGCGCGAGCTTGTCGGCCAGCGGCGAGCGCAGCCTGAGCGCCAGCGCCTCGAGGCTCGGCAGCGCCTCGCGCTTGAGCAGCGGCGCGAGCCGCGTCTCCAGCATGTAGGACTGGTCGGGGCCGATAACGCCGCCCGAGCGCTGCTTCACGATGCCGGCGAGGAAGGCGAAGGTGGCGTGGTTCACGCGCGGCCTCCCTTGGTGGCAAAGAGGGCGGCGAAGGCCTCGCCGAGCGCCTCGGGCGGCGCGAGCTCGGTGGCGAGGCCGGCTTTGGCGACCGCGCCGGGCATCCCCCAGACGACGGAGGAGGCTTCGTCCTGCGCCCAGACCGTGCCGCCGGCGCGCGCGAGGTCGCGGCACCCCGCCAGCCCGTCCTGGCCCATGCCGGTGAGGATGACGGCGAGCGCGCGCGCGCCGACCGCCGCGAGCGCGCTGCGCAGCATCGGGTCCACCGCGGGGCGGCAGAAGTTCTCGGGCGGCCCGGCAGACAACTGGGCGAACAGGCGCTCGCCCTCGGCGCGCACGAGCAGGTGCTTGTCGCCGGGCGCGACGTAAAGCCGCCCGGCCAGCAACGGCTCGCCATCGCGCGCCTCGGCGCAGCCCGGGCCGCCGGCGCCGCTGAGGTGCTGCGCCAGCATCGCGGTGAAACCGGGCGGCATGTGCTGCACGATCACGCCCGGCACGGGCAGCGCGCGCGGCAGCTTGCGGACGAGGGCGGCGAGCGCCTGCGGCCCGCCGGTGGAGCTGCCCACGCAGAGCAGCTTCGGCGGCATGCCGGGCTGCGCGCCGGCAAAGGCGCGCCGCGTGGGCGAGGCGGCCGGCCGCGCGGCGCCGCCGCGCTTCAGCCGCCCCCACCCCTTCACCTTGGCGAGCAGCTCGGCCCGGAACGCCGGATCGGACAGCCCGCCATTCGCCGCCCCCGGCTTCGGCACATAGTCGGCCGCACCGGCCTTCAGCGCGGCGAGCGTCGCGGACGCCCCGCGCTGGGTCAGCGCGCTGGCCACGATCACGGCCGGCCGCGGCTCGCGGGCGAGGAGCAGCGGCAGCGCCGTCATGCCGTCCATCACAGGCATTTCCAGGTCCAGCAGGACGACCTCCGGCCGCTCGGCCGCGCTGGCGCCGTCGAGGGCCGCGAGCGCCTGGCGGCCGTCGCCCACGCGCGCGACCACGGCTATGTCGGGATCGCTCTCCAGCACGCGGGCCATGGCGCCGCGCACCGTCGCGCTGTCGTCGCACAGCATCACGCGCAGCTTTGCCAACGCCGTAGCAATCATGTGGGGAGGAGGCCGACTTGCGCGAGCTTGTCGGCGATGATGCCCTCGTCGAAGGGCTTCATCACATATTCCTGCGCGCCGGCCTCGATGCCCTCAAGGATGCGATCCATCGCCGCCTCGGTTGTGCACATCACCACGATCGGGTCGTCGGGCCCGTACTCGGCGCGCAACGCCTTGAGGAAGCCGATGCCGTCGAGCACGGGCATGTTGCGGTCGAGCAGCACGGCGCGCGGCATTTCCGCGCGCACCGCCTCGAGCGCCTGCTGGCCGTCCGCCGCCTCACGCACCACGAAGCCGAGTTTTTCGAGGATGCGGCGCGCGACCTTGCGCACGACCGCGCTGTCGTCCACGACGAGGCAGGTGTTGTTCGCGGCCATGGCGCTGCTCCTCAACCGATGTCCAGCAGCCGCTCGACGTCGAGCAGCACCAGCAACTGCCCGCCGAGGCGGTGCACGCCCTGGCTCATCTCGCGCCAGGAGGTGTGCAGAGTGGGCGGGTTCGGCGCGCGGTCGGCGGGGTTGAGGGACAGCACCTCGCCCACCTGGTCGGCAAGCAGGCTGTACAGCTCGCCCCCGTGCTCGACGACGACGCTCATCGGCTTTCCCGCGCCCTCGCCGCGCGGCGGCAGGCCGAGCCGCAGCCGCAGGTCCACGGCGGTCACGATGCGCCCACGCAGGTTCAGGCTGCCGGCGATTTCGCGCGGCGCGAGCGGTATGCGCGTGATGGTCTGCGCGCCAAGCACGTCGCGCACGGCGAGCACGGGCACGCCACAGAGCTGGCCCGCGACGGTGAGGGTGAGGACCATGCGCGATGCCTCGTCGCCCAGCGCGGCGGCGGCGTTGCCCGAGGCGGCGGTGGGGGCGGGCGTGGAGCCGGCGTCGCCGGTCGCGGCGGTGGCGGTGGCCATGGCGGTCTGTGTCCTTGATCTGGCGCGTCAGGCCGCGAGCAGCGGCGAGAGCGCGTGGCGCAGGCTGGCGATCAGCGCGTCGCGGTCGAACTTGCCGATGTAGTCCGTAAAGCCCGCCGCGCGGCCCCGCGCGACCGCGGCCGCGTCCTGCTGGCCGGTCAGCGCGATCACCGGCAGCGCCGCCCAGGCGCCGCCCTCGCGAATGGCACGCACCATCGCCAGCCCGTCCATCTCCGGCATCTCGATGTCGGAGACGATGGCCGCGAACCGCTCGCCCGCGTCGCGCAGCCGCAGCGCGTCCCGCCCGTTGGCGACCGCCACCACGTCGTGCCCCGCGGCGGAGATGGCGGGGACAACGAGGTTGCGGAAGAAGGCGCTGTCCTCCACCACCAGCACGCGGGGCCGGCAGCGCGAGGCGCGGGGCTGAAACCAGTCCTCGCCACCGGCGCGCAGCCAGTGCGCGGTGTCGAGGATGTCGGTGACGCGACCTGCGAGGACGCAGGAACCGAGAAAGCCGGGCCGCTCGCCCGAGCCGCCCATCTCCAGCACCTCCTCCACCACGTCGAGGATCTCGTCCACCATCAGCCCCATCGAGCGCTCGCCGTCGCCGAACACCAGCACGGCCTGCCGCGCGCCCGGTTCCGCGAAGGCCACGCCGTCAAGCGGGATGAGCGGCATCAGCCCGTCGCGGTACTGCACGACGAGGCCGTCGCCGGCGCGCTCGATGCGCTCCGGCTCGAAATCCTCGAGCCGCGCGACCAGCCCGAGCGGCACCGCCTTGGGCGCGCCACCACCGGCGCGGAACAGCAGCAGCGGCGTCTTGCCGCGCGCCGCGACGCGGCCGGCCGCCTGCACGGCCTGCGCGTCGCCGCCCTGCTCGGCGCCGAGGCCCGTGGCGCGGGCGATGCCGTTGGGGTCCAGGATCATGATGACGCTGCCGTCGCCGAGGATCGTGTTGCCGCTGAACATCGTCACGTGGCGCAGGATCGGCGCCACCGGCTTCACCACGATCTCCTCCGTGTCGAACACCCGGTCCACCACGATGCCGAAGAGCTGCGAGGCCACCTGGGTAACGACGACGAAGCGCGCCGCCTCGGCCGCGGGCGCGAGTTCGAGAAGCTGTGCGAGCGGCACGAGCGGCAGCAGCCGGTCGCGCAGGCGCATCACGGCGGTGTCGCGGATGCGCTCGATGCGCGGCTCGCCCTCGGCGGCGTCGGCCGCCTCGGACACGCGCACCAATTCGAGCACGGCGGCCTGCGGGATGGCGAAGCGCTCGCCGCCCGCCTCGACGATCAGCGCCGCGGCGATCGCGAGCGTGAGCGGAATCTTGATGAAGAATGTCGTCCCGCGCCCCTCCTTCGAGCGCAAATCCACCGTGCCACCGATGCGCTCGATGTTGGTCTTCACGACGTCCATGCCGACGCCCCGGCCGGAGACGGAGGTGACGGCCGCGGCCGTCGAGAATCCGGCGCGGAAGATGAAGCGGTGGATGTCGCGCTCGCTCATCCCGGCGAGCTCGGCCTCCGTCGCGAGGCCCTGGGCCAGGACCTTCTGCCGGATGCGCTCGACGTTCAGGCCGCGGCCGTCGTCGCCCACCTCCATCACGATGTGCCCGCCCTCGTGATAGGCTTTGAGGAAGATGCGGCCCGTCTCGGGCTTGCCCGCCGCGCGCCGCTGCGCGGGCGTCTCGAGGCCATGGTCGCCCGAATTGCGTATCATGTGGGTGAGCGGGTCCTTGATCAGCTCGAGCACCTGACGGTCCAGCTCGGTGTCGGCCCCGCGCATGTCGAGCTCGATGCGCTTGCCCAGCTCCATGGAGAGGTCGCGCACCAGGCGCGGCAACTTCTGCCAGGCGTGGCCGATGGGCTGCATGCGCGTCTTCATCACCCCGTCCTGCAGGTCGGAGGTGATCTGCGACAGCCGCTGCAGCGGCACGGCGAAGGCCGAATTCTCCTCGGCGCGCGCGAGCTGGAGGAGCTGGTTGCGCGTGAGCACGAGTTCGCTGACGAGCACCATGAGGTCTTCGAGCACGTCCACGGCGACGCGGATCGTCTGCGGCGCGTTGGATCCGGCGCTGGCCGCCTCGCCGGCGGAGGCGGGCTCGGCGGCGGGCGCGGCCGCGGCCGCGACAGGTGCGGCAACGGCGGCGGTGGCGGCGGCGTCGGCGGTGACGGCGGTGGCGGCGGGCGTGGCCGGCTGCGGGGCCGCCAGCGCCACCTCGCCGCGCGCCGCGGCGTCGAGCTCCGCCACGATGGGTGCGTCGTCGCCCTCGCCCTCCTGGCCCGTCGCTTCGAGGCTGGCGACGATCTGCTTGATGCGGTCCACCGCGCGCAGGATCACGGTGATGCCGCCCGGAGTGACCGGCAGCGTGCCGTCGCGCCACAGGCCCAGCACGTTCTCGGCCGCGTGTGCCACGCGCTCCAGCCGCGCCATGCCCAGGAAGCCGCACGTGCCCTTGATGGTGTGGACGGTGCGGAACACCTCGCCCAGCGTCGCGGTGTCGCCCGGCACGCGCTCGAGCAGCAGGAGGGCACCGTCGAGCGCGGTCAGGCCCTCGTTGGTCTCGGTGAGAAAGTCGGCGAGCAGGTCGTCCATGTCGGTCCTCGCGCAGGCGGTCTGCATCTCCTTGCGGTGCAGCCCTCTGCCAAAGCGTTAACGGGGCGGCGAATTCAGCCCTCGGCTGGGGGCAGGATCAGCAGCGGCGCCGCGCCCTCGCCCGACGCGCCGTGGGCCAGCTGCACCGCAACGCGCTCGCCCTCCTTCCCGCCCTGGGCCAGCACCCAAAGCCAGGGTGAGAGGACGCGGCGGGGCCCGTCGGCGAGCGCGGCCTCCACCGTGCCGCCGGCCAGCAGGCCGAGCAGCGCGGCGGGCCAAGCCGAGTCGCGCCCCTGCGGCACCACGGCGAAGCCGCCGCCCGCCACGAGGCCCACCGACACCACGCCGCCGCGTGGCAGCGCCTCCGCGCCCAGCAGCACGGCGACCGCCGCCAGCCGCGCGCGGCCGGGCGACATCTCGCCCGGCTCGTCCGGCAGTTCGAAGCGCAGCCGGTGGGCACCCGGGGCGGCGCGCAGGAGGTTTGCGAGCTCCACCCAGCCGATCTGGTCGCCCTGGCCGAGCGCGAGCGACATCAGCCGCAGCCGCTGCGCGAGCTCCTGCGTCGTCTCCGCGAGGATCGCCGCCGCCCCGGACGAGGCCTGGCCCTGCAGCGCGGCCAGCGTCGAGACGGGTGAGCCGAGGTCGTGGCACAGACGGGCGGCAAGCGCCTCGGCGAGCCGCGCGGCGTCAGTGGTCATGGGGGTCCCTCCCTCAGTCACCGCGGCGGTATGGCCGCGTCCGGTTGACGAAACCTCTACGCCCCGGCACGGCGCGACGCATGATCGCCCCTCCCGCCAACGGCCCCAACGCCAGCGGCCCGAACGCTATCGGCATGGAGCCTGGCATGCGCGTGCGGCACCCGGTCCGGCCCGAGTGGGGCGTGGGCCAGGTGCAGTCCGTGGTCGGGCCGCGGGTGACCGTCAATTTCGAGCACGCTGGCAAGGTGCTGATCAACGCCGCTTCCGTCGCACTCGCACACGCGGACGACTGAGGCTTGCCCGAGGGGCTCTTCGCCGAGGCGATGACAGGCGTGCTCGACTGGCGGATCGCGGCCACCGCTGGGCACCGCCATCGCCGGGCTGCTGCGGGGCTATGCCGGATTTGGCACGGCGATCCTGCTCTCGCCGCTCGGCGCGCTGGTCTGGGGGCCGGCGGCAGGCGTGCCTGTCATGCTGCTGCTCGAGCTGTTCGTCTCCGCCCAGCTGCTGCCGCGGGCGTGGCGGGAGGCCGATCGCAGGGTCATCCTCCCCATCGCCCTCGCCGCCTGCGCCGCGACGCCGGTGGGCGCCGTCATACTGTTCACGGCCGAGCCGAAGGTGCTGCGCCGCACCATCGGCGCGCTGGTGCTCACGCTCGGCCTGCGGCTGCTGTCGCCGCCGCGCTGCCACGGGCCGCGGCCGCTCGCGCTCAATGTCGGTTTGGGCCTCGTCTCGGGCGTGATGAAGGGCTCGACCGGGATGAGCGGGCCGCCGGTCATCCTCTGCCTGCTTGCCGGCCCCGACGCCGCGCGGCAGCACCGGGCCAACCTCATCCTGTTCTTCGGCGTCGTCTCGGTCGTGGCCATCGCGGTGCCGCGCTCCACCGGGCTGGTCGGCGCGGCGGTGCTGATCAAGGTCACGCTGCTGCTGCCGGTGATGCCGCTTTGCGTGCGGATCGGCGCGCGGCTGTTCCGCGTCGTGCCGGAGCGGCTCTACCGACCCCTTTGCGCTGTCGAGCCTTGTCGCCGTCGGCCTGCTCGCGCTGCTGGCGTGAACCCGCGTCCCTGCGAGCCACCTCTTGTGGGGCGGGCCTTGCGGGGCGGGCCTTGCGGGGCGAGCCTTGCGGGGCAGGGCGGGCGTGCCCCACATGAGCAGCCCGGGAGCATGGCCATGATCGATCCTTTCGGCCGGCGGGTAAGCTACCTGCGGGTCTCCGTCACCGACCGCTGCGACCTGCGCTGCACGTACTGCATGGCGGAGGACATGACCTTCCTGCCCAAGAGCGACGTGCTGACGCTCGAGGAGCTGGACCGGCTCTGCGGCGCCTTCGTCGGGCTCGGCGTCGAGAAGCTGCGCCTGACCGGCGGCGAGCCTCTGGTCAGGCGCGGCGTGATGCAGCTCGTGCGCTCACTTGGCGCGCGCATCGCCGGCGACGGCACCGGGGGGGCGCTGCGCGAGCTCACGCTCACCACGAACGGCACGCAGCTGGCGAAGTTCGCCGACGAGCTGTTCGCCGCCGGCGTGCGGCGCATCAACGTCTCGATGGACACGCTGGACCCCGTCGCCTTCCGCGCCGCGACGCGCTGGGGCGACCTCACGAAGGTCCAGGAAGGCATCTTCGCCGCGAAGCGCGCGGGCCTGCGCATCAAGATCAACGCCGTCGCGCTGAAGGGCATCAACGAGCACGAGTTCGACCGCATGCTGGCCTGGTGCGGCGAGCACGGCTTCGACCTCTGCCTCATCGAGACGATGCCCATGGGCGAGATCGGCGGCGAGCGGGCCGACCGGTATTTGCCCCTCTCCGTGGTCCGCACGCGGCTGCGGGAGCGCTGGACGCTCGACGAGAGCGATCACAGCACCGGCGGCCCGGCGCGCTACTACGACGTGCGGGAGACCGGGGCGCGCCTCGGCCTCATCACGCCGCTGACGCACAATTTCTGCGAGTCCTGCAATCGTGTCCGCCTCACCTGCACCGGCACGCTCTACATGTGCCTGGGCCAGGACGACGCGGCGGACCTGCGCGGGGCGCTGCGCGACGCGGACATCGGCGAGGAGGGGCTGCGCCTCGCCATCCTCGAAGCGATCTCGCGCAAGCCCCGCGGCCACGACTTCGTGATCGACCGCAGCCGCAGGGGGCCGGCCGTGGCGCGGCACATGAGCGTCACCGGCGGCTGAGGGGCGCGCGTGCTCGAGTTCCTCAAGCCGGCAATCCAGGCGCTGACCATCCCGGGCCTGCCGGAGTGGACCGGGCTTGTTGCGGCGCTCCTCCTCGGGCTGCTCGGCGGGTGCCTGCTGCTGATGCCCTTCAGCGTCTTCGGCGTAAAGGGCCGGCTGGAGGCGATGGAGGCGCAACTCGACGAGATCCGCGCCGAGCTGCGCGCGCTCGCCGCGCGCCTGCCCGAGTCCCGCGGCGGTGGGCTGTCCTCGCGCTACGCCGAGACGGAGATCGACCTGCCCGACCCGGCGCCACGCGCCGACGCCGCATTGCGTGGCTCGCCCGGCTTCCCGGCACGCCGGCCCGCCCGCACCGAACCGCGCCTCGGCCCGCGCGCGGACTGGCCGAAGGGCTGACGCGCGCGCGCCGGGAACTGACTGGCGCGGGGATCGGCGACGGGGCGGCAGAAGGGCCGGCCGCCCTGCCCAGGAAGCCGCCGGGCCGTAGGACGACCCGTCGGATCGCGCGGCGGACCGCCTCTGTC